>Ga0105048_10018831_pt1 | contig 10595 bp, 1 predicted proteins | sample MAT05_FD_78382 | JGI IMG/M metagenome (GOLD analysis project Ga0105048, IMG submission 78382) | Freshwater microbial communities from Lake Fryxell liftoff mats and glacier meltwater in Antarctica - MAT-05 | ecosystem: Environmental > Aquatic > Freshwater > Ice > Liftoff microbial mat | place...
CATCAATTTCAGCGGTCGTCGTCATGGCTGGCCTGACCAGGCGTACAAGCTTGCGTACGACGAAACAAACAACCGTCTGTGGCAGGGCGGCGCTCAGCACAACAACAGCAACGGGTCGTACAACACCAGCGTGTATTATCGCGACCTCGCCACGAACACCGACGTGTGGGTAACTGACAACAACAACCAGTGGGGCGTTGTTGACATGGACGTCTACACATTTAACGCCCAGGCGACCGGCATGAACAACATCGTCATCGGCGCGACCGATTCGAATCTCGCCGGTTCGCCGAACTTCTACTCGAACAATCCGAACGGCGAGATCGCAGCTTCAACGCTGCTGACGGCTTTGGCGAGCAACAACGCCGGTGTGCGTAACGGCTACCAGAACGCCACGGGCGAGAACGGCGACCTCACGCTCAACGCCGATATCGACTTCAATGGCGTTGGCAACAAGACTTTGTCGCTCCGCGCCCACAACAATCTGACGATCAACAATCAGATCCACGACAGCGTTTCTGGCGGTGACAACCTGACCGTCATCCTCGCCGCGAACAATGGCGACGAGGTGGGTTCTACCGGCAACCTTCGCATTAACGCGCCGCTTGCTCTCATTGGCGGCGGTTTGAGCGCCAGCGGCAAGACGTTCGACAACACCGGCGGCGCAGTCACCACCGCAGGCAACGTCGCGATCACCACTTCCGGTGCCACCACGGTTGGTTCGCAGATCGACGCCGGAAACTTCACCGTGAACGCGGGCGGGTCGACCACGATCTCGGCCCCGGTCAATGGCGCCAACGTCTCGATCACCACCAATGGCTTCACCAACACCGCCGCGATCACTGCGACAGGATCGTTCAGCCTGACGAACTCCGGCACGACCAGCATCGAAGCCCCGATCACCGCAGCCACGCTGAACCTTGGTTCGGCGACGGTGGATTTGACCGGTCCGCTTGCTATCGCCGGTTCAATCGGCACCAGCGGCACGCTGAACGTGCAGCCGGGCGGCTCGCTGACGATCGCTTCGCTGCCGTCCAGCATCCCGAACATCAACATCGACGGCGGGCGGGTGGAGATCACCGGCACCGCGGCGTTGCAGAACCCGGGCAACTTTGTCTTCAACAACGGCACGGTCGCCGTCGCGGGAAACCGCACCTACGCCAACGGAAACAACCTCTCGCAGCGCGTGATGGGCACCAGCCTCACCGCAGGCAAGACGGTTGAAATCGGCGGCACGCTGAACCTCGGCAGCAACTACTCGCTGAACGGCGGGAAGCTGGTCGTCGGTGCGCTCAGCAACGGCTACAACCTTGATTTCGTCAAGGGCACGCTCGAATTCACCGCCCAGGACGTCGAAGTGACCAGCGGCGGAGTTTTGGGTGACACCGTCACGCTTGTGGCTAACCAGAACGTTGTCGCTTCGGGATCGACGAACGGCAATATCAACGTGTCGACGGACGGCATTCTCGAACTGGCCGGCGGTCGCGTGACCGCCAATGCGATCACCAACGATGGTGAATTGCGTCTGGCCAGCAACAACAGCCGCATCAGCGGCGGTTCGCTGACGAACAACGGCACCCTCAGCGGCACAGGCCGTGTCGAGGCCGAGACCGTCAACGGCACGACTGGCGAAATCCGGACGACATCGGGTCAGTCCATGAAGTTCATCAGCAGCCTGACCAACGCGGGTCGCGTTGATGTGCAAGGCGGAACTGTGGAAATGACCGCCGGTGCGAACAGCAGCGGCGAGATCATCGCGCACAACGGCACGCTCCGGTTCGGTCGGAGCAACTTCACGGCCATGTTCAACACCGGCTCGGTCAACATCACCGGCAATTCGAGTGTCTACGGCGACGTCCACAACAACGAAGCCAACGGTAACGACGGTGGGACGATCATCGTTGCCGGTGGCGCGACGGTGAACTTCTACGACGACGTGTTCAACGGCGCGGCTGCCATCGGCGACCATAAGCTGAAGGTCGGCGGCGGCAGCGCGATCGTGGTGTTTGGTGTCCTGCACGGTGCGGGCCTCAGCTCCGACAGCCAGGGCACGCTCCACGCCGAAGGCGGCACCAACTTCGGGTACAGCCCGGCTTCGCTCGAAATGGGCGGCAACCTCGTGTTCGGTGAAAACAGCACCAACACCATCGAACTCGGTGGTGCCGCGGTCGGCTCGTTCGACCAGTTGAACGTCGCGGGCCAGGTGGTCCTGAACGGTGACCTGGACGTCGTGTTCTACGACGGCTACGTCCCCGCAGACGGCACCGTGTTCACGATCGTGACGGGATCGGAAGTTGTCGGCCAATTCGACAACGTTTCGTTCACCCGCGGTGTCTGGGACGTCGATTACTCGGCGACCAGTGTGACGCTGACCGCGATTGCGGTTCCGGAACCGGCGACTCTTGGTGCCATCGCGTTGGGTGCGGCGGGTCTGATCCGTCGTCGCCGTCGCGTCGCCTGAGTTTGCATCAATCTCCCATCCCCCTGAGCAAGGACCCTCCGCCGGAAGACAGGCCGGCGGAGGTCCTTCCGGGCGGTTTTGGGCAAAGCGTTTGACGGACATTAGTTGTATCCCCGTTTAGATATCCGGACCGTTCAGCACCGCGAAGCAGTCGCGGTGCTGGGAGTGGAATTAAAAATGCCAGCCGACCAAAAACAAAAGCTCAACCGCCGACGCATCGTCCTGACCGCCGCTGTTGCCGCCATCGCTTCTCAGGCCTTCGCGGCCGACATCAAGCCTGGCGACATCATCTTCGGAACGTCTTCGAACAATCAGGCCGGTGGCGGGCGCGTGTACGTTTACGACCCGATCGCGAACATGGTGACGCCGATTAGCGGCACCTATTCCAACGGCGTCGGCGGCCTGGCGCTGGACAACAATTACAACATTGTTGTCGGCACCAACGGCATCAGCACGAGCAGTTCGGGACGGCTGTACAGCCTCAACCCGACGACCGGAACGTCGAGTCAGCTCGGCTCGGGTCAGTTTTTCAATGGTGTTGGCGGGCTGGCCTACGATGCCAGTTCCGGCAACATCTACGTCGGCACTCGTTCCAGCAACACTGCTGGCGCGGGCGCGGTCTATCAGGTCAATGCTTCGACCAATTACAGCGTATCGCAGGTCGGCAGCACGACGTTCTCGAACGGTGTGAGCAGTGTCTACTTCCGGCCCGATCCCAGCGGCGGAACGCCGACGATGATGATCGGCACGGGAAGCGCTTCAACCACTGGCGTAGGTCGGCTTTACAACGTCGACATTTCGAATAACAGCTACAGCCTCGTCAACAACAACACGTACTTCAACGCCGTTGAAGACATCGCCGCCGATCGAGACGGAAACAACGTCGTCTTCGGGACCGGATCAAACAACGCGATCGGACACGGCAATCTTTATTCATTGAACGGGTCGACGGCGGCTCAACTCGGCGGGAACTTCCTGAACCGGGTGGGCGCTCTCGCCTACGATTTCGACGGCCAGTTGTATCTCGGCACGCACACGAACGGCCCGGCGACGGGCGGCCATCTCTACAGCGTCAATTCGTCCGGCACCACGACGCAGATCAATCCGACAAATTTCTCCGCAGACATCTTTAACGGCATCACTTCGATGGTCGCCGTCCAGCCCCTCCCGGATTTCGTTGGCGGCAACAACGTTGTCATCGACGCCGGCACGACCTCTTCGGCGATGTTCAGCCAGGTAAGCCCGGTCGATGGCTCGATCAACTGGTTCTCGGGAACCACCAGCCAGAACATCAACATCAACGACGTCTACGGCTCGCTCGAAGCGGACGACGCCGGCGTGCGTACGGGTTCGGGCCTGCCGAACAACCAGCAGGGCGATCTCACGGTCGCCGTGCCGATCGATTTCGATCACGCCGTTACAGGCACCCCGGCGACCCGGACGCTCACGCTCCGTGCCGCGGACGACCTGACCATCAACGGCACCATCAGCGATGGCAGCGGCACCGATGACAGCCTCAACCTGAACCTCTACGCACGCAATGCGCGCCGCGTGGTGGTTGATGATCCGAATACGCCTGAGGATGAACGCTCGGGCGTCGGCATCGGTGACTCGATCGCGGGCCTGCTGGACCTGAACGCACCGATCATGCTCGGCGCCGGCAACCTTTACGCCTCGGGTACCGCATTCGATAACGCCGCAGTCGGTGCCACCGTCACCACGGCCGGCAACGCCACCCTTGATTTCAAGGGCGACGTTACCATTTCTCAGCCGCTGTACATCGGCGGCGACGTGCTTGTGAATGCTGGCAAGTTCAGCAACACCGCTGCGGGGACGATCAGCGCCGACATCGGCGTTTCTGCCCCCGTGAACAGCTTCACCTTGGTCGCAACCGCGGGCGACGTGGAAGGCGTGAGCCATGACGGCTCGGTCACGCTCGACGGCACGATTCTGGCGAACACGTTCAGCTTCAAGGGCGCGGACTTCACCAACAACGTCCCGCTCGATGCGCTCACCGGGGATCTGACGATCGATCACACGGGCGTCGTGTCGATCAAACAGAACCTCCACTCCGCCGGTGCGATGCTGATCAAGGGTTCGACCTTCAACAACCCTGGCGGCGAACTGGCGGCTGATGGCAGCCTGGCGGTTCACACCACCGGCGCGATCACCGTCAGCAATGCATGGGAAGGTACGAGCGTCACCACGAGCGGAACGGATTTGACGGTCAACGCGGGCATCACCTCGTCCACCGGCGCGGTTACGCTCGATCAATCCGGTGCGCTGGGCGTAAACGCTCCGATCAATTCGGCGACCGATCTGATGATCAACCAGTCGGTCGCCAGCCCGGGATCGGTTTCGATCGACGACCAAGTCGATCTTGGGAGCGGCGGGGCGCTCTCGAGCAAGGGAACGACCTTCGACACCACCGCGCCGATCAACGTGACCGGCCAGGTGGACATCAACCACACGGGCAACGTGACCGTCGGCGGGGCGATCGGCAACGCCAGCGGCATCAAGGTCCAGTCGCAGAATTTTGCCAACACCAACGGCCCGCTCACCAGCTCCGGTCTGATCGAGATCGACTCGACCGAAACCGCAATGATCAACGCCGCGCTCAGCGCCGATTCGATCGATATCACGGCAGCCAACGAGTTGAACAGCACCGTGTCGGGTACGCTCACAGCGACAGGGCTTACGCGACTCGAGTTCATCAACGCCACGCTGAACGGCGACATCGCCACCGGGCAGCTCACCACTACCGGCGCCGGCATCACGATCAACGGCATCACGCAGACGAACGTTGGCAACATGACGCTCGATCAGACCGGCCCGACCGATCTGAACGGCCAGATGACCGTAGCCGGTGATCTGCTGATCAACCAGACGGCCGGACAGACCAGCACGATCGACATTGACGGCGTTCTCTCTGCGACAAATCTTGCGACCAGGGGCACCAGTTTCCGCAATACGTCTGTGCTGACGCTCAGCGGAGCGATGACACTCGACCACAGCGGCGTGGTTGCAATCGACGGCAGCGTGCTGGCGCCGACGAGCATTCTGATCAATGCATCAGACTTCAGCAATTCCGCAACAATCGACACCGCTGCGGGGGCGCCAGTTGAGATCAATCTCACCGGAATCGCCTCGATCAACGGTGCCATCACTGCCGGCAGCTTTGACATCGATACGACCAACAGCGGCGCGGCCGGGGAGTTTTCCAGCACGGCAAAGATTACCGCCACCATCGCCGGCGTCCGCATCCACCATCCCTCCAGCAACATCACCATCGGTGGCGGGATAACGACTGAGACCGGCATCGATATCAACTCCGCCGGCGCGACCAGCGACATCGCCCTCAACAGCGCGATCCAGATCAACTCCGGCGGCAGCCTGACGGTGTATGGGAACCAGTTCACAAGCGACTCGAACGGCACCATCACCGCGCCGCAGAACACCAGCGACGTGTCGCTGAACCAGGCGGGGCTGATCGATCTCGCCGGCGCTGTTGACATCGGCAATGACCTGACCACGAACGGCAACTCGATCTTCCACAACAGCGGCACGATCCACGCCGGTCGCGACATCACCCTCAATCATATCGGGCAGACAGTGACGTTCGACGCTGGCGTGACCGCCGACCGCAACCTGGTGCTGAACCAGCCGGGCGACGTCACGTCGAACGCGCCGGTTGTCGTCGGCGCGGACTTTACCCTGCAAGGGCAGGGTGCCCTCACCACGACGGCTGGCGGAACGGTGAACGTTGCCGGAACGTCGAGCATCAACGTCGCCGGCGATGTGAACATCGGCGGGGCGATGCAGGTCGGCCCGATGACGATCGACGCGCCGAACGTCTCCACTACGGCCACCATCAACGGGACTGGCCCGATCGATCTCAACGTCGTTGACGCCATCCGGATCGCTGCGGACGTCACGACGACCGGCGCTACGAGCGATCTGACCGCGGATAGTGTCAGCTTCGACAGCCGAGGCGCAACGCTCGACCTGGGCGGAGTCGTCAATCTCAACCAGAGCGGCGACATCCACACCGACGCGATCACGGCCGGCAAATCGGTCACGATGAGCGGCACGTCGATCTCGACGAGCGACGGCAAGCTGATCAAGACTCTCGACGGCCACCTGACCATCACGGCCTCGAACGGCTCGAATGCCGTCACCCTCGGCGGTGGGGCGGATGCGGTCGGCAACCTGCTTTCCACCGGCAGCACTTTCAACAGTACCGGCGGCGATACGAACGGCAGCACCGCCAAAGTCAAGGCGACCGGTCTGATCGATCTGAATCACACCGGCGAGGTCACCACGAGTGAACTTGAGGCCGGCTCGACGATCACCGTCTACGCCCCCTCGATGTCCGCCGATGGGCTGATCCAAAGCGGATTACACACGACCGTGACCGCGACTGGCGGCAATGTCACCGCCAGCAGCGGTGTCCAGGTCGGTGGCGACATGAATGTGTACGCCAACTCGGTTGGCGGCCAGAGCATCAGCACGGTTGGCGGCGCGATGAACGTGAACGGGCTGGTCTACTGGATCGCTTCTGACGCCATCTCCACCAACGACGTCACGGCGACGGCCGGGCCCGTTACGATGACCAGCGGGGCGGCCAGCCTTACGACGATCACCGGGAACATCAGCTCGGGCAACGCGTTCACCGTCAACACGAACGGGCTGACCGTGACAGGCAGCACCACCGCCAACGGCACGACCACGATCACCGCGGGAAGCGCTCCGATTAGCTTCGGCGGGAACCTCGATGTCGCCGCCGGGAATTTTGTTTCCACCGGCGGAGATACCTTCACCAGCAGTTCCGCCGCCACGATCGCGGGCTCGACCTCGATCAACACCGCCGGCAACGTGTCGATCAACACGCTTCAGACCGGCACAACGCTCGATGTGGTCACAACGTCGGGCAGCACCTTCACGTCGAACGATCTGACGACGCTCAACGGCACGACCAACGTCACCGCGCCGGCCGGCATAACGCTCAATGGCTTGGTGAACAGCAATGGCTCGGCCACGCTCAACTCGCAAGACGGGTTGGTGGATTTTAATGCTCCGGTCAACGTCACCACCGGAGATCTGACAATCAACTCCACGCACTTCGACAACGCCGACAACGGGGTGACGACAGTCGTCGGAAACGTCCAGTTCAACAACAATGGCTCGATCAATATCGCGAAGAATCTGTCGAGCACCGGGCTGGGAACGACAATCGGCTTCTCGGGCAACCCGTCCCTGACGATCCAGTCGGGCGCTCAAGTGAATGTGACGCAGGGCACGATTGATTTTTCCGGCGGAGTGACCGCCAGCGCGATCACAGCGTCGCGAATCAACTCGCAGTCCGGGTTCGTCGGCCGGAATGGACAGACCGGAAACGTGACGCTGGACGGCGGTGCTGACTACAGCCAGCCCGAGGTCATCTGGACGAACTCCGGCAACCTCTACGTCGGCGGCAGCGCGACCAACGGAAGCGGCACCGGGCACGTCCTGGTGAACGAACACGCCTGCCTGCTGGTCGGTGGAACGCTGAAAGTGTGGGGCGGCGACACCGTCGAGCTGCTGGGCGGAAAAATCCGATTCAGCAATCTCGACCTGGATAACAACCAGGGCAACCTGCTCTGGTACTCCGGCACCATTAACGACTCGGACGACCTCGTCGTCTCCACGCTCCAGCCGATCGCACGGGTGATCGGCCAGGGATCGGGCGCCACAACCACGCTCCGCGTCTTGCCGGATCGGCATTTGCAGGTCAACGGCAAAACCAACCTTCAGAACACGCTATACCTGGACGGCGGCACGCTCAGCACCGGGCAGTTGCAGAACGGCAGCCGCCTGAGCGTTGTTGCGGGTCAACTGAATCTCACGGACAGCAACTTCTATGTCGTCCCGAGTGTAAAGCCTTCCGGGTGGACGATTGACGGCACGCTGGGCAACAAGACCGTATCGCTCGCGGCCGGGCAGAACATTGCCGTTACGGGCACTGGCCGGACGACGACCATCGCCAAGAACGGCCTGCTCCAGGTTGCAGGTGGCGAGTTCAACGCCGCCAACGGACTGCTGAACAACGGCACGATCGCGTTGCAGGCGGAGTCCTCGCGGGTCTATGGTTCGGGCATTACGAACGCCGCGGGCGCGGTGATCTTTGGAACCGGGTCCATTGATGCGCGGGTCACCAACCAGGGCGAGCTGCGTTCAAGCTTCTTCGAAGTGTTGAAGTTGAAGGGTGCCGGGAGCACCAGTTCCGGCACGATTCGCGTCGCCAACGGCGGCTCGATTGACGTCAGTGAGAACGGTCTGAGCAGCACCGGCACCATCAGCGGCGACGGCACCTTCTACTCCGGTGAAGCGACCTCTTACACGATTGCCGGGACCGTCGGACCCGTCCTCCGCAACATCGGCGGAACGATGACGTTCGGCGGTAAGACCGAGGTCTTTGGCGATGTCGTCGTCACGAATCCAGGTCTGTCCACGACGCCACGCATCGTCAGTTCCGGCCGCGGCACGACGACCAGCTTCTACGGCGACGTCCTGAGCTACAACTCCTCCCGCATCCGTGCCGGACAGGACACGACCAATGTCTTCTACGGCCTGCTCAAAGGGCACTACGTCCTCAGCGCCGGAACGGGCGGGAAGAACATCGTAGAAGGGCGCGAAGAATCGTGGAGCCCGGGCTTCTACGAAGGCGACGGCGAACTCGAAGTCAGCAGCGACGCGAGCCGGAAGTTTGATATCGCCGGTCTCATCGCGATGAACTCCGGCGCGCGGGACAGCCTCGACTTCAACAACCGATACACCAGCGGCTTCAATCAGGGCCTGGTCACCATCCAGCCGCCCAGCGGCGACAGCCAGTATCGGATCATCGTCGAACTAGTGCCGACGCTGTGGGACAACGGAATCGCCGTTGCGTCGGCGCCGACGTTCGTGCCCAAGGCAGGCGACGAGTTCGTCCTGTGGCAGTACAGCGCGATCGTCGGATATGAGAACGCGGCATTCAGCCTCCCGGCGTTAAGTGCCGGTCTGAGCTGGGAATACTCGTGGACCGGCGGTCCGGCGACCCCTGGCGAGTTGGTACTGAGCGTTGCCGCAGTGCCGGAGCCGACCATCCTCGGCTTCGCCGGCATCGCGTCCGCTGCCCTGCTGCGTCGCCGCCGTCGGGCATGCTGAACGCCGGATGTCACAGTGGTTACGACCTGAAGAGTATTTGAAAGTATTGAAGGAACGACATGAAGACAACGACCCGCACGTCGCGCGAAGTAACGCTACAGGCTACTGGCACCCCCCGAGCCCGACCCGCAGCCTTGGTGAACGCGACGCGCGGGTTGGTGGAGCAACTCGAAATCCGCGCTTACTTCGCGGGGCAGATCACGGAGGTGCTTCCCGGCGTGCCGTTCTCGACAACCGAGCTGAACAAGCTTGGCGTCGAGACGGTGAACTGGAACAGCAAAACCCGCTACGCCTACGACGGACAGTTCATCGCGAAGTTTGAAGGAATCAGCGGGCAATCGACCAAGCAGGTGCGTTACGCGCGCGATTTGGCCGACGCAGCTTCGACCGTGACCTCACTGGAATCACAGTTCGGCGGTCAGGTGGAGATTTCGCAGTGGCTGGGATCCGACGGGCTTGTGCTCGTGCGTGCGCCGAAAAACGCCTCAGCGACCCAGGTCGCCAACGCGATGAAGCGCCTCCCCGGCTTCCGCTATCTCGAACCCAACTCGCTCGTCTGGGCACTGGACCGCATTCCCAACGACCCGAACTTCGGCAGCCTCTACGGGATGTCTAAGATCGAAGCCCCGAAGGCATGGGACATCACGACCGGTGGGCTTTCGGGCGATCTGGTGGTCGGCATCGTGGACACGGGTATCGATTACACGCACCCCGATCTGGCCGCCAACATGTGGACAAACCCGGGTGAAACTCCGGGTGACAACATCGACAACGACAACAACGGCTACACCGACGACTACTTCGGTTACAACTTCGCCGGCGTCCGCAACAGCAACCCCTACGACGACAACCGCCACGGCACGCACGTCGCCGGCACGATTGCGGCGGCCGGTAACAACTCGCGCGGTGTAACGGGTGTGAACTGGAACGCCAAGCTGATGGCGATCAA
>Ga0105048_10018834_pt1 | contig 10594 bp, 8 predicted proteins | sample MAT05_FD_78382 | JGI IMG/M metagenome (GOLD analysis project Ga0105048, IMG submission 78382) | Freshwater microbial communities from Lake Fryxell liftoff mats and glacier meltwater in Antarctica - MAT-05 | ecosystem: Environmental > Aquatic > Freshwater > Ice > Liftoff microbial mat | place...
AGGTCATCAACCTCATCAACACCGACCCCGCCCATACCCGGTATCGCCACCGCAAGGTCTATCCAGCCAAGGACAAGCCTTACATCGCCAACGGCGAGATCGGTGTTGCCGTGGGGTTCTTCTGGAAGGGCCGGGATCCCAGCAGGAAGTTCTTCCGCGATAACCTGGATGTCGAGTTCTCCTCCCAGCCCGGACACAAGTACACATTCACTGTGCGAGACTTCGGCGAGGAGGGCAACCCGGTCCTGGAGCTGGCCTACGCCCTCACTGTCCACAAGTCGCAGGGGAGTGAGTTCGGCACCGTCATCCTCGTGCTGCCCAACCCATGCCGCCTGCTCTCACGCGAAATGCTCTACACCGCGCTCACCCGCCAGCGGAACCGGATCGTTATCCTTCACCAGGGAGACCGCGCCGGCCTGCGGAAGTACTCGACCGACAACAACTCCGAGACGGCCCGGCGCCTGACCAACATCTTCACTGCTCCTCGGCCGATCGAGATTGAAGGGCGGCTCTTCGAGGAGGGGCTGATCCACCGGACCTCGCGGGGCGAGATGGTCCGCTCCAAATCCGAGATCATCATCGCCGACCACCTGGCCCGCCGCGGCGTTGAGTACGCCTACGAGCGCCCGCTGACCATCGATGGCGTCACCAAGTATCCAGACTTCACTGTCGAGGACATGGAGTCGGGCATCACGGTGTACTGGGAGCACTGCGGCATGTTGCACGTCCCGTCGTACCGGCGGCGCTGGGAGGAGAAACTGGCGTGGTACAAGGCGAACGGCATCCTGCCGCAAGCAGAGGGCGGGGGCAAGAAGGGCACTCTGGTCATCACGCGCGACGAACCCAACGGGAGCATCGACTCCGCGAAGATCACGCGTCTGTTGGGGGAGGTGTTCTGAGTCCCCGTTCCCGTCGGCCAGTGATGAGCCCTCAACCTCGATGTGTTCCCGACAGATTGTTCAGATTTTCGGCAAGTCCAGCTTCAACAAGCTGTTGCGCTGGACTTCTGGCGGATGATTGGGCACGGTATTTGCATCGCCCCGCCACGCTGGTTATGATCTCTTGAACTGTTTGGTAAACGCGGACGATTCGGGGCCCGTCGGCTCTGTCACCCGTGCCAGCGGAGACCCCGTCCATGAACTGTTTTCAGCTCATCAAAACCGTGCTGGACGAGGCATACGAGGCCATTCCCGGCACGAAGCCCGAGCGCGAGGCGAGCGTCAGTGCTTCGCTTAAAAGCCTGTCGAAGGATTACGCCTCGCTCACCAAGACCGGCTGCCTCGACTACCGCAAGCCCTGCCGCCGTTTCGCGTACATCTTCAGGTATACCACGTCCCACGCCAATATCGTCTATCAGCTGATCGAATCGTCCAAGATCCTGAGCAAGGTGTTTGAAAGCAAAAAGGTGCTTATCAGCTGCGTCGGTGGAGGACCCGGCAGTGACTTCCTGGGAATCCTGAAGTACTGCCAATCGGCGAAGAAATCACCCGAGGTGAAATGCCTGCTTCTGGACCGCGATCCGGCGTGGGGGGAATCCTGGAGCGACGTGGATGACAAGGTCGGATCAAAGATGCGGCTCTCCACCGTGTTCAACTCCTTCGACGTCACCGACCCAGACCAGTGGTCGACGTTCACGAAGCACTTCCAAGCCGACCTTTTCACGTTGATCTACTTCATGTCCGAGGTGTACGCGCTCCGGACCAAGGCCGACTCCTACTTCAACGCGCTGATGTCGAGCATGCAGAAGGGTGCGCTGATGCTCTTCGTGGACAACAACGATTCCCGCTTCGTCGACTGGTTTGATGGATTGGCGAAGACGAACGGGCTGAAGGTTCTTGAGCAAGGCTCGGGAACCCTGACCATGCCGATGGATGAGAACAAGAAGGACCTCGAACCGTACTTCACGAAGTTCGGGCATCCGAAGCTACAGGCCGACGTCGCGTGGCGCGTCGTCCAAAAGTAGGTCACGAACATGATCATCTCCGCCAGCTACAAAACGGACATCCCCACGTTCTACGGCGACTGGTTCATGAATCGTCTCCGCGCTGGTTATTGCGGCATGGTCAACCCCTACAACCGCGCGCCGATCCGCGTCTCATTGGCACCAGGTGATGCGGACGGCTTCGTGTTCTGGACAAAGAACATCGGGCCGTTCATGAAGCACTTGCCGGAGGTTCGGTCGAGGGGCTTCCCGTTTGTGGTGCAGCACACGATCAACGCGTACCCGAAATCCCTGGAATACGCCGTCGTCAACTCGAAGAAGAGCGTCGAAAACCTACACCGGCTAGCCCAGGAGTACGGCTCACGCGTTCCCGTGTGGCGGTACGACACGATCGTTATCTCGTCTGAAACACCGATTGATTTCCACCGGCGCAACTTCGAGTCGCTCTGCCGTCAGCTCCAAGGGGCTACTGACGAGGTGGTGATCTCGTTCGTGCATCTCTACAAGAAGACGCTGGGGAACATGGAGTGGGCCGCGCAGGAGTTTGGATTCTCATGGGAGGACCCATCGCCAGATGCCAAGCGGCAACTGGCCAGCGAGATGGTCCAGATCGCCGTCGCGCATGGCATGCGCCTCTCGGTCTGTTCTCAGCGAGACTTCATCGTTCCGGGCGCGCACGACGCTCGCTGTGTCGATGCGGAGCGTCTGGAGGCGGTGGCCGGACGACGCATCCGGGCCGATCAGCGTGGCAACCGAAAGGAATGCGGTTGCTTTGCATCTCGCGACATCGGTGACTACGACACTTGCCCGCACGGGTGCGTCTACTGCTACGCGGTTCTGAACCGCGAGCTTGCCCAGCAGCGATTCAGAGAACACGATCCGGTCGGTGAGTTCCTATTCCGGCCATCCTCGGAAGTCATGTTGCCGGAAGCGCCGTCGCCCGGCGGGTTCTCGCTGCCGCTGTTTGGCCGGCGCGACGACTGAATTCGGCGAAGTCGTGGCCATCTCCAGCGGGCTACGGCCGCGAACGCAATCGGTCGCGGCATCGCGTATGCGCCCAGAAGCCAGCCCGGCTGTGGATGGCCTGTCGCTTGCGCGGTGTGCTTTTGACTGGCGGGTTATGACACCGTAAACTGTTTGCCAAACGCAGACAACCAGAAACATTGAAAAAACCATCCACCAAGTCGCCCAAGCCCAAGCCCGCCGCCGTGTCGAACGGCGTGTCGCGCCGTTCGGCATCGTCATCGCGGCCGCCGGCGGTGCCCGCGAATGGCGAGCGATCATTGCCGGCCGCCGCGCCGGAGGCCGTCACACTCAATCAGCTCGATTCCCACCTCTGGGAGGCCGCGAACATCCTCCGCGGCAGTCCGCTCGATCGCACGGACTGGAAGAGCTACATCCTCCCGCTGCTGTTCTTCAAGCGCATCTGCGATGTGTGGGATGAGGAAACTGCCGAGGCCATCTCCACCTACGGCGACTCCAAGTTCGCTGAGTTCCCCGAGGCGCATCGGTTCCAGGTCCCCGACGGCTGCCACTGGTCCGACGTCCGCGCGAAGGCCAGCAACGTCGGCACGGCGCTGCAGAACGCGATGCGCGGCATCGAGAAGGCGAACCAGAAGCACCTGTACGGCGTGTTCGGTGATGCGCAGTGGACGAACAAGGAGCGGCTGCCCGATTCGCTGCTTAAGGACCTGATAGAGCACTTCTCCGCGCTCACGCTCTCGAACGCCACCGTCAAGAACGACGTGCTCGGCGACGCCTACGAGATCCTGATCAAGCGGTTCGCGGACTCCACCAACAAGAAGGCGGGCGAGTTCTATACCCCCCGCTCCGTCGTCCGCCTGATGGCCTCCATCCTGAACCCGAAACCGGGCGAGACGGTCTACGACCCGGCGTGCGGCACGGCTGGCATGCTGCTGGCCGCGGTTGAGCACGTGCGTCACCACGGCGGCGACCCGCGCACGTTCTTCGGCAAGCTGTACGGGCAGGAGAAGAACCTGACTACGTCCGCCGTCGCGCGGATGAACCTGCTGTTGCACGGGCTGGAGGATTTCGAGGTCCAGCGGGGCGACACGCTGCGGAACCCGATCTTCCTGGATCCGTCCGGGACGATGGCGACGTTCGACTGTGTGATCGCCAACCCGCCGTTCTCCCTTGAGAAATGGGGCGACGACAAGTGGGCGAACGATCCGTTCGGCCGCAACTTCGCCGGCCTCCCGCCGACCTCAAGCGGCGACTACGCGTGGGTTCAGCACATGGTGCGGTCAATGGCAAAGCTCAAGGGACGGCTGGCGGTCGTGCTGCCCCAGGGGGCGCTTTTCCGCAAAGCAGCCGAAGGCGACATCCGTCAGAAGCTGCTCGAGATGGACCTGTTCGATGCCGTGATCGGACTTGCCCCCAACCTCTTCTACGGCACGGGCCTGGCGGCGTGCATCGTCATCATGCGGTTGCGCAAGCCGACCGCTCGCAAGCACAAGGTGCTGTTCATTGATGCCTCGACGCTGTTGAAGAAGGGCCGCGCGCAAAACTTTCTCGAACCCGAGCATGGCAAGCAGATCCACGACTGGTACGAGGCGTATGCAGACGTCGAGAACTTTGCACGCGTGGTCACGCTCGATGAGATCGAGAAAGAAGACTGGACGCTGAACATCTCGCGCTACGTTACCCCCAAGGCCACTGAGGTGATTCCTCCCCTGCCAGAGGCTGTCACAGCGTTCAAGGTGGCGTTGGCACGCTGTCGCGATGCAGAAGGTGCTCTTGAGACGACCATGCTGGAGGGAGGGTGGCTCAAATGAGCACACGAATCACCCAGCAAGAACTGGAATCATACCTTTGGGGTGCGGCCACTTGGCTGCGCGGCCACGTCGACGCCGGCGACTACAAGACGTTCGTCTTCCCGCTCCTGTTCTTCAAGCGGCTCTCGGACGTGTATGACGAGGAGTACGCACGAGCGATGAAGGAAAGCGGAGGCGACGCCACCTTCGCCGCGTTCCCTGAGCAACACCGGTTCAACGTTCCCGAAGGGGCCCACTGGAAGGACGTTCGTGCTGTCTCCAAAAACGTCGGCAAGGCGATCCAGACCGCGATGCGGGCGATCGAGTCCGCAAACCCTGGCAAGCTCGACACCATCTTCGGGGACGCACCGTGGACCAATCGCGAGCGACTGCCTGACGAGATGCTCATAAACCTCATTGAGCACTTCTCAGAAAAGACCCTCGACACCAAAGCCGTGCCGGAGGATGAGCTTGGAAACGCCTACGAATTCCTGATCAAGAAGTTTGCGGATGACTCAGGGCACACCGCCCAGGAGTTCTACACCAATCGCACGCTCGTGCATCTGATGGTGCAGATGCTCGCGCCCACACCCGGCGAGTCGATCTACGACCCAACATGCGGCACCGGCGGGATGCTGATCTCCGCGCTTACAGAGGTGAAGCGCCAGCGCGGCGAGTGGCGGACACTGCGTCTCTATGGGCAAGAGATCAATCTCATGACCTCCGCCATCGCGAGGATGAACCTTCTGCTGCACGGGGTCGAGGACTTTGAAGTCATCCGCGGCGACACGCTCCACGAGCCCAAGTTCTTGCATGGCGATCGCCTCCGGACGTTTGACATGGTGCTGGCCAATCCGACATACTCCATCAAGTAGTGGAACCGCGAGCTTTGGGCGAGCGACCCCTACGGGCGGAACACGCTCGGCACGCCGCCGCAGGGACGAGCGGACTACGCGTTTCTCCAGCACATCCTGTCGAGCCTTGACCCGACAACAGGGCGCTGCGCCATCCTCTTTCCGCACGGCGTGCTCTTCCGCAAGGAGGAGCGTGACATGCGCGAGAAGCTGGTTCGCAGCGATCTCGTTGATTGTGTGCTCGGGCTTGGACCGAATCTGTTCTACAACTCCCCAATGGAGGCGTGTGTGCTGATCTGCCGCACGCAGAAGCCCAAGGCGCATCGCGGCAAGGTGCTGCTGATCGACGCAGTGAACGAGATCATTCGCGAGCAAGCCCAGAGCTTTCTGCGTTCGGATCACCAAGAGCGGATCTTCGAGACGTACCAGACGTTTAGGGACGTGCCCGGCTTCGCAGCTGTCGTTGATGTCAGTGCGCTGTCTAGGCAGGATTTCAGCCTCAGTATCCCCCTTTACGTCGTGCGGCCGAACGTAGCAACGAGGTCGAGCACGGATCAACCGCCTGCAACGCTGCGCGATGCTTGGCGAGCCTGGAAGACCGACAGCGAAGGGTTTTGGTCGCAGATGGATGCTGTCACGGTGATGCTCGATGGCCTTGTCGAAGAGGAGGCCAAACGTGACTAATCACCGCAAGCCCCTGAAGCCTGGCTGGGAGCTGGTCACATTTGGGGACGTCGTGCGTCTCTGCACAGATCGATGCGCCGACCCGGGCAGCGCTGGCATTGAGCGGTATGTCGGCCTCGAGCATCTCGAACCAAACGACCTCCGCATACGGTCTTGGGGACTCGTCGCCGATGGCGTGACTTTCACAAACCGGTTCGAACCTGGGCAGGTGTTGTTTGGTAAGCGCCGAGCGTATCAACGGAAGGTGGCCGTTGCTGCGTTTGCGGGCGTGTGTTCCGGAGACATCTATGTCTTCGAGCCTGCCGACGGCCGACTGACTTCCGGCTTCCTCCCGTTCATCTGCCAGTCCGAGGGGTTCTTCCAGCACGCGTTGGCGACTAGTGCCGGCTCGCTGTCCCCTCGCACGAACTGGAAAAGCCTGGCAACCTTTGCATTGCATCTGCCTCCACCTCAGGAGCAGGTGCAGTTGACTAGGGCGCTTCATTGCCTTTCGGAGGTTTCTGACTCGGTCCGTCAGGCGATGCTGCAACGACATGTCGTTGTAAATGCACTTATGACATCGGCATGTCGCTCCGCCCCAAAGGCGACCGTGGAATCGCTGCTTACCGAAGGACCAACGAACGGTGTCTCTCCTCCGACGACATCCGAAGGACGAGGCCGACCAACCCTCGCCGTCGGCGCGGTCTACAGCGGCGTTGTGGACACCTCAACCAACCTGAAGTATGCCGTACTCAACGATGAGACCTATCGCCGATTCACCCTGGTGCAGGGAGACGTACTGTGCGTGCGCGGCAATGGCAATCGACAACTGGTCGGCCGGGCTGGCATTGTTGATACGAATGACGCAGGCTGTTTCTACCCTGACTTGTTGATCCGCCTGAGATTCAACTCCACAAGGATGCTGCCTGAATTCGCCGCCGCGGTGTGGAATCTCCCGTCGGTGCATGCCTCTTTGCTCTCGCGAGCCAAGTCCACCAACGGAATCTACAAGATCAACGGAGCGGATATTCGACAGCACGAACTGCCCGTGCCACCTCTGGACGAGCAGCGCAGCATTGTTGCCGCTATTGACACAATGCGGGGCAGCTCAAGGTACCTGTCTTTGCGACAGATCGCTGCCGCCAGCGTAGCGGAACACCTCCTGAGCGGAGCCTTTCAATGAGTTTCAATGAAGCCAACTCCGTTGAACGACTGATCGCAGCCGCCCTCGCAGGCCCGGACGCGCATCGATTAGCAAATGCGGGTCTCGCTCGCAGTGGATCGCACCTTGCCGGAGTTGGTTGGCACTTCATTCCTGCAGCGCTCTTCCGCGAGACGAGCATGAACCCTGGGTCGAGACCTCCCTGATCGATGCGCTCAAGAGACTGAATCCAGAGATCCAGGCGAAACCGGATCTCGCCGAAGAGGTCCTCTACAAACTTCGGGCGATCGTGCAGTCCGTCCGCAGCGACGGTCTCATCAAGGCGAACGAGGAGTTCACTGCTTGGCTCCGCGGCGAACGCTCGATGCCATTCGGACAGAATCACGAGCACGTCTCCATCCGCCTGGTCGACTTCAACGATGTCGAGAACAACCAGTACGTGCTCACCACGCAGTACTCGTTCCGCGCCGGCGCGGTGACGCAGCGGCCGGACATTGTGCTGCTGGTCAATGGATTGCCACTGGTGATCGTCGAAGCGAAGACGCCTGTGCGCTCAGCGGTCAGTTGGGTGGACGGGGCAGTGCAGGTGCAGCGATACGAGCATGACGCGCCCGAACTATTCGTGGCGAACGTCTTCAGCGTGGCAACCGAGGGCAAGGACCTGCGATACGGCTCCGTGCGCATGCCCATCAAGGACTGGGGCCCGTGGCGGCTGGACGATGCCGCGCCGCTGGCCGGCCAGTTGGCGTCGGTCGAGGCGGCCGCGAGAAGCCTGATGCGCCCGTCCGTTGTGTTGGACATCCTGAACAACTTCACGCTGTTCGCCACCGACCGGAAGAAGCGTCGGATCAAGCAGGTCTGCCGCTATCAGCAGTATGAGGGTGCGAACCTGCTCGTGCAGCGCGTCATCGCCGGCAGCCCCAAGAAGGGTCTGATCTGGCACTTCCAGGGCTCGGGCAAGTCGCTGCTCATGGTGTTCGCGGCGCAGAAGCTGCGGTCGATGCCGCAGCTCAAGAACCCCACCGTGCTCGTCGTAGTGGACCGCGTCGACCTGGACTCGCAGATCACCGGCACGTTCCACGCCAGCGACATTCCGAACCTCGTGAAGGCCCAGACACGTGAGGAGCTGGAGAAGCTGCTTCGTCAGGACACGCGGAAGATCATCATCACGACGATTTTCAAGTTTGGCGAGGCCGACGGCGTCCTGAACGATCGCAGCAACATCATCGCCCTCGTGGACGAGGCGCACCGCACGCAGGAGGGTGACCTCGGCCGCAAAATGCGGGGGGCCTTGCCCAATGCGTTCCTGTTCGGCCTCACGGGCACACCGATCAACAAGAGGGATCGGAACACGTTCACGGCCTTCGGCGCGGAGCAGGATTCGGGCGGATACATGAGCCGCTACGGGATCGAGGACTCCATCCGCGACGGCGCGACGCTGCCGCTGCACTTTGAGCCCCGGTTGATCGATCTGCACATCGACACCGAGGAGATTGAAGCGGGCTTCAAGGAACTCACGGGCGGCCTGAGTGACCTGGAGCGGGATCAATTGTCCAAGCAGGTCTCACGCATGGCGGTGCTGGTGAAGTCGCCCGAGCGCATCCAGAAGATCTGCGCGGACATCGTCTCCCACTACCGCGAGAAGGTGGAGCCGCTGGGTCTGAAGGCGATGGTCGTCACGTTCGATCAGGAGGCCTGCCTGCTCTACAAGGCGGAGATCGACAAGAGCCTGCCGCCCGAGGCGTCGGACGTTGTGATCTCCGTGGCGAACAAGAAGGGGCCGGAAAACGAGAAGTACAAGCCATACGACCGCGACCGGAAGGATGAGGAGGCCCTGCTCGATCGGTTCTGTGACCCGAACGACCCGTTGAAGGTGCTGATCGTGACCGCGAAGCTGCTCACGGGCTTTGATGCGCCCATCCTGCAGACCATGTATCTCGACAAGCCGATGCGGGACCACACCCTGCTGCAGGCCATCTGCCGCACCAACCGCACATATGGCGATGCGAAGACGCACGGATTGATCGTGGACTACCTCGGCGTGTTCGACGACGTGGCGCAGGCGCTGCAGTTCGACGAGGCGTCAGTGCGCCTGGCGATCAAGAACTTCAACGAAATCAAGACCAAGCTGCCCGGGCTCGTGCAGAAGTGCCTCGGCCATTTCCCGGGCGTGGACCGCACGGTGTCGGGCTTCGAGGGGCTCATTGCGGCGCAGGAGTGCCTGCCCAACAACGAGGCCCGCGATGCATTCGCGCTTGACTTCAGCAACCTGATGAAGGTGTGGGAGGCGCTCTCGCCCGATCCGATCCTGAATCAGTTCGAGACGGACTACCGCTGGCTCGCCGCGGTGTACGAGTCCGTGAAGCCATCGACTGGGACCGGCAAGCTCCTCTGGCATGCGCTGGGTGCGAAGACGATCGAGCTCATCGCGGCGATCATCTCGGTGGCTCGCATCGGGACCTTCGATCCGCCGAGGACCTGCGCCGCGGCGTCCAAGGCGCTGACGCGCTTGGGCTTGGGCTCCCGCGCCGTCTTGGGGGCCTTCGTCTTGGCGGGCTTGTCCGCCTTGGGCTTCTTGCCCTTGGCGACCGCTTCGACGCTCACGTTGTTGGCGACCTCCTTGTCGCTCGGCACCTCGTGGTCCTGCTTGCCATCCGCCAGGCGGTCGTGGATCTGGGCGAGCGCCGCCTTACGGAGGCGCTCGGTGCGGGCCGGGCCCTGGGCGCGTGCGGGGCTTTTGGACACTTTGGTGGTGCGGGGCTTCTTCGTGTTCATGGTGATCTCCAAACTCGTGGTGCGGAATCCCGCCGCACGCTGCGGCGGGGAAGCGTGGCCGTCGCGGTTCCCCGCGATGCCGCGTGTGGGGGGCGGGATCTGTCAGCAGCCCGCGACCCGCTCGATCTCGTTCATCACGTCGTGGACCATCGAGTTAGTCGCGGCGGCGCGGCCCTTGCGGTCGGTCCCGTACACCACCTTGGCGACCTCGGAGGCCTTCGCGTAGCGGGCATCGCGGTCGTCGTCGCGGGCGATGTGGGCGATGCAGATGTCCTGCCTGCCCTCGCGGCGGGTGTGCTGCTCGATGGTCACTTCCGCGCCGCGCTCGGTGCGGCGGATGGTGACGTCCTGCTCGACGCCCTCGATCACGATCGTCTTGATGTTCATGGGTCTGCTCCTTTGGGGTGGTGCGTGCGCAGCGTGC
>Ga0105048_10018836_pt1 | contig 10593 bp, 9 predicted proteins | sample MAT05_FD_78382 | JGI IMG/M metagenome (GOLD analysis project Ga0105048, IMG submission 78382) | Freshwater microbial communities from Lake Fryxell liftoff mats and glacier meltwater in Antarctica - MAT-05 | ecosystem: Environmental > Aquatic > Freshwater > Ice > Liftoff microbial mat | place...
CCGACATCGCACCCGCTGGCACAACACCTCTGGACACAACACCTCTGGACACAACACCTCTCAGCACAACACCTCTGGACATCGACATCGTCCGCGACCGCTCGGTCACGATCACCTTCGACGACGGCGTGGTCGCCGAGTACGAGGTGCGAGCGCTGCGCGCGGCCTGCCCGTGCGCGAGTTGCCGTGGGTGGCGCGAACGTGGCGAGGTCGCTTGGCCACGACCCGGCATGCCCGACACCGTCACCATCGCCGATGCCGAGCTCACCGGCGCGTGGGGCCTCTCGATCGACTGGAGCGACGGCCACAGCACTGGGATCTACGCCTGGAGCGTGCTGCGCGACTGGTGGAATCGCGGCCTCATGGGTCCGTTGGTGACTGATCCCACACCTGGTCGCGCGCCGGAGCGGTCGCCCGACACCCCTCGGTAGCCTCTCCCCATGTCACTGCCGCCTCCCCCGCCCGTGCAGCCGGCAATCAGCGCACCCCCGCTCCCCCGCTGCTACCGCCATCCCGACCGCGAAGCCGGCCGCAGCTGCACCCGTTGCGGCAAGTCGGCCTGCAGCGAGTGCCTGGTACAGGCCGCTGTCGGTTCGCACTGCGTCGACTGCGCGAAGGCCGCACGTCCAGACGTGGCCACCCGCGCCAAGTACTGGAATGCCCGCCAGCACACGCTCGTCACCTACGTCGTCATGGCGATCAACATCGCTGTGTTCGTGTACACGTCGATCGACGACCCCAGTTCGATAGCCGGCCGCAGCCGCGTCACCGACGCCCAGGCTCAACTCGGTCTCATCGAGTTCGTCATCGCTGCCGAGGGCGACTGGTACCGCTTGGTCACCTCGGGCTTCCTGCATTTCGGGGTGATCCACCTCGCATTCAACATGCTGCTGCTGTACCAACTCGGCCAGCTGCTCGAACGTTCGCTGGACCGGGCGAAGTTCGTGCTGCTGTACGCGGCGTGCCTGCTCGGCGGATCGTTCGGCGTGCTGCTCATCACCGACAACCCGTTCGCGGTCACCGGCGGTGCGTCGGGTGCGGTGTTCGGCCTCATGGCAGCCGCGGCGGTGGGCCTGCAGCGCCAGGGCGTCAGCATCTTCAGTACCGGTCTCGGCACCACGCTGCTGCTCAACTTCTTCATCACCTTCACGATTCCCGGTATCTCGATCGGCGGCCACGTCGGCGGCGCGGTCGCCGGGGCGATCTGTGGCTTCGTGATGATGGCGCCTCGGTGGCGGCCCGTGCCCTCGTGGGCGAGGTGGGGAACCCCGGTCGCAGTGGGGTTCATCTCCGTCGTGGGGAGCGTCCTGCTCGTCGGTTAGCACCCGAGTCCCAGCCGGTGGTCGGTCTGATCAGGTCCGGTCGAATCGGGCGTGTCACACCCCTCGTGCACCATGGCGACATGATCACGAAGCGCCAGCAGCCCGAACAGCTCACCCTGCTTGCACCCACCGACGTGGCCTTGCAGTTCCGTCTCGATCGCCGCACCCGCGAGCGCGGCCTCGCCCAGATCGCCGAGATCCGTCGTCAGATGGCAGCCCGCCAGGGCCGCACCCCGGAATGGGTGCACGAGGCGGCCTGAGCCGCACCCTCGCCCCGGTGCGTCAACTCGCGCTGGGGGCCAGGCTCTTCACGGCATCCCAGTGCTTCAGCTCGGGGTCGAATGGCATGATCGCCAGGCTGCTGGTGGTGACGCCGTTGTCGAAGTAGCGCTGGATCGTCGCCCGGCACTGCTCGGGAGACCCGTGCACGATCAACTGGTCCACCAGTTCGTCCGGGATCGCGGCCAGCGCAGCCTTGCGATCGCCAGCCTGCCAGGCGTCCCACATCGGCTGCAGCACCTCGGCCCGGCCCAGCCACCGATGGAACTCGGCGTACACCGGCACGTTCAGGTACGCCGCGATCGCGAACTTGCCGGCGGCGCGCACAGCATCGGCGTTCTCGCTGGGGCAGCAGAAGATGCGGGCCACGATCTCCTTCGGCACACCACCGGCGGCGTCGCGCACCACGCCGGCCACCTGGGTCACGTCGTCGGGCGACAGCCAGTTGATGATCGCTCCGTCACCCTCGCGAGCAGCGAGCTTCAGCATGCCTTCGCGCAGCGCCGCCACCAGGATCGGCGGCTGGTGCTCGGGGCGAATACCCAACCGGAAGCCCTGCACCTCGAAGGTGTCGTAGCTCTTGGCCACCTTCTCGCCACCGAGGGAGTCACGCAGGAAGCGCACGACGTCGCGCACCTTCTTGTAGGGCTCGACGAACGGCACGCCGTTCCACCGCTCGACGATCACGTTGCTGCTCGAGCCGATACCGATTGCGAAGCGGCCCGGCGCTGCATCGGCCATCGAGGCGACGCTTTGCGCGAAGCACGCCGGCGACCGGGTGAAGGCCGGCACGATCGCCGTGCCGAGGCGGAGGCGCGGCTCCCATGCCGAGGCCAATGCCAGCGGGGTGAACGCATCGGCGCCATCGGCCTCTGCCGACCAGATGTCGGTGTAGCCCATGTCTGCCAACTCGACGAGCTTGTCGCGGTGGCTGTGCAGCGGACCGGGCAGGGGCACGGTCATGCCCGGGCGGATCGGCAACGACGAGGCAGTCGTGGCAGTAGCGGTGGCGGCGGCGACGTCGGTCATGAGGATCAACCCTTCCAGAAACGGACGATGCAGCTCTGACTGGCGGTCGCCAGCAGGGTGCCGTCCTCGGCGAACATGTGCACGAGGCCGTGGCCGAAACCACGATCCACGGCGTGCACGCGGATGTCGAGCAGCACCCACTCGGTGGGCACCAGGTGCACCACGCGCAGCGTGTTGTCGAGGCTGTTGCCGCCGCCGCGCACACCGAGCGCCTGGCCCACGCCCATCGGCACGAAGTCGCCCAGCACGGCGAGCGTGGCCGCGTCGACACCCTCGATCACGTCGGGGATGCGAGCCCACATCAGCGTCTGGCCGTCGCCTCGCGTGCCGTCGAGGTCGGCCATGTCGCGACCTTTGGCCAGGCGCTGTTCCAAGCGGTCGTTGATCGTGCCATCGACCGGGAGCCGGAACTCGCGCGTCTCGCACTCCGCCGGGCTGGGCACCTCGGGCATCGTCTCGAACTGACCCGACAGCTCCATCGGCCGCTCGCCGAGTGCGGCGTTGACCGTCAGGATCTCTCGGTTGCCCACGTGGCACACGGCTCGGGCCTGGGTCATCTGATGTCCCTCGACGGCGAGGGTGACGTCGATGTCGAGGATCTCACCGGGCTTCGCATACGACAGGTACTGCGCCGTCGCCCAGATGGTCTGGCGGCCGCTGGTGCCCTCCATCGCCGAGATCGCGGCACCGAGGCCTGACCCGCCGAACAGGAACCCGCCCATCGTGCTGATGCCCTGGGTGACCGCCATGCTCCATCGGTACGGGTTGTGGCTCTGCTGTAGGCCGAGGAACGATCGGGTGTCCATGGTGCGGCCGACTCTACCGACCGCTCCCGACCGCTCCCGACCGCTCCCGGCCGTTACGGAAGAGGTCTCCGGCGTCCGGTCGTCAGGAGGTGGTGAAGTACACCGGGTCGCTGTCGAACCCGCCGGTCACGTACAGCACGCCGCCGACGACCTCCTGCTGCGGGACCACGAAACACATCGTGCCCGTGACCGAACCGCCGGCGAAGACGTCAGCGAAGACGTCGATCTCACCCGCGAAGACACCGCAGAATCCAGCGCGTTCGACATTGCCATTCCCGACCCACTTGGCCGTGATGTCGAACGCCGACCCGGACCCCTGCCCGCTGAAGGCGATGGCCACCTCGACCCCGACGAAGCGGAAGCCCTCCGGTGGTGGATCGTTGAACGGGTTGTCGGACAACACCTGATCGGTGATGTCGCGGGCCGGCGACACCACGGCGAAGGCCCATCCCTCGCCGACATCGTTCGCCGTGCCGACCGGTACGGCCGCGGTGGTGCGTGAGGGTGTGGCTGCCGCGCCCGCCTGCGGGCCGGTCACGGGAGGGAACGGTGCGATCGGAGCAGTCGGCATCTTGGCATCGAGGAACGCCTCGGTCTCGAAGAAGAAGTCGGCCGATGCGTAGAGCTGCAGCACCGGAGGATCTGCCGGAGTGGTGACGAAACAGATGTTGCCGACCAGCACGCCGCCCGCGAAGGCGTCGGTGAAGATGTCGATCTGCCCGGGGATGAGGCCACAATCCGTGTCGAGCTCGACAGCGGCTGCTCCGACACCCGAGACGGTGGGGATGAAGAACGACACTGGATCGTCGAGCCCGAAGTATCCCAGCGCGATCCGAACGATGGTGAACGTGGAACCGGGCGGCGGGAGCTCGTTGAAGTCGTTCTCGGCCATCACGATCGGCGTTGCGTCGGCGATGACGTCGAGCACCTGCACTCGCCAGCCGTCACCGATGTCAGCGATGCTGCCGAGCGGCACCGGTGCCTCACGGGTGCCGGGCTGACCTGCCGGCGCGCCGGCCACGAGATCGCCGCTCGGAAGCGCCGGCTCGGGGGCCGCTGTCGTCTCCGGAGCGTCGGTGGTCTCGGTCGCCACGCTCGGCGCCGGTGTGTCGTCGGGCGCTTCGGTGACCTCGGGCGCTTCGGTGACGTCAGGCGCTTCGGTGTCCTCGGATGCCTCGGTGTCATTGGACTGATCGGTGTCATTGGACTCATCGGACTGCTCGTCGTCATCGCCGCTGAGCACGATGAAGCCCACCGTGGCGAGCACCACGGCGACGATCGCTGCGATCAGCACCATCAACGACTTCCGCGACGCGTTCGATCCGCCCGCCGAGACCGGCCCCGAGTCCGGTCCGGGACCAGGCGTCGGCAACGATGCGGCCGTGGGCGTCTGGGCCTGGGCGGGACCAGGTCCGGGCGGCGGGAGCGCCGACCCGACGACCGGTCCGCCAGACCCGCTGTTGCTCGGTGAGGGCGGTGCCGGGGGCGGTGGAAAAGCTGACGGAGGCACCGGAGGTTCTTCCACGACGGCGACCGTATCACCGCCGCCGCACGGGTTCGGCCGTCCAGTTCGACGCCGAGCCGCTACCGTCCGGGGGATGTCGGATACTCCTTGGTCGGGCGATGCGTGTGGGTTGGTGGACGAGTTCCGCGGCGGTCGGCGGTCACCCGTCGAAGAACTGCAGGCGTCGTACGCGGCGATCGAATCGAGCGGGTTGAACGCCTTCGGTCACCTCGCACGAGAGGAGGCCGAGGCCGCCGCACGAGCCGCCGACGTGTCGCTGCCGTTCGGTGGTGTGCCGATCGGCGTGAAGGAACTCGACCAGGTGGCGGGGTGGCCCGACACCGAAGCGTGCGTCGTGTTCGCCGACCGCGTCGCGCCGCACACGTCGTTCATGGTCGACCGGCTTCGCCGCCGAGGTGGCGCCGTCACCTTGGGCCAGACCACGGCGAGCGAGTTCGGCGGCGTGAACGTCACCCGCACCGTGCTCCACGGCGCGACGCACAACCCGTGGCAGCTCGGACGCACCCCCGGCGGATCGTCGGGCGGCAGTGCGGCCGCCGTGGCCGGTGGGTTGGTCACCCTCGCCACCGGCGGCGACGGGGGCGGCTCGATCCGCATCCCCGCGGGGTTCACCGGCCTCGTCGGCCTCAAGAGCACGTACGGCCGCATCCCGCGCGGCCCACGGGCCGAGAACGGCAACTACACCGTCACCGTCGGCCCCATGGCGCGCAGCGTGCGCGACACCGCGCGCTGGTTCGACGTGTGCAACGGCCACGACCCTCGCGACCAGTTCAGCCTCCCCCGCGTCGAGGGCTGGGAGCGCGAGCTCGGCACGCACGCCGCGTCTCTGCGCGGTGCACGAGTCGTGTTCGCACCCGAGTGGGGCGGTGCCGTGTGCTCACCGGCGATGTGGGCGCAGCTCGAGGAGGCCGGCGAGCACCTCGTGCGCGTGCTGGGCCTCACCCGGGTCGAGCTCGACACGTCACTGCCGTCGATGGGCGCAGCCTGGAGCATCAGCGGGATGATCAGCATCTTCACCGAGCTCGGCGAGGCGTGGCCGGGCTGCGCCGATGTGCTGACGCCCGAGATGCGGGCTGGGCTCGAGGTCGCACCGCAGCGGTACGGCATCGAGGCGCGGGCCAAGATCGAACGGCGTCGGATGGAGCTCAACCAGCGGATGGCGGAGATCTTCGACCCGGCAGAGGGCGTCGACTTCGTGATCACCGCGAGCAACCCCGACGTCGCCTTCGACGCCGAGGGGCCGCTACCGAAGACCTTCGGCGGGGTGCATGCCGGCGCCAGCAACAACGGCAAGCTCACCTTCCCGGCGAACCTGCACGGCAACGCTGCGATCTCCATCCCGGCAGGCACGCTCGACGGGCTGCCGATCGGGCTACAGGTGGTGGGCCGCCACTTCTCCGAGCAACCGCTGCTCGACATCGCGCTCGCGATGGAGCGCGAGCGGCCGTGGCCGCTCGTCGCCCCCGCGTCGCCGATGTGACGGGCCCCTTGGAGCCGCGGGCTCCCGTAGCAGCGCCGATCGAACCGGGACGACGGCTGTTGGCCGTCGGCCTCGTCCTCGGTGTCACCCTCGTCGCGTTCGAGACCACGGCGGTCATCACCGCGCTGCCCACGATCACCGACGAGCTCGGTGGCGACTCGCTCTATGGGGTGGCCCTCGCCGCGTACACCCTCGCCAACATGCTGTCGATCGTGGCTGCCGGGCGGATGGCCGACCGGCGGGGACCGCGGCCTGTCTTCCTCGTCTCGGTGAGCATCTTCGTGATCGGTCTGGTCGTCGCATCCCTGGCGCCGAACATGGCCGTGGTCGTGCTCGGTCGCACGCTGCAGGGCGCCGGCGGTGGCGGCTTCGGTCCCATCGCCTACCAGCTCGTGAAGCGGGCGTACCCGAGCGATCGTCAGGCCACGATGTACGTCTACCTGTCGGCAGGTTGGGTGCTGCCGAGCCTCGTCGGACCGGCGTTCGGCGGCATCGTCACCGATCGGTTCGGCTGGCGCTGGGTGTTCGCCGGCATCATCCCGCTCGCACTCGCCGTCGGCGCGATCACGAGCACACAGATGCGCCGCTACGGGCCCACGGCCGCCACCGACGATCCTGCTGAGCTCGCCGCCGACCGACGGAAGATCCTCACTGCCGCCGGAGCTGCGGCCGGCGTCGCGATCCTGGTGGTGAGCCTGCCGTCGTCGAAGTGGTTCGTGATCGTGGGCGGCGGTCTCGCGGGCGGCTGGTTCGCCGTGCGGATGCTCTCCCGCCTCCTCCCGACAGGCATCCTGCGCGCTCGTCGAGGCCAACCCGCAGTGCTCGCGTGCCGTCTGTTGGCCACATCGACGTTCATGGGCGTCGACGGGTTCTTGCCCCTCGCGGCTGACCGCATCCACGGGGCGAGTCCGATGGTGCAGGGCTTCACGATCATCGGTGCGGCGCTCACGTGGACGGGAGGTCAGGCCCTCATCGCCCGGAGACCCGACGTGCGACCCCAGCGCGCCGTGCTGCTCGGCTTCGTGGTCCTCGGTCTCGGCGTCGTGCTCGTGACGCCCGTGCTGTGGAGCGGGTGGCCGCTGTGGGCCACGTTCCTCGGATGGGCGGTGGGTGGCATCGGCATGGGCGTGCTGTACAACCCCACGACGGTGGCTGCGATGAGTTACGCCATCGAGGGCCGCGAGGGCGACACCGGCGGCCAGATGCAGCTGGTCGACTCGCTCGGCTTCTCGCTCATGGGCGGTGTGGGCGGCGCAGTGGTGGCGTTCTCGGACCGCTCGTCGTTCGCCCTCAGCAGCGCGATCGGCGTGTGCTTCGCCCTCGCCTTCGCTGCTGTCCTCCTCGGTGCTGTCGCCGCGCGTGGAGTACGTCCCGCCGGCTGATGCTGGCCAGGGCGCCCGACGAGATCACCGGCGAGCGTGGCGACGCCACCGCTGTCCGAGTACACGCTCTGTCCGATCACGCTTTGTCCGATCACGCGCTCTGCGCCCCCGCGTGACACGATTCCGGCTCATGGGGCCACTCGAAGGTGTGAAGGTCGTCGACCTGTCCGTGATGATCTCCGGGCCGTTGGCCGGGATGATGCTCGCCGACCAGGGTGCCGACGTGGTGAAGGTCGAGTCACCGGGGTTGGGCGACATCATGCGCTTCCTCGGCACGAGCAAGGGCGGGATGACCGGCATCTTCGCCAACAACAACCGCGGCAAGCGCAGCATCGTGGTCGACATGAAGAAGCCGGAGGGCATCGACCTGGTCCGCACGTTGGTGAGTGATGCCGACGTCGTGATCCAGAACTTCCGTCCCGGCGCGATGGAACGCCTCGGGCTCGGCTACGACGACGTGCGGGCGATCAACGACGACGTCATCTACGTCAGCATCAGCGGCTTCGGACCGGACGGCCCGTACAGCCATCGTCGCGTGTACGACAACGTGATCCAGGCCGCGTCGGGATTGGCCTCGGTGCAGACCGATCCGCTCACCGGTGCCCCGGCGCTGTTCCGCACCCTGTTGTGCGACAAGGTCACTTCGTACACGGCCGCTCAGGCGATCACGGCCGCGCTGTTCGCTCGGGCGACCGGCAAGGCCAAGGGCCAGCACATCGTGCTCGCCATGCTCGACGCCGCGGTGGCCTTCATGTGGCCCGACTCGGCGATGGACGCGGCGCTGCTCGACGACGACGTCAACCGCACGCCCACCATCGGCTCGAATTACTCGGTCACCGCGCTCACCGACGGGCACGTGGCCGTGAGCGCCGTCACCGACTCGGAGTTCAAGGGCCTGTTCGCCGCCTACGGGCGACCGGAGCTGGGTGACGATCCCCGCTTCTCCAATGCGGTCGCCCGCATGCAGAACCTGGCCGACCTCATCCCGCTCATGCGCGAGTTCGCCGAACAGACCACGGTCGAAGAGTTCATGCACGGCGCCGAGACCCACGACGTGCCTGCGTCGCGAGTGAACTCCCTCGACGAACTGCCCCACGATCCACAGGTCGTGCACAACCAGATCTTCGTCGAGCGTCAGCACCCGATGGCGGGCACCATCCGCGAGCCACGGCCGGCGCCGCGCTTCTCTGCCACACCGGCATCGGTGAGCGCACCGGCACCGGGTTTCGGCGAGCACAGCGACGAGATCGCCACCGCGCTGGGTTTCGACGCCGCCGTCCTGCGCGCCGCCGGCGTCATCCACTGACCCCCACCCCACCGCGTTTGGTCACTTCCGCGTCGCAACGACGCGTGCGCGCACAATCGCACCACCACCCCCACAGCGTTTGGTCACTCTCGCGTCACATCCACGCGTGCGCGCACAAACGCAGCGGGAACGGTGGCGTCGGGCACGTGTTTCGCGTGGTGGAACGCGGCGCTCGTAGCATCGACTCGCCATGGCCACGACACCCACCGCTGCGTTCTCCATCACCCTCGACTGCCGTCTCGACAATGTGCCCGGCACGCTCGGCCGGCTCTGCCTCGCGATCGGTGAGGCGGGCGGCAACATCGGTGCGCTCGACGGGTTCGACGTGCGCGGCCCCGAGCTGCGTCGCTGCCTCGTCGTACACTGCCGCGACGAGCCACATCAGCTGAAGGTGGTCGAGGCAGTTCGAGGCCTGCAGGGTGTGGCGCTGGTCGATTGGTGGGACCGCACGTTCCGCATGCACGAGTCGGGCAAGATCCACGTGCTCACCAGCGCGCCGGTGAACGACCGCGACGACCTGTCGATGGCATACACCCCCGGTGTCGCCCGGGTCTGCATGGCCATCCACGACGACCCGGCGCTGTCGCACCGCTACACGATCCGCAAGAACACCGTCGCGATCGTGAGCAACGGCACCGCCGTGTTGGGCCTGGGCGATATCGGCCCCGAGGCGGCGATGCCGGTGATGGAGGGCAAGGCTCTGCTGTTCAAGGAGTTCGGTGGCGTCGACGGGTTCCCGATCTGCATCAACGCCCGCACGGCCGACGAGGTCGTCGACTTCGTGCAGCGTCTGGCCCCCACGTTCGGCGGGATCAACCTCGAGGACATCAAGGCGCCCGAGTGCTTCGAGATCGAGGAGCGGTTGAAGGCCAGCCTCGACATCCCCGTGTTCCACGACGACCAGCACGGCACGGCCGTCGTCACGCTCGCAGCACTGTGGAACTCGCTGAAGATCACCGGTAAGAAGATGGAGGACCTGTCGGTCGTCATCGCCGGCATGGGTGCGGCCGGCGTGGCCATCGGCAAGATCCTCATCAACGCCGGCGTCGGCGAGATCGTCGGATGCGACCGCACCGGTGCGGTGTACCGGGGCCGCGGCGACCTCAACGTCGCCAAGGAGTGGTTCGCCGAGCACACCAACCCGTCGCGCAAGATGGGCACCATCGGCGAAGTGCTCGTGGGCGCCGACGTGTTCGTCGGGGTGAGCGGACCCGACCTGATCACGGCCGCCGACCTGCGCAACATGGCCAAGGACCCGATCGTGTTCGCGATGGCCAACCCCACCCCCGAGATCCGCCCCGAGGATGCCGACGGGCTCGCCGCGGTGATGGCCACGGGCCGCAGCGACTACCCGAACCAGATCAACAACGTGCTCACCTTTCCCGGACTGTTCCGTGGCGCTTTCTTTGTGAACGACACGGACACCACCGAGAACATGAAGCTGGCCGCCGCCGTTGCGATCGC
>Ga0105048_10018839_pt1 | contig 10592 bp, 12 predicted proteins | sample MAT05_FD_78382 | JGI IMG/M metagenome (GOLD analysis project Ga0105048, IMG submission 78382) | Freshwater microbial communities from Lake Fryxell liftoff mats and glacier meltwater in Antarctica - MAT-05 | ecosystem: Environmental > Aquatic > Freshwater > Ice > Liftoff microbial mat | place...
GAGCGCATCGGCGACGGGCTGGATCGTCATCGGCTGGCCGAACCGCTCGAAGAGACCTCGCTCGATGTGTTCTCGCTCGGACGGATTTCGGTGGGCTGCATCGCCTCGGTCTTGATCCGTCCGTCGACCGTCTCGCCGGCGACTTTCTCGGCGTGTCCGCCGAACTGGGCCCGCATCGCCGAGAGCGCCTTGTCGGCAATACCTGCGTGGCCGCGAGAGCTGAACCGCTGAAACAACGCGGTGGACAACACCGGAACCGGCACTCCCTCGTCGATCGCGGCGTGGATGGTCCAACGACCCTCACCGCTGTCGCTGACCTGGCCTTCGAACGCGCTCAGCTGCGGGTCGGCGTTCAGCGCGATCGCGGTGAGATCCAGCAGCCAGCTGGCGACCACGCTGCCGCGTCGCCAGACCTCGGTGACCGCGGCGAGATCGATGTCGTAGCGGTAGTACTCAGGGTGGGTCAGCGGCGCCGTCTCGGCGTCCTTGGCGTGGGTCTCCGCGCCGATGTTGGCGTGGGCAAGCACGTTGAGGCCCTCGGCGTACGACGCCATCAATCCGTATTCGATGCCGTTGTGGACCATCTTGACGAAGTGGCCGGCGCCACTCGGTCCGCAGTGCAGCCAACCGCGTTCTTCGGTGGAGGGTTCGCCGGTGCGGCCGGGTGTGCGCTCTGCGGTACCGACGCCGGGGGCGAGGTCGTCGAAGATCGGGGCCATCTCGGCGACCGCGTCGGCCGGGCCACCGATCATCAGGCAGTAGCCGCGTTCGAGTCCGAAGACGCCGCCGCTGGTGCCGACGTCGAGGTAGTCGATGCCCACTTCGGCGAGCGGCTTCGACGCATCGACGTCATCGCGATACCAACTGTTACCCCCATCGATGATGGTGTCGCCCACCTCGAGCAGTGGTGTCAACTTGGCGACCGTGTCGGCGACGAATGCAGCGGGCACCATGATCCACACGTGACGTGGGGCGTCGAGCTTGGCCACCAGATCTTGGAGCGACGTCGCCCCGCTGAATCCCTCGGCTTCGAGCGCAGCAACGGCGCCGCCGTCGACGTCGAATACCACGCAGTCGTGACCCGCTTTCTGCAGCCGGCGCACCATGTTGGCGCCCATTCGTCCGAGTCCGATCATCGCAAGTTGCATCCGTGCAGATTGCCATGTTTTCGGACCGGCTACGGTGCGATCTCGTGAATTCCCCGGACGCGATGATCGCGGCCTGCACGGCATCGCATCGTCGGCTGGAAGCAGCCATCGTCGCGGTCACCGACGACCGCGCTCGGCAGGCGTCGTTGTTGCCGGGATGGACCATCGGCCACGTGTTGACCCACCTTGCCCGTCACGCCGACAGCCATGTGCGGATGCTCGGTGGCGCAAAGCGAGGCGAGGCAATGGCGCAATACGTCGGCGGAGCGGTAGGCCGCCAGACAGACATCGAGACCGGCGCGTTCCGTCCTGCGAACGAACTGATCGACGACGTGGTCGCGGCCGATGCTCGGCTGGAGGCAGCCTGGGCCGCGACGACCGACCGTGGTTGGGCCGGGCACGGGCTGTCGCTCGCCGGTGAGATCTCCACTGTGGTCATGCCGTCCCGGCGGCTGATGGAATCCGAAATGCACCACATCGATCTCGGTTTGATCGGCAACCACGAGTACACGTTCGCCGATCTGTCCAACGACTTCGTCGGCCTCGAAACCAGACGGCTGACTGCGTTGTGGGCGAGCCGCCAGCCAATGGGTCTGACGAGCTTGTCGCCGGTCGCGCTCCGGCTGAGCCCGCCCGAACGGTTGGCGTGGCTCGTTGGTCGGATCGAGGTCGGTGGGTTGGCACCTGCCGGCGTGTTCTGGTGACCCGGCGCGTTGCCGGCTGCGAGGTCGCAGGCCTGGTGATCGGAGTCAGTCCTGTTCGTCATCGGACATCGAATCGAACGCCGCCGTATTGGGATTGATGAGGGTGCGGCTGGCCAGCAACACCTGCCTGACGACCTCGGTGTCGAGGCCGGTTGCGGTCGCCCACGCTTGGAGTGCTACCACGTACGACTGGGCGAGATCGTCGGCGTCGAGATCTGGTGGCGGTGGGGGAATCGTCCGCTGGCTGATCGCGCCCTTCGCGACGAGCGAAGCGAACGTGGTGTCGACGACGAGGGCTGCGATCAAGGTCGATCGATCGCTGATGTTGGCACTGACCGCTGCCTGGAGTTCGTTGACATCGTCGGGTCCGAGACCAAGCCACTCGAGCAGGTACTTGGTGCCTGCTGTCGTCGGCCCAACGGCGACCTTGTAGGGCGCCGGAGTGGCGAGACGCCCGAGGGTTCCGACAACGGTCCAACCAAGACCCCAGATGGCCTGGTTGATGATGGCCGGCTTGATCTTGGCGTCGCTGTACAACCGGTCGAGCACACCCGTCAGCTGGGCCAATTCGAACAACGTCTTCTCGTCAGCCTTGAGGTTGCCGGTGAGCGGGTGGTCGAAGCGCGTTGCGAGCAGGTCACGCGAGCTCATCAAGGTCGCGAGGATTTCCGGGGTCCTGATGAAAAACCTCCTGATGTCGGTCTGGTCCGAACTCGGGTAGGCGAACGCTGCGGGGGACTTGAGGAACAGTTCGATCAGATACGGCGCGGCGATCTCGGCGGCGACGCTGACGATCTCGGGATTGCGATCGTTGTAGGGAGCGATTGGATCGTCGAGGCTGTGCCTGATGGCCAGCAACAAGGCGGGGAGCACGAGCGCCTGGTCCTTGGCCGACAACAAAGCATCGGGCGTCGTGCCCGTCAGCAGAATCGTGTTGGTGAGTGTTGGGTCAGATGCGTTGAACAACGCCTGCGGTTCTTGCGCCATTGCCACCAGGAGTCGGCTCGCTCCGCCGGGGGTGTCGATCACGGCGCCGAGCAACGTGTCGATCGCCCGGATTCCGTTGGTGTAGGCAGCCTCGTCGAGCTGCTCGTCGTGTTCGATCGAGATCAGCGTGGTGGCGATCCGCGCCAGCGTGTTTGCGTCGAGATCGAGCGACACGATCAGGTTTGCGGCGCCGTAGGGGTCCATCGCCGGAAGCGCCTCGATGAGCTCGCCGGCAGCGGCGCCCGCGTGGATGTCGTGGCTGTCTCGCGACAATGCGATGATGCCGCCGAGGGTTGCGAACAACGCGTCGACCGTTGCCAGGACATCCTCCTCGCCGTCGGCGAACCCGCCGCCTACGACGTGCAACTCGATGTCGATCGCGCGCTGACCGAGTTCGCCGACCAGCGTCGACAGTCCGTCGGCGGACAACGAGGTGGTGAAGGCGTTGGCCACGGCCGGTGTTGCGAGGATCTCGCCGAGCATCAGCTGCAACGCGGCGAGTTCTGTGTCGTCGAGTTCGTCACCGTGGTCGTTCAACCAGACCGCGAGCGCGCGGGCATGATCGACCGTGATCGGCATTGGCGCCGGTGCGAGCGGATCGGTACTGGTGCGCCACCCGTTGCCGGCGATGAGGAATGCGAGATAGCTGTTGACGAGATCGCCGCCGCCGATCGTCGCCGGCTGGTAGCCGGTCAGTGTGGAGCAGTGGATCAGGCTGCGGACGAACGGCATCCACCGCGCTCGGAGGAGTGTCGCAACGCCGCTGACCTTCAGGATCCCGGCCCGAGCGTCGGGGTCTGTGCAGCGAATGTTGCTCAGCTCGGACTCGGCTGCGCTCATCGCGTCCCACAGCAACGGTAGGCGATCCGGGTCGTAGCCGAGGTAGCTGGTCACCCCGGCACCGAGACCTGGGTCTGGGCGAGCTGGTCGGCCCGCAGCTCGAGGTTGCGGGCGGCGCTGCGCAGGTCGCTCACCGCGCCGGTGATCACCGATCGCATCTGGACCAGGTTGTCGTGGCACAGCGTCGGCGTCGGCCCGAGCCAGACATCGGCGCCGGCGCGACGATGCAGGTCCAACAGCTTGGCGGCGTCGAGTGTCTTCGCGACCGAGCGGATCGTGGCCGCCCGTGCTCGCAGATCCTTTGGCGTCCCTGATTCCGGCATGTCCATCCTCGCTCCTCGGCGCTCTGTGTCTACTGAGTGCTTCGAGAATCGAAAAGTGGAAAAATCAGCCCAGAGCTTGTTCCTGATCAGCTGGGAGGAGACGGCGGACGACGATGTGGTGCGGCAGGCGGGTCGTGGCATCGACGAACCCGTCGCCGATCACGGTGCAGCCGTGGCGTTCGTAGAAGCCGAGCGCGGAGTCGCGAGCACGAGCCCACACGAGCGTGAACTTGAGCGCCGCAGCGCGGCTCACGCCGCTCTCGAAGAGCGTCCCCCCGATCCCCGACCCTTGCATGGCGGCCGCGGTGGCCATCCCGCGCAGCTGGATCGCTCGATCATCGGGGAAGTCAACGAGCCGGTTCGGCATCCAGGACGAGATCGCGACCATCTCCCCGGCATCGGAGCGGACGCCGAGGTGGACTGTGTCGGGGTGGACGTCGTTGTCGAACGCAACCGGACGGGCGGGATCACCGTCTCGCAGCACGGCCGTGCGCAATGGGTACGTTTCGACCGCCGCGATCTCGATGATCCGAACCGGTTGGTTCATTGGTGACCGACCGGTGCGATCTGCTGTGCCGAACCGCCATTGCGGGCCGATTCGTACATTGCCTCGACCACCTGATGAGCGGCGACCGCAGTGTTCAAGTCGGGCCAGGCCGGGCGGCCGCTGGCGACCGCGCGGATGAACTCGCCGTCAGGGTTGAGCGTTCCGTCGACGAGCGTCTCCGCCGCGGCGACCAGTTCGTCGCCGGTGATCGAATGCGTGCTGCCGTCGCTGTTGGTCCACGAAACGGGACCGAACCAGTCGTCGCCATCGATCACGATGTAGCGCCGTTCGCAAAACATCTCGACTCGCCGCAAGCTCGGTCGCGCGAGGTTGTCGTGCCACACGGTGGCGAGCGTGCCGATCGCGCCGTTGGCGAACGAGATCGATGCAGTGACCGCGTCTTCGATGCCGTCGAGGCCATGGAAGTTGGCCTGATGGGCGCTGACGCGAGCGAGGTCACCGACGAGAAAGCGGAACATGTCGATGTCGTGAATGCTGTGCTCGAGCAAGGTTCCGGCGCCGACGAGGGCTTTGTCAGCCCGCCAGGTGCTGCTGTAGTGGCCTTGGATCGGAATGAACTGATCGTCGCGGAAAACCACCGACATCACCCGCCCCGACGTCGGGTCGGCGGCGAGGTGCTTGGCCCACACGTACGCGGGACTGCGGCGCAGCACCAACCCGACCTGGTGGGCAACGCCCGCTGCGTTGGCCAGCGTCGCCATCTGCTCCGCGGCGGCGAGCGACGTCGCCAACGGCTTCTCGCAGAACACGTGCAGCCCGCGGGCCACGGCCTTGGCGACCTGACGTGGATGCTCGCTGGTCCAGGTGCAGACGTACACGATGTCGCAGTTGTCGAGCACCTCGTCTTCCGATGAACACACGGTGTGCCCGGCAGCCTGAGCGAACGCAGCGGCGCGGTCGGTGTTTGGGTCGTAGACGCCGGCCCGAACCACGCCGAACTCGGCCTCTGCGCCACTGCGGCGCAGGCTCTTGCTGTGGTAGGTCGCGATCAGTCCGGCCCCGAGGAACCCGACCCTCATCTGCTCTTGGAGCCGACGAAGCCGGCGGCGGCGACGGCCGCGATCGTGAACAGGTACTGCGACTTCTGTTCTTCGAAGCTGAACTTGACGAAGTCCTTGATCTGAGCAAAATCGCCGAACAACGGAACCTCCACGTCGGTGCGATCGATGGTCTCGAGTTGCTCGATCACGGCGTGACGGTAGATGAAGTAGTACGCCATCACGATGCCGATCAGCGCGATCACGGCGGCAACGGCGGCGGTTGCCGGGTTGGCCCGTTTGGCCCCCTTCACGACGCCGGCCCCGACGAGCACGCCGTAGCCGATGGCGAGGTAGACGAATTGGCGATCAGTCGCGACCACGATGCCGTACCAGATTGCGCCACCGACGATGGCTGCCACGAGGCCGAACAGGGTGCCGAGACCCAGATGGGTCTGCGAGCGGTACACCGGTTCGTGCTGAGGAATCGGGGTCGACCCCGGGTTGGCCGGCCACGGCGTCGGCGACTGCATGCCCATCTGTGGCGGCGGCGGTGGGTTTCGGAATGCCGGCGACGGCATCTGACTCGTGGCCGGCGGCAGCGTCGGGTTCGGCGGGGGCTGTGGTGGCCACGCGTCGGAAGCTTGCTGGTCATTCATGTCGAAGCACCGTAGTCGCGTGGGCTAGCGCGGCCGGCTGACCCGCGGGCGCTCGCGATCGGCAACGATGGGTCGATGCGCATTCTGCTGACCAACGACGACGGCATCGACTCGATCGGCCTGCACATCCTCGCTCGAGCGATGCTGCCTCACGGCGACGTGGTGATCGTCGCCCCCGACCGGGAGTTCTCCGGCGCCGGGGCGGCGCTGGGTGCGCTGCATCTGATCCAGCCGGAGGTCAAGAAGGTGCACGTCGATGGCATCGACGAGGCCTGGTCGGTCAGCGGCCCGCCGGCGTTGTGCGTGATGTTCGCCCGCCTCGGCGCGTTCGGCGAACCATTCGACCTGATCGTGTCCGGCATCAACCCGGGCGCCAACGTCGGCCGTTCCGTCTACCACTCGGGCACGATCGGCGCAGCGATCACGGCGCGCAACGGCATGGTGTCCGGTGTTGCCGTCAGCCAGTCCGTCATCGGCCTCGGCATCGAGGGTCAGGGATGGGACGAGATGTTGATCGGTCAACACTGGGACAGTGCAGCCGCCGTGGCAAGTGCCTTCGTGGCCGGGCTGGTCGCCGAGATGCCGGACAACCCGGTGGTGGTCAACATCAACGTGCCCAACGTGGCGGTCGAAGAGATCAAGGGCTGGCGTCATGCCCGGGTGGGCCTCGAACCGCCACGCAAGGTGTCGACTGCTGTGCTCGAACCTCGCATTGGGCACAAGGACACGTATTCGGTGACGATGCAGTGGGGGGAGGCGCTGGATCTTCCCGGCGACAGCGACGGCGGCATCGTCGAGGCGGGCTACGTTGCGGTCACCTACCTCGGTCGCCTCGACGATGAACCTCGCCCCGACATGGCGGCTGGTGAAGCCTCGCTCGGTTCGCTCGTCGCGGCGCCGTAGGCCGCGACCAACTCACGTCCGATCTCGGCGAGCGTGTCGAGCAACTCCGGCGGACCCTCGAGCCGAAGTCCGCCGCCCAGACCGGCGATCTCGCCGGCCAGGGCGCGCACCGAGTGCGATCCGACCTCGACCTCGATCCGGCCGCCGGCCGTCGCTGGTCCGATCCGCACCCGGCTCCCCATCATCAGTCTCAGGACCCACAGCAGTTCGGCATCGACGGTGCCCGCAGCCCATGTACAGATCCGGCGTTGGTCCACTTCGTCGGTGATCAGCTTCCAGGCCTCGGCCAAGACGAATCCGGGCGGACGGACCACGCGCTCGCCCGTTGGTTCGACCGACGTGACTCGGTCGACACGGAACGTGCGCAACCCGTTGGCGGTGTCGGCGACGAGATACCAGATGCTGCCCTTGGTCGCAAGGCCGAGCGGGTGGACGACGCGACTGCTCGGATTTCGCTCTCGATCGACATAGCCAAGTGTGACCTGTGCTGCGGTGATCACTGCCGCCTGCAGCGGATCGAGCAAGGCCGGTGCCGGTCGGCTCGGTGTGGTGCTGCCCCGTCCGGTCGGGTCGCTGATCACTGCGGCCGAGGCGGCCTGGGCTTCGTCACGGAACGGTTCGGGCAGGGCCCGGACGAGCTTGCGCAATGCGGTCTTGATTTCGGGTGTGGCGGTCGAAGACGGTCCAGCGACGAGGAACAGCGCCCGTGCTTCGGGCGCGGTGAGGCCGCTGAGGTCCGTGCGCGCCCCACCGATCAGCTGCCATCCGCCGCCGCGACCCTGCTTGGAGTAGATCGGCAGACCGGCCATTCCCAGTGAATCGAGGTCCCGGCGGGCGGTGCGCTCGGAGACCTCCAGTTCCTCGGCAACCTCGGCGGCAGTCACCTGGCCCTTGGTCTGCAGCATCAGCAGAATGGCCACCAGTCGATCGGCTCGCATGTTTCGACAATAGTTTCGAAACCGGTCAGGGGCTGTCCTGTTCAGGATCGGAGGATGGCGACATGACCAACACCACCACCTCCAACACCCACACCGACTCAGCCTCTTCTTCGTCGATCCCCGATGCCCGGCCGAACTTCCAGATCGCTGCCCGCCTCTGCGGCGAGGTGCTCGCCGGCATCCGCGCCGACCAGCTCGATCTGGCCACACCCTGCAAGGACTTCACCGTTGGCCAGCTCTGCGGCCATGTGATTGCAGTGGCCAACCGGATCGGAGTGCTCGGTCAGGGTGGCGACTTCTTCGCCACGCCGCAGAGCATCGATGTCGCGTTCGCCGACCGCCCAGCTGCCTACTCCTCCTCCGTCGAGGTCGCACTGGACGCGTGGGCTGTGGACGGCGCGCTCGACCAGACCATCACCGTGCCGTGGGGGGTGCTGCCCGGTGCTGCGATCGTGATGATGTACGTCAACGAGCTCAGCGTGCACACATGGGATCTCGCCACCGCGACGGGACAGCAGCCCGTGTGGAACGACGATGCGCTCGGGATGGCGCTGTTCGCGATGCAGTTCGGACTGCCCCGCGACGGCCGCTCCGCCAACGGCGATGGAGCCGACGGCATGGCGCCGTTCGCCACAGTGGTCGATGTCGACGACGACGCGCCGCTGATCGATCGGCTCGTGGCCTGGAACGGTCGCCGGCCCTGATGCCTGTGTCGCCATGTCGCTCGCTCCCGTACGATCGGGAGCGTGCAACCCGCCGATGACTTCGAGGAGATCGACGAGGGCCACACCGTCTGGCGTTTCGAGCGCTCGTTTTTCACCTCCAATTGGACATGCATCTGGGGCAACGGCTGCCATGGGATCGATGCGGTCTCCGCGGCCGAGCTCGGACGCGGATGCTGCTCGGTCGGCGCCGAACTCGATGGCGTCGACGAAGCAATGACACTCGCCGCCACGGTGGCGGCATTGTCGCCGGCGCACTTCCAGCATCACGCCGAGGCGGCAGCGGGCGGCGTCTTCAGCGACGAACGCAAGACGAACACCCGGGTCGTCGATGGCGCGTGCATCTTCCTCAACCGTCCAGACTTCGAGGGCGGCGCCGGGTGTGCGCTGCACATTGCCGCCGTTCTTGCCGACGAGTCTCCGCTCGATTGGAAGCCGTCGGTGTGCTGGCAGTTGCCGGTTCGAGTGGACTGGGAGATGCGGCCAGACGACGTCGAGGTCGCCACCGTGCGCCGGTGGAGCCGCGACGACTGGGGTGACGACGGTGAGGAGATGGCGTGGTGTTGCACCGAACGTGTCGCGGACGGCGGCACCGACGAGGCCTACATCGGGAATCGACCCGTGATCGATTCGCTGGCCGACGAGATCGAGGGCATCGTCGGCACGTCGGTCGCCGTCGAACTTCGCCGCCGCCTCGGCTGAGATCGGCTGAGAACCTGCAGTCTTCCCCGGAAGACTGGCGTCACCGGTCCAAGTCGGTCATCTCGACGGTGCGGTCGGCAATGATGGCGGCTTCTTCTCGGTCGTGGGTGACCAGAACGGCGGTGGTGGCGGTTGCTCGCAGCAGCGCAGCGAGGTCGATCGCGAGTTGGTCGTGCAGGTCCCGGTCGAGGCCGGTGAGTGGTTCGTCGAGCAACACCAGTCGCGGCTTGGGGGCCAGTGTGCGGGCGAGCGCGACACGCTTTGCCTCGCCACCGGACAGGTCAGTGACCCGCCGCGTTTCGAAGCCGGGGAGGCCGACCATTTCGAGTAGTTCGGTGACCCGGGCGGCTCGCAGCGGCTTGGCGACGCGTTGCATCCGGAGCCCGAACTCGATGTTCTCGGCGACGGTGCGATGCGGGAACAGTTGCTCGTCCTGGAACACGAGGCCGACGTTGCGGCGATGCGTCGCCAGAGCGGTGATGTCGACGCCGTCGATCGACACCGTGCCCGAATCGGGCACGAGGAGCCCGGCGATCACCCGCAGCAGGGTGCTCTTGCCCGACCCGGATGCGCCGAGCAGCGCAACGATCTCACGATCGGCGACCGTCAGATCGATGCCGTTGAGCACCGGCGTCGATCCGAACGACACCCGCAGGTCACGAACGGCGAGCACGGCGATCACCATCCGATCGGGGCCGGATCAACTCGACGAATCCCACGACAGCAAAGGTCAACAGCGCGAGGACACACGCCAGCACGTAACCCTGGGCGTGCAACAACGCGCCCGGCTTGTTGAGCAGGTTCTCGATCGCGATCGGCAGCGTCACCCGACCCTGTCGGGTGAGGAACGTAGTCGCCCCGAATTCGCCGAGTGAGATCGCCATCGCGAATCCAGCGCCGGTGAGCAGCGGCCTGATGGCCATCCGCAGGTCGATCTCGCGCCATGCTCGCAGAGGCGTCGCGCCGAGCGTCGCAGCTGCGTCGCGAAGGCGGCCATCGATCGAGCGGATCACGGGCACCATCGTGCGCACGACGAACGGCGTCGCAACGAGTGCGTGGCCGAGCGGGATCATCCACGGCTCGGCCCGCCAATCGAACGGTGCCCGGTCGAACGTGATCAA
>Ga0105048_10018840_pt1 | contig 10592 bp, 10 predicted proteins | sample MAT05_FD_78382 | JGI IMG/M metagenome (GOLD analysis project Ga0105048, IMG submission 78382) | Freshwater microbial communities from Lake Fryxell liftoff mats and glacier meltwater in Antarctica - MAT-05 | ecosystem: Environmental > Aquatic > Freshwater > Ice > Liftoff microbial mat | place...
CAATTCCAGGTATGGAGACATTTCATTTGCAATAAACAAAATTCTTTTCTTTGTACTCATTGTGGCTGTAGATTTTTCCTAACCTTATATAAAGGTGTGCAAAGGTACTAAAAATACCCGTTTTGAAATAAGGTCACTTAAAAGTCAATGTTTAAACAGCAAAATGTATGAAAATTATACATAAAGAGTGCCATTTACATAACCAAATAGCTGCTTTAAAAACCATTGGAAAAACCATTGGATTTGTACCAACTATGGGAGCTTTGCATGAGGGACACTTAACGTTGCTGGCAGAGGCTGCCCGGCATACAGCCTTTGTGGTGGTGAGTATTTTTGTAAATCCAACTCAATTTAATGACCCGGCAGATTATGAAAAATACCCGATTACTCTTGAAACAGACATCCTTAAACTAGAGGAATCCGGGTGCGATCTGCTTTTCCTTCCCGATGTTAAAACTATATACCCAGAAGGTACAAACAACCTGCCAACCTTTACACTTGAATCACTTGAGACCTTGCTGGAGGGTGCTTTCCGTCCGGGACACTTTCAGGGTGTATGCCAGGTAATGAAGAGGTTGCTTGTACTTGTAATGCCCGACAAATTATTTATGGGGCAAAAAGATTTTCAGCAATGCATGGTGGTGCAGCGACTGATACAATTGGAGAAACTTCCGGTGCAATTAATTACCTGTCCTACCCAACGCGAAGCCGATGGACTAGCCATGAGCAGCCGGAATATAAGGTTGAATAAAACCGAACGCCAAGAGGCGACAGCCATTTACAGGGTAATGCAAATAATTCGCAAGGGGCTATTAGCGAAGCAAACCAGCCTGGAAATTCTGAAGGAAGCTGCTCTTATGGAACTACAAAAGAACGGTTTTGAGCCAATTGATTACGTAGCCATCACAAATCCATATACCCTTGAGCCTTTACATTCCGACGACCTGAAAGCAGGCTTACACTGCGTGATATTGGTTGCTGCCTTTCTAGGAAACGTGCGGCTTATAGATAATGTAGTTGTTGACTGAAAAACAACTTATTTACATATACTTCTCTATTTCATCCTTCATTTCAAATCGGGTGATAGGAGTTCCTTTTATTTTATGGTATCCTTTAGCATCCACCAAATATGCATCACGAATGATTTTTATTAACTGACCATTGTTTATTTCAGGTATTAAAATGGTATCAAAATTTTTCAAAATCTGCCCTAGATTATGGGGGAACGGTCTTATATATCGCAGGTGAGCATGGCTTACTTCGCTTACCCCGCTTGCATGCAGTTCGCTTACCGCGCTTTTAATGGCACCATAAGTACTACCCCAACCCAGCACCAGTACTTTACCCGACTCGGGACCGGCATCTAACTTCTGTTCTGGAATATAATGAGCAATTTTGTCAATTTTTTCTTGACGCAGTTTTATCATGAGCTGATGGTTATCCGGTTCATAATTCACATTACCAGTAATATTTTGCTTTTCTAAGCCGCCAATTCTGTGTTCCAGACCGGGAGTACCCGGAATGGCCCATGGACGAACTCCTTTCTCATCACGCAGATAAGGCTGATATTTTTCTTCCCCGTCACCCAAATGGGTTTTAAAATTCACTTTTATAGCTGGTAAATCATCTGCCACCGGAAATTTCCAGGGCTCTGCTCCATTGGCTATATATCCATCACTTAATAAAATAACCGGGGTCATGTGATCAACAGCAATACGGATGGCTTCAAATGCAGCTTCAAAGCAATCGGCAGGAGTACTGGCACTTACAATGGGCATAGGGCATTCCCCGTTTCTGCCATAATAAGCCTGCATCAGGTCGCTTTGTTCGGTTTTTGTAGGCAACCCGGTGCTCGGTCCACCCCGCTGAATATTGATGATTAACAAAGGAATTTCCATCATAACGGCAAGTCCCATAGCCTCGGCTTTAAGCGCCATACCCGGTCCGCTTGTGGTAGTAATGCCTAGACTGCCTCCATAACTCGCACCGATGGCACTTGTAATGGCCGCAATTTCGTCCTCAGCCTGAAAAGTACGGATACCGAAATTTTTATAACGAGCCAGTTCGTGGAGGATATCGCTTGCCGGGGTAATGGGGTAACTGCCGAGAAACAAAGGAAGATTACTTTTTTGAGCAGCAGCAATAATTCCATAGCTTAAAGCCTGATTACCCATAATGCTGCGGTAAACCCCAGGTTCCATTTTTGCTTTTTCTACCCTAAAACGATGGGTAAAAGTTTCTGTGGTATCACCAAAATTATAACCTGCCTGCAAAACCTTGATATTGCTATTAAGGATATCATCTTTTTTACCAAATTTATCTTTTAGAAAATTGGTTGTACTTTCCATATTGCGGTCAAACATCCAATACAGAAAACCCAGCACGAACATATTTTTGGCTCGATCCTTTTCTTTCATACCAAGGGACGACCCGGCCAATGCTTCGCGTGTCATTTTAGTTACATCCATTTTAATGACCTCATAAGAAGAAAGGCTTTCATCTTCCAAAGGATTTACACCATCCGGGTAGTTGGCCAACCGGAGATTTTTGCTATCAAAACCATCTGTGTTGGCTATAATCCTGGCACCCGGTTTTATGCCCTTCAGGTTCACTTTCAAAGCTGCGGCATTCATGGCAACCAGTACATCACACAAATCGCCGGGGGTATAAATGGGGTTGCTTGAAAACCGTAACTGAAAACCCGAAACACCCGGCAGAGTACCTTGTGGTGCACGAATCTCTGCCGGAAAATCTGGAAAAGTAGCAAGATCAATACCCAATAAAGCGGTGTTGTTGGTAAACTGTGTGCCGGTAAGTTGCATACCATCGCCGCTATCTCCTGCAAATTTTATTACTACTTCCTGTAAAAGTTTTGTTTCTACTGCCCTTTTTACCATATATAGAAAATTAGATAAATCTCTTTTTTTATTTCTGCAAAGGTAAGCGGTTGCCTATAAGCTACCGAAGTAATTCTTTGATATATTATCCGGCATTAGGTTGCCATTTTTTTTAAACAAACAAATTTTAACTAACTGATTTATATCATAAAAAACAATTCTTATTCTTTGTAATTTTATTATCTCCGGTAATATTCCCGTGGTTTTACTAAATAGTAATGACATGAAAACGATACTAGCTCCTGTAGATTTCTCCCCTGTTTCGGTTCATGCTGCCCGCTACGCTGCATCTTTGGCCTCCGATTTGAAAGCTGAATTATTTTTACTTCATGTGGTGCAAATGCCCGTAGTTTATGGGGATATACCCATGCCTGCAGGCAATTATGATGTGTTGCTTGATCAGGCCAAAGTAGCTATGCATGACCTGATACTTAGTCTGAAAAGGGAAATAACCGATATGCCAATGCTACACACGGAGGTGAAAGCCGGCAGCCCTGTTTATGAAATTATGGCTATTTCAGATGCCAATCAACCATTGATGGTGGTGATGGGTACAAGAGGTCTTGGAAGTGTAGAACGTTTTTTACTAGGCAGTACCACTTTAAGTACCATAAAAGAGTGTTCGGTACCGGTACTGGTGATTCCTGAAAATTATAATTACAAACCCATTCGAAAAATTGGATTGGCCTCTGACCTGAATAATGTTGTGGAGCGTACTCCAGATAAGTATATTGAGCAATTAAATACATTATTACATGCTGATCTTCATATTATTCACAACAATGCAAATTATCATGAATACGAACCTGCGGTAATGCAAGAAGAAATACTTATGGATACTATGTTTCAAAGAGTAAATCACCGTTTTCACTTTTTACATCAGGACTACACGGAGCGCAGCATTGCAGATTTTGCCGAAGCAAATCAATTGGATTGGCTAATGGTAATTCCCGAAAAGCAAGGCTTTTTCGACTCTTTATTTGCCCATCAGCATACCCGTGAATTTGTGCTGCATGCCACATTACCTATAATGGTGTTAACTTCTTGCGAACCTGCTATCTTTTAGAAAGTTGGTGATACACCACCAATATCCAACCCACTATAAAGGAAATACCACCAATAGGGGTAACAGGACCCAGCCATGTAAGATTGTTACTGGTAGCTTTGCCAATGGTAATGATGTATAATGAACCAGAGAAAAGGAAAATACCCAAAATAAAACAAAGTGCTGCATTCGCCAGGTTTTTACTCGGTTTTGATTTAAGCATCATACCTGTGAAAATTAATGCCAATGCATGAAACATTTGGTATTGCACCCCGGTTTTAAAAGCCTCCAGATCTTGGGGTTCGAGCGTTTCTTTAAGTGCATGCGCCCCAAAAGCTCCAAATATTACACCAAGTCCTGCCATCACAGAACCCCAAACTGTTGGTCTTATTTTCATATCAGATTATTTTCTGTTTTGTATTTGTGATTGTGATGTAAAAATTGCTAACCCACCAGGCAATGCTTACTATATTTTAAATGGCAATGGCTATGGAAATGGAAATTTTTATGATAATTCGTATTTTTTTTTTGGCCGAAGTTAGGTGCGGATCCGTTTGAAACCTCATTTTTTTATGCGTTTAAAAAAGATTCCCAGTCAGATAATTCGAGATTCGGGTTCCTCAACCTTATGTTAGCTTTTAGGTAAAATGGTCTTCGCTGTTCCAACAACTCTCCTATCCTTTCCTGCAATTCCGCACGGGTATTACAAGCAGATACCATAGGTCTTTTTGCCTTTTCTTCCCAAAGTCTGACTACTAATATTTCAATGGGGGGATCAAGAAAAATAACTTTTCCTAATTGCAGCAAAGTCTCCATATTTCCATGGTAACACGGCAAACCACCACCGGTTGCAACAATGGCAGTGAATGGCCATTCATAATTTTCAAGGAGATCTTTTTCGTACGTTCTAAATTGCGCCGCACCTTCTTTTTCAAAAATCCCGGCAATGGTTTGGTTATAACTACCAGCAATCAATTGGTCGGTATCCAGTACAGGAATTCCAAATTCACGACTAATCAGCTCCGCCCAATAAGACTTTCCGGAGCCCATCATCCCTACCAGAAAATACCTTTTGGATATTAAATTAATTTGTAATGCCATAGGCTAAAATAAGGAAATAAAAAAAATGGACAAAAAAAAACCCCGCAATTTGCGAAGTATTCTTTGTGATCCGGCTGGGACTCGAACCCAGGGCCCATACATTAAAAGTGTATTGCTCTACCAGCTGAGCTACCAGATCTGGTTCTTTTTATAAGGAAGTTTTCTTGTTTTGGGAGTGCAAAAATAGGGGGAACTACGAAACCACCCAAAAAAATTTAAAATTGTTTTTCTTAACGTGCCGTTGGCAATCTTTGTAAAGAGAAAATGGGCAGGTTCAATGACCTTTGTCTTCACTTTCATTCAATAAAAACATGGATTATTTCAAAGGGAAGATAGCCGTTGTAACAGGCGGCAGCGAAGGAATTGGCAAGGCGCTGGTAGAACAACTACTGGGGCTAGGTTGCCGGGTATCTACTTGTGGGCGAAGTGCCGATAAATTGTATGATTTACAGGTGTTACATCCCGACAAACCCTTGAATACCTTTGTAGCAGATGTGGGGCATGAAAATGATTGTGTACAGTTTATTAAAAGCACCCTGAAAATATATGGAGGCATAGATCTGATTATTAACAATGCCGGCGTAAGCATGCGAGGTCTTTTCAACGATACTAAGGTGGAGACCTTTCAACACTTAATGAATGTGAACTTTTGGGGAGCATTATACTGTACCAAATATGCCTTGCCTTCTATTCTGGAAAGGCGGGGAGATGTGGTAGGTGTTTCTTCCATTGCCGGCTATCGCGGTTTGCCTGGTCGTAGCGGGTATAGTGCAAGTAAGTATGCTTTGCAGGGTTGGTTGGAAGCCCTTCGAACCGAGTTGTTGCATACAGGGGTAAATGTAATGTGGGTTTGTCCAGGTTTCACGGCAAGCAATATCCGCTTTGCCGCGCTAAATACTGAAGCAAAACAGCAGGGTGCAAGCCCAATGGAAGAAGGTAAAATGATGACTGCCGATGAAGTTGCACAAAATATTCTGAATGCAATTGCCAAACGTAAACGTACATTAATCATGACGGGACAAGGCAAGCTGACAGTATGGATGAACCGGATTTTTGGGGGAATAACCGATAAACTTGTCCACCGTTTTTACTTTAAAAATGGAGAATTGGTAAAGTAGCCTGTATTTTGCTGGTCAAATGCATGAAGGGCTGTATTTTAGCCGCTATTTATCGTAATTATCTGTGGCTGTAATCACCCTCACATCAGATTTTGGTAATAAAGACTACCTGGCAGGTGCCTTCAAAGGCATCCTGCTATCGGTATTTCCACAAGCCAACCCCGTAGATATTTCTCATGATATTGCTCCTTTTAATTTTGCAGAAGCAGCCTATATCATTCGCAACAGTTGCCCTTATTTTCCCGAGCATAGCTTTCACCTGTTACTAGTAAACCTGTTTGATACGGATACATGTGAACCCATACTGGCTTATCATCAGGGTCAATACTACGCAACAGCCAATAATGGTTTGTTGCCTATGGTATTAAACGGGCAACCCGAAAAAGCCATTATACTTCCATTGGAAGAAAAATACAAATACAATACATTGTCCTGGGCACGGCTTTTTGGGGATACCATCCGACATATTACTTCCGGCCAACCTTTTAATCATTTGGGTATTGAAATAAATCATCTCTACGAAAAGAGTAATCTACAGCCAAATTATAGACAAGACTATATAGATGGCCGCATTATTTTTATAGATCGCTTTGAAAATGTAATTGTAAACATTACCCAAAAAGATTTTGATACCATAGGGCGGGGACGGTCATTTTATATTCAGTTTAAAGCCAATGAAACTATCCGCAAAATAAGTTTGGGCTATCCTCAGGTTCCCGAAGGTGGTATTCTTGCTTTTTTTAATGCCGCAGGTTATCTGGAAATTGCAGTAAATAAAGGCAATGCCGCAGGTTTATTTGGTTTGCAAACCTTCAGTCATCTTTCTAATCCTGAATTTGTAAAGCAGCGCATGTTTTATCAAACCGTACGCATTTATTTTGAAACATTATAATACATGTTCATGAATAGTTCTGAGAAAAAAACGCTGACCCGGGTTGTTAAATTGAGTTTCTATCCTCAACATATAGAAACTTTCCGTTCCATTTTGGGCAATCATATAAAAGATATTTCAAATATGGAGGGATGCGTCAGGGTGCATGGTTTTCAGGATGCCCGGGAGCCCCATATCTTTTTTACCATAAGTGAATGGGAAAATGAACAGGCACTTGACAATTATCGTTATAGCCTTTTTTTCAAAACACTTTGGGCTCAGGTAAAACCATTATTTGCCGAAAAAGCCATGGCACATTCGCTGCTGGCCGTGATATAAAAAAATAAAAATGCTCCGAAAAATATTTTACCCAATATATCTTGGATACTGCTATCTGACATTTGTTTTAGGTCTTTTAATCATTTTTCCGGCAGTAATACTGGCGGTAATTCTTGGGCAACCTTACGGAGGCAGGCTGGTAATCCACTTGAGCCGTGCCTGGAGCGATGCCTGGATTTTGCTGATTGGAATCAGACACAAGAATATTATTGAGGCACCCATTGTGCGTAATAGTCACTACGTATTTGTAGCCAATCATATTTCTTATATGGATATACCCCTGCTGTTTCAGGTAATCCGAAAAAATGACTTTCGGATATTGGGAAAAGTGGAAATGAGTAAAATACCCCTATTCGGGTTGCTCTACCGGCTGGCGGTGGTTTTGATTGACCGTACAAGCACCAAAAGCCGATCGAAAAGTATTGAAAAATTAAGGGTTGTACTCGAACAAAATATTTCGATTTTTATATTTCCAGAAGGAACCTTTAACGAAACCAAAACCCCGCTGAAAGGTTTTTACGACGGTGCTTTCCGGATTGCCATTGAAACACAGACTCCTGTTAAACCCATTGTATATCTCGATTCGGTGCACAGGATGCATTACAAAACAGTATTCAGCATTACCCCCGGGCGGTCCCGAGCCGTTCACCTGGCAGAAATTCCTGTAAAAGGATTGACCCTTAGCGATGTAGGTACATTAAAAAATACGACCTTCGAAGCAATGGAAGCATGTATTAAACGCTACGGGGGATTTTATTCATGAATGATAAAGAGCCTGCAACTTTATTTCAGGATTCGGGTTGGTTTGCGGAAGTAATTGTACCGCTCTACCTGCCTAAAACGCTTACCTGGAGCATTCCCACAGAATGGGTACACCAGATAAAAATTGGGAGCCGGGTGGAGGTACAGGTAGGCGCCAAAAGACGCTATGCCGGTATTGTTAAACATTTGCACCAACAAACCCCGGAATTATTTAAACCAAAACCCATCCTGAACCTGCTGGATGAGGAAGTAGTAGTACAAGAGCAACAACTTTTATTATGGAACTGGATTGCCCGCTATTACCTGTGCAGCGAAGGCGAAGTAATGCTGGCAGCTTTGCCCACACATCTTAAACTATCAAGCGAAACCATTTTGCAATACAACGATGGGCATGGCTATGAAACCACCGAGCTTGGTGACCGCGAATACCTGGTAGCAGAAGCACTTGAAGTAAAACAAGAACTAAGGCTGAACGAGGTACAGAAAATACTGGATACGGTACATGTAATGCCGGTGATAAAAAAACTTATTGACAAAGGTATTTGTACCGCATGGGAAGCCATGAACGAAAAATATCGGGAAAAAACCGAAATATATGTAACCCTTTCCCCCAAATACCACGAAGAAGCGGCGCTGGAACAATTGGTAAACGACTGGTCTAAAGCACCGAAGCAATTGGATTTGTTACTGGCCTTTCTGCATTTTTCTCGTACCGAAGGTGAAGTGACCAAACCCGTATTACTAAAAAAAGCAACAGCCTCGCCTGCCATATTGGAAGGGCTGGTAAAAAAAGAGGTGCTATTGCTGGAAAAGCGCAACATAGACCGATTGCCGATGTTGCCTAAACAACTGGAAATATCATTTGAATTAAATAGTGCACAACGGCTGGCACTTGACGCGGTACGTTCCTGTTTTGAAACAAAACTGGTATGTCTGCTACACGGGGTAACCGGTAGTGGTAAAACCATGGTGTACCTGCACCTGATTGAAGCCGAAATACGCAAAGGCAATCAGGTGCTGTTTATGCTGCCTGAAATTGCGCTTACCGCACAGATCATACGCAAACTCCGACTACACTTCGGGGGTTACGTAGCTGTGTACCATAGTAAGTTTAATCCCAATGAAAAAGTAGAACTCTGGAATAAAGTAAAAAGCGGGGAAGTACAGGTTATCCTTGGTTCAAGATCTGCTTTGTTCCTGCCTTTCCGGGCGCTTAAACTGGTGATTGTAGATGAGGAGCATGATCCCTCTTACAAACAAGCGGAGCCACCGCCCCGCTACCATGCCCGGGATGCCGCTATTTATTTTGCACAACTATGCAATGCAAAAGTATTGCTGGGAAGCGCCACCCCTTCATTGGAAAGCTACTACAATACCCAAACGAATAAATATGGATTGGTAGAAATAAACGAACGGTTTGGCGAACTTGACTTACCTGCGATTCAATGGATAGATATGAAAGCTATTCCTCCCAAAGAACGTAAAGGAATGATCATCTCTCCAATCCTGCTTCAGGCCATGCAACAAACCCTTAAAGCAGGCAAACAGATCATTGTTTTTCAAAATCGCAGAGGTTATACGCCTTATCAGGTTTGTTCTTCTTGCGGCTGGATACCCAAATGCCATCAATGCGATGTATCGCTCACTTTTCATAAGCATCACAACAAACTGATGTGCCATTATTGCGGCACTTCGTACCCGGTAGTAAAAACCTGTGTACATTGTGGTCATCACGATTTTCAGCAGCGTAATTTTGGTACCGAACAACTACAGGAAATACTGGAAGAATTGCTACCCGACGCTACCGTAGGGCGTATGGATACCGATAGTGTAAAAGGCAAACATTCTCACGACACGCTGATTCAACAATTTGAACAGCAAAAAATACAAGTGCTTGCTGGCACCCAAATGGTGGTAAAAGGGTTAGACTTTGACCATGTAGGATTAGTAGGCATTCCCGATGCCGATGGCATTTTGCACTTTGCTGATTTCCGGGTAAATGAAAGAGCATTTCAATTGATTGAACAGGTAAGCGGCAGGGCAGGTCGTAAAGGCGAAGTGGGTAAAGTATTGGTGCAATTACAGGATACGGCACACCCATTGCTACCCTTATTGCAAGCTCACGATTACAAAGGTTTTTATGCACAGGAAATAGAAAGCCGCAAAACATTTTTTTACCCACCCTTCAGCAGGCTGATTAAGCTACAGGCCAAACACAAGGACAGGAGTACCTGTGAAAATGCCATGAATTTTCTGGCTGGTTTTCTGGGGCAGAAATATGCGGATAATCTAGTGGGACCTTCGGAACCCTCTGTAAGCCGGGTACGGAATATGTACCTCCGTGAATGCATGCTAAAAGTGCCGCCCTACAATAAATTTTTACAGGAATGCAAACATCATATCCGAACTGGAATTGTGGAAATGCAGTTACAGGCCGAATTCAAAAGAGTCTGGATTAC
>Ga0105048_10018843_pt1 | contig 10592 bp, 8 predicted proteins | sample MAT05_FD_78382 | JGI IMG/M metagenome (GOLD analysis project Ga0105048, IMG submission 78382) | Freshwater microbial communities from Lake Fryxell liftoff mats and glacier meltwater in Antarctica - MAT-05 | ecosystem: Environmental > Aquatic > Freshwater > Ice > Liftoff microbial mat | place...
CGACGCCTCACCAGCTTATGGCTGTGCTGGGCCACAGCACGCACCAGCAGGCGGCACTTTACACCCGGAAAGCCGAGCGGGCCGGCATGGCCGATGATGCGATGGGGCGACTGTATGGCGAATGGACCCACCGGGCCCCACCGGTTGGCCTTGGTGGGTCCAATTCGACGATAAATTCTTGATAGATCAATGGCTGAAGTAACCGCTGGCAGTCCCTAGGGGAGTCGAACCCCTCTTTTCAGGTTGAAAACCTGACGTCCTAACCGATAGACGAAGGGACCACGCTGCGGAGCGGGCGATATAACTGCATGCATCCGGGGACGCAAGCGGTCAGGAAGCCTTCAAAAGCGACGAATCCGCATCCCCGGCCACCAGACGGCCCGCCAGAGCCTTGGCCTGCCCCAGATCAGCGATGAACTGGGCATATTCACGCTCCTTGGTATCCAGGTCAGACAAACGCAGCAGGTACGAGGGGTGCACGGTTACAAACACCGGGCGCCCTTCGCGCGACGGCACGGTGCGCCCGCGGACGGCATGGAGCGGACCCCGATAGCCCGCCAGAGAGGCAGCGGCGGTTGCGCCCAGCGCAACAGTGAGGGCGGGACGGACCAGGTCCAGCTCATGCTTCACCCACCAGCGGCACGCCTCCACCTCGCCGGCGCCCGGCCTGGAGTGGATACGACGCTTGCCTCGAGGCTCGTATTTGAAGTGCTTCACCGAGTTGGTGAGGTAACTTTCGAGACGATCAATACCGGCTTCCTGAAGCGCGCGATCGAGCAGTTGGCCGGCAGGGCCGACAAACGCCCTGCCCGCGAGATCCTCCTGATCGCCGGGCTGCTCGCCAACGAACGCCAGCAGCGGCTGATCCGTCTTGCCCTCGCCTTTCACGACCTGAGTTGCCGGGCGCCACAGCGCGCATGAGCGGCAACCGGGCAGCGCAGCGTGGACCTCCGCCATCGTGGCTGGCGGCGCACCGCGATCACTGACACGCATCACCACAGGTGTCGGCTCTTCCGGCATGATCCGCGCAGCGGCCGCGCCTGACCGCTTGCGCGCCAGAGTCGGTTCGGCTTCGACCATTTCGCCTGAGCGCCAGGACGCCTCAGCTATCAGGCTCGCGATCTCGCGAGTCTCCGGCATGTTTTTCCAGTAGTGCTTCGGCATCTCGCGCGTCTTCGCGGCAACCTTCAAACGCGCCGGATTGAACATGCTGCGATAATAGGTGCGCCAGTCCTCGTCGCGCGCATCGTCCGCAGGTACGTCGCTGCGCGCGCCTCCAGGACCAATCTGCAGTTGCTCTCCATCCCAGTGCGCGCCTGCTTCGGGCGTCACAATCGACCAGCGCATGCCGGTGAACCGGCGCACAAAGAAGTCGGCGCTCGCGGCAAGGATGTGGTGCTGCGGCTCGAACCATGCGACGAAACGTGGGCCATCTTCATCCGTCACTTCCTTGAAGCGTACGAAGGCGTGCATCTTGTGCTCGTCGCGACGGACGGATTTCAGAAGCGCGCGCAGGCGGCTGACGTCGACATCCGTGGCGTCGTGCATCAGCGTGCGATTGACCTGCATCCGCCACAGCACGCGATAGAGAAGTGCAAATCGCTCGGGCTCGCGATGCAGGATCGCCTTGCGCGCGACATCGACAAATTCGCGCGTGACGGTGATGGGCCTGTCGCCAATGCCATCGGGGATTTCGTCAGCGAACAACCCAGGCGCATCCGCAGCCGTCCAATGCACGCGCTCTGGCGCAACACTCGCCGCGAGGAGCGCGCGCGCCTTGTCACGCCACTCTTCGTATAGCGCATCTACAGACAAACCTGCCGCGATCATGCGAACATATCCAGCTGCTCGACCTTTGGCGCCAGCCTCGCGCGCAAGCCATCCGCGTCCGCCAGGATAACAGGCCGCCAGTCACGCGCGATCATGAAGGGCCGGCACTTTTCCAGCGAACGCGTAACGCGCGCAATATCCTCAAGGCCGAGACTTTTCTGACGACGCGCAGAGACGATGCGATCGACTGCTTTGACGCCCAGACCCGGAATGCGCAGCAGCAATTCGCGCGGCGCCTTGTTCACATCCACCGGGAACGTCCCCCGATGCGCCAGCGCCCATGCCAGCTTGGGATCAATCGCCAGATCGAGCAGGCCATCGGCGCCCGTTACGATTTCATCCGCGCCGAATTTGTAGAACCGCATCATCCAGTCGGCCTGGTAAAGCCTGTGCTCGCGCACCAGTGGAGCAGCCTTGAGCGGCAAGCGCGCCGTTGAATCGGGTATCGGACTGAACGCCGAAAAGTAGACACGCTTCAGCGCGTACGATCCGTATAGCGCCTTGCTGGCGTCCAGGATGTCGCGATCGCTGGCGCCGTCTGCGCCCACGATCATCTGGGTGCTCTGCCCGGCAGGGGCAAAAGCCGGCGCATTGCGCTCGCTTGCCTCGTCTATTCCGAGGCGCACATTGGCCATCGACTTGCGAATGATCGCGCCGCGCTTCTCGGGCGCCAGCAACGACAGGCTCTCTTCCTTTGGCAGCTCTACATTCACAGACACGCGGTCCGCATACCGGCCCGCTTGAGCGATCAACTCCGGCGAAGCCCCCGCAATGAGCTTGAGGTGGATATAGCCGCCAAACAGATGGTTCTCGCGCAGACTACGCGCGACGCGAACCATCTCCTCCATCGTGTCGTCGTGCGATCGAATGATGCCTGAGGAAAGGAACAGGCCTTCGATGTAGTTCCGCTTGTAAAAGTCGATCGTCAGCTGGACGACCTCGTCCACAGTGAACTTCGCACGCGGCACATTCGAGGACCGGCGATTGATGCAATATGCGCAGTCGTACAGGCACTGGTTCGTCAGCAGGATCTTGAGCAGCGACACGCATCGGCCATCCGGCGTGTACGAGTGGCAGATCCCCGTTCCCTCATTCGAACCGATCCCACGTGTGCCTCGACTATCGCGCGCCTTGCCGCCACTGGACGAACACGAAGCATCATACTTCGCCGCGTCCGCAAGGATTTTCAGCTTGTCGATCAGGCGCATATGTTCTTGTTATGTTCTTGCGCGACTCGACGCAATAACAAGCATTAGCCCATGCCGCGTGGGGTCTTACGCCAGCGCGATATCCGCGACTTCGATCTGCACTTTACCGGGGCCCTTCCACGTGTCGGGCCGCATACGTCCGGCAACGTGCAGCGCCGCGCCCTGCTGGATGGCCTGGCCTTCGGGACCGTCTGCAACACGCCAGGCGATGGCGCGGACGCGGCTCCTATCCTCGCCCACCATGTCGAACGCCATGTGGTTCTCGCCCACCCGCCGCGCGCCCGCAGCGCGTACATTGGGAATCGCAAAAAGCGGCTCGGGGGCGTTCGAGCCGAACGGCCCGATGCGCTCCACGATATCAAGCAACTCACCCGTCGCTGCGCCGGGCGCAAGCGTCGCGTCTATTTCAAGCACGCGGGCCTCAGCCAGTTCCGCCTTGGCGCCGTGCGTGCGTTCTTCCAGATAGGCTCGCAGGTCAGCGAGGCGCGCAGGCTCCATGCCGAGCCCGGCCGCCATGGCGTGGCCACCGCCGGAAATCAGGATGCCGTCCTTCACTGCGCCGCTGACGAGGTCGCCGAGATTGACCCCAGCGACCGAACGGCCCGAACCGCGTGCGATGGGCCCGAGCCCCTCGCCCCAGCCAACCACGATTGCAGGGCGGTGAAACTTCTCCTTCAGTCGGCCCGCGACGATACCAATGACGCCCGGGTGCCACCCCTCGCCGCCGACCACCAGAATGCCTGCGTCGGGCAATTCGGCCAGGCGGCGCTCCGCCTGTTCGGTCGCGGCTTTCTGGATGCCCGCTTCGACTTCCTTCCGCTCCTGGTTCTGGAAGTGCAGCTTCTCCGCAAGCATGATCGCCTCTGCGCGATCATCCGTGGCGAGCAACTTTGCCGCCGTCCACGGATCGCCGATGCGTCCGCCGGCGTTGAGGCGCGGCCCGAGCATGAAGGTCGCGTGATAGACGGAGCTTGGCGCCTCGATACCGGCAACTTCCGACAACGCCTTGAGACCCGCGTTCTCGAGCCGCTCCAGAACTTTCAGCCCACGTGTGACGATGGCGCGGTTGACGCCCCTCAGCGGAGCCATGTCGCAGAGCGTGCCCAACGCTGCGAGATCGAGCCACTTCATCGGATCAGGCAGGCCGCCTTCAGGCGCGACGCCACGCTTGCGCGCAAGTCGGTTAAGCGCGGCGACCAGCACGAACACGACACCAGCCGCCGCGAGGAAGCCATGGCCGGATGTATCGTCGGGCCGGTTCGGGTTCACCAGCGCCAGCGTCTTGGGCATGTGATCGTCGTGCATGAGGTGGTGATCCATCACCACGACATCGAGGCCGATATCGTTCGCCGTCTGCAGCGCCGCGATCGCCGCCGCGCCGCAATCCACTGTGACAACCAGTTCGGCGCCCATACCCTGCAGCGCACGGAAAGCTCCCGGCGTAGGGCCGAAGCCTTCTGTGAGTCGGTCGGGCACGTAGAGGATCAGCTCACGGCCCCAGGCGCGGAAGTAGCGCGCGAGAATTGCAGAGGACGTGCCGCCATCGACGTCGTAGTCGGCGAAGACCGCAACCTTCTTGCCCGACACGATCGAGTCGAGGATCACCTCGGCCGCCTTGTCCATGTCCGCAAAGCTGGACGGATCGGGAAACAGGTCTTTCAGCGTGGGATTGAGGAATAGCTCGGCCTCGCCCAACGCAACGCCGCGCGCCGCCAGCAGCCGGCCGACCAGATCAGGCGCTTTCAGCCGCCGGGCATGCTCAACGGCAAGCTGCTCGTCCATCGGACGCTGGCGCCAGGTCTTGCCCGACAACGACTGCGATACGCCTAGAAACGCGGGCTGCTCCGTCATGGCGTGGGATCAGCCTTCACGGCGGGCGCGGATCGAGGCCAGTGTTTCGAGCACATAGCTTCCCGGCGCCGGCTTCGCACCGATGGAAGGCGGCATCGGCGCAACATCCTCGCCCGACTTCGCCGCAAGCCACTGCGCCCACACCGGCCACCACGAGCCCGGATTTTCCTTGGCGTAGGCGACCCAGCCATCATGGCTCGGCGGCAGGAGGTCGCCGGTCCAGTAGCGATACTTGTTGGCTGCGGGCGGGTTCACCACGCCGGCGATGTGCCCGGAGTCCGCAAGCAGGAACGTAACATCCCCGCCGAACAGGTTCACGCCTTTGTAGACAGACGGGAATGGCGAGATGTGGTCCTTGCGGGCTGCGTGGATGAAAGTCGGCGTCTTGATCGAGCGCAGGCTGATCGCCTTGCCCTCGGCCACGAAGCTCTCCTTGGCGAGCGCGTTCTCGAGATAGAGACGGCGCAAGCTGGCGATGTGCAGCGGACCGGGAAGGTTTGTCTGATCCGAGTTCCAGTAGAGAAGATCGAAGGCGCGCGCTTCCTGCCCAAGCAGGTATCGCTCTTCGACATAGCGCCAGATCAGGTCTTCCGGCCGCAGCAGGTTGAATGCATCGCGCATCGCCTCGCCCGGCATGACGCCGTGGGATTCCGCGATCAGCTGTTCGATACCGCCGATGGAATGATCATCGATGAAAAGGCCGAGATCGCCGGGCTCCGAGAAATCCGTCTGCGCCGCGAGCAGCGTCAGCGAAGCAAGCCGCGTGTCGCCATCATCGGCCAGGCGCGCGGCGAGGATCGAGGCCAGCGCGCCGCCGACGCAATAGCCAGCGACATTCACCGGCGCGCCATGCTCGTGGTAAACCCAGTCGAGCGATGCGCGCGCGCCAAGCTTCAGATAGTCATCCCAGCTGTAGTCCATGGTCTGCTCGTCCGCCGAGCGCCAGGAGACCATGTAGACGGTGAAGCCCTGATCACGCAGCCACGCCACCAGCGAGTTGGCAGGTGTAAGATCAAGTACGTAGTATTTGTTGATCCATGGCGGGAAGATCAGGATCGGGCTTTCCTTCACCGTCTTCGTCGTCGGGAAATAGCGGATCAGCTCGATCAGCGGATTCTTCAGCACCACTTCGCCCGGCGTGACCGCCAGATTGCGCCCCGGCTCGAACGCATCGGGATCGGACTGCGTAAGCGACACGCGGCCATGCCCCTTATCGAAGTCTTCCTGCAGCTGGCCGAAGCCGCGTTGCACGGATGCGCCGTCAGTATCGAAAAGCGCCTTCAGCGCGCGCGGGTTGCCCATCAGCGTGTTCGACGGCGACATCGCGGCGGTGGCTTGCCGGATGAAAAAGGCGGCGCGGCGGCGTTCGGTCTCGCTGAGGTCCGGCGCATTCCAGGCAAGGTTCTCTGCCCAGCTGGATTGCGCTAGGTACATGCGGCGAACGAAGTCAAAGAACGGGTTCTCGCGCCATGACGGATCGGAGAAGCGCGGATCCTTGTCGCCCGCTTCCGAAGGCGCTCCCATCGACATTTCCTGGAGCGCCAGCGTGTTGCGTTCAAAGAGGCTGAGCTGCGCGTCGTTGAACGCCTCTGGCTTGCGGGCATAGGCCTCGCTGAGAGATTTGAAGGCAGCGGCAGCCGCCTCAAGCTCCAGCTTCCGCGGAGCCGCGGCGCCCGCCAGCTTGGTTATGTCCGAAAGTTCACGACTGAGGTCTGCGATCTTCTGGCCAAGCCGCTGGAAGCTGACATCGGACAAGTCTGTCCCGCCGGCGCCTTCGCCGGACGGTCCGCCTGGAGGCTTTTCCCCGCTTTGGCTCATGACCACACTGGTCCCCGATACACGCCGTTCAGACGGCCGCGGCTGATGGAACTTTAGCCTCGGATATGATTCTTCCGCTCGCCAAATCAGCCGACTGTCAGTAGGTAGGATCGCAGGCAAGCGCAATCACGGGGCTCAGGCCCCGGATGGCTGGAAATTTGGTATGGTTCGCGTATTCGCGATTTCTGCAGCTCTCGTGTGCACCGCCCTGACCGGCGGTTGCGCAGATCTCATGCAGCAATCGTACATCAGCCAGATCGCTCCGGACTGGTTCGAGGCCAAGGCCCTCGAGGTGAAAGGCGCCGGCTATCCTGAACTCCAGGACATTCCTGTCGCGCGGCCGGTGGACGGCACTGCGGCCCAGTGGGACGTGAAGGCAGCAGAGATCAAGGATAAGGCAGCGGCCCTTGAGGCGAAGCTGCGCGCCGACGGCACGATCCGTTCGGACGAGGAAGTGCGAGCTACCGCAGCGCAATGGCGCGCCACGCTGGAAGAAGGCGCTGCGGCTGCCGGCCACCCGGCCACGCCCGCCCCGACACCCTGACGTCTGCGTCGGGACGCCGCTTCGGGTCTGCCCTTCTGGCAAAACTTACCCCGTAGCCGAGCGATTGATACCGCTTTACAGAAACATTTACCCGGCCATCCCAGAGGGATTCTTGACCAGCCGGGTCCGGAACAGGTGAACCGACATGATGTTGGATTTCCACAAGATCAGGCGATTGCCGCCCTACGTGTTCGAGCAGGTGAACGTCACCAAGGCCGGATTGCGCGCCAACGGGGCTGACGTGATCGACCTTGGTATGGGCAATCCCGACCTGCCCACCCCGCCGCACATCGTCGAGAAACTGCGCGAGACGGCGCTGAACCCGGACGTGCACGGCTATTCCGCCTCTCGCGGGATCATGGGGCTGCGCAAGGCGCTGGTCGGCTATTACGGCCGCCGCTTTGGCGTGAAGCTTGATCCGGCCAAGGAAGTGGTGGTCACGCTGGGCTCGAAGGAAGGCTTCGCCAACCTTGCCCAGGCGATCGCAGCGCCGGGCGACACCATCATCGTGCCGAATCCCAGCTATCCGCTGCATTCGTTCGGCTTCATCATGGCGGGCGCATCGGTCCGTTCGGTCGAAGCGCACTCGCCCGAGCAGTATCTCTCCAACCTCGGCCGCGCGGTGAAGCATTCGATCCCGGCGCCGACGGCCATGGTCGTGTGTTATCCGGCGAACCCGACCGCACAGGTTGTCGAACTCGACTTCTACAAGGAGGTCGTGAAGTTCGCGAAGAAGCACGAGATCTGGGTGCTGTCCGATCTCGCCTATACCGAAATCTATTACGGCGATCCGCCGCCCTCGATTCTGCAGGTCGATGGCGCGAAGGACATCGCCGTTGAAGTCACGTCCATGTCGAAGACGTACGCCATGGCCGGCTGGCGCGTGGGCTTTGCTGCGGGCAACGAGAAGCTGATCGCAGCGCTGGCGCGCGTGAAGTCGTATCTGGACTACGGCGCATTCACACCAGTCCAGGTTGCCGCTGCAGCCGCGCTCAACGGACCGCAGGACTGCGTTACCGAGCAGCGCGAGATTTACCGCACGCGCCGCAACGCGATGGTCGAAAGCTTTGGCCGCGCAGGCTGGGACATCCCCGAGCCGAAAGCGTCGATGTTCGCGTGGGCGCCGATCCCCGAGCCTTTCCGCGAGATGGGCTCGCTTGAATTCTCGCTGCGCCTGATCAAGGAAGCGCACGTCGCGGTGGCGCCCGGCGCTGGCTTTGGTGAACATGGCGACAATTACGTGCGCCTCGCGCTTGTCGAGAACGAGCAGCGTATCCGTCAGGCGGCACGCAATGTACGCAAGTTCATGGAAGCGAACGGCGTCAAGACGAAGCAGGATAAGGAACCGAAGGCGAAGCCAGATGCTGCGCCGGCAAGGAAGGCAGTGGGATGACGTCTACGGGGAAAACGCTGAGGCTCGGCGTCGCTGGCCTCGGCACGGTGGGCGGGGGCCTGCTGAAGCTCATCGAACGTCAGGCGGAACTGCGCCTTCCGGGCAAGCTGGAAGTCGTCGCCGTTTCGGCGCGCAACAAGAGCCGCAATCGAGGCGTGGATATCTCGAAATTCCAATGGTTCGACGATCCGGTCGAACTGGCGCTGTCGAAAGATATCGATGTCGTCGTTGAACTCGTCGGCGGCTCCGACGGCCCGGCCAAGCGCACGGTGGAAGCTGCCCTGCGCTCCGGCAAGTCGGTCGTAAGCGCCAACAAGGCGCTGATCGCCGAGCACGGCATGGCGATCGCGGCCCTCGCCGAGAAGCACGAGGCTCACCTCCTGTTCGAAGCGGCGGTGGCCGGCGCGATCCCGATCGTGCGCGCGGTGAAGAACTCACTGTCTGGCGTGATCGTCAGCCGCGTGTCGGGCATCCTCAACGGGACGTGCAACTACATCCTGTCCGAGATGCTGCGTACGGGCGCGGCTTATGAAGCTGTGCTCGCAGAGGCGCAGCGGCTTGGCTATGCCGAGAGCGACCCCTTTCTCGACGTGTCGGGCGGGGACGCGGCGCACAAGGTGCTGATCCTTGCAGCCATCGCATTCGGTGCGCAGCCGGATTTCAGCCAGGTGCAGGTCGAGGGCATCGACAAGATCGAGGCGATGGATATCGCGCTCGCCAACCGCTTTGACTATCGCATCAAGCTGGTCGGGGAAGCGTTCCGCTCCAACGGCAATGTACGCTGCCGCGTTGCGCCTGTGCTGGTCTCGACAAGTCATCCGCTGGCGCAGGTGAATGGCCCACTCAACGCTGTTGTGGTCGAGGGCGAGCCGGTTGGCCGCCTCACCTTCACCGGCCCCGGAGCAGGCGCAGGCCCAACCGCCGCCGCCGTGATGGGCGACCTTGCGCGCCTGTTCGAAGGACCGGCAACGCCGCCGCTGGGCAAGCCCTCGCGCGATCTTGCTCCGCTTATCACGTCGGCCGATGGCACGGCTGACCAGGGCTCGTTCTTCATTGGCGCGCGCCTGGCCGACAAGCCGGGGACGTTCGCAGCGCTGACCGAACAACTGGGCGACGCTGGCGTTTCAATCGACAAGCTGATTCAGGAGTCCGCCGGAGACAGCGGGGCGGCGCCGATTGCGATCATGACGCACCCCTGCCCGCGTTCGGCTGTCGAGACTGCGCTCGCGCGTGCAACCGAGCTGAAGCTGACCGCAGACACGCCGCGGCTCCTGCGGATCGAGACGCGGGCGTGAGACGAGCGGCTGCCGCGCTGGCTATGCTGGCGGCGGCGGCCGCATGCTCGTCTGCATCGACCACCGCACCGGCCGGCCTGATCGCCCGCGACGTTTATACATTCGACGACGCAGGCGCGGTGATCCCCGGTCTCGTGGTCGAGATGCGCTATTTCGGCAGCGAGAACTTTGTCGGCCGGCCGATCGCCGGGTACGAGGCGCCGGTATGCCTGCTGACGCGAGAAGCCTTGAAGTCGCTGGCAGCCGTTCAGGAGCGCCTCAACAGTCTCGGCTTCAGCCTGAAGGTCTTCGACTGCTATCGGCCTAGGCGCGCTGTCGATGACTTTGCAGCGTGGGCGCGCAATCCGAAAGATGAAGCGCGCAAGGCGGACTACTATCCCAATATCGACAAGTCGCAGTTGTTCGATCTTGGCTACATCGCCGAGCGCTCGGGTCATTCGCGCGGATCCACGGTCGACGTGACGATGGTGAACGCCCGCTCGGGCGCAGAGGTGGACATGGGATCGCCATACGATCTGTTCGATCCCGTCTCATGGCCCGCTGACACGACGATCAGCAAGGCGGCTCAGGCCAACCGCATGCTGCTTCAGGACACGATGATCCAGGCGGGCTTCGGCCACCGAAGGAAGAATGGTGGCACTTCACGCTGAACG
>Ga0105048_10018844_pt1 | contig 10591 bp, 8 predicted proteins | sample MAT05_FD_78382 | JGI IMG/M metagenome (GOLD analysis project Ga0105048, IMG submission 78382) | Freshwater microbial communities from Lake Fryxell liftoff mats and glacier meltwater in Antarctica - MAT-05 | ecosystem: Environmental > Aquatic > Freshwater > Ice > Liftoff microbial mat | place...
CAAAGCCTGACACCATCAGGCCAAGAACACCCAGAACGCCCGCTGCCATCAGCACCGTGCCTTGCCTTTTAGTCGGCACCATGCTGGCGCCATAAGCTGCAATGGCCAGTGCGATAACACCCACCCAAAGCCAAGGCCGCTGATAAACGCCGGCCTGCATCAGCCCGTTACCCGCCTGCTCGTTTGAAAACACCTGCGGGATCGAGAGCAGGCCGTTGCTGTCCTGAATCGCATACCAGGGGAAAACCAGGTAGCCTAAAACACCGATCGCAACACAGCACCAAATACCAAAGTTAAGCGGCCGACCATGCGCCAATTGGGCCACGGGCCCAATGGACTTACTTAGCACTGTTAAAGACTTCTTTTTCCCATTTGGCAATCAGCCGACGCCGCTCGGCGCTGGCACCGTATTTGGCGTAGTCGTAGTTGATGAGTTTGATCTTGCTGGGGTTCGTCATGCGTGGGTCCACGGGTACTTTGGCGTTACTCGGCAGCTGAAACTGCTTTGCAGCCAAACCAAATTGCTGCCCGCCGGGGGTTAGCGCCCACTCATAAAACTTTTTGGCAGTCTCGGTATTGGGGCCGTCTTTCACAATGCTCATAGAGCCTATTTCGGCACCCGTACCTTCAAGCGGGGTCACTGAAGCAGCCGGGAAACCCTGCGCAGCTTCGGTCGTTACGTCATGTACAAAGCTGATCGACACCGCGGTTTCACCCCGCGCCACCGCTTTGGCCGGGGCAACACCCGAGCGCGGGTAGGTGCTGACATTTTTATGCAGCTGTTTCATGTACTCAAACGCCTTGTCTTCGCCCATCAGTTGCACCAGCGTGGCAATGATGGTGTAGGACGTTCCGCTGGACGCAGCATTGGCCATCTGGATTTCACCCTTGAACTCGGGCTTGAGCAAATCAGCCCAGGATTTGGGAGGTGCAATTTTCTTTTTAGCCAGTAACTCGGTGTTGTAGCCAAAGCCTAGCGGGCCAAGGTACACACCGACAGTGCGGAATTTTGAGTCCGCTGCCTGCTTTTGCGCCCACGGGTAAAGCGCACCAAGCTGGGCTGACTTGTATTCAAGCGTCAGGTTTTGCTCGGCTGCCTGCAGGTGCGGGTCACCCGTGCCGCCAAACCAGATGTCGGTTTTGGGGTTGGCTTTTTCAGCATTGAGCTGGGCCAATGCTTCGCCCGAACCCTTGGCCGTCATGTTGACTTTGACACCGGTTGTTCTGGCATACACGGTAGACATCAAATTACACCACTCGGCCTGCACCGAACAAATGATGTTGATCTGCCCTTGTGCAGATGCGCTGAATGCTGCGCAGGCCAAAGCCATGCAGGTAAAGATTTTTTTCATGAAAACTCCGTTGGTAAGTAATTTTTAGAGTTTATCGGTGGGACTGGGATGACACCAGCGGGAAAACGCGCCGTCTGCACAGATTTTCAGCGCAGGCTCCGAAGCGGCGGTTTGAATCGTTCGGCACCTTTAAAAAAGGAGAAGGTAAGATGTAACTTTGTTACCTCATTATTTAATGACTCAATATGTCTTTTGATCTCGTTTTATTTGGTGGCACTGGCGATTTGGTGTGGCGCAAGTTAATGCCTGCCTTGTTTCAGGCGTTTCGTCACGGCTCGTTGCCTGCGGGCGGGCGCATTGTGGGTGTGGCGCGTGACGATTTGACCGATGCCCAGTACCGCGCACTCATCAAATCGCGTTTTGACCGTGTTGAATTGGCCAAGCGACCCACCGAAGAAGAGTTTGAGCGCTTTGCGGACATGCTTTTTTACCTGCGCATGGACTTGTCGAACCCGGCAGATTACCCAGAATTGGCCAGCAAACTGCAAGAGCGCGTTGCTGATACGGTGGTCATGTACCTGGCAACTGCGCCAGGGCTTTTTACTGTTTTTTGTGAGCAGATTGCGGCTGCCAGCTTGACGCGCCCCAACATGCGCGTTGTCCTTGAAAAGCCGCTTGGTCACAGCCTTGAGTCTAATCGCGCCATCAACGCCAGCGTGCGCAAGGTGTTTGACGAAAAACAAATTTTCAGGATTGACCATTATCTAGGCAAGCCATCCGTACAAAACCTGTTTGCCTTGCGTTTTGGAAATGCGCTGTTTGAACCGCTTTGGCGGCGTGAGAATATTGCGAATATTCAAATCACCATTGCTGAAGACATTGGCATTGAAAAACGCGGCGCTTTTTACGACAGCACTGGCGCCCTGCGCGACATGGTGCAAAACCATGCGTTGCAACTGCTGTGCGCGGTAGCGATGGAGCCGCCCATCAATTCGCATGCTGATGCCATACGCGACGAAAAGCTCAAAGTGCTGCGCTCGTTAAAAGTGTGGACGCCTGAAACGCTTGGCCAACACGTGGTGCGCGGCCAGTATGCCGCTGGCACGGTTGACGGCACGAGCGTTGCTGCCTACCGCCAGGAGCCGGGTGTGGCGCGTGCAAGCAACACTGAAACTTTTGTTGCGCTGCGCACCGAAATCGCCAATTGGCGCTGGGCTGGCGTGCCGTTTTATATTCGCACGGGTAAGCGCCTGGCCGGGCGTTCGGCCTATATCGAAGTCAATTTCAGGCCTGCGCCGCATGCCATTTTCAAGTCGCCTTTGGGCGCGGCGAATCGGCTGGTCATTCATCTACAGCCCAAGGACGGACTGGAACTTCACTTGCTGGCACAGGGGCAAGACAATCGCCGCACCAGCAATACGCTGGCCCCCGTGCAGCTTGACCTGGACTTCGACAAACGCTTTGGCTCTGAACGTGTGGGTGCCTATGAACGTCTGCTGCTCGACGTGATGGATGGCCGTTTGAATCTGTTTGTGCGCAGTGATGAACAGGAAGAAGCCTGGCGCTGGGTCGAGCCCATCCTGCAAAGCTGGGCGGCTGATGCTCAAGGCCCAAGGCCGTATGCAGCGGGGACCTGGGGGCCAAGTGCTTCGAGCGCAATGATTGCGCGTGATAGCTACTGCTGGACTGAGGAATGTTAGCCCCCACGCTTGCCCACTTCGTGTGGCCGCTGCCCCCCGAGGGGACCGCTGCGCCTGCGGCCTGGCAAAGCCAGTTCCGCGGCCCCTGTTTGAAAAGAAATGCTGATGCTTGACCGCATCAAAGCCTCTTTACCTTCTTTGGCCCCAGCAGAGCAGCGCGTTGGCAGGCTTGTGTTGTCTGACCCACGCGCCTTTGCCAACCTGCCGATCACCGAACTTGCCGACCGTGCTCACGTCAGCAAACCCACTGTGGTGCGGTTTTGCCGCAGCGTGGGTTATGACGGCTTGAGTGATTTCAAACTCAAGCTGGCCGGCAGCGTGAGTGAGGGTGTGCCTTTTGTCCACCGCAGTGTCGATGTGGATGACAAAACCAGCGACGTGCTGGTCAAAGTGATTGACAACACCGTCGCGGCGTTTTTGAAATACCGCAACGACGCATCGTCATTCGCGATCGAAAAAGCAACCGACGCACTGGCAGCAACTGCGAGTGTGGGCAAGCGGATCGAGTTTTTTGGCGTTGGCAACTCGGGCATCGTGGCGCAGGACGCGCAACACAAGTTTTTTCGCCTGGGCGTCAACACCATCGCCTACAGCGATGGCCACATGCAGGTCATGAGCGCGTCAATGCTGGGGCCGGGCGACTGCGTGGTGGTGATTTCAAATTCGGGCCGCACCCGTGACTTGATGGATGCCTGCGATATTGCCCGCAAAAACGGAGCAACCACCATTGTCATCACGGCCAGCGGCTCACCGCTGGCTAACATTTCCAGGCAAGCCGGACATATTCATTTGGCCGCCGACCATCCGGAAGGCTATGACCGCTACAGCCCCATGGTGTCGCGCCTGCTGCATTTGATGATCATTGATGTTTTGGCCACTTGCCTGGCGCTGCGCATTGGCGGCAAGTTGCAGCCGTTGCTCAAGGAGATGAAAAATAATTTGCAGAACAAGCGCTATGCGTGAAACCTGCGATTATTTGTCAATAATCGGCAATAACGATACACGCCCATACCAGGCACGTGCAGTGCTCTTGGTGTTGTCGGTATCCGTCATGATGGAAATACTGGTCAACGCACCCGGCTCTTCGCCAAAGGCTTTAACAAAATCGGCATGTACGGCGCGCTCGTAATCCATCCAGCGGTTCAGTTTGCCAGGGCCAGATTCCAAAGGCAGTTTGCGGATGCGATCGGTGTGCGGGTTCAAAATCACGCTGCCAGGCTCACAGTTATTGCACCACACGTACATCAACGTGGCATACGGCAATGGCTCACCCGTCAGCATATGCGCCAGCTCTGACAGCATGGCGTCTTTGCCTGAAAACTTTGACCGATCACCCTCAAACGCCAGTACAACGCGCACCGGCGAATCGTCATATTCACGCAGCGACATATCGGCGTATTGAATCAGCTCAGGTAGCTTCCAGGAAAACTTGATGCGCCCCAACGCGGCTGGCTCTACCCGCATGACTTGCCTCAGCATGCTGGCCGACGACTGCGCTTTGGCGGCAATGGCGTCCCGGCCTTCTTCAACCACGTACTCAAACCGGCTCGGCGTTTTACCAGGCAGCTTGTAATGGCTCCAGGCCTGCGCATTGGCGCTACCTACCGACGACAAAGCCCACGGGCTTTGTACGGCGCGGCTATCAGGCGCCAATGCTGCAGAACCGCAGGCGACTAATTGCAAAAAAATAGCACACGTCGTGATGATTTTAAAAATGCTGTACATACTGGGCAGCCTGAAAACTCAAGTTAGCAAACATAAAAAAACCGCCCAGCTTTACAACCAGGCGGTTTTTGACTAAATCCAAATCAAAGCTGGCGCAAGGCCAGCCTCAAATCAGAAAGAGTGCTTCAGGCCAACGTTCAAAGCGCTGATACGGTCGCTCGCGCTAACGGTCTGAACACCCGAAGCAGCCAAAAAGTTGTTGGTGCTGACTGCGGTGGTGTCGTTTTGAAGGCGGCTGTAACCGTAGTTGGCCTGGAGCGAAGTACGCTTGGACAAAGCGTACTGAGCACCGAGCTGGAACGAATTACGCCTCTGCTCGTTGGAAATCCTGTGAGCAGTGGTATTTCCTTGAATGGCATTGTTTTGCGTAGCCACAACATTGTTCAAGCCAGAAGCCACCAATCGGCCGTAGCCAGCGATGACGGTGACTGCGCCAACAGGAGCGCGCAAACCAACCGACCATGCATGAGCATTGACTTCGTTGTTATTGCGGATATTAGCACCAAATCCACCTGCGACAGGCGTGAACGAATCAGTGCGATCGGTCTGGGTATTTTGACGTGTGTAGTTGATGAATGGCCTCACAACACCGAAGTTATACGAACCACCCAGAGTCCATGCAGTAACTTTGCCTGGTGTGAATCCGCTTGACACGCCAACACCAGCGGCAGCATTGGTGGTTGCGAAGCTGGATCCGGTGTTAGCCGCGTCCTGCACGTTGTAGCCGAAACCAATATAAGCCGGGCCGTTAGAGTAGTCCAGAGCCAGGTCAACGCCAGTGCGGCGCGCAGCGCCAGTGCTTGTAATAACGCCAACACCGGTGTTGATAGGCGTAGAAGTCTGGCTGGTGCTGGAGAAGCCTTCGGTTTCAGGTGCAGCAAGCATGATGCTGCCGCCGAAGCCGCTCATCCTTGGTGTGAGGTAACGAATGGCGTTGCTGAAACGCACGCCACCCATTGGCAGATTGCCTGACGCTGCGTCGTACAAGCCATTGCTTGAGCCAGCAGACCAGCTGTTTGCCTGAACACCGAATGAACCCAATACCTGACGGCCAACGCGAACTTCACCGAAGCCGCCAGAAATACCGCCCCAAGCATTACGGCCAAACAGATTACCGCCGCTGTTGCCGGATGAGCAAACGTTACCAGCGCCGGTCGTGACGCAACCGTCGTCAACGCGAATGCCCATTTCCAGCATGAAATTAGCTTTCAAGCCACCGCCGAGGTCTTCCGTACCACGAAAACCAACGCGTGAAGTGCCAGAACCCTGGTCGTTACCGTCTTGAATGCGCGTGCCATGTTTTTGCTCTTGGCGCAGAACAACGGTACCGCCATTAATGCCGGCCGCTGCTCCACCCGCTGCAGTGTTTGGTCCGAACAGAATGCCGCCAGTTGTCTGGCTCATTGACAATGCGTTCAGGACAGTAGAATTGCCAACTGCCAAACCATTGGTGGCTGTAAAGCGGGTAGACGTAGAGGTGTCAACCGTGCGGTTGTAGCCGATATCCGCACCAACTTCGACGATACCGTACAGGGTAACGCTTGACTGTGCAAAAGCGCTGGTGGCCGCGAGTGCTGCCAATGCGATGAGTGATTTTTTCATTTAAAAGTTTCTCCAAGGTTAAACAAAGGGCTCCAGGATTGGATCCCCGGGCCAACCTCCATTTAGGAAGTTGTATGAATTTAACCAGAGTGCGGCTGCTCAGGCAAAGAAATTAGGCAGGAATCGACAGCAAAAATCGTTTTCGTTGCAGCATTGCAACAAACTGTCACCCGACTGTGGAAGCCGAGCGACAAAGCCATGCCGCCGGGGCCCATTTTTGAAGCGGATAGACTTGGAACAACCGTTTTTTTGTGCTAAATCGACACACCATGGCTATTACCCAAAGACCGAAAGAAACCACCACAGACAGCCTGATCAACAGCGCCGACAACGCACTACGGACTTTGTTTGCCAATCCACGCGCCAGCAGGCCTTGCCCGACGGTAGCCGGGGACAGCACCGCGCTTTCAGCCGCAGACAGGCGACTTGCGGGCGCGCTGATGCGTGTGAACCACGTGGGTGAGGTGTGCGCCCAGGCGCTGTATGCAGCGCAGGCCTTGAGCACACAAGACCCGGCCTTGCGCCAACAATTCATTGAAGCCAGCCAGGAAGAAGGCGACCACCTGGCCTGGACGCGCCAGCGGCTCGATGAGCTGGGCGCACGCCCTTCCCTGCTGAACCCGCTGTGGTACGCAGGCGCATTTGGGCTAGGGCTGCTCGCCGGGCGACTGGGCGACAAAGTCAGCCTGGGGTTTTTGGTGGAAACCGAGCGTCAGGTAGAAGCCCACCTGGCCAGCCACATGGAAAGCCTGCCCCAGGGCGACCACGAATCACGCGCGATCGTGTCGCAAATGAAAAGTGATGAAGCGCGCCACGCGCTTGAAGCCACTGCCTCGGGTGCTATTGATTTACCATCGCCGGTGAAAGCGCTGATGGGCGCTGCAGCCAAGGTCATGACAACCGTGGCACACAGAATCTAAACCTCCAAAACCTCAAAACCAGTTGTGATTTCAGCTGTTTTCCCCAGCATGATGGTGGCGGAACAGTATTTCTCGTGGCTCATGGCAATCGCGCGTTCTACTGCACTGGCAGCCAGGCCCTTGCCAGTGACGGTGAAATGCATGTGGATTCTGGTGAACACTTTGGGGTCTAGAGGGGCGCGTTCAGAGGTCAATTTGACAGAGCAGCCGCGCACATCATGCCGGCCGCGCTTCAAAATCAGCACCACGTCGTAAGCTGTGCAGCCACCGGTGCCTGCGAGCACTGTTTCCATCGGGCGCGGCGCTAAATTGGCACCGCCGTTTTCTGGCATGGCTTCATCGGGCGCACCGTCCATCACCAGGGTGTGGCCGCTGCCGGTTTCGGCCACAAAGGTCATGCCGGATTTTGAGCCTGTTGCGGTTGCCAAACCGGTCCAGTTGACTGTGCATTCCATAAACGACGTCCCTTATGCAAAATTTATGCAAAAAATTTACAACCAAATCAGACTAAGGTGTCTAATTTCAACGACAGACTATTGTGCAGTGCAGCATAGCGGCGCTATACTGAATTTGTCGCGTTGAAATTCATTGTAATTTGATGAGTTTCTTGATGCACTGGTTGTCTCCTCCATCTTCTCGAAGGATGGATTTACAGGCCCAAACCGCAAGGTTTGGGCCTTTTTTCTTGGCCTTTATGATCAAAGGCCATGACGAAATCACTTAGCCCTGCCGATTACCTGAAAAAAATCCTCACCGCCCGCGTCTACGACGTAGCGATTGAGTCAGCGCTCGAACCCGCCAAAACACTCAGCATTCGGCTGAAAAACACGGTGTTGCTCAAGCGTGAAGACCAGCAACCAGTGTTCAGCTTCAAGTTGCGCGGGGCGTACAACAAGATGGCGCATTTAAGCGCCACACAGCTTAAAAAAGGCGTGATTTGCGCCTCTGCAGGCAACCACGCACAGGGCGTGGCCATGTCGGCACAAAAACTCGGCACTCGCGCCGTGATCGTGATGCCGACCACCACGCCGCAGCTCAAAATTGATGCGGTCAAAGCACTCGGGGGCGACGTGGTGCTGCATGGCGACAGCTACTCCGATGCTTACACGCACGCTGTGCAGCTTGAAAAAAAACGCGGTTTGACCTTTGTGCACCCGTTTGACGACCCCGACGTGATCGCTGGCCAAGGCACGATAGCGATGGAAATGCTGCGCCAGCACCCGGGCCCATTGCATGCGGTGTTTGTGGCGATTGGCGGCGGCGGGCTGATAGCGGGCGTAGCCAACTACATCAAGGCGCTGCGGCCTGACATCAAAGTGATTGGCGTGCAGATGAATGACTCTGACGCGATGACGCAGTCGGTTGCTGCCAACAAGCGCGTCACATTGCCAGATGTCGGTTTGTTTTCAGACGGCACGGCTGTCAAGCTGGTGGGCGAGGAAACCTTTCGCATCAGCCGCGAGCTGGTTGACGAATTCATGACGGTGGACACCGACGCAGTCTGCGCCGCCATCAAGGACGTGTTTGTGGACACCCGCAGCATTGTTGAGCCCGCAGGCGCGCTGGCGGTGGCCGCGATTAAAAAGTACGTCGCCCTGCACAAAACCAGAGGCGAGACTTATGCCGCCATTTTGTGCGGCGCCAACATGAACTTTGACCGCCTGCGCTTTGTGGCCGAGCGGGCTGAAGTTGGTGAAGAGCGCGAGGCGCTGTTTGCCGTCACGATTCCTGAAGAGCGCGGCAGCTTCAAGCGGTTTTGTGAGGTGATTGGCGCGCTGCCGGGCGGGCCACGCTCAGTGACAGAATTCAATTACCGCATCAGCGACAACGCCAAGGCGCATGTGTTTGTGGGACTGACCACCTTTAAAGGCGAGAGTACCCAAATCGCCAGTAACTTTACCCGCCACGGCTTCAAGGCGCTGGATCTGACGCACGACGATTTGGCCAAAGAACACATCCGGCACATGGTGGGCGGGCACAGTGCACTATCAAAAGACGAGCGGCTGCTGCGCTTTGTGTTTCCTGAACGGCCGGGTGCGCTGATGAAGTTCCTGGCCGCCATGCAGCCCGGCTGGAACATCTCGCTGTTCCACTACCGCAACCAGGGCGCAGACTTTGGCCGCATTCTGGTCGGCTTGCAAGTGCCCAAAGCAGACAACAAGGCGTTTAAAACTTTCCTCGACACCGTGGGCTACCCACACGTCGAAGAAACCAGCAACCCGGCGTATCAGTTGTTTTTGCAAAGCTGACCATGAGCATGCCAGCTGCATCGAGCTGCCCGCAGTGCGGTGCGGGTTTGCGCTGCGGGGCGGCCAGTGGTGACGCCAGCTGCTGGTGTTTTGATATGCCGCGCGTTGTTGCTGTACCCACCGCAGACCCGGCGCAACAAGCCAGCTGCCTGTGCCGGGCCTGCCTGCAACAATTGATTGACAGTCAAAGTTATTCCCATGACCCAAAAAACCTTCCAGCTGCCAGCCATTGACAGCACCGCCGATGCCGTTTTAGCCACCAGGCTGCAACACAAAATTGACCACAAAAGCAAGCCGCTGGGAGCGCTGGGCCAGCTGGAGAATCTGGCGCTGCAAATCGGCTTGCTTCAGCGCAGTGAAACGTTGGCTTTTAATGCGCCGCAGATCGTCGTGTTTGCTGCTGACCACGGGGTTGCGGCGGAGGGCGTCTCAGCCTTCCCGCAGGCTGTCACGATGCAAATGGTGGCAAATATGCTGGCAGGCGGCGCGGCCATCAATGTGCTGGCGCGGCAGCATGGTTTTGCGCTGCATGTGGTGGACGCAGGCGTGGCCAGCGACCTGACAGACCACCCGCAACTCATCAAACGCAAAATCGCGCATGGCTCGCACAACCTGGCCACTAGCCCGGCCATGACAGCGCATCAGTGCCATGCGGCCTTGCAAGCGGGCGCAGACGTGCTGGCAAGCCTGCCCGGCAATCTGGTGGCTTTTGGTGACATGGGCATTGCCAACACCTCGTCTGCCGCGCTGCTGCTGCATCGTTTGGCTGGCGTATCGATTGAAGCCGCTACCGGGCGCGGCACGGGGCTGACTGACTCGCAGCTGCTGCACAAACAGGTGGTTTTAGCCAAAGCTGCCGCCTTGCACCTAGCGGCAACAGAGCCACTGGACGCGCTGGCAGCACTGGGCGGCTTTGAGATCGCCATGATGACGGGCGCAATGCTACAAGCTGCCAGCGAACGCCGGGTGATTCTGGTTGATGGTTTTATTGCCGGCAGTGCTGCGCTGGTCGCCTGTGCGTTAACCCCTGCGGCCAAAGGCTACATGGTGTTTTGCCACCGCTCAGCCGAGCGCGGCCACCACCTGATGCTGGCGCACCTGCA
>Ga0105048_10018846_pt1 | contig 10591 bp, 10 predicted proteins | sample MAT05_FD_78382 | JGI IMG/M metagenome (GOLD analysis project Ga0105048, IMG submission 78382) | Freshwater microbial communities from Lake Fryxell liftoff mats and glacier meltwater in Antarctica - MAT-05 | ecosystem: Environmental > Aquatic > Freshwater > Ice > Liftoff microbial mat | place...
GGCAATGGTTCTGCGCCAGGTGGAGAGCGGCGCTGTCGCGTGCCAGGCAGCGAAAGAAGGCCTCGCCTGGCCGGACCGGGCCGAAGGCCACCAGTGGATTCTCCTGCTCAATCGGCGAGGCTTTTCCCGGCGGTACCGTCAGTCCGAACCAGTATCCGCTCGCGTAGTAGCGGTAGTTCTCCATCAACCCCTTACCGCTGTCGCCCGCGTGGAGCAGCAACCGGTCGCTGTACAGGCTCTCCCGGCCACGCCGAACCGACGTGGTCGAGTCCAGTACTTGAAACTCCATGTACTCGTCCCGGGCGGTCCGGCCCATCGCCCACGATTCCAGCAGGCCCAGCTCCGAAGTCTGTCCGATCTCCACTTCAATGCTCTGCCGGAACGATGCTCCGCTAAACGGAATATTCAGTCCTGGCAGGTAATCCAGCCGGCCACGCTCGCCGACGGTCAGGCGAATATCCTGCCTCGCGAACTGGCCGGGCGGCATGGGATGAATCCGGGTTGCCGACTGGTGCGTCACCACCACCCTGCACTCCGGTCCCACTGTGATATCCAGCTCGTATTCATCGCCCGCCAGCGCACCCGGTCCCACGTGCATAATCTGGACCACGGCGGTGGAATCCACCAGAAAGGGGCGAATCACCCGTAGCGCGCCCTGAGAGCTGGAGTCCACCAGCGCGGTTCGGCCGCCGACCTGCTGAAACACCAGCCGCAGGTTTGATCTCTGCCTCATGCGGTCTTCTCGAACAGGACCTCGCGCTGAATCCACTCGATGACTTTGTCCAGACCCTGGCCGCTCTTCAAATTGGTGAAGATTACCGGCTTATTCCCGCGCATTTTGTGGGCATCACGTTTCATTACATCCAGATCCGCGCCGATCATCGGGGCAAGGTCCACTTTGTTGATCACCAGCAGGTCGCTCCGGGTGATTCCCGGGCCGCCCTTTCGCGGGACTTTATCGCCGCCCGCGACGTCGATGACATAGATACTGACGTCCACCAGTTCCGGGCTGAACGATGCCGCCAGGTTGTCGCCACCGGACTCCAGAAACAGGATGTCGAGAGCAGGGAACTCCGCCACCATGGCGTCCACCGCTTCCTGATTCACCGACGTATCTTCACGGATCGCGGTGTGGGGGCAGCCGCCCGTCTGAACGCCCTTAATCCGTTCGGGCGGCAGTGCGCCGGATCGCGTCAGAAATTCGGCGTCCTCATAGGTGTAAATATCGTTGGTGATGGCAGCCAGGGAATATGCGGCTCCCATGGCTTTGCAGAGCCGGTCCACCAGTGCCGTCTTGCCCGACCCCACCGGTCCGCCCACGCCGATTTTAGCGATTCTCATACTTCTCCTCTCACGATTGAAATAGCCGCGTGTACAGGTGAAGCTGCTGACAGCAGCGAATATCCATCGCCGGAGTGCAGGACCAAAGATGATCCTCCGGATTTTCGATCACCTCCGCGCAGACGCTGGAAATCAATTCCTGCAAAGACGTCAGCGTCTCCTGAGCCTGTCCCGGACTCAGCTTCATGCAGCGTGTTGCCGCCGCCAGCATCCCCGTCACCTGCGATTGCGCAAAGGCCGGAAGAGCCCACTCCAGATCCGCGCCGATGGCCGCGCTGATGGTGCCCGCAACGGCAGGGTGATACGCCGGATCGAGGTTGGGAGCCTTGTCGCCGAAGAGCCGCTGCGCCAGGAGTTGCATCCGCTTTCCCAGGCGCAGGCTGGTCTCGCGAATCGTGGGAATCGGCTTGCGGGCCGCGAGGCACCCGGCGATTTCGACGGCGCGCGAAGGGTCGCCGTGCACGATCGTGAATGCGGCCAGATCCAGTTGCCCGAAGCCCTTGCTCAGGAAGCTGCGCAAAAGTTCGCTGAGCCCCGCGGCATCAATGCCGGCCTGCGCGTACGATTCCAGCCCACCGGAATGCACGAAGCCACCTGTGGGGAACTGCGAATCGAAAATCTGCATTAAACGCAGGAACGCGACCGGTTGCATCAGTGCGCGTGCCCGGAGAGAGGGGCTCCCCCGAAAGGCCTCCGGTCCCGTACCGAAGTGAGGCCGACCTTCAGCAGGCGTTGCTCCAGACCCACATCCCAGAGCGCGACGATGCTGTCGCCCTGAATATCGATATTCCGGTGGAGGTTCCCGATGAAGTGGGCAGCCCGCGCGGCCTCCGCAATACTGGCCGGCGTTACGACGAGCACTTCCTCATCCGCCGCGGCGACGATCCACACGCTCGACTCGGACTCGTAGAGGACTTGCCCCGCTTTCAGGATCGACCCGGTGGGAAGCTCAAGAGCGATCTCAGGCCCATCGGGCAACTCCAGCTTGCGGCGAACCCGCCTGCGGTCGGCTGACGTCAGGGGAACTTCAATCACGCGTTTCGCTGAAGAGGCCGCGTCAGTGGAAAGCTCAGTCAGAATAACCATATATCGTGGGGATTAGAAGAGGAAATATCGCTGCGCCATGGGAAGAGCCGTTACCGCCGAACTCGTAATGGGCTCACCATCCACGGTGACCTGGTACATTTCCGCGTCCACTTTAATGGCCGGAGTCGCGTCGTTCAGCTTCATGTCTTTCTTGCCGATGGTCCGGACGTTCTTCACGGCCAGGTGACCTCGCTTAAGGCCAGCCAGCGCGGGAGTGCCCACGGAAACGGCGGAAACGAAGTAGAACGCCGTTGAGTGCGGAGCGCTGCCAAATGCGCCGAACATGGGACGGTACCGCCGTGGCTGAGGCGTGGGGATGGACGCGTTGGCGTCGCCCATTACCGATCCCGCGATAAATCCGCCCTTTAACACTAAATCCGGCTTAACTCCAAAAAATGCCGGGGACCAGAGGCAGAGGTCGGCGATTTTCCCGGCTTCCACCGATCCCACATACTCGCTGATGCCTGCCGCGATCGCCGGGTTGATGGTGTACTTCGCGATGTACCGCCGAATCCGCAAATTGTCGTTGCGGCCGCTCTCGCCGGGCAGCGGACCGCGCTCCACTTTCATCTTGTGCGCCGTTTGCCACGTCCGCATCACCACTTCACCCACGCGGCCCATCGCCTGGGAATCGGACGACATCATGCTGATGGCGCCCAGGTCGTGGAGCACGTCTTCAGCGGCCATCGTCTCCGGCCGGATCCGGCTGTCCGCGAACGCGACATCTTCGGGGACGCTGGGATTCAGGTGATGGCAAACCATCAGCATGTCCAGATGCTCATCCAGCGTGTTGACGGTGAACGGCATGGTGGGATTGGTGCTGGAGGGCAGAACGTTGGGCAGGCTGCAGACCCGCAGAATATCCGGCGCGTGTCCGCCGCCGGCTCCCTCGCTGTGGAACGTATGGATGGTCCGGTCTTTGAACGCGGCGATCGTGCTTTCCACGAAGCCCGATTCGTTCAGCGTGTCGGTGTGAATCGCCACCTGCACGTCGTACCGGTCTGCCACGCTGAGCGCGGTATCGATGGTAGCCGGAGTGGTGCCCCAGTCCTCATGCAGCTTCAGCCCCAGGCAGCCCGCTTCAATTTGTTCTTCCAGCGCGGCGGGAAGCGTGCCATTGCCTTTTCCAAAGAACCCGAAATTCATCGGGAAATCTTCCACGGCTTCCAGCATTCGACGCAAATTCCAGGAGCCCGGCGTGCAGGTGGTCGCGTTGGTTCCGTCCGCGGGACCCGTACCGCCGCCGATCATGGTGGTGACGCCGCTATAAAAGGCTTCCCAGATTTGCTGTGGACTGATGAAATGGATGTGGGCGTCGATGCCGCCCGCGGTGAGAATCCGCCCTTCCCCGGCGATGATCTCCGTACACGGTCCAATCGCGAGCCCTGGCGTGACGCCGTCCTGAATATCCGGATTGCCCGCCTTGCCGACGGCCACGATCTTGCCGTCGCGGATGCCCACATCGGCCTTGACGATGCCCCACCAGTCCACCACGATCGCGTTGGTAATCACCAGGTCGGGGGTGCCTTCGGCGCGCGATAACTGCGACTGCCCCTGACCGTCGCGGATTACCTTGCCGCCGCCGAACACGACCTCTTCGCCATATTCGGCATAATCTTTCTCAATTTCGAGAAAAAGCTCGGTGTCCGCCAGCCGTACACGATCCCCCGTGGTGGGGCCATACAACGAAGCGTAAGCTCCGCGATCCAGCTTCACAATGACGTCTCCACGGGTCCGTTGACCAGGCCAGACATTCCGTACACATACCGGCGACCCGCCATCCGCACCACTTCTACTTCGCGGGACTCGCCCGGTTCAAAGCGAAGCGCCGTCCCCGCGGGAATATTCAGCCGAAATCCCCTCGTCTGCTCTCGAGGAAACCGCAGTGCCGGATTTACTTCGAAAAAATGAGTGTGGGAGCCGACCTGAATGGGACGGTCGCCGGTATTGGAAACCGAAAAGCGCGCGGATTCCCGGCCCGCATTCAGCTCCACCTCGCCGCTGTCGATCAGAAATTCGCCGGGAATCATCGCGACCCTCGCCGGATGGGATCGTGAATCGTGACCAGCTTGGTTCCGTCGGGAAACGTACCTTCCACCTGGATGTCGTGAATCATCTCAGGCACCCCCTCCATCACGTCGTCGCGGGTCAGGATCTGTGCACCCAGCTGCATCAGATGCGCCACCGACCGCCCATCGCGAATGTGCTCCAGAATGTCGGCTGTGATCAGCGCGACCGCCTCGGGGTGATTCAGCTTCAGGCCACGAGCACGCCTGCGCCGGGCGACCTCGGCGGCGGTGAAAATCAGCAGCTTATCCACTTCCCGTTCCGTCAGCCGCATGGTGTTTCCCCATCGTAGATCACTGCGGAGGCGGGGCTCAACAAAGTCGTTGACTCCCTTGCTGGTGGTGCCGTAAGATACACTCAACCCGCTCAGTCAGCTGGTTACCAGGCGAGCGACCACGGCTATCTGTCGCATTAAATCTAATATACTACATACGGTATACCACAATGCCAACCCGAAGAGAGATGCTGTTCGCCCTCGCGGCCTCAGCACCCCTCAGCGCGGCAATCGCGCCAAATCCCATCGTTGCGGAGAATCGAAAGCCCGGCACCACCCGCTGGCGCATTCGCAATCTCGCGCTGCGCCATGAAATTGAAGGCTACCCCTCCATCGACAGCGTGGAGGCGGGTGGATCGCTTGGCCTCCACGTGCGCAGCCATACCCGCGCGTGGACCCTCGAGATCTTCCGGCTGGGCTGGTACGGCGGCTATGGTGGCCGAAGCGTGCTGGGTCCCATCCGCCTCAGCAACGGCGAGCCGGCACCCCTGCCGCGCAACGATCTGAACCATCCTCTGCGATGTGCGTGGCCGGGATCGTACCAACTGGAAGTGCCCCGCGAATGGACCAGCGGATTCTACTGGGCGCTGCTGACATCCAGCAGTGGCCATCAGAGCGCCATCCCCTTCATCGTGCGCGAGGCAGCGCCCTCGGCGCACGTCCTGCTGCAGATCCCGGTGACCACGTACCACGCCTACAACAACTGGGGCGGAAGATCCCTCTACGACTTCCAGAGTCCCGGCGGCAGGGCCTTCCGCGTATCTTTTGAGCGGCCTTACTCCCCCGCTTCCCTGACCGGAGACAGGGGCTTCTTCTACTGCGATTTCGCACTGGTTCGCTGGATGGAATCGCAGGGCTATTCCGTCGCGTATTGCACCAATCTCGACATTCATCGCCAGCCCGCACTCGCCTCGCAGCATCAGGTATTCCTCTCCTGCGGCCACGACGAATACTGGTCCACCCAGATGATGGACCACGTGGAAGCCGCGCGGGCGAAGGGCACGCATCTTCTTTTCCTGAGCGCCGACACCTGCCACTGGGTGATCCGCATGGAGGAAAACGGCCTTACCGAAGCCTGCTACAAGAACGGCGATCTGGACCCGTTGAAGCCCGCCACCGTACGCTTCCGCGACCCCGAGATCGGAAGGCCGGAAGTCCAGCTGATGGGCGTCCAGAACGAGCTGCACTGCGTCACCCCGGGGTCCGTCGGCTACGGTCCCGATGGCAAACCGGCCCGCTACATGGTGAAGGATCCATCGCACTTTCTGTTCCGCGGCACAGGCCTCACGGCGAAGGACGGCTTTGAAGCGATCGTCGGCTTCGAATGGGATTCCGTGTATCCGGGCGGCCCGAAGGTGGACGTGTTGCTGGAGTGCGCGGACATCCAGGCGACCTGCCGCTATGAAGATTCCCAGGAGGGTACGATGCCCGCTCAGGCGGTCGCGTTTGAGCACGAATCCCGCGGCGGCGTGCGCTCCCGAGTGTTCTCCTCCGGCACCATCCGCTGGTCCTGGGGACTCGACGACTTCCAGTTTGATGGCGACAAATCGCGGTCCCGCGTGGATGGCCGCCTTGCTCAGTTCACCGCGAACATTCTCTCCTGGATGGGGACGCAACCAGCCACTCCCGCCCCATCTTTGTCCCTCAACGATTTCAGCAAACCCGTAAAGGAGTAAACGATGCGTCCATTAAAAGCGGCAGCTGTCACGCTGTTCGCCCTCGCCTCTTACGTCCAGGCACAAGTCAGCGTGCCGTACGACTACAACCGCTGGCCCTATCCTCTGTACGCGGAGGTGACTCAGAAACTCCAGTCGCTGGCAAAGCGGTATCCGAAGCTGGCTCGCCTGCACAACATCGGCAAGAGCGGGCAGGGCCGCGATCTGTGGGTAATTGAGATCAGCAATTTCGACAAAGGTCCGTCCGACGGCAAGCCCGCGCTCTGGGCCGATGGCAATATCCATGCGGGCGAAGTCACCGGCAGACAATTGCTGATGTATTTTGCCGAGCAGTTGTTGCTGTCTTACGGCAAAGATCCGAAGATGACCGCGCTGGTGGATGACCGGGTCTACTACATCATGCCGATCCTGGATGTGGATGGGGGCGAGAAGGTGCTGACCCGGCATCCGGCGTGGCCTGACCACAAGCCCGCCGAGCAGGCCGGCAAGGACCTGGACGGCGACGGCTTCATCACGCAGATGCGGGTGAAGGATCCGAAGGGCATGTGGTACCAGAGCCCCATCGATCCTCGCGTGATGCTTCAGGTTCGCGATCGCACCGGCGGCCGCTGGAACTTCGTTCCCACCACGGTGGACGAGCCCAAAGACTTCGACGACGAACTCGCCCCGCCCGACCGTCGCTACAGCGTCTATGTGGAAGGCCAGAATATGTCGCCCCGGGCGTCGGTAACGCGCGAGCCCGCTAACTTCAACCGCAACTGGCCGGCGGAATGGAAGCCGACCGAACCCGGCGCCGGTCCTTATCCCCTGTCGCTCCCGGAAGTGGCCGCTGTGGCGAAGTTCATGACGGACCACAAGAACATTTACTTCGACTACACCATCCACTCAGGCGGCGGCGCGAAGAACTACATCGTGCGGCCTCCCATGAGCCATCCCTTCGAGTTCATGCCTCCGGAAGACAACGACTTCTATGCGCGCGTGGGAGCCGTCTGGTCCTGGCTGAGCGAAGGCGGTCTGATGAACAACAACTACTACGCGCAGGAAGTGAAGGCGGGCCGCTATGGCGACACCATGACGGGCTTCAAGAACGACTGGTCGTACATGCACCTCGGCATCCACAGCCTGCTTCCGGAGATCGCCGCCGCCGGTCGCGACTACGACGGGGACGGCTACGTCACCCAGTACGAAATCATGCGGTGGAATGACAAGGAAAAGGACGGCGTGTACTTCGCGCCATGGAAGACGTACAAGCACCCTCAGCTGGGGAACGTGGAGCTCGGCGGTCCGCGCGGCATGCCGCAGGGCGTCGGAGACCGGCTGAAGAACGAATGCGAGATTCACGCGAAACTGCTGCTGCACATCGCGGGACTCGCTCCACGACTCAGAGTGGACAAGGTGGAGGCTCGGCCCTCAAAAGACGGCCTCGTCCGAGTAGAGGCCATCCTGAAGAATGAGGGCTTCCTCTCCACCTACGTCACCCGCCAGGCATTGACGGCCAAAGTGGACACGCCAATCCTGGCGGAACTCGATGTGGAGGGCGGCGAACTGGTCAGCCCGAAGGCTCAGGTGGCTGGCCACATTCTGGGCCGGCTCGCCTACATTCGCCGCTGGGGCTCCGGTGCCGACGAATCGGCCAAAACCGTTGAGTGGACCGTGCGAAAACGGGGCACGGGCCCACTGAAGCTGACCGTCCGCGCGAGCACGCCGAAAGCAGGGGCGGACTCGCGCACGGTCACAGTGAATCCATAAGGCCAACCCGGAGCATGGTGACTCCGGGCAGATCGATCCAGGCCACTCGAAAATGGCCGAGATCCTCTGGCTCGCTGCGAAAATGCCGGGCATTTTCCACGAAATTACCAGAGGAAATCAAACAGGAAAAAGGGGATTCTCCATACCGGCCGAGATGAGAATTCAACTCGACCGCATCCCCTGCGGGTGACGCCAGCACCACTGGCTGACCTTCAAAGAACGCATACTGCACTCCAGCGCCCCGGTCACTCAGCATCCGGGGCGCGTTCCATCCCCATACCTCGCGAAACGAAGCCACATGGTCGTCCAGATTCCGGACGGCGATCACGACTGCCTTCAGCCCGCCCAGCTTGCCCGGACACACCCGCGTGGAATCCGCCACCGAAGGCGATGGAGTAACGCGCACCGACCGAGGGGTTTCGTCTTCAATCAGAAAGGGGAGGACGCCCCCCGGCGAGGCGTCCCCCAGATAGCCAAGATCCCACTTGCCCACTCGCCCGTCCGGCTTCTGACGTTCGATGCGAATCGGGCCGTGGACCGTCACGCCCTGCGCGCGGATCCGCTCGGCTTCGGTGGCGATCCCGTCGGCATAGATCGTCCACGCCGTTCCTCCCGCCGGGTTGCAGGTATGCCCCTTCCACAGGGGCACGCCGGTTCCGGTCTGCGGCGTGGAGACCAGTTCCAGGTAGGAATAATCATCGAACCCCAGCCACGACATGTGCGTGATGCCGTTGGAGTGCCGGCCTCCGTACTGGCTGGTCAGCCCGGCTGTGGCGAAGGCCTCCTGCAACACGGCAAGATCCGGCCCGGCAATCGTGATGTGGTCGATCTCCATGCGCGCTTAGCTCTTTCGCTTCTTCGCGGTGACCACCAGCGGAGTGGCTCCGGCACTCGTCCAGGTGAAGTCGAGGACCGTACGGCCCTGCTTATCGCGGGAGATGGTCACCGGCTGGTCCACACTGGTTAGATCCCAGCCTGAGGGCAAAATATAGCGGTTTCTGGGCCGTGCCAGAAAGCGATCAAGCAGAAACGTGCCATCCGGCATCAACCGGTAGTTCTTCTCATCAGTAGCCGTCTGGAATGAACGGACGCGCCCCATACCACCGGCGGGGACGGTGTACCCCAGGTCCGCCACCAGAATGCTGGCATCGTCGTCAAACGGCTTCACCGTGTCGCCGTAGGCGTTCGCCTGCTTCCCGGTCATAATGCGCGTGGGAAGCTCAATGCCCCTGTCCAGATCCAGCGTAACCGGGTTGCGGATCGCATCTTCCTTGCGCAACTGGGAGTAGAAATGCTTCTGCCCCGGGGTCATCTCCATCTCCAGCCAGAGCTCAATCCGGTGCTGCGCGGGATCGCCCATCTGATACTCGATCACTCTCTCGTCCATGGCGCGGAACACGCCGGCAACAGGGGCTTTCGGCACGGATGCTCCCAGTTCGGTATTGATCTCGACAGGCAACGTGCCGGATCCCATATGAACCAGACCGACGTGAACCCGGCCCGACAGCACTTCAATCTGAGAAGGCACGGAGACTCCCGAAGCGATCCATCCCGCGGGCAGAACCACCACATGGCGGCCCGGCGCGACGTTCGCACGGAACGTCAGAGTGCCGCCCTTTGGCGTGACGAACTTCGAGCGGTCGACAATTTGTTCCACCACCAGCCGACGCTCCATGCGTGGGACAAAATCCAGCGGCATGGTGATTTCAATGCTCTTGCCCTTCGCGGTCGCGGCGAGGTTCTTGCCCGTGGCGATGTCGGTGACACGGATCTGTGCTGCTTCGCTGCCATCGGCCAGCGGATCACGGAACAGCCGTCCGCTTGCCCCTTTGGCGACAATGTTCTCCACCAGGCGGAGGCCCGGACGGTCACTGAATTCATAGTGCGTTCGTGCGTCCTGCGCAATGCACACGAGCGAAATTGAGGCGAGCAGAAATATTCGGTTCATAAGTTTTCGTTTCACGGAATAATCAGAAATTCTCTTGACACTGCTTACGGCATCTGCCTAGTATTGGAAATCTACGAACCTGCCACCTCCCCCAGTCGGAACGGTGGAAGGAAGTCCGAGGCGACCTGCCAGGACCAGTGACGCCTCGTTGCTTCGCTACTGACCCCACGCTTCAGAACAGGAATGGTTGCAACTATGTCGGCACTCACTCGAATCAACGCCATAACTGATATACTACATATCAGAAACGCAAACCACAACACTTTTTGGCGGCCTTCCGCCACTTCCGCACTGCGGACAATCGCCTGCCTCATCGCCGCCGTCTGCGCCTCTTTCGCACAAGAGCAGACCGGGACGATCGAAGGCCGGGCCAAAGACAAGAGCTCAGCGGCAATGCCTGAAGTCAGCGTATCCATCAGCGGCGTCAACCTCCTCGGCGGAAAGCGAACC
>Ga0105048_10018847_pt1 | contig 10591 bp, 8 predicted proteins | sample MAT05_FD_78382 | JGI IMG/M metagenome (GOLD analysis project Ga0105048, IMG submission 78382) | Freshwater microbial communities from Lake Fryxell liftoff mats and glacier meltwater in Antarctica - MAT-05 | ecosystem: Environmental > Aquatic > Freshwater > Ice > Liftoff microbial mat | place...
AAGGTTTTCCTCACCGAAAGTGAACGCAAACGCTACGGCCGCAAAGGCTGAGATTGATTCTTGTTAGCCCGACGCGCAAGCGAGAGAATCCGCATTCACCCTCGCTTGCGCGTCGGGCTAACAATAGAGACGAAATCGCTGTTCCGGTTGCCACGCAACCTGTGCGCGGCAAAAATACATTTGGCCGCTCTTTCACCCACCCCACTTTCCCTTTTCGGAGACTTTCGATGCGGATGTTATCCACATTCATGCTCACAGCCGGTTTGCTCTTTGCCGCAATCGCCTGCGGTACGAATACGACGCCGGTCGCGGCTAATCCCGCTGATGCTGACTCACCAGCAGGCAATGCCCCCGTTCCTAACGCACCCCAAGCAAATGCTCCGGTAGCCAAAGCACCCGGCGCCGCGCAAGCGGTCGGCGACTACGTCACCATCAAGGGCCAGGTCAAACTCGCCACCATCCCCAAACCGGACGAAGTGAACGTCACCACGGATAAGCCCATTTGCTGCAAGGATGGGGCGCCGTTGCTCGACACCAAGGTCATTGCCAACGCCAAGACAGGCGGCGTCAAGAACGTCATCGTCTGGCTGCGTCCCGATGACGAGGACCGCACCAAGACCTTCCCCCAAGACAAAATTCACCCGGATCTTGCCAAGCCGAAGTCCGTGAAGCACACGATCGACCAGCCGAATTGTCAGTTCGAACCGCGTGTCCTCGCTGCCCGCGAAGGCGATACACTCGTGGTGAAGAACAGCGCCACCATCGGCCATAACGTCAATTACAGTAGCGATGCGGAATCGATCAACCTGACCATCCCACCTGGTAAGCAACACGAATTAGCCCAAGCTCTCAAAACGCAACGCACTCCCATAGCGTTCAAGTGCGACATCCACCCGTGGATGGCCGGTCGGCTCCGCGTGTTCGATCACCCTTACTACGCCACCACGGATGCTGACGGTAAGTTTGAAATCAAGCTCGTCCCGGCTGGTAAATGGAAGGTGGTCTACTGGCACGAAGGCGGTTTCCACAAGGGCAAGGACGGGATCCTTGGCTTCCCCATCGACACCAAAGACGCCACCAAGGGCACCATGGAATTGAAGCCTCTCGATTTGGAACTCCCGAAGTAAAATCCATTTGCATTGAATTGGCAGCGATGTAATTCACACCCTGCATAACCTGTGGGTTGCTTGCAACACTCAGGTTATGCAGGGTGAGTTTTCAGATTCTCGCTCGTCGCCGATTAGCTGCCATGAAAAATTCCGGCACTCTTCAAAACTTCCCCCTGCAATTCGGACGCATCATCAGTAAGCTGTTCGGAATGATTTCTCTGAGCATCCGGGTTAATGCAACCTGCGGAGCGCGAGCGATATGCCGCCATGGAATGGGATACTCGACCGCATCCGACCGAAGGCATACGCCCGACGGCAGCCACTTATCCTAATTAACGGACTGGCGGAGCAACACGAATCGTGGTTCCTGAACCGAAGATTCTGGTCCCGCTACTTCGACGTTTACACACCGAACATCATCGTTTACGAAGGTGCGGCGATCCACGCGAAGATCGAGAAGAAGGAGCCCATCTCGGTCGAGTATCTCGTCGAACAGTTGCATACTTTTGTCATGCAGTTCGTTCAGACGCCGCCCTATCACCTTGTGGCTAGTAGCCTGGGCGGCAAGGTGGCCGTCGAATTCGCGGCGCGATACCCCCAACTGATGAATCGGCTCGTGTTGCTCTGCCCGTCCGGCATGGGTGACGAAGAGCAACTACCGATCATGGACGCGGTGAAGTGGCACGATACCTATAAACTCGTGAGAAGCGTCTTCCACCGCACTCGCTTCGTTGACCGCGATCTCGTGAAATATTATCGCGCATCGATGCAGAGTCGTCGCTGGAAGACCGGCATGTTGCGAACTGTGCGCGGTACGCTCACACATACGGTGCGGGAACGCTTGAAAGACGTGCAGGCCATGACCCTGATGGTCACCGGTACCGAAGACAAAATATGCGACCCCAAGACGGCCGAGATCGCTTGTCGAGATCTGCCGAACGGTCAATTCCTGGCGATCAAAAAGTGTGGGCACGCGCCGCAGATCGAGCGGCACCGATTAGTCAATCGGCTGATCTTGCACTTTCTGACCTCACCCAAGCCGACCGCCCATCCGCGGTGGTTCCAACTCCTCCTCGCGAAACCGAGCAAGGCTACGAAATGAGCTTGAAAGCACCCGCCGCGACGCGCCTCCGCACCACGACATCCGTGGCGACAGAGATACGCCCACCCGCCAGCCCTGATTGGTGGTTAATGGTCCGCAAGTTCGCGCGCCACGGCACGAGCATCGCCTCGTTCGCGCCGAGTTCGCGGTTCTTGTCTCGGAAGATCGTGAATGGCATCGACTACGATAAAGCTCAGTGCATCGTTGAACTCGGTGCTGGGACCGGGCCGATTACTAAGGAACTGCTGGCACGTGTAAAACCGCACACCCGCGTCATCATCCTCGAACTCGATCCAGATTTCTGCGTTCGCCTGCGCGCCCGGTTCCCGAGTGCCGAGATTGTCGAAGGCGATGCCTGCAAACTGGATGAACTACTTGCAGCACGCGGCATCCACCAGGCCGATCACGTCATTTCCGGCTTACCGTTACCATCATTCCCAGTTGCCCTCCGCGATGGCGTAATTGCCAGCGCCGCCAAGGTTCTCGGTTCTGAAGGCACCTTCCGCCAGCTATCAGTTATGCCGTGGGTCTACAAACACATCTACACAAGTTACTTCGAAGAAGTGAAGTTCCGCTTCGTCCCGTTGAACCTGCCACCCGCGGGCGTCTATGTCTGCAAACACTACAAGTCAACCAACTCTGACACAGTCGTCGAAGCCAAACTCAACCCACGCGGTTGAGTGATTGAGGTAAACTAAGCAAAGAATCAGCCCACGTTTCCTTGTGTCGGAAAATTCGGCAGTCTTAATCACATTGTCAGGAATCGCGAGGCTATTATCTAGGATCTGGGAATTGTACCAGTTAAAGTCCTTGTATCCCGTCGGCGTGCACACTGGTGAATGGGCGACACTGGTGCGGCTGCCGACGGGTGCTTTTTCACGTTAGCCGATGCGTCAGCTTTAACACTTCTCCTTCGGATCTCAGAACTTCCGCCTCCATGCTCTTCGCAATCGTCACATCCGGTCAAGTTCACCCTGTCGTCGCGCCGATATCCGCATTACTGGGAATTCGTCTGTCGTAGGAGAGTCGTGACATGAGCGATACACATAGCCTGTTGAAGCGAATCGCAGCGTTCCGCGAACGGCTGGAAAGTACACCGCCACTCATAAAAGCCTCGGTGGAAGGCGAGCCAGCTATAACAGGATCTTGGCTGGCTAGTCGAGCCGATCTAATCGCGCCGCTGATCCGACAGTTCGCGGATGTTGACGCGAACGCCCAACCGCTCCCGCCGCACATCACGACGCGAGTTCGGCAGCTGTTGCACGACGCACGGGAACTAGTTGCAACTCAGCGGACAATCACGGATGACGTATTCTTCATTCGACTGGCAAGCGGCAACGACGACGGTAGCGAACACGATCCCCTCGTTCGTTATCACCGGGGGACGGTCGCCGCGACGGACGCCGCGCTGCGGTTGACGCAATCATTCCCGGCCTCCGCCGAATTCCAGACGCGGATGTGCGATGGTCTTGAGACCATGTTGAAGGGCGTGCGCGATCGACTTTTCGTCGCTAACCGGGCGCTCGATCAGCGTCGGCGCGACTGGGGCCGAATCGAACGCGTGGCCCGCCTCCTTTGCGATGTCCAGGCTCGTCGGCTCGTGTCGTACTCATCGTTCGCGGATGTCGCCGAGGAGATCATCGCGGATGCCCGACAGGGCGTGCCGTTGCGATTCCCAACTGCGCCAGCATCATCCGTGGCGCGATTCATCGCCACGCACGCCGTGACTGCGGCACAGGTTGTGGCTCGGCTCGCGCCGCACGATTATGAATGGGCGTCTCACGCCATTACCCCTGTCGCTGCAGCACTGATGATGGACGTGGGCATGTTGGCGGTCTCACCGGAAATCCTGGTTAAAACAACTGACTTGGAACCTGCGGATCGCTCAGCGATCGAAGCTCACGCGGCCGCTGGTGCCGAGCTGCTTCGCAACGTCATGCCCGAGATCGGCATCATTGGCGATGCAGTCGCCGCGCACCACGAATGCCTGGACGGCACTGGCTATCCATATGGCCTCAAAGGCGAGCAGATATCATCGTTGGCTCGGCTGCTGGCCGTTGCCGATACCTACGCCGCTGCTGCTGCCGATCGCCCGCATCGCCCAGCGCACGAGCCTCGCGCTGCGTTAACCGAGACATTGACACAAGCGGAAACTGGCCGGCTCGATAAGGACTTTGCCGAGTTGTTGCTGAACTTGTCGTTCCATCCGATTGGTACAGTAATCGAGCTTACCGATGGCCGCGTCGGTGTGGTGGTAGCAACGCACACCAGCCGAGCAAATTTACGTGCCACCACCCGACCCGTGGTTGCTGTGCTCGCGGATGTGACAGGTGCCGTGCTTCCACGACCCGAAGTAGTCGACTTGGCGACCGCCGAATTCGGCGGCGTCTTACGAGCACTCACGACTGCCGAACGCCGCCGCCTTCTCTGCGATTGCTATCCCGATTTGTGTTAATCTCGTGCTGTCCGGAGACTACGGCTCTCGACGGGGGGAGTGGAGCAGATTACTAAGGAGATATCCTTGCCCGTTCGCTTCAGTTGTGCTCTAATACCCTTCTGCTGGCAACGCAAATTGAAGGGTTCTCATGCAAGCACCGCATCACCACGCCATCGGCATCAATCGTCGTGAACTACTTCAGGTCGGCTATTCCGGCTTGTTTGGCCTGGGGTTATGCCATTTCTTGAATGCGGCGGAACCAACCAAGACCAAGAAACCCAAGTCTGTGATCCTCGTCTTCCTGACGGGTGCGGCCAGTCATCTCGACACGTTTGATCCGAAGCCCGATGCACCGGTGGAAATCCGTGGCGAGTTCCGTCCGATTGCGACCAAGGTGCCAGGCATCCAGTTCTCGGAACACTTGCCACTGCTGGCCGCGCGGGCGGACAAGCTGGCGGTTGTTCGCTCCCTGGCTCACCGCGACGATAATCACCTGGGTGCATCGCACCACGCCGTCACGGGGACCAAGCAGCCGAATGGCCGCTTCGATAAGCCGCTTTCACGCGACGATTTCCCTTGCTTCGCCAGCGGCGTAAGTTACTTGCGACCACCTGCCTCGGGCATTCCCGCAGGGGTCACGCTGCCGGTGTTTCTCGCCGAGGGGCCGTTGGTCTGGCCCGGTCAACATGCCGGCTTCCTAGGGCAGAAATATGACCCGTGGCAAATCAACCAGGACCCGAACGGACCCAACTTCCGTGTCGAGAATGCCCAACTCATGCCCGGTCTCGATGTCAATCAATTTAAGGATCGCCTTAAATTGTTGGAGTCTGTAAATAGGCAGCAGTCGTTCCTCGCCGAGTCGCTCGAAGCCCGCAAGATGAGCGATCAACAATCGAAGGCGGCGGAACTGATATTAAGCGGAGCGGTGGCGAAGGCTTTCGATCTGAACGCCGAGACACCCGCTGACCGAGATCGCTATGGTCGGCATATGTTCGGCCAATCGCTGTTGTTGGCCCGTCGACTCGCGCAGGCTGGAGTGCCGATGATCCAGGCGAACATGGGCCGCGTGCAGAATTGGGATTCGCACTCCAACAACTTCGGCCGCTTGAAGAAGGATTTGCTACCGCCGCTTGATCGCGGGGTCTCGGCGCTGCTCGACGATCTCAATACGATGGGGCTGGTGGACGACGTGATGGTTATGGTGATGGGCGAGTTCGGCCGTACTCCGAAGGTGAACAAGGATCAGGGTGGTCGCGATCACTGGGCGAGATGTTTCAGCGCGGCGTTCGCTGGGGGTGGCGTTCGCGGTGGGCAGGTCATTGGCAAATCGGATAGCACTGGATCGGACCCGAGCACCACGCCGTTCGCGCTCGACGATGTCGGCGCGACTATTTACAGCCAACTCGGCATCGACCACACATCCGAAGTGAAGGATCGCACCAGCCGCCCGGTTCAACTTAACCGCGGCACCGTTATGCGGTCCCTGTTCAGTGGGGCGTGATTTGGGTTAATCAGTCGCACGAGAGCATCATAAGCGACTGCATTTCGCCCTTAACAAGTGATCGATCAGCACCAGCGCCATCATAGCTTCGCCCATGGGTACGAAGCGAGGTAACAAGCAGGGGTCGTGGCGGCCGCGGACGAGGATGTCCGTCGCTTCACCATCACGGGTGACGGTTTGCTGTGAGCGGGGAATTGAACTTGTCGGCTTCACTCCCACTCGGCAGATGATCGGCATGCCACTGGAAATGCCGCCAAGCATGCCGCCGTGGCGATTGGTAGCAGTTGTTGCCCCCTCACCCCTAGCCCCTCTCCCACCTGGGGCGAGGGGAACAGGAATGAAGATGTCGTTGTTGTCGCTGCCACGCATCTCAGCAGCACGGAAGCCGATGCCGTATTCGAAAGCCAGGACAGCTGGTAAGCTAAGTAGCGCTTTCCCAAGGTCCGCTTTCAATTTGTCGAAGACCGGTTCGCCGAGTCCCGGTGGGACACCGATGGCGACCATCTCGCAGATGCCGCCAATGGAATCGCGGTCGAGCCGCATCTCGTCGATAAGTGCCGCCATCTTCTCGGCAGCTTCCGGAATCGGGCAACGCACGGGGTTAGCTTCGACTTGTTCCAGCGTCACCGCCGTCGGGTCCGGAATCTCCGCCCGGATGTTGCCAACTTGGGTCACATAGCCGAGAACACGGATGCCTTCTCGCGCCAGCAGTTTCTTGGCCACGGCACCCGCCGCGACGCGGCAGATGGTCTCGCGGGCACTGCTTCGCCCACCGCCACGGTGGTCGCGGAAGCCATACTTGGCGTCAAAGGTATAGTCTGCGTGGCCGGGGCGATATTTATCCTTGATGTCGCCGTAATCCGTGCTGCGCTGATCGGAATTGCGAAAGAGCAAGCCGATGGGCGTGCCATCGGTCTTGCCTTCAAACACGCCGGACCAAATTTCGGGTTCGTCCGCTTCTTTGCGTTGGGTGGTCAGCTTCGATTGCCCCGGCATCCGGCGGCGCAGATCTGGTAATAGGTCCTCAACGCCGAGTTCCAGACCCGCGGGGCATCCGTCGATGATGCAGACGTAACCCGGCCCATGACTGACGCCAGCGGTGGTGACCCGAAAGAGCTTGCCGAATGTATTGCCTGCCATGTTGTCGATTGTACCGACCGCCCGACCCATGCGACCAGGGAAGTCCGAGTTCCTTGGTAAACAAAACATGATTATGTCGTTGCACGAGTCAATAATATGCTGAATACGAAAGCCCCAGACTTTCAACTAGGAATTTCCATGCGTATCCTACTTGCGATGCTCTTGTTGCCAGGAATCGTGGCGGCTCAGGGGAACGTGGAAGCTCCGCCGCCCGATCGTTATGGTGTCGCGTCCAATTTGAAGCTGTACCCGCAGGCGACGCCGAAGGAAGCACTCGAAACGGCGACCAAGTTGCTCGAAGCCCGCAAATACGATTACTTGCTGGCACATGTCGTCGATCCGGTAGTAGTCGATGCCCGCGTGACCGAACGCGCACTCGCCATTGAACGAGCGATCTTTCTCGAACTGGAACTGGTGCGTGAAGAGCAAAAGCGGAATCTGGATCGCGTGGAACGATTGGACCGCTTGCCAGGCGATCCGCAAGAGTTTATCGTCTTCGTGCGTGCCGAGGCCGTGAAACGGGCCTTCAAGCAAGTCATCAAGGATGTGCAGGAAACCCTTTCCGATTACCCCGAGAATGTGAAGATATTCCGGCGCTGCCTCCGTGAGGGGGAAGTCCTCGATAGCGGCGGCACTTTTCGCTTCTCCCTTGCCGATGTACCCGGAAAGCAGGTTTACTTAAAGCGTGATGGCAAGCGCTGGTTTCTCGAAGATCGTCAGCTCGAACCAGAAAAGCCAGCCGCACCAGCAGGTGACAAGTGATCGACTTACGTAGCGACACCGTGACCAAGCCGACAGCCGCCATGCGGGCGGCGATGTTAGCAGCCGAAGTGGGCGACGACGTTTTCGGCGAAGACCCGACCGTGCGGGCACTCGAAGAGCGGGTCGCCAGCGAACTGGGAAAAGAAGCGGCCATCTTCACGCCATCCGGTACGATGGCCAACCAGATCGCGGTGCGCCTTCACTGCCGGCATGGCGATGAACTCATTTGTGAAACCACCAGCCATGTTCTCCTCTGGGAAGGTGGCGGGCCAGCGGCACTCAGCGGCGCAACCGTGCGGCCAATCGATGGCGACAATGGCCTGTTGTCGATTGAGAAACTTGCAGGTAAGGTTCGGCCGGACGACATTCACAGCACGCGGACCAAATTGATCTGGCTGGAAAACACCCACAATCGCGGCGGCGGCACGATCCAGTCGATCGATTCGATCCGGGCCATCGCGAGTTGGGCACGATCTGAGAAACTGGCGATGCACCTCGATGGTGCACGCCTTTGGAATGCGGTCGCTGCCACGGGCATCGCGGCGGATGAGTGGGCCACGCATTTTGACACTGTCAGCGTCTGTTTTAGCAAAGGGCTTGGTGCACCTGTTGGTTCCGCACTCGCAGGAACGCAATCGCTCATCCGCGAGGCCCGGCGGGTTCGCAAGCTCTTCGGTGGCGCGATGCGTCAAGTTGGCTTTCTCGCTGCGGCTTGCTTGCATGCGCTAGACCATCACATGCCGCAGTTGGTAGTCGATCATGCCAATGCCCAGTTGATCGCAAGTGCAGTTCGAGAAACAGCAGGGTTGAAGCTAACACCTGGCGAAGTGGCCAGCAATCTGGTGTGGATGGAAGTGGACCCGAGCATAGGCTCAGCAAAAGACGTGGCGAATCGATTACGAGAACATGGCGTGTTGGTTGCCGCGCTTGGCGATCAGACCCTGCGGGCCTGCACGCATCTCGATGTGTCGACAGCAGATTGCAAACTGGCGGCCGATGCGATTCGTCGGCACGCCCGTGGGTAACGACCCGGGGTGCCGCTCAATTCTGCCGTAACCGCACTGTAACTTGGCCATCAGACTGCAATCCCTTCCGCCAGCCATTTCGTTTATACTTGCAGAAGAAGACTCTCCATGTCCTGGTGGTAAAGGGGACGATCATGCGACGCATCGGCTTACTCACACTGGTACTCGCGGCTTGCGCGCCCTCGGCGTTTGGTCGCGGGCTGCTCATTCCCGACGATGTCAAGCTGCCGCCACTGGCGATGGTCCACCACCGGGTGACCGTGGCCATGGAAGATCAGGTGGCCATCACCACAGTCGAGCAGTCCTTCCGCAACCACACCGATCGCAACCTGGAAGCGACTTACCTGTTCCCCGTGCCCAAAGGCGCGAGCGTGAACAAGTTCACCATGTGGATCGACGGTAAGGAAACCACAGGCGAACTGCTCGATGCCAAGCAAGCGAACCAGATCTACACGGACATCGTTCGTCGCACGCAAGACCCCGGACTGCTCGAATACATGGGCAACAGCATGATGCGGATGAAGGTGTTCCCGATCCCACCGAAGGGCGACCAGAAGGTGAAGATCAGCTTCACCTCCGTCGCCACCCGTGAAGGTGGTATAGTCGAGTACGTTTACCCGTTGAAGACCGACGGCAAGGCCACTCGCACACTCGAAGAGTTCTCGGTCAAGCTGAGCATCTCCTCGCAGACACCGATTCAATCCATTTATAGCCCGACCCACGCCATCGATATCAAACGAGATGGCGAAAAGAAAGCCACCGTCGAGTTCCAGAAGAATCAGGCCGTCCTCGATAAGGACTTCCAGCTTTTCTACAGCCTCGGCACCAAGGATATTGGCCTCACGCCGATGTTTTATCGGCCCGTCTCGTCCGAAGATGGCTACTTCATGTTGCTGGTAACGCCGCAGATGGAGACGAGCGAGAACCGGTTGCCACGCGACCTTGTGCTCGTGCTCGACACCTCCGGCAGCATGTCGGACTTGAAGATGTCGCAAGCCAAGAAGGCGCTCAAGCACTGCCTCAAGGAACTGAACTCGAAGGATCGGTTCGCACTGGTTTCCTTCGCCACTGCTGTCCGCACTTACCGCGACAATCTCGTTGATGCCAGTTCCGAGCAACTCGAAAAGGCCGAGAAGTGGGTTGACGATCTCCGCGCGGGCGGCGGCACGGCGATCAAGCCAGCCCTCGATACGGCGCTGGATTTCCGCGACAAAAACAAGGACGTGGGCCGTCCATTTAACATCGTATTCTTCACCGATGGCCAGCCGACCGTGGACGAACGCGACCCGAACAAAATTGTAAAGACGATTGTGGCCAAGAATACGGCGAACACTCGGATCTTCACCTTCGGTGTCGGTGACGATGTGAACGCCGCCATGCTCGACCAACTCGCCGACGCCACACGGGCCACCACAACCTACGTTCGTCCCGCCGAGGATATCGAAGCCAAGGCCATTGCCCTCTCGGGCAAGATTAGTCATCCCGCCATGACCAACGTCAAGCTGACCACCACCA
>Ga0105048_10018850_pt1 | contig 10589 bp, 3 predicted proteins | sample MAT05_FD_78382 | JGI IMG/M metagenome (GOLD analysis project Ga0105048, IMG submission 78382) | Freshwater microbial communities from Lake Fryxell liftoff mats and glacier meltwater in Antarctica - MAT-05 | ecosystem: Environmental > Aquatic > Freshwater > Ice > Liftoff microbial mat | place...
ACGGCGCAAGTTTAGCTACCGTAGGGCGGGCATCTTGCCCGCGCAGGCTGGAAGCCTGCACTACGAACGGTAGGCAGATTTACGCCTCAGACTACTAGTCAGGGGCAGTTAGGCGATTTCCGGCAAACAAATTACCCGCTGTCTTCGACTCCGCTCAGCCAGCTTGCACCCTGAGCGGAGTCGAAGGGTAAAATCTTTGCCGGAAATCGCCTTAGTCCATGAATGTTGCCAAAACCCTCGACTGTAAGGGGCTTTGCAAAATGTATCGCACATCACGTCTAAACTATATCGCTTTACTTTACAGTATTATCCTATTGCAGCTATAAAGTCTTGGTTCTCTCTATCCTTTGCGAAATAGGGCTACCCAAAATGGCATCAGTGCCTTCTGGGTAACGTTACGTCCACAATCGGTTGCAGCAATTCGACTACAAAGGCGCAATTGCTGCAGAGTTATCCATTATGGAAAGAGCATGAGCAACAACTCATCAGCAGAAGCCATTTCACTGCCTCAGGGCGGGGGCGCTCTATCCGGCATCGGCGAGAAGTTTTCGCCTGACCTGTTCACTGGCACCGGCAACTTCACCGTGCCCATTGCCTTGCCTCCGGGACGCAACGGTTTTCAACCGCAACTCAACCTCGTTTATAGCACGGGTAATGGCAACGGTTCCTTCGGCTTAGGCTGGAATCTGAGCATTCCCGGCGTCAGCCGGAAGACTTCCGACGGTGTTCCACTCTACAACGAAGGTGCCCAACATCTAAAACCCACTGAACGGAGGGACGTTTTCATTCTTTCCGGAGCGGAAGACTTGGTGCCTGTATCTGGCAGCTATCCGGGCGAGGTCATCTATCGCCCACGAACAGAAGGGCTTTTCGCTAGCATTATCCATTGCCAGACACCTGATCCAGACCTGCGAAATTATTGGCGGGTGGAAAGCAAAGATGGATTGGTAAGTTTTTATGGTTCACCAGAACAGGCCGGCAGAGACCCAGCCGTACTGACGAAACCGGACGATCCCCGGCGCATTTTTGCCTGGAAGCTGACCGAAACCCGTGACCCCTTTGGCAATCTTATCCGCTATGAATACGAGCGTGATGCTGGTGAGCGGGGCAACCAGTTGTTGCTTAAGCGCATCCAATACGTTGACTATGGCGACCCTGCGGACGGCAAATTTCTGACCTACGTTGAATTTACCTACGAAAACCGCCCCGATTCTTTCTCTGACTATCGGGCTGGCTTTGAGATTCGCACCACGCGACGTTGCACAGCCATCAACGTCAGCACCCATACCGAGGATGGTGACGAGCACCCGGTGCGCGAATATCGCTTTACCTACGCTACCGATCCCTACAACGGCGTCTCCCTTCTACAACAGCTTGACATCATCGGTTTCGATGATGCGAAAAACCCCTACGAGGACGATGCCAACGGCACTTACCCCAAGCAACTCCCTGCCCTGACCTTTGGCTATACCCAGTTTGAACCAGAGCAGCGACGGTTTGCGATCGTGGAGGGCCGTGACCTACCCGCCCGAGCCCTGGGTGCCGCCGACATGGATCTGGTGGATCTACACGGCAGTGGCCTGCCGGACATCCTGGAGATGAACGGCACGGTGCGCTACTGGCGCAACCTCGGTAGTGGCCGTTTCGACCTGCCCCGTCCTATGCGGGCAGCTCCGCCATATACCCTTGCTGACCCCGGTGTGCAGATGATCGATGCCAACGGCGATGGCCGTATGGACATGTTAGTTACCTCTGGACCACTGGCTGGCTATTACCCACTCAGCCACCATGCGACGTGGGATCGCGAGTCATTTCAGCCTTATCAACAGATCCCCAGCTTTAACCTCGATGATCCCGATGTGCGGCTTATAGACGTAGATGGGGACGGCCACACCGATGTCCTACGCTCTGGCAGCCGAATCGAGTGCTTTTTCAATCATCCGGATCGGCGTCTGGCCTGGCAGCGCACAGATTTCGCGCCGCGCCAGACCCTGGACGCCTTTCCTAACGTCAATTTTTCTGATCCGCGAGTGAAATTCGCAGACATGACGGGCGACAACCTGCAAGACATCGTGCTGGTTCACAATGGCAACGTCGAATACTGGCCCAACCTGGGACATAACCGCTGGGGCGATCGCCTTTCCATGCGCCATGCCCCCCGCTTCCCCTTCGGCTATGATCCGCGACGTATTTTAGTGGGCGATGTGGATGGTGATGGTCTGGCCGATATCGTCTACGTCGATCGCGACCAGGTAATGCTCTGGCTGAATCACAGCGGTAACGCCTGGAGTGAAGCGCCCATCATCATATCGGGAACTCCGCCGGTGACTGACGTGGATAACTTACGCCTGGTGGATCTAGATGGCACTGGTGTCAGCGGCGTGTTGTGGAGTAGCGACGCCACGGGCCTCAACCGTAATCGCCTCATGTTTCTCGACTTCACCGGTGGGCAGAAGCCCTATGTGCTGAACGAAATGAACAACCACATGGGGGCCATCAATCGGGTGGCTTACCAGCCCTCGACCCACTATTACCTGGAAGACCAGAAGAAACCCGCTACTCGCTGGCGCACTCCCCTGCTCTTTCCGGTGCAGGTGGTGGCCAGGGTTGAAGTCATCGATGAAATCTCAAAGAGCAAGCTGACCACTGAATATCGCTACCACCACGGCTACTGGGACGGTGCCGAGCGCGAGTTTCGCGGCTTTGGCATGGTGGAGCAATTGGATAGCGAGGTCTTTGACGATTACCATGCCCCCGGCTTACAGGGTGACACGAACCGCTTCAAATCTGTCTTGGATCAACACTTCTCCCCGCCCATCCTCACCAAGACCTGGTTCCACCAGGGGCCAGTGGGCGAGGAATACGGCGACTGGGAGGAAGTTGACTATACCGACGAATACTGGCCCGAAGACCCGCAACTGCTCGACCACACCGGGCAGGTGAACGCCTTCTTGAGCGGCTACAGCGATCGCGGTGCCAACAGAATGCCCTCACCGAATAATCGGCGCATCAAGCGTGACGCCCTGCGGGTGCTGCGGGGCAGCATCCTACGTACAGAGCTTTACGCCCTGGATGGCAGCAATCGCGCTAGCCGCCCCTACACCGTCACCGAACATGCCTACCGCTTGCGCGAAGAACCTTATCCCGCAGCGGCAACAGAGGGTAACTCCCACATCTTCTTCCCCCATCTCATCGCCCAGCGCACCACCCAATGGGAGCGTGGCGACGACCCACTGACCCAATTTGCGTTTACGGACGACTACGACGAATTCGGCCAGCCGCGTCAACAAACGTCGGCGGTGATGCCGCGCCGCGCCAGTAAACAACTGACCATCACCGCAGCCGTCGCCGGTACAGTCCAACCGGATGAGACCAAAGTTCTGGCAACTCACACCCGCACCACCTATGCCACAACCAGCGTGGACAGGTATATGCACGATCGTGTGGCGCAAACCAAAGCCTACGAATTGATCACTTTACCCAATGCGCCGGATGCACCGGATGACGACCTGTTGACCGTCCTGAGCCAGCAGTGGCAGTCAGCACAGCAGGTGCGGGATAGTTTCAGCGTTCAGCAGCCGGTGACCCTGCGGGTGTCTAGCCACACGGTGAACCATTACGACGGCGACGCTTTTGAGGGACTGTCGGTTGGTGAATTGGGCAACTACGGGGCCCTCGTGCGTAGCGAAGCGCTGGTGCTGACCGAGGAAATTATCAGAGACGCCTACGGCGACCCAGGTAATGAACGGCGACCCGGTTATTTGAACGGAGACTCTGCTGAACCGGATGCCCCGCCTGACTTTGGCACCCGGACGGGCTACCGCCGAGTCAATGCCAGTGCTGAAGGATATCTGGACGGCTGGTATGTCGATACCCAACGCCAGCAATTCGATTTCCAGGCAGGAACTGCGAACCCGCGTGGACTCGTGCTGGCAATGCGCGATGCATTGGGTAACGAAACCCGCATTGTGGAATATGAGTATCAACTGCTCCCCACGCGGGTCAGGGATGCGGCCGGTATGGAAACCACGGCGGACTACAACTACCGCATCTTGCAACCAGCGCGGATGACCGACCCCAACGGCACCCGCACCCAGATGGTCTACAGCCCCATCGGTCTGCCGCTAAAGCAGTTTGTGCGCGGCACCGATGCCGAGGGTAACGAAACCCTGGGCGGCACGGAAGAAAAACCGGAGATAGCCTTTCTCTACGACTTTTTGCAGTTTGAGCGCGAGGGTAAACCGGTCTTTGTGCACACGCAGCGGCGCATCCATCACGCCAGTGACAATCTTTCTGACGACACCATCGAGAGCCGCGAATTTTCTGATGGCTACGGTCGCCTGATTCAGACGCGTGCCCAGGCCGAGGAATGGATATTTGATGAGACCGGCGATGATGTTGACCTACCCGCCCAGCCCGGTGCTGACCCCAGCCCTGCGATCGCCCAAAGGGTGGCGGATCGGGTTGTCGTTAGCGGCTGGCAGGTATTCGACAACAAGGGACGGGTGATTGAGAAATACGAACCGTTCTTTGCCCAAGGCTGGGATTTTGAGGCTGAACGTGACGCCATGCGCGGCCAACATGCCACGATGTTCTACGACCCGCGCGGTAACGTCATTCGCACCCTCAACCCGGATGGCTCGCAGCAGCGTGTCATTCTCGGTCGGCCCCAGAACTCGCTGGATCTGGCGCTGGATGCCGACGACCTGACCTCTCTCGACGTACCGGACAGCTTCGATCCTACTCCCTGGGAAACCTACACCTACGATGCCAACGACCTGGCACCGCTGTGCGTTGCGCCAGATGGCGCTTCGTTGACCGCCCGCGCCCCCAATACGCACCACTTCACTCCAGCGAGCGGACTGATCGATGCCCTGGGCCGGGTGCTTGGCCAGGTGCAACGCAACGGCAGTGCCCCAGGGAACGACTGGTTCATTACCCGCACGGCCTACGACCTGCGTGGCAATGCCCTACAAATCATTGATGCCCACGATCGCGACGCCTTTAAGCACAGCTTCGACCTGCTCAATCGACCCCTGCGGGTAGACAGCATTGATGCCGGGCTGCGCACCTCGGTGCTAGATGCCCAGGGCAACCTGATCGAATACCGCGATAGCAAGGGCAGTCTGGCCCGTCGCACCTATGACGGTCTCAACCGCCCTAGAGAGCTATGGGCGCGCAACAATACCGATGGCCGCTTCACTCTGCGTGAGCGTATCCGCTACGGCGATGACGGGGACCATACACTCGCCCGATTGCAAAACACCCTGGGTAAACCTGTTCAGCATTACGACGAAGCGGGCCTGCTGGAAACGCCTGAGTACGACTTCAAGGGCAACCTGCTGGAAAAATCCCGCCGTACGATTCGTGACGATGCCCTAGCGAATGGCTGGCAAGCCGAATGGGAAAACCGCAACGCCGAGGCTGCGCTAGAAGATACCGCTTACCAGACCAGCAGCCGCTATGACGCCCTCAACCGTCCTACCGAAGTCACCTATCCGCAGGATGTGGAGGGCGATCGCAAGCAACTCATCCCCCGCTACAACCGAGCCGGGGCATTGGAGGCGGTCGCCCTCGACGCTGCTGACTATGTGCAACGCATTGCCTACAACGCTAAGGGGCAGCGGGTGCTGATCGCCTACGGTAATGGCATCATGACCCGCCATGCTTACGACGAGCAGACGTTTCGGCTGGCGCGGCTGCTTACCGAGGGCTTTACCTTAAGCGAGGATGGGGCAAATACCCAAACCTGGCGCGGCAATGGGCCACTGTTGCAAGACTTCAGCTACCGCTACGATCTGGCTGGGAATATTACCCAAATCGACGAACAAACGCCCAATTGCGGCATTACCAACAGCCAGCGTGGTCGCGATCGCTTGCTACGCGATTTCAGCTATGACCCCATCTACCGACTGCTCTCGGCTACGGGTCGGGCCAGCAATACTATTGGGGTGCCGCGCCCCTCTACCGACGACCCACGCGGTGGTTTCTACACAGGTGGCTCTGCCACACCCAACCAGGACAATGCCCCCGATCTAACGGAAGGCTATACCGAAACCTTTACCTACGACCCGGCTGGCAACATGCTGGTATTGAGCTACCAGTCGGCTTCAGGCAACTGGAATCGTGTCTTTGGCATGGCTGATTTGCCGAATGATCGCTGGCAGGAGGCATTGAACAATCGACTAACCTCGCTGCAAAACGGTTCCGTTACCCAGAGCTATCAGTTCGATGCCAATGGCAATCTGATTCAGCAGAACACTGAACGTCATCACACTTGGGATCACGCCGATCGCATGATCGGGTATCGGGTGCAGGCCAACGAGGCCAGTCCGCCTTCGATCGCAGCTCGCTACCTTTACGGTGCGGATGGCATGCGGGTGAAGAAGTGGGTGCTTAACCAGCAGGGGCAGGTGAACACGACTGTCTATGTGGATGGCGCGTTTGAGCATCACCGCCAGGGTGATGGGGCTGAGAATAACACTCTGCATGTGATGGATAACCAGAGTCGCATTGCCCTGGTGCGCGTGGGGGCAACCCTGGATGGGCGGGATGCCTCACCGCAGGTGCAATACCACCTAGGTGATCACCTAGGGAGTAGTCATGTGGTGGTGGGTGGGGGCAATGCGACGGGCAACAGCTTCATTAATCGCGAGGAGTATTTTCCCTATGGGGAGACCAGTTTTGGCAGTTTTGGGAAGAAACGCTACCGCTACAGCGGCAAGGAGCGGGATGAGGAAAGCGGTTTGTGTTACTACGGGGCGCGGTTTTTGGCACCGTGGATGGGGATATGGGTGAGTAGCGATCCGGCCGGAATGATAGACGGGACTAATCTATATTGTTTCTCGCGAAATAATCCTGTAAGCCTTTCTGATTCATCAGGTAGACAATCCAAAGAAGCTTCTGCACCTCAAACAGACAATGTTGTTGATTTTGATGAAGGAGCATCGATTCAAGGTGCACCGATGGATATGGCAAAAGCGCTACAAGCAAGTAGAGAAGCACAAGATCTTGGTTTGTACGATGAAGCTAAGGAATACTTTCAATTGTTCAAACGTCTATCGCTGGAGCAGCGTAATCAACATGCAATGGAATGGGCCAGTTTCGCTGTGGTGACAGCAGGGGCTGCAGGAGCAGCTACATTGTTCAATGGAATACCTGCAATGCTTCTTAGCATAGCAATGGGTGTTGAAAGTGACGAGCAGGCTGATTTGAGCGGGGTTCTGCTAGGAAGTAAATCACCAGCAAAGCCAAAACTCCTGGGCGAAACATTTAAGCGTGTTGGTGAAGTGACTTCGAAGTCAAAGAAACTGCTTTCAGGCACAGCGGACATTATAGAAGAGGGAAGCGAGCTTTATCCCAAGAATCGTAGGAGCGTTGGCTCTGCTGCAAATAAACAACTAGAGCCCGTAGGCGATCTAAAGAAAAGAGACAAAAAATGGCTGGAAAAACAAGGTATACATCCCCATCAAGTTAAGGAGGCGGGTGATCTCAAAAAAGATATGTCGCGCTATGACATCTATGAAGATGCTGAAGGCAAACTATTTGCTATTCCTAAAAAGGGCAAGTCAGCCAGTCTGTCTGAAGGACTAGAGCCTATATATCTTGGTCCTAAACACTGGTTTAAGTAAGTGGGAGGAATCAAATACAAGATGGATAGAGTATCCGAAACCACTATCGATCAAGATTTTTGGCGATATTATGAAGAAGCCACACCATCTTATACCAAATTGCGTCCTAAACCGTAACTTTAGAAATGCCCAACTTCCTTAATTTGCTGGGACATAGGATTTGAGAATTACGCTTTTAGAGGCGACTTGGTATTATAAGTGATTGAGTCTTCCTATCTTCCTACTTATGCCAGATCTAGATCGAAAGCAAGCTTAGATCTTCAAGCATCTAAATTTTAGAGTGATCGCCCTAAAGCCCTTACTGCAAGGGAAACAACTTGGAGATTTTAATGACGATTAGCTTATGTTTTTGAGGTGGTAACCATCATGAATTTTGAATCGATCACCTTGCCATCGGAAAAGGACGAAGTCGCGCCTGACGGTTCTGAGATCCGGTTGCTGCCACGCATGAGCAGAGGCAGCCTCAGCCATTGCACGTTGCCTGTCTCCGTTACGTCTGTCGCTGTCTCTCACAGGTCGATTGAGGAGATCTGGTATGTCTTAAGCGGTCAGGGCCAGCTTTGGCGAAAGCTGGGGCAACAGGAGGAAGTCGTTTCTCTGGCCTCTGGAGTGAGCGTGACGATTCCGCCAGAGACCCATTTTCAGTTCAGGAATGTGGGCGATCAGCCCCTGTGCATCCTGATCACCACGATGCCACCCTGGCCTGGGTCAGAAGAGGCTATGGCGATCGAGGGTTACTGGAAGGAGGCATCGAAAGATCAGACGACTTGAGCACGGCATGAGCAGAATAAATCGGGACAGATCAAGGTATTCGCAATAGTCGGGGACAGACAATAAACTCGTTGTCTCGACCATTTGTTAACAGTCCAATAGGTAAGAGATAGCCCCAGCACAGCACAAAGTAGTCGCCACCACTAAATGGGAGATGTGCAAGTGGAAGAACACAACAAACGTCCAAATCTGGAATTGGAATATACGGAGATCAACAATAACTTCCGCTTTCTGGCAGATATTCGGTTCAAACTGCTCGCCTTGGTTCCCACCTTGGGTGGGGCTGCTGTCTTCATTCTCGCCCAGGTCGGATTGGAGGCGGGCAAAGCGCCCGCGTCATCAAATCCCGAGCTGTTCGTCGTCCTCTTTGTCAGCCTATTTGGGTTTCTGGCCACCCTCGGCCTTACTCTGTACGACCAGCGAAATTCCGAGCTATACAACGCATTAATCCACCGTGCGAAGTGGCTGGAGACGCAATTCGGTGTTCCGGGTGCGCCAGGGGGGCTTAAAGAAGTCCCCTCTGGCGGGCAGTTCAACGAAAGACCAAAGAAGAGTCGGCACCTCATCTTTCAGGCGGGTCGCGATTTCGCCCTCGCGCTGATTTACGGGCCGCTGCTGGGTGCCTGGGTTTTCCCCATCCTGTACTCAGTCTTACGACTCGTCGGCACCGCTAACGAATGGGCACAACTTGCGTCGGTCGGAGCCGTCGCAATTGCAACAGTGGCTTTCACCCGTCGGCTGATCGCGATCGACAAGCGTGAAAATCGGCTGTACCACGCGGCGGCGAAGCGTGATGGCTTAGACAAAGATCTGAAAACATATGCAGGACCTCAAAAATAATGAAGGACTCCAAGAACTTGTTGATCAAAAAACCTGATCTAAACTAAATATACTCAACTGAGTAACCAACCTAGCAGACTGATTCAGGATTCTTGACGGCATCGACATAGGTACTTTGATCGACGCGAACGCGCGTATTCAGCAAGGTCTTCAGACTGACTCTATTGACGCCTCGGCGACCGTCTAATCGGCTCCGTGACTAGATTTAGCAATCGGCGGAACCAGTATAAAAAAGCAATTAGATAAGGAGAGCTAACCATGCCAGCTATTGTTCAGCCCTTGCTACGATCAAAGTTCGCCAGCATCACCCTAGAATTTCAGGATGCCGACGATCTTCCTAAGCCCTTACCCCACGCGCGGGTGCAGGTGGAGCTGCTGGATGCCAATGACAAACCCTCCGGTACGCTTTTTCAGGGTCGCGCCAATGCCGAGGGCAAAGTGTCGGTTCGAGTTCCTGTCCCTAGGGCGATCGCAGAACAAACACCGCAACCACTGCCCAAAGTTCAGATTAGGGTTCTCGACCTGGATGGAGATGATCTGGAAAAGCAAGACGTACAGCTCGAAGCCGACACACCTATCCCGCCGATCAGAGTTTCGGACAAGCTCCAGACCCAGAAAATTCTTGCACCGATCAATGACGGAACTTCGATGCTCGGACGAAACCTTTCTTCGAGGCTAAGGACGCTACTAAAGGAGAACAAGGCAGATTCACTGGCCACGCTGCGTAGGGCAGACCCGGCAGTGTTTGCCTCGTTGCCTGAGCAAGACAAACAGGATTTGGCCGAACTGAACGTCCTTGCCCAGTTACAGTTGGTATCGCGCGATCCCGCGCTAAATCAAGTATTGGTTAAGGAACAATATCGCAGCATTTTGGATATTGCCCGCCAGTCCCGCAGTGAATTCGTAGCCAGGCTGAAGGGCAAGATCGATAAAAATACCGCAGAAAGACTGCACGTAACTGCTCGTCGTCAAAAGATGGTGCTGGGCAACCTGCACACCGAACAACTAGCTAGATCAGCCAACGGGATGGCAGCCTCAAGCTCCAGCGTGCCGGTCAAAGAACCCCCGTGTGAATGCAATTGCAGCTCGGCTGTCAGCCCGCAAGCCTACCTAGTCGATCTGCTCGATTACGCCGTAGACAACGTGCTGGTTAACGGCAACCCAATGACCCTGTCCACGCTTGCGACAACCTTTGGACAACCCTTTGCGGCACTGCCGGTCGATTGCACCTTTGCCAGTCTGCTGGTGCGGCAGGTGCGCCTCTGTGTGGAGGTGTTGCACCGACGCCATGTGCTTCTGGGCAACAACGGAGGGCGTGCAACAGCCGTCACAAATGCCTTAACCGCC
>Ga0105048_10018852_pt1 | contig 10589 bp, 6 predicted proteins | sample MAT05_FD_78382 | JGI IMG/M metagenome (GOLD analysis project Ga0105048, IMG submission 78382) | Freshwater microbial communities from Lake Fryxell liftoff mats and glacier meltwater in Antarctica - MAT-05 | ecosystem: Environmental > Aquatic > Freshwater > Ice > Liftoff microbial mat | place...
AGTGGTTTTTCGGCGGAAATGATGTTGTGTTTGATGGCATTTTCAAACAATATCTGGAGTGTAAGCGGTACGATCAGGGTGTTTTCCCGATCTTCCAACCCGTGCATTTCCACCACCAGATTGTCGCCGAAACGTTCGTGCTGTAGAAAAACATAAGACTTTAAAAACGTCAGTTCTTCGTGTATTGGGATGAGTCGGGTATCGCGACTTTCGAGCACGTAGCGGTACACTTTGCTGAGCTGTTGCACAAAACGCACGGCTTTGTCGGCATCTTCTGGTATCAGGTAAGTGAGCGTATTTAGGCTGTTGAACAAAAAATGCGGGTTTACCTGGCTGCGCAGACCTTCCAGTTGTGATTCAAGGTTTTGCCGCTCCAAAGAGGCTTTTTCGGCTTCCGTGCGCTGCAACTGTATGTAAAACGACATGGCTTCATACACCAAAATGATCAGGGCGGACATGAGAAAAGCCGAGATAAACATCACCAAAGGATTCGGTTCGTTCTGCGAATGGCTCGGCCAAAGCACTTCAAGAAGGGCATGAATACCCGAGTCAAGGGTAAAATAAACCCCCAAAAACGCTACAAATACCCATGTGAGCCTAATCCCGATTTGTTCAAAACGGGGATATCGTATTCTTGCCCTGTACCAAGTGTACCGCAAAACCAGCCAGAATGCGGAAGTGTGCACAAAGGACATAAAAATACACACGGTAATGAATCCCCACCCTTCAACGATGTACACATCGCCAAAAAGCAACAGCGAAATAAGCACGCTGGCCATCGGCAATCCGACGACGATAAACCACCGGTCTTCAAATCCTATTACATCGCGAAAACACTTCTTATGCATTTTCCTGGATTTAGGTCCTACGCTTCACTGGGATGACAAAATGGTCCCACGCTACGCTGGGATGACAAATCCATTTTGTCATCCCAGCGTAGCGTGGGGTCTAAAATTCGATGCGGTACAACACATCCGGGAAAAACCCGATTTGGTTGATTTGGCCTACTTCGCCTTTGGTGTCATTGTAGCGCTGGGCAAAAACGTTTTCCTTGTTGGTCACGTTTTGGAAGTCAAGGTAAAACGTTTGCGACAATTTTCGTTTGTTGCTGTTGAAACGCAGTCCAAGTTTAACATCCCAGCGGAAATAATCGTCGAGTTGTTCGCTGAATGCCTGGTCTTCGTACAAAACTTCATAACCTGCATCTCGGCTTGCTTCGAGGTTAACAGGCGTGTAAGGCCGTCCGCCAGCAGCACTCATTTTGGTGTCGAGGGTAAAGAATCGACGGCCACTTTTGCCCAGCTGGAATTCCTTGCCTGCCAGTACGTTGAACACATAACCTCCGTCGAAAGCCGTGCTGCGTTCCACACCGTCGGAGCCTTCGTACAACGATTCGAACAAACTCACGGTAAGCAGGCCGTAGTAGCCGCGGTTGAAGAATTTTTCCACAGTAAGTTCTACTCCCATGTTGGTGCCGGTGCCTTCGTTCACGAGGTAATTTTTGTCGGGAAAAACAAAATCAGCACCAGCGTTTAGCAGGGAAAAACTGCTGGATTGTTGTTCCACAGGCACGTCGGAGAGCCATTGGGCGTAGGCTTCGGTTTTCACACGCCACGACGGAGCGGGTTTGAATTGGTAACCCAACACGAGGTGTTGGTTCCGGGTAAAAGAAAGGTCGCTGTTGGTTTCCACCGATGTGCCGTCGGGAAATACCTCCCGGTTGAAAAACACCGGAAGCGGCTGGGTTTGGTTGTGAATGCCGTAGCCAACGCTGAGCTGGTGTTTGGGTGCCACCTGCCAGTTGACGGCGGCACGGGGTTCGGCCGCGAAGTTGTTTGTTTTTTCAAAATACAAAGTATGCAAACCACCGTTCAACGTAATGTTTTCGGTAAGCCTGTATTGCACCTGGGCATATACCTCGCTCTGGTTGAAACCGCCGTTGAAGTCGCGTCGCACATTGTAATCGGGCAAACCATCGCCGTTGAGGTCGGGTTGTTGCTCGCGGGTGAGCACATAGCTGTCCTGGATTTGGTGTTGAAGCAAAAAGCCGGTGCGCAACGTCGTACGGGCGTTCATTTTCAGGTTGTAAAACGAAGAAAAGCGGTAGGTGGTGGTGTTGTCGGTCACGTCGTTGGTGGGCAAAGGCATGCCGTTGACCAAGTCTTCAGGATCAATGCTTTCACTTTCGTACGTATTACCAGAATAGGAGGCGCTGATGACGGTGCGGATGTAGCTTTTGTCGCCCAGCAGCAGGTTGTTTTTTATGCCAAGCACGCCAAATGTAGAGGTGGTGTAGGCATTTTCATTGGGGTCGGCAAACAGATCGGTGGTATCAATTTCGGCACCCAAAAAGTCGATGGAGCTGGTGCCGCCGATGCCGAACACCGAAAATTTACCCGCTTTACCGTTGCCAAAGTCAAGGTTGAACGAAAGGTCCTTGTACCTCGGGGTAGCCATGGTGCCCACATTGAGTCCTGCCGCAGAAGCCAGTTCCACAAACGAATGGCGGTAAGCTGCTACGAACGAGCCGTTGTTTTGTTTGTTCAGCGGACCTTCTACCATGGCCTCTAGGCCAGAAAAGGCACCCAACTGTGCCATAAATTCCGTTTTTTCTTTGTTGCCCGTGCGCAAATTGATGTCGAATACGCCTGCAAGTGCGTTGCCGTACTCTGCCGGAAAAGCGCCGGTAAGGAAATCTGAATTCGCGATCATGTTAGGGTTGAGTGCCGAAACCGGGCCACCCGTGGTGCCGAGTGTGCTGAAGTGGTTGGGGTTGGGGATGGGCACGCCCTCCATGCGCCACAACACGCCGGTAGGTGAATTGCCTCGAATAATGATGTCGTTGCGGGCGTCATTGTTGGCCGCAACACCGGCAAAGTTGGCCACCAAGCGTGCCACATCGTTGCGTCCGCCGGAGTAACGCATCACCTCTTCGGTATTGAACTGTCGCGCCGAAATGGTGGCCATGTCGTTGATGGGTTTGTCTTTGTCCACCTGCGCCGTGATGACCACCTCGTTCATGGTTTGAAACGACTCGGTAAGGCGAATGTCGAGCTGCACCTCTTTGCCAGCCGTAACCAGAACGTTGGGCACTGCAGTACTCTCGTATCCGAAGTAACTGATGCGCAAAGCCTGACGGCCTACGGGTACACCGCGCAGAGCAAACCGTCCGTCGGCGTCGCTTACGGCGCCGATGACAGGCGCAGTTGCATCGGACTGCACCAGTTGCACCGTAGCACCGATGAGCGGTGTTTCAGATTGCTGGTCGATCACCAAACCTCGGATAACCTGGGTTTGAGCAAGGGTTTTTTGCTGAAAGGCAAAAAGCAAAATCAGCAACATTGGGAGGAAAGGAAGAAAGTGATTGTTTTTCATGATGTCCATGTTTTGGAAATGGCAGGGTTGATTGCCGCTGCAAACATGGGGCTAATGGGACAGCCGGAAAAGTGAAAGGCGCTGGACTGCCTACTGGTACAGGTGAACTGTACAATTTTAAAGATGAATCGCAAAAACCTGGATACAGCACTTGATTTTGCAGCGGCTGATTGTTAAATAAAAGCAAAACCCGATCTAAACCCGTTATCAAACCGTAATCTCTGCGTTTATTACACCGTAACAAACAAATTAAACGCAACATGATCAAACAATCACTACTCGTCATCCTCGGTCTGATGCTCGCTCAATGCAGCCAGGCACAGTTCAATAAAGTACTTGACAAGGCCAAAAAAGATGTCGGCAATGTCGTCGGCGGCGGCTTGTCGCAGGACGAAGTGGGCAAAGGCCTCAAAGAGGCGCTCGACAAAGGCGTGGGCGAAGCGGTCGACTTCCTGTCCGCCAAAGATGGATATTACAAAAGTCCATACAAAATCCTTTTGCCTACAGAAGCCCAAACGGTGATCACCAAACTCAAAGTGGTGCCCGGTTTCAGCAACCTGGAGGCCGAACTTTCTGAGCGCATGAACCGCGCCGCTGAGGACGCCGCCACCAAGGCCAAACCAATTTTTGTGAACGCCATCAAAAAAATGACCTTTCAGGACGCCATGAATATCCTCATGGGCAACCGCGACGCCGCAACACGTTACCTGCAAAAATCGACCTACGATGCCCTGTACGGCGAATTCAAACCTGTGATCCAAACCTCGCTCGACAAAGTGAATGCCCGCGAATACTGGAAAACCGCCGTGAGCGCATACAACAAGCTGCCCATGGTGACCAAAACCAACCCCGAACTCGACGACCACGTAACCAAAATGGCACTCACGGGTATGTTTAGTTTGGTGGAAAAGAAAGAAGAAAAAATCCGGACGGACGTTGGACAGCGCGACAGCGAACTTTTGAAAAAAGTTTTTTCCAAACAGGACAAAAGCAAGTAAACACAATAATTTCAAGTAAAAAGGTCATTCCGGCAAAACGGAATGACCTTTTTTTATCCTTTTAAAAAAAAGACATTTTAAATCAAAATACACAAACTTACGCTCCTCTTTGCCCTTCCAAAAACGCTCTTACCCCCGAAAAACTCACCGCATGAATCCCGAAATACACCGCCGCCGCCTCAAATTCCTGTTCGCTGGCGCCCAGGTGATTCAAGATGTTGGTTAGGTGCATCTTCATGTGGCCGTGTTGAATACCGGTGGTCACCAACGATCGCACGGCAGCGAAGTTTTGTGCCAATCCTACCGCTGCGGCAATGCACATCAGCTCGCGGGCCGAAGGATTGCCCAGCAAATCGAGCGACTGTTTGGCCAGTGGGTGCAGGGCCGTTAGTCCGCCCACGGTGCCCAGGGCCAGCGGTACGGTGAGTTCGAACCTGAACACATCGCCATTTATGGTACAGGTACTGAGGCTCCGGTATTGTCCGTCGCGGCTGGCAAATGCATGACCACATGCTTCAATGGCCCTGAAATCATTGCCTGTAGCCATCACCACGGCGTCGATACCGTTGTAAATGCCTTTGTTGTGGGTGGTGGCGCGGTACGGGTCGATGCGGGCGATGCGCACTGCCAAAGCAAACCGCTCGGCCAGTTCGTGCGCAACCATACCGGCTTGGCGGGCCACATCTTCAAACGAACTGATGGGCGTTTCCACCCAGGCGTGTACGAGGCATTGGGGAGTGTAATTGGACAAAATGGCCATCAACACTTCCACGTCGCGTTCGGTGTCGCTTATTTCGTTGCTGTTGGTAAAAAAGTTGTTCAACGTATCGCCGAAACGCTCCAGCACCGAATTGATGAAATTGGCGCCCATGCTGTCGCAGGTTTCAAACGAAGCGCGTAACTGGTAATAAAAGGGCTCCAGGTCGGTGAAATCCAGCAGCTCAATGTCGAGGATACCGCCGCCGCGTTTTTGCATGTTGGCGGTGAGATCGGCACAATCGCTGATCAAACGCTCCCGGATGGCCGGAAAAATCGCCTTCAAACGCGAAGGTTCTCCTTTCCAGATGAAGTGCACCTGACCGAGTTTCACCGTTCCGAGCACCTCGGCATGGATGCCGCCGCGGTTGAGCCAAAACTTGGCCGCCGCCGAAGCTGCGGCCACCACACTGCTTTCTTCGATCACCAGCGGTACGGCATAAATGCGGTCGTTGATGCGGAAATTGGGTGCGATGCTGTAGGGCAAAACAAAATTGGAAACGGCGTTTTCCGTAAAACCGTCGATCACCCGCTGAACGCTGGCGTCGGGGTGTTGCCAGGAGGCCAGCCTTGCAGTTGTTGCAGCAGGGTCGCAGGCAAAGTTTTCAGCCAGCCAAGCTATTTTTTGGGTTTTGGAAAGTTTGGAAAAACCGGAAATGGTAGTCGACTTCATGTTGGGAGGTTAGCGTAAATTGCCGTACTTGACCTGTAAAAAGGCGCGCGCCAGCTCAAGACCGCGCACCTGTGCTTGTAAAAACGCCTGCAAATCGGCGTAATCGCCCCGGGCGTGGGCAAGCAGTCCCGACGCCTGTCCATACACCGACGGCAGGTGAGCAAAACTGAGCAAATAATACCCATCGAGGAAATCGCGCACACCACCCGAAAGGATCAGGTTTTGAACACGACAGCTATCGCCGAGTTCCAGACTGATTTCGTTGGCGAAAGTCAGCATGTCGGCGGCCGTATGACCAACGGTGGCTATTTTTTCAAAAATCTGTTGTCGTACAATATCGCTGCGCAAAAGTTCGAGTTTGGCAAAATTGGTACCGCCTGCGGCGGCAAATTCCACAGCAAGCAAAGGCAATTGAAGCAAAGCGCGCATGCTTGCAGGTCCAAAACCCTGTCCGACTTCTTTCACGATCAAAGGAACATCCAATTGTTCCAATACCGTCTGTATGGTTTCAATGGGCGCGCGCTGGAACACGTCGCCTTCGGGTTGCATGGCTTCCTGTAGTGGGTTCACGTGGATGATGAGCCCGTCGGCACGCAACAAGGCGATCATATCGACAATGCGCCCGAGCTCACCGTCATCGATGAGTTTTTCGATTTGTGCCACACCGAGGTTGGTGAAAAGCGGCATGTCGGCACCCATGGTATCGCGTACATTGAAATCGGCAAGGTACTCGGAACTGTACAGCAACTGCCTGCACGAGCCCAGGCCCATTCCCATACCAAATTCGGCGCAGGCGCGTGCCAGGTTGCGGTTGATGGTGCGCGCCAGTTCGGTACCGCCGGTCATCGACGACACCCAGATGGGCGTGCGCAGGGTTTTGCCGCCGAAAAGCTGCGAAGGCCACGAGCCGGGAGCCGGGTGTGCAGCCAGCATGGGTTCGTAGTCGAACCTGCCGTCAAGTTCGCCTGCCTGCACGCGGCTTTGGAAAGCCAGTTCGATGTGGTCCTTCTTGCGCGACTCGGCCGTAGGGTCAGTGTTGGGCAGGGTATCCGGACTTTTTAATTTATCCATAGGAAATGCTTCGGATGCAAAGGTACGTATGTTGTAAAAGGCAAAAGATAAAAATGCAAAAGCCAAAAACAGCCATGCGCTACCTAACAAGCACGGCTTCAAAAAGTTGAAAACCCCCGTTTCCAAACTCTTCTCACCGGAATTTGCCAGATTTTAAACTCCCAATCGAAATTTTCCTACTTTTGCACCCGTTTTGCACCCGCAGAGCACTGTTTCGGAATATAAAAACCATTTTTTACACAACTGTTTCACATCAAACAAACATTGCCGGATGAGTTCATTGGTTTACTTACTACCACTTTTCGGCGTCGTTGGACTTCTTTACATGATCGTTCTCCAGAAATGGGTAACGAAACAAGATGCTGGCGACGATAAAATGAGCACCATTGCCGCCCACATTGCCGACGGCGCCATGGCGTTTCTTAAAGCGGAGTACCGCGTTCTTAGCGTATTCGTAGTTATCGCAGCCGCCCTTTTGGGCTGGCTGGGCACCATGGTAACCACCAGCCACCCGCTGATTGTGATTGCCTTTGTTGTTGGAGCCTTGTTTTCAATTATGGCAGGTTTTTTCGGCATGCGCATAGCCACCAAAGCCAACGTGCGCACCACGCAGGCTGCACGCTCCAGCCTGGCCAAAGCCTTGAACGTATCGTTCAAAGGCGGCTCGGTGATGGGCCTCGGCGTCGCTGGCCTGGCCGTGCTCGGACTTAGCGCCCTATTCGCCATGTTCTTCGTCTTCTTTATGAACGGCGATTACGCTGGCGGCGGCGGCCACGTCACCATGACCCGCCTACTCGAAGTACTCGCCGGCTTCTCGCTCGGCGCCGAATCCATCGCTCTGTTCGCCCGTGTGGGCGGCGGTATCTACACGAAGGCTGCCGACGTAGGCGCCGACCTCGTGGGTAAAGTGGAAGCTGGCATTCCCGAAGACGACCCCCGCAACCCAGCCACCATCGCCGACAACGTGGGCGACAATGTGGGCGACGTGGCAGGCATGGGCGCCGACTTGTTCGGTTCCTACGTGGCTACCATGCTCGCAGCCATGGTGCTCGGCAACTCGGTCATCCGCGATTCGGGTGGCATCAACGACATCTTCGGCGGCATCGGTCCCATCCTGCTTCCCATCATGATTGCAGGCCTTGGCATCATCTTTTCGATGATCGGTATGCAGTTGGTGGGTGTAAAAGACGACGGCAAAGCCGACAACGACACTGTACAGGGCGCCCTCAACCGTGGCAACTGGGTGAGTGTCATCCTTACCCTTGTGGCTTGCTACCCGATCATCACCTGGATGCTGCCCGCACAAATGCAAATGAATTTCTTCGGACAAGGCATCGTCAGCGTGACCAGTTTCAACGTATACCTGGCCGTTATCGTCGGTCTGGCCGTTGGTACACTCATTTCCATGATCACCGAATACTACACCGGCATGGGCAAAAAGCCCGTGATGGACATTGTTAGACAATCGGGTACGGGCCACGCGACGAACGTGATCGCCGGTCTGGCCACGGGCATGATGTCCACCTGGATCCCGATCGTATTGTTCGCTGCCGCCATCTGGGCCGCGTACACCCTCGCCGGTTTTTACGGCGTAGCCATTGCCGCTTCGGCCATGATGGCCACCACGGCCATGCAGCTTGCCATCGACGCTTTCGGTCCCATTGCAGACAACGCCGGCGGCATCGCCGAAATGAGCCAACTGCCCAAAGAAGTACGTGAACGTACCGACGTGCTCGACTCCGTGGGCAACACCACGGCAGCCGTCGGCAAAGGATTTGCCATCGCTTCGGCAGCCCTTACGGCCCTTGGCCTGTTTGCTGCTTACGTGGATTTTACCGGCATCGACGGCATCAACATTTTCAAAGCCGACGTACTTGCAGCCCTCTTCATCGGCGCCATGATTCCCGTTGTGTTCTCCGCCTTTGCGATGCAAAGCGTAGGTCGTGCCGCCATGGACATGGTGAACGAGGTACGCCGCCAGTTCCGCGAAATCCCGGGTCTGCTCGAAGGCACCGGCCAAGCCGAATACGGCCACTGTGTCGACATCGCCACCAAAGCCGCTTTGCGCGAAATGATGACGCCAGGCCTGATTACCATCATCACCCCCATCGCAGTAGGTTTCATTATGGGCGCCGAAGCACTCGGCGGCTACATGGCCGGCGTAACGGTAAGTGGTGTGATGTGGGCCATCTTCCAGTCCAACGCCGGTGGCGCATGGGACAACGCGAAAAAATCGTTTGAAAAAGGCGTGGAAATCGACGGCAAGATGTACTACAAAGGCTCCGAGCCGCACAAAGCCGCCGTTACCGGCGACACCGTGGGGGACCCTTTCAAAGACACTTCAGGCCCATCGATGAATATCCTCATCAAACTCACCTGCCTCGTAGCTTTGACCATCGCGCCCGTCCTCGGCGGCCACTTCAAAGATGCCAGCCGCTCGAAAGCGCCAGCTCCGAAAATGGAGCAAGGTGTAAGTCAGGCTCCTGTGGAGGCTGCTCCGGTGCGGTAAGCAGAAACAGGTACAGATTCCACGCGCTGCGCGCTGGGATGACAATGGTTCCCACGCTTCGCTGGGACGACAAAGCCCCCGGTTTCCGTGATGGAAGCCGGGGGCTTTTTTGTTTGTGGGAGGGCCAGCCATGGTTGTGAGGTATGTTTACGAAACATTAGAAAGCTTACTTCCTCATCGCCTACCTTTACCTCGACAAAGGCAATTATAAATCCTTCGGCACTGTTGTTTTTCCAACAAAACCAACTTAGCTCTTGAAGTCGTTGAAAAACAGCTGCGTTTTGCCATGATCAGCCCCGAGTTTTTTTATCCGGAGGCTTGGGGGGGCCTTTCTTAGAATGCCAAAATTCAACCGATTGGTCTGAAATAGATGTTGTGGAAGAAACTGAACTCACTCAAACAGATTCAAGGGATATTGCCGATTTTTTGCGAATTTTACGACAAACAACCACTCAGCCATGACCAAAACGGCAAAAAAACTCGATTTTTACTTCTATTCCGACCAGCCTACGACTTGCCCAAAATGTGGGTCGCGGACGAACATCCTGTTGGATTTGGCCCATACCAAAATGCAAACGCAGGTACACGTTTGTTGCGATCGCTCTTGCCGGTTTGAATTTAGCGTAACCAACTGATTTTATCTTTCCCACCACTTCACCGCCTCTCCCTCAACCCGCTTTACAAAAACATCCTTCTCGTCATTGCAAGCCATACCGTGCTCCCATTCCTGCCGACTTAAGTCCTGTTTGAGTTTTTCATAGGCCTAGCGTACTGCTTCGTGCGCGCGCCGAAACTCGCGGAACGCTATGTGCCGCGTCCAGTCGGGTACACCGTACATGGGCGCGATGCGTTTTCCAGACTGGGTTGTAAGGGACTACGGCGATGCGCATGGTGCTGTTTGTTTCAAAATTTTTCAATCAAACAAGCGCGCCAATTTTTGATGCGAAACCACCTCAAATCCATCCCGAAGTGGGTAATTGTCCTCAACGGGCGCCAAAATGACATTGCGCCTGGTTTTTAAATCAGCGGCGGCAATCAGCATGCCTTTGGTAATTGTAGGCGCAGAATGGTGCTTGATCTCCACCAATATTTCCGGTATGCCTGCTTTGACAATGACGATGTCGGCTTCCGTACCATCGTGGGTTCGGTAAAAATACATTTCATGGCGTGGCGGCAACATGGACGCAAGTTCCTGCAAAATATACGC
>Ga0105048_10018853_pt1 | contig 10589 bp, 11 predicted proteins | sample MAT05_FD_78382 | JGI IMG/M metagenome (GOLD analysis project Ga0105048, IMG submission 78382) | Freshwater microbial communities from Lake Fryxell liftoff mats and glacier meltwater in Antarctica - MAT-05 | ecosystem: Environmental > Aquatic > Freshwater > Ice > Liftoff microbial mat | place...
AAAGTTCTTGGCTGAAAGCTAAAGTCAGTTGAAACTGACTGAAGAATATTAACCCGTTTCAACGGGTTTTAGCTTTTAGCCCGCAATTTATTGCAGGGCCTTTATGGTGATTTGGACTTGTGTATACACTGTAGCTACAAGAACTACGGGTTTTATCTTAGATGCAGTATAAAAAATAAAGGGCGGGAAGCAGTTGTTGTTTAGCTCATTTATTTTTGATTAGATTAGTTATTTCAGTACAATCGATGATATTTTTAAGCATCCGCTTCTTGCAAGCTTAATGACCTTATCGATCGCTGAATCAGTAACAAAAGACGCTATCGCGCTACTAATTAGCCTTGCAGAACGAGGCGAAATTGATCCTTGGGATGTTCAGGTGATCGATGTAGTTGATCGTTTTTTGTCAAGATTAATAGTTAGCGATCGCCGAGATTTATATGATTCGGGACAAGCCCTTCTCTATGCGTCGATGTTGGTACTGCTCAAAGCCAACTCCTTATCGGATATTCAAACTGCCTATGAACAAGCAGACCCCAACGAGGAACTTGAGGAACTTGAGATAGGCTCAGACTCATTGAGATTGCCAACAGATTTTGATAAACGCTTGCGCCGCTTGCCAGTGGCTTTACCTCCAAAAGCTCGAAAGATTACTCTAGAAGAGTTGATAGCGCAGATAGAAGCGATCGCGGAAATCGTGGATCGTAAACCTAGTAAACCGTCTAAACGACCAATTCAGGGCAAAGTGGCAAGACGGGCCGCGATGAAAGCGATCGCTGAACTAGCGCACAAAGAGAACCTATCGGAAATGGTTGCTGAAATTGAGAGTTATTTTTTAATCCATCCTGATCAGGAAATTGAGATATCAGCGCTGGCTGAGGTATTTAATGATCGCGTTGGCGTGTTTTGGGGCTTGTTGCTAATGTCTTCGCAATCAAAAGTTGAGTTGTTTCAAGAGGAGTTTTATGGCAAGATTCACATTGTCCCGACCATTAAGTCTCCACCGATTAAAGAATTACCATTTCCTAATAGTTCCGCTAATTCCACAGTAGAATCAACTCAGTTAAAACTTGCCTTTTCTGAATTGAAAGAAGTCTCGTGAAGCATCTAAACCTTTCCAATTATTATCATCCTAAGTATTTTATTACCGCAATTGCGATTGCCATCGTGATCAGTTTAACGAGTTTTACGATTGAGGCATCGGCGCAGATTCGTAGCGCTGTCTATAAGCCAAGCGCGATCGCTAGTGGTATTGATGTTAACGATATCCTCACTGACAAAGATATTCCGACTGGTCAAAAAGGATTTGCGCGTGACTATGCGATCGCTGCTCAAAAAGATGAGCGACTAGAAATCACCGTAAATTCGGGAGGCTTTGATACGATCTTGAGTCTGATCGATAGCAAGGGTGAAGTAATGGCGGAAAATGATGATGCAGTTGGTGATAGTACGAACTCATTAATCTTTTTTAAAGTGCGCCAATCAGGAAATTACATTGTGCGAGTTTCATCTTTTGGTGGCAGTAGCGGGGGCAAATTTACCCTTAAATTAACTAAACTACGACCTATTGATTAGGTATAGCATTTTGCGTTTTTTAAACTCAGAAATTTTTTAAACCCAGAAAGTAAGGGCTTTACCTTGTAGCGCCTAGTTTCTGCTTTGGTGAAGATTCCGCTACAATGGCTAGGTGTGGTGTTTAGAAATATTAAGCTGCGATCGCAATGAATCCATCTCTGATGTCCGATTTACTAGAATTTGTAACTGTGCATCGGTGGCAAATTTTGATTGCCATTAGTTCGGTATTGGTAGCAGAAATTTTGCGCGATTGTTATCATATCGCGGGGCATTATTGGAAGCCGTTGCAGCCTTGGCACAATCTGCATCACAAGGCATATCGCTCGGACTTAAGCAAAGTCAGCATGGAAATCTACCGCCAAGCAGAGCTATTTAACGATGTTCCAGAAGCAATATTTATGGTGGTGGCAACTGGTGCGATCGCATGGCTAGGTAATGTTTATGGATACGGCTGGGCGATGGCGATGGGCTGTGTATACTCATTTGGCTTCTTGGTTACAGGTTTTGCGCGATCGCAAGGTTTTTTATTAGAAACCGATCTAACCCACAAACCAGGTGATTTAATTGAGTTGCCATCGCAATGGGGCGTTAATCGCACTTACCATTGGCGACATCATTTTGATCGCGGCGAGGCGTATTTTTGTAGTACTTTTACACTTGTAGATAAAGTTTTGGGTACAGCATTGGCACTTAAGGGCAAAAGTATCGCGATTACAGGCGCTTCGGGAACGATGGGTCTAGCATTGATTGCTGAACTTACCAAGAAGGGAGCAAAGGTAATTGCGCTGACAACTTCGCCCGATGCTAGTTTTGAGAATAGCGACAGTAAAAAAATAGAAAAAAAAATAGAAGTGGTTACATGGCAACTAGGTCATGAATCAGAACTGCGCGATCGCTTACAAAAAGTAGATATTCTCATTCTTAATCATGGGGTAAATGTTTTAGGAGCGCGGGATTCTCAATCAGTTTACAAATCCTATGAAGTAAATGCATTTTCGGTTTTTCGATGGATGGATTTGTTTTTAGAAACCGTAACCGAATCAAAACATATTGCTACTAAAGAGATTTGGGTAAATACTTCCGAAGCAGAGGTCAATCCTGCCTTGAGTCCACTTTATGAACTCTCCAAACGGGCGATCGGTGATTTAGTTACCTTGCGCCGCCTTGATGCACCTTGCACAATTCGCAAATTAATTTTGGGCCCTTTCAAAAGCGATCTCAATCCCTATGGTGTAATGTCAGCGAGTTTTGTCGCTTGGGCGATCGCGGCTTTAGCTCAGCGTGATTTCCGCGATATTATCGTCACTGTTAATCCGATTACCTTTATCGCTTATCCCATTAAAGAGTTTTGGAGATCGCTATACTTTCGGATATTTTCTCGCCGTAAGTCATCATGAATCAAGAAACACAAACAGAAATTTGTCAGTTCATTCGTGAGATTGGTCAAAAAGCGATCCATCTAAGAGAATCAGGTTTTCAAGTTGATCAAAAGGGTTTTGATGATTATGTAACCAATGTTGATCGTGAACTTGATTACCTTTTGAGCCAGAGGTTTCAAGCATGGTTTCCTGATGATGTAGTAATCAGTGAAGAGAACTCGCGGTCGCAAGAACTGTGGAAACAGAAATCTATATCTGCTCAACTTAATCAAAAAGCTTGGCAAAAAGCTTGCCAAAAAGCTTGGTTTATTGATCCGATTGATGGCACTGACGACTTCATTCATGGACGCGAGTTCTATTCGGTTATGGTCGGTGTTTTAGAAGCATTTCAGCCTGTCCTAGGATGGGTATATGCACCAAAGAGTGATCGCCTATACTTTGGTGGAACTGCCATTAATGGCTTATTTATATCTACAAATGGAAATGTCCCTGAAGTTTTAGAATCCTATGAGCCAATGGTTGCAGCTTGCGATCGCGTCATTGTCAGTAAAAAAGATGACCTTACCTATGGCACTGCGATCCGCGCCGCCGTTCCCAATGTTCAATTTTATAGTCTCGGTAGTTTTGGCTTAAAAGTAATGGAAGTCGTCCAAGGTCGGGCCAGTGCCTATATCTATCTCAATCGCCGTGTTAAATTATGGGATACGGTTGGTCCCTTAGCGATCGCTAAAGCAGCAGGACTAGTTTGCTGCGATCTCGAAGGTCGCGAAATTGGGTTTGGTTATGATGATATTAATCCTGACAACTTGACTCACAAGCAAGTGATTGTCATTGGTTGGCAGAAGTTTATTGACGTATATCGCCAAGCGATCGCCACCGAATTAAGCTTGATCTAATAAGCTTGATCTAGATAGATATTCCTTAAGCTTTCAACACACATAATCATTGGATAATTATTTGATTTATGACTACTAAACTTGGATTTTGGTTGATTTGGATTTTATTTTCGGTTTATGCGTTCATATTCGCGCCACCAGATCGCCCTGACACATTGCCACTGATTCAAAAACTGATTGCTGGTGATTGGCAAAGCACAAATGCTTATATCGTCTCCCTCTTCAATCTGATGGGTGTTTTTCCTTGTATTTATGCTTGCATTTTGGCTAGTGACGGGCGTGGTCAAAAAGTACCAGCTTGGTTATTTGCAGCGCTTTCGTTTTTCGTAGGTGCATTTGCACTGTTGCCTTACTTTGCCTTGCGTGAGCCAAATCCCAAATTTATCGGCAAAAAAAATTGGGTTATTAAAATCTTAGATTCACGAATTACAGGAATCGGGATCACCGCGATCGCCATTTATTTTTTAGTGTACGGATTCTCTAACGGCAATTGGGCGAATTTTGTGCAGCAATGGCAAACTAGCCGATTTATTCATGTGATGAGTTTAGATTTTTGTATGTTGTCGCTGCTATTCCCTTGGTTACTCAGTGACGATATGGAAAGACGTGGCATGAGCAACGATCAGTTTTTTACTTTTATTGCGCTCATTCCTTTAGTCGGAGCCTTAATCTATTTATGTTTGCGATCGCCTTTGATCGAGAACGAGATCGAGAACAAGATTGACAACGAACAGACTGCAATTACTTCATAAATTAAAGAACTTCTCAAATATGCTCTAAAATTTGCCCTAAAATTTGCTAGATGAAGTGGATTCCTGTACTTTGATTCGTCCTGATTGAATAGCATCAAAGATAGAACGAATTTGATAAACTTCTTGATCACTCAAGCCTGAATGTTCAAATAAAGTGTTAAAAATTGCTTTACTAAAATATAAATAACCTTTGCGATTAATTACACCTGTCTGCATAATCCGAAATGCAACCTCATCGAGAGTGGGTGAAATAGTCGATGTGCCAAGAGTATTATCTTCAAGAGGTAGCGTAAATGCGCTACTCTGAATCCCAGCATCGACGGATAGATGAGGTGGAGATGCAGAAGTTCTGGCATAAGAATTTACTGGAGATGGAACAGTTGGAGAGTGAATTCTGTCAGGTAAACATCGATTAACTGCTACTTTTAACAGTTCTGGATCGAAAGGCTTGGTTAGATAGTCATCTGCTCCGATCTCCATACATTTCATAACGCTATCCATTTCTTCGATCGCTGAAATCATGATTACGGGAATATGCTGCAATCTTGCGTCATTTTTCAAATGCTTCAACACTGCGTATCCATCAATTTCAGGCATCATGATATCTAGGAGTACCAAGTCATAAGGTTTCTCCTCAATCATTGACAAAGCTTCCCGCCCATTAACCGCCATCGACACATTAAAATCTCTTCTACGCAAGCGCCGCACTAACATATCCCGATTTATTTCATTATCATCAACAATTAATACTTGAAAGTTAGAATCAGTCATGTTTTTCCACTCATTTTTAAATTTTACTAGACCATACTTTAACGCAATTCCTGCCCTCTCGTTTGACTTGATAGAGCGCGAGGTCAGCTTCTTTAATTAATTGCTGAGAAGTTATAACTTCAGTATGAGGAGTAAGAGTTGATACTCCCACGCTAGCTGTGACATAGGAATTTATCTGTGACGATACATGATTAATATTCAGATTTTCTATTTCATAGCGAATCTGTTCTGCACAGATGATCGCACCTGTTCGGTCAGTATCGGGCAAAATTACTGCAAATTCTTCACCTCCATATCTTGCTATTGTGTCTCTAGGTCGCTTGATAACTTGTGAAGCCGCGATCGCTATCTGCCGTAGACAGTCATCGCCAGCAAGGTGTCCATAAGAATCATTATATTTTTTGAAATAGTCTATATCAAATAATATGAGTGATAAAAATTTCTTTTCTCGTTTGGCGGCATTCCACTCTCTCTCTAAAACTGTATCAAAATACCGACGGTTGGCAATACCAGTCAAACCGTCGCTGTGAGAAAGTGCCTCCAACTCATTTTTAATAATTTCCAATTCATAATAGGCAGTTGCCAGTTCTTGATAAGCCGATTCTAGTTTTTGCTTATATAAAAGTTCGCGATCATGCAAAATTTTCTTGTCAAGACATGCACTTACTCTTGCTTTGAGCAGGACGCGATCGTAAGGTTTGATCAAATAGTCTTCTGAACCCTTTTCGATGCAAGAAAGCATCATTTCTTTCTCATTAAATGCTGAAATAATCAGTACTGGAATGATTCGCCATTCTGGATGTGCTTTGAGATGATCGAGCATTTCTAACCCATTCATCACCGGCATCATCATATCTAGCAATATTAAATCTATAGGTTGCGAAGCAACTATTTCTAACCCACTTTGGCCACTGTCTGCCGAAGTAATATTTACATATCCTAAGTTACTCAAATGGCGACAGAGAATCTCTCGATTCATTTTATCGTCATCAACAATCAATAAATTAGATTTACTAGGATCTAGCATATTTTTTCAACAGATGCTCAATTTTCCCTAAGAGTCGTGTAAATTCGATTGGTTTGGTGTCGTAGTCATCACATCCTGCTTCGATACCTCTTTCGCGATCGCCGACCATAGCATGAGCCGAGCAACCGATGATGGGAATATTTTGAGTAGCCGTTATTTGCTTCAAGCGTTTTGTGGCTTCCCATCCATCTAAAATTGGCAAACTCATATCCATTACGATCAAATCAGGTAATTCTATCTCAGCAGTCGTTACACCTGAGGCTCCATCAATCGCAACTAAAACTTCAAAACCTATACGCATTAATCTGCGCGATAGCATATCGCGATTTAGTTCATTATCTTCGACCAATAGAATTTTTGCCATATGGGTTTTAAGTATTGCCCAAGCTGTATTTTTTAATAAATATGCTCAGCAAATAATTCTTACTAATTATTCACTTCTTAACTTTATTAACAGATCCATAATAGTTTATATAGATTATTCCCCCGTATTTCTTTAGATACTCCCTTACGAGTGAAAGATTAGACGGCGCGGCGCGCCGCACCGCTAATTCTTGGGTTTTAATATCTATTTTTCTACTGGGAGGGGAGTAACACATAATTTCAATTCTTTTTTATGAACGATAAAAAGGCTCGCATCGCGAGCCTTTTTATTGTTATTTGCCCATACCAAGTTGTTGAGCTTTTTGGTAAACCTTGCCTTCAGTTAACAGTGAAGGTGCAATTACCACTTCAACTTGTTGCATTTCTCGCAGAGTTGCTGCTCCTAAGGTTCCCATGCTGGTTTTGAGTGCACCTAAGAGATTATGTGTACCGTCATCAAGTCCTGCAGGTCCCCGCAAAATCTGCTCCAACGAGCCTGTCGTCCCCACCTTAATTCTTGTACCGCGTGGCAATACAGGGCTAGGTGTTGCCATGCCCCAGTGAAAGCCTCGACCTGGAGCTTCTTTAGCTCTAGCAAAGGGAGAGCCAATCATCACGGCATCAGCCCCACAAGCGATCGATTTACAGATATCGCCGCCTGTAATCAATCCACCATCGGCAATGATTGGTACATATTTGCCAGTTTCTTTAAAAAAGTCTTCGCGAGCTGCTGCACAGTCAGCGACAGCCGTGGCTTGGGGGATGCCAACACCCAGCACACCTCGAGATGTACAAGCGGCTCCAGGTCCAATTCCTACCAGTACACCAGCTGCACCTGCTCTTAAAAGTTCTAAGGTGACATCGTAGGTTACACAGTTACCCATCAGGACTGGGATCGGCATGTCATAACAAAATTTTGCTAGATCAAGGGAAACTAGTCCTTCGGCAGCGATGTGAGTCGTGGAAACTACTGTTGATTGTAAAAAGAATAAGTCACAGCCAGCTTCGGCGGCAATCAAACCATATTTAAAGGCATTGACAGGAATGCTGCTAGCACAAGCAATCCCACCTTTTTCTTTAATTTCACGAATGCGTTTTTGAATGAGTTCAGGTTTGACAGGTTCAGCGTAGAGTTGTTGCATAAGAGAGACAAACTCAGTAACGCCCACGGACGCAATTTTTTCTAAGATTGGCGTGGGGTCATCATAACGGGTTTGAATGCCATCTAGGTTAATGACCCCTAGGGCGCCTAGCTCAGAAAGCCTCACCGCCATATCTACGTCAATTACGCCATCCATAGCGCTAGCAATAATCGGAATTTCGCGACGAATCCCCCCTACTTCCCAAAAGGTATCGGCAACGTTGGGATCGAGGGTTTTGCCCCCTGGTACTAATGCAATTTCGTCGATGCCATAGGCTCTGCGCGCAGTTTTACCGCGCCCAATTTGAATGTCCACTGTTTGTACTCTCTAGAATTGATAATAAATTAAGGGTTACGTAAAAATCTTGCGTTAAAGATTTACGCTAAGGGTTGATACTTCAAGAGACGATCGCTTGATGCTTGCTACTTAAAGTTCAACAAGTTTTCAGGAAATCTTAGTGATTTCTTAAGATATTGTTGCTTATTTGACTAATGATAACTAATTACTGTGATGCGTTTAAATTAAAGGTTATTTTTTAAAAGGCTAACTAGCAGCCTGTCGGAGAAACCCAAAATCGCCTTCGCAATTGCCTTCGTAGGGTGTGTTAGCGATAGCGTAACGCACGACTCAACAGATCAAGGTTCGTTACGCTGCCGCTAACGAACCCTACAGGAAACCAGTTTGCCGAAAAATCATTTCTCCGACAGGCTGCTAGGTTAGTGACTTAAATGACCAAAAGAATGACCAAAAGAATGACCAAAAGAAATAACCCGAACATGAATAATGACTGAATTTTTTAATATTTATGGTTTTTTGCTTGTATCGGCAATTTTTGGGGCAATCCTTGGGATTTCTGTCTATTTGCCATTGATGGCGGGTCAGTTGTCATTAGCAACCCCAGGATTTTATGCCTTAGGTGGATATATTGCTGCGATCGCCTCTACTAAGATTCTAACTACAACGACAGGATCTTTGCCAGTCTGGTGGGTATTGTTAGAAATGTTGACAGCAGGTGTGGTGTCAGGATTATTGGCGGTGCTTTTAGGGATTCCAGTGTTGCGTCTGCGGGGAATTTATTTGGCGATCGCGACGATTGCTTTTGTGGAAATTTTGCGTGTAGTTGCCCTTAATCTCGATATTACGGGCGGCGCAGTTGGTATCTTTGGCATCCCTCAACCGTTTCAGTCACCTTTAGAATATCTTTGGATTGCACTGCCATTACTGGCTTTGAGCATGGCATTTATGTATCGGCTTGAAAAAATTCGTGTAGGACGTGCTTTGATCGCGATTCGTGAAGATGAACTGGCGGCAGATTCAATGGGGATCAATCCTACTTACTATAAGGTTTTAGCATTTACCTTAGGGGCAATTTTAGCTGGTGTAGTCGGAGCCGTGAGCGCCCATTTTCTCAACACATGGAATGCCCGTCAAGGAACTTTCGATGCCAGTATTATCTTCTTAGCTTTTGTATTGATTGGTGGTTCGCGTACATTTTGGGGACCTGTGGTCGGCGGAATTGTCTTAACGGCTTTACCTGAAGCTTTGAGAGGTATTTCAAGTATTAACGGTGTGCCTTTGTGGTTAGGACAATTTCTCAAAGATGGTCGCTTAATTATTTTTGGTGTTCTGATTGTAATTGGCACAATTTTTTATCCAAAAGGTATTATTACTCCAGAATTTTTAAGTTGGTGCAAACGAACTACCCAAAAAGCTTTAAATCAAACCAAATAATTTAAAAAATTTTGCAAGGTAAAAAGCTAAATCATTTGGACATTAAATCATGTGAAACCTATGTCACAAATACCCTTTGCCAATCGCCGATCGCGAATAATTTTAGGATCTCTAGTAGCATTTACGGTTCTGTCAGCAGTCTATGCGATCGCTAATCTTTATGTTTTCGACTATCTGCCATGTTTTACAGATTGTGAAGCGCTTGCTGCTAATGAGTTACTAAATCAAGATAAAGCGATCGCTTCTTTAATCGATCTTAAAAAACTTGATAAAAAGGCGATCGCGATCGTGGTGGAAAAATCTAAATATCGATTAACTGTTTATTATCAAAAAAAGCCAGTTAAATCCTATGCGATCGTTTTAGGCGAAAATCCTAAAGAAGACAAGTTACGTGAAGGTGATAAGCGCACACCAGAGGGAATATTTCATGTCCAAGAACTTTATTACCATTCAGAATGGTCAAAGTTTATTTTGTTGGACTATCCCACTCAAGATTCTTGGCGAAAGTTCTCACAAGCTAAAGCGAGAGGTATGGTGAAAGCTAACGATGGTATTGGCGGTGAGATTGGTATTCATGGGGTTGAGAAAGGAAAAGATTGGTTAATCTTTCGTAAAATTAATTGGACTTTGGGATGCGTATCGCTTAAAAATAAAGATGTTGATGAGATTTATCCCCTATTACAACGCGGCACGACTATTGAAATTTTGCATTAAAACCTAGAATATACAAGCATTAGCTCTCGCCGACTCTATCTTCTAGGTTTTAAAATGGACATAACTAGTAAATCAACCTTAGAAATTCAACAAATAACTCGCCGCTTTGGGGGCTTAGTGGCAGTGAATAATGTGTCATTTGATGTGCAGGAAAATGAAATATTTGGTGTGATTGGTCCTAATGGAGCAGGGAAAACCACGCTATTTAATACGATTACAGGATTGATTGCGCCAACTAGTGG
>Ga0105048_10018858_pt1 | contig 10588 bp, 9 predicted proteins | sample MAT05_FD_78382 | JGI IMG/M metagenome (GOLD analysis project Ga0105048, IMG submission 78382) | Freshwater microbial communities from Lake Fryxell liftoff mats and glacier meltwater in Antarctica - MAT-05 | ecosystem: Environmental > Aquatic > Freshwater > Ice > Liftoff microbial mat | place...
CTTGCCGACGAACTTCGGCGAAGCGAAAGCGCCGAGATCGGCGTCGCGTTCATTGACGAAATAATCGGTCGCTCCGCGGTTGAAGGTTTTGTCGGCTTGCGGCGTGAAGGAGAAGGTGGAGAGGCCCGACGAAGTCCGCCGCAAGTCGGGTGAGGCGATGATGATCGCGTCGAGCAACTGGCGGTAATGCGCGGTGATGTTCTTGACGTAGGACAGGTCCTTGAGCCGGCCTTCGATTTTGAACGAGCGGATGCCGGCGGCGATCAACGCGGCAAGGTTGGCGCTCTGGTCGTTGTCCTTGATCGAGAGCAGGTGCTGGTCTTGCGCGACGAGGCGGCCGTCGGCGTCGGCAAGCGAGTAAGGCAGTCGGCACGCCTGCGAGCAGTCACCGCGATTGGCGCTGCGCCCGGTGCTCGCCTGGCTCAGGTTGCACAGGCCGCTGTAGCTCACGCACAGCGAGCCGTGCACGAAAAACTCGAGCGTCGCGCTCGTCTGCCCGGCAATGCGGCGGATCTGCGCCAGCGAGAGTTCGCGCGCGAGGACCATTTGCGAGAAGCCGACGTCTTCGAGAAAGCGCGCTTTTTCCGGCGTGCGGATATCGGTTTGCGTACTCGCGTGCAACGCGATGGCCGGCAGATCGACTTCGAGCAGGCCCATATCCTGGACGATCAGCGCGTCGGCGCCGGCTTCGTGGAGTTGCCAGGCGAGCCGCCGGGCGTCCTCGAGTTCGTTGTCCCTGAGTATCGTGTTGAGCGCAACGAGGACGCGTGCATTGTAGCGATGCGCGGTGGTGCACAAGCGCTCGACGTCGGCGACCGAGTTGCCGGCGTTGGCGCGAGCGCCAAAAGCCGGTCCGCCGATATAGACGGCGTCGGCGCCGTGCACGATCGCCGCGATGCCGAAATCGGCATTTTTGGCCGGCGCGAGCAATTCGACGCGCGCGGGCCTTTCGTTGCGGACGTCGATTGGTTGGCTCATGAAGCGTTCTCGGGCAAGGCTCGCCATTGTAAATCATTGATCCACAGCCATCGTTAACCGTTGGTCGGCGCTCGCCATCGTTCTTTTTCTAGTTGCGGCGTGTCAACCGCTTGGCGCACAGCGCGTTATTCGGCACATGGTGGGCATCCACCGAAACGAATGGAGTTGAACATGGGCAGTATGAGTAACGAATCGTTTGATGAATTCCTCGATTCGCTGAAACAAGCCGGCGTCGCGATCAGCAACGAACTCGAATTGCGCGAGCGCCTTGCTGAAGTTCAGCGCTGGCGTTACGCCTTTTCGACGCTGGCGTCGAACGGCCGGCCACTCGGCATCCGCTTTGAGGACCATAGCGCCGGCGTCAACCAGGCACAGATCCACCGTGCCTTTACGCAGTTCCAGTTTCCCGAAAGCATGGAAATCGCATTTTCCGCGAGCCTGCGCGCCGACCACTGATCGAGCGGCTCGTCGCGCCCGGCGCGACGGCCTGAGCGAATCGACCGAGGACCGGCGCTGACTGGTTTTCGGGGAAAAAGACCCGCCGTTTTTACACTGCGGGTCTTTTTTATTGTTCTCAGCGCGTAATTGGCCGATAGCGGATGCGCCTGGGCTTGGCGCCTTCTTCGCCGAGGCGGCGAACCTTGTCTTCCTCGTACTCGTGGTAGTTGCCGGCGAAGAAGGTCCATTGCGAGTCGCCTTCGCAGGCCAGGATGTGCGTGCAGATGCGGTCGAGGAACCAGCGGTCGTGCGAGATGACCATGACACTGCCGCCGAATTCGAGCAGCGCGTCTTCGAGCGCGCGCAGCGTTTCGACGTCAAGGTCGTTCGACGGTTCGTCGAGGAGCAGGACGTTGCCGCCGGCGATCAGCGTTTTAGCCATGTGCAACCGGCCGCGCTCGCCGCCCGAGAGCGTGCCGACGTGCTTCTGCTGGTCGGAACCCTTGAAGTTGAAGCGACCGATGTAGGCACGCGCCGGCGTTTCATACTTGCCGACGGTGAGGATATCCGAGCCGCCCGAAATTTCCTCGAAAACGGTCTTGTTGGCGTCGAGGCAGTCGCGGCTTTGGTCGACGTAGGCGAGCTTGACCGTCGTGCCGATGTCGACTTCGCCCGAGTCGGGCTTTTCCTGGCCGGTGAGCATGCGAAAGAGCGTCGATTTGCCGGCGCCGTTCGGCCCGATGATGCCGACGATCGCGCCGGGTGGAACCGAAAACGACAGGTTGTCGATCAGCAGCCGATCGCCGAAAGCCTTTGATACGCCCGTGAAGTCGATGACCTTGCCGCCCAGGCGCTCGCCGACGGGGATGAAGATTTCCTGCGTCTCGTTACGCTTCTGGTAGTCGACGCTCGCCAGCTCTTCGAAACGTGCCAGGCGGGCTTTGCTCTTCGCTTGCCGCGCCTTGGGGTTCTGCCGCACCCATTCGAGCTCCTGCTTGATCGTCTTGATGCGGCCAGACTCCTGCTTTGATTCGGTTTCAAGGCGCGCTTGCTTCTGTTCGAGCCAGCTCGAGTAGTTGCCCTTCCACGGAATGCCCTCGCCACGGTCGAGTTCGAGGATCCACTCGGCGGCGTTGTCGAGGAAGTAGCGGTCGTGGGTGACGGCGACGACGGTGCCGGGGAAGCGGACGAGAAATTGTTCGAGCCATTCGACCGATTCGGCGTCGAGGTGGTTGGTCGGTTCGTCGAGCAGCAGCATGTCGGGTTTCGAGAGCAGCAGTTTGCATAGCGCGACGCGGCGCTTTTCGCCGCCCGAGAGGTGGCGGATCGGCGCGTCCCACGGCGGCAGGCGCAGGGCGTCGGCGGCCAGCTCAAGCTGGCTGGCAAGGTCCGAACCGCTGGCGGCGATGATCGCTTCGAGGCGCGCCTGTTCTTCGGCGAGTTGGTCGAAATCAGCGCCTTCTTCGGCGTAGGCGGCGTACACCTGTTCGAGTTTTTCCTGCGCCTGCATCACTTCGCCCATCCCCGACTCGACTTCCTGACGCACGGTCAGTGCGGGGTCGAGTTGCGGTTCCTGCGGCAGATAGCCGATGTGCAGGCCGGGCATCGGCGTCGCTTCGCCGATGATGTCGGTGTCGACGCCGGCCATGATGCGCAGCACCGTCGATTTGCCCGAGCCATTAAGGCCGAGCAGGCCGATCTTGGCGCCCGGGAAAAAGGACAACGAGATGTCCTTGATGATCTGGCGCTTCGGCGGAACGATCTTGCCGACGCGGTTCATCGTAAATACGTATTGAGCCATGGGTCTCGCTGGAGTTGGAGTAAAGGGGCTGAGCGGGCGGTGGGGCCCGGTTGCAGAGGCGCTAGCTTAACAGAACGCCGGTTTCGGCAGGCGGCGCGCCAAGGGCCCTGGTTTTTCCGGAGGCACGCGAACGTTGATCCGGATCGACGCTCCGCAGCGTCGCCAGGTGACGCGCGAGGCGCGCTGCCGCGCTCTAGCGGCGGATCGTTTCGTCGAGCGTGATATCGACCATGAACTCGTTCGACAGGCGTTCGAGGTCGCTGGTCAGTGCGCGCGCGTCGAGCGTCGCCGAAGCGGTCAATTCGGCGCAGGCATGGAACAGGATTTCGGCCGACATCGGCGCGCTGGCCGTATGCGTGCTCAGTTCTTCGACGTTGATCGCGTGCCGGGCAAGGACTTGCGACACCTCACGCACGATGCCGATGCGGTCGTGGCCGACGAGCGAGAGCTTGAGCCGCCGGTTGCCGCTGGCCGACGATGGGCCGGCCGCGTCGCTGGCTGGCGGGCTCGACTCGGCGCAGGTGACGCGCAGCCCGGGCAGGCGGGCCAGCGCCGACTTGAGCGCCTGGGCGTCAGTGGCCGCGATAGCGACGCAGACGATGCCGGCGAACTGTCCGGCGAGGTGCGACATCGACGACTCAAGCCAGTTGCCGCGGTGTTCGCTGATCGCCGTCGCGAGTTGTTCGACGAGGCCCGGCCGGTCGTCGCCGATCACCGTGAGGACGAGGGATAGCGAATTGACGAGTGATTTGCCGGGATCCAGGCTCATGACGCACTCCGCGATGGCGATGCGCCATTGTAACCCGCGGCCCCGCGGCCGGCGCCGTTCTTACTTCTCGACGAAGGCGCGTTCGATCACGTAGTCGCCCGTCGCGCCGATGTGCGGCGAAATTTCGAAGCCGCGCGCATCGAGCCGCGCGCAGCAGTCGGCGATCATCGCCGGGCTGCCGCAGATCATCGCGCGGTCGTTTCGCGCGTCGAGCGGCGGCAGGCCAATGTCCGTAAAGAGCTTGCCGCTGTCAATCAGTTCGGTGATCCGGCCCTGGTGCACGAAGGGTTCGCGCGTCACCGTCGGATAGTAGATCAGCTTGTCGCGAACGAGATCGGAAAAGAATTCGTGCGCGGGCAATTCGTGCGCGATGAAATCGCGGTAGGCGAGTTCGCTGACCGTGCGCACGCCGTGCACCAGGATCACTTTCTCGAAACGCTCGTAGCTCTCCGGATCCTGAATCAGGCTCAGGAAGGGCGCGAGGCCGGTGCCTGTGGCCAGCAGGTAGAGATGTTTACCGGGCTTGAGATCGCGCAAAACGAGTGTTCCGGTCGGCTTGCGGCTGACGACGACGGTGTCGCCGACGCTGAGGTTCTGCAGCTTCGAGGTCAGCGGGCCATTGGCCACCTTGATGCTGAAGAACTCGAGGAATTCGTCGTGGTTGGCGCTCGCAATGCTGTAGGCGCGCGTCAGCGGCCGGCCTTCCTGTTCGAGGCCAAGCATCACGAACTGGCCGTTGATGAAGCGCAGCCCAGCGTCGCGCGTCGTGCGGAAGCTGAATAGCTTGTCGTTCCAGTGATGGACCGAAAGCACTTTTTGCGTCGATAGCGTACTCATTATGGCTCTCTGACAATTTTTACAGACGGGCTATCTTAAGCCGCGCTAATATATTCGTAAAATTGATTGTCTCGATAACACCGATCGATGGAGTGGATATGAGATTCACGCTGCGGCAAATCGCCGTCTTCGCCGCCGTTGCGAGCGGCGAGAGCGTCTCGCGCGCGGCCCGCGAACTCTCGTTGTCGCAGTCGGCAACGAGCATGGCGCTGGCCGAACTCGAGCGCATTTACGACACCCAGCTTTTCGACCGCGTCGGCAAGTCGCTGCGCCTTAACGAAGTCGGCCAATCGCTGTTGCCGCAGGCGATCGAACTCATCGAGCGCGCCGCGGCGATGGAGACTCTGCTCGAGGGGCGTTCCGGGTTCGGCCGGCTGCGCATCGGCGCGACGCTGACGATCGGCAACTATCTCGCGACGTTGATCGTCGCCGATTACCTCAAGCGCCACCCCGAGGCGAGTGCCGAGCTGCAGGTGCATAACACGGCGACGATCATCGACCAGATCGCGCGCCACAAACTCGACCTGGGCCTCATCGAAGGCCGTTGCCGGCATCCCGATCTCGTCTCCGAAGCGTGGGTCGAGGACGAACTCGTGGTTTTTTGCGCACCGAATCACCGGCTGGCGCACCAGGGTTCGGCGACGCTCGCCGAGCTCGCACAAGAATATTGGATCATGCGCGAAACCGGCTCGGGGACTCGCGAGACGCTCGACCAGGCCTTGCGCCAGCAGCAATGCGAAGCGAAGGTGCGGCTCGAGCTCGAGCACACCGAAGCGATCAAGCGCGCCGTCGAATTCGGCCTGGGCATCGGTTGCATCTCGCGGCTCGCGCTGCGCGAAGCGTTTCGGCGCGGCAGCCTGGTTGCCCTGAAGACGCCGCAGCTTGACCTGCTGCGCCACTTTCAGTTCGTCTGGCACCAGCGTAAATTCCAGACCGCAGGGATGCGCGAATTCGTCGCGCTGTGCCGGGGCATGACTGCCGGCGTCGAACGCAGCGACGAGATCGAGTGGCCCTTCATTCCGTAGCGTGTTGAATCGGCGATCGATTAAAATAGCGCGCGTGAGCGATTCGGAGAGGCAAAAAGTGATGCGCGCAATGTCGGCAAGCACGGTGATCAGCGACCCGTATCGGGCGGGCATGGCGCTCGGAGAGTCGATCGCCGCGCTCGACCCGGAAGTGGTTTTTCTGTTCTCGTCGATCCACTATTCGCTCCCCGACCTGCTCGAGGGTTTGCACGACGGGCTCGGCAGCGATCGCGTGATCGTTCTTGGCAACAGCGGCGACGGCTGTTTTAGCGCCGACGGCGTGTCCGACTACGGAGCCTCGGCGCTGGCGCTCAATTCGGCTGGCGAGGTGCGCTGGCGGCTCGAGCGGGTCAGCCCGCTGCACGGCGATCCGGCCGGCAAACTGAGCGAACTGTTCGCCCGGCTGGCCGATGAGGGCGACGAGCCGTGCTGGGCCTACCTCGTCTCGGACTGTCGCTCCGACGTCGGCCGCCTGGAGGCCGCACTCCAGGAACGAATCGGCTTTCCGGTCGTCGGTGGCCTCTCGATGGACGATCGACGCGGGGGAACCGGCTTTATCTACGTTAACCGCGAGGTGATTACCGACGCTCTGGTCGTGCTCGCCGCCTACGGCGACCTGCGCTTTTCGATTGCCGTCGGCAGCGCGCAGCGCGCCGTCGGCCATGCCGGACAGATCGAGTCGGCGGACGCCAACGAGATCCATCGGATCGATGGCATCAGCGCCGTGGCCTTCGTCGAAGCGCAGACCGGCAAGCCCGTTCTCCAGTCTGACCGCGGTGTCCTTGCCGTCAGGATCGTCACTCCCGGCGCGCCCGATGAAGCGCGGCTGCGCTCGGTCAAGCTCGAACAGGCTGCCAGCCCCGGTTCGCTCGGTTTTTTCGGCGAAGTCAAGGTCGGAGAGTCGCTGCAGGTGTGCCAGGCCCAGCGCGAACTCATGCTGGCTGAAGTCGAGGACATCGCCGGTACGCTGCGCAACGGCAAGCGCACGCCGGCTGGCGCTTTGCTGATCAGTTGCACCGGGCGCAAGGCCTTCCTCGGGTCGCTCATCGACGGCGAGATCAGTGCACTCAAGCGCGCGTTCGCAGCGGGCCTTCCGCTCGGCGGTTTTCCTTCACGCGGCGAAATCGCACCGCGTCAGCGTGCCAACGGATATACCCGCAACCTGTTTCACAATATGACTTATGTCGTGGTGATGTTCTGGCAGTGACGATGAAGCCGCACTATCTGAGCCTGCTCGATGATGCGCCCAGAGGTTTCGTCACCGGACAATTCGGCAAGCGCGAACTGCTGTCGGGTGTCGTCGTGCTGCTCGCCGCCGACTGTGAGTCGGCCTACACGCTGTTGCCCGACTTTCGCGCCCGCGTCGAAGGGCTCGTATTGACCGTCGGGCCGGCGAAGGCAGAACGCGTTGGTCCTTTGCTCTGGCACGTCAGCCTGCCGCGAGAAGCCGTGCACCAGGGCGACGTGGGGTCCCTGCTCGAACTGGCACGACTGGTCATCGCGACGGCGAGCGAGCTGCGTGACGAGTCGATCGCCGCGCGGCTCGGCGAAGAACGCCTGATCGACGAGCAGAGCCAGCGTGCGGAAGACTATCAGCGCATCAACAACGCGCTGCAGGAGCAGGTCGCGCTACTCGCCGCCAGCGAGAACAAGCTGCAGACCATTCTCGACAGTGTCGATGCCTGCATCTACCTCAAGGATCGCCAATACCGCTACATTTTCGCCAACCGTGCCACCCGCGAACATCTCGCCCGCGGGGCCGACGACATCATCGGCTTCGCCGACGAAGACTTCTTCGACGAGGCGACTGCTGCGCTGCTAAAGCGCAGCGACGTCGAGGTTCTCGAATGGGGCAGAACCACCGTGGGCGAGGAAACGAATACGGTGCGCGGTAGCGACAAGACCGTGATCTATCGATCGACCAAGCTCCCGCTTTTGGGCGACGACGGTCAGATCTTTGCACTGTGCGGGGTATCGACCGATATCACTCAGCTCAAAGAGCGCGAAGCGCAGCTCAAACACATCGCCCACTATGACGTGCTGACGATGCTACCCAACCGCGTCTGGCTGGCCGACCGGCTGCAGCAGGCGATCGCGCAGTCGCTGCGGAACGACAAGCTGCTCGCTGTCGCCTATCTCGACCTCGATGGTTTCAAGACGATCAACGATCGCCACGGACACGGAGTCGGTGACCAGCTGCTCGTTGCCCTGGCCCAGCGCATGAAAGAAACGCTGCGCGAGAGCGACACGCTGGCGCGCCTGGGCGGCGACGAATTCATCGCGGTCTTGCTCGACCTGGCGAACCGTGCCGCCAGCGTACCGATGATTACGCGCTTGCTGGCGGCGGCCGCGGCGCCGGTGCACATCGACGGCCTGGTGCTCACGGTCTCGGCCAGCCTCGGGGTGACCTTTTTTCCGCAGGCCGAGGATGTCGATGCCGACCAGCTGCTGCGCCAGGCGGACCAGGCGATGTATCAAGCCAAGCTCGCCGGCAAGAACCGATACCACTTTTTTGACGCCGAAAAGGACCGCTCGGCGCGCGGCCTGCATGAAAGCCTCGAGCACATTCGGCAGGCGCTGATAAATAGGGAGTTCGTTCTCCATTACCAGCCGAAGGTGAACATGCGCAGCGGGCAGGTGATCGGCGCCGAAGCGCTCGTGCGCTGGCAGCACCCGCAACGCGGTCTGCTCCTGCCCGGTACTTTCCTGCCGGTGATCGAGAATCACCCGCTCGCGGTCAGCCTCGGGCAATGGGTCATCGATGAAGCGTTAAGGCAGATCGAAGTCTGGCAGGCCGCTGGCCTCAACCTGCCGGTGAGCGTCAATGTCGGTGCGCGTCAGCTGTTGCAACCGGCGTTCGCCGCGTCTCTTATGCAGTCTCTCGAACAGCATCCTGAGGTTTCGCCCACGCAGCTCGAAATTGAGATCGTCGAAACGAGCGCTCTCGAAGATCTCCCGACGGTATCGACGATCATCGAGACGTGCAAAAAGATCGGCGTTCGCTTTTCTCTCGACGACTTTGGTACCGGATATTCGTCGCTCGGTTATCTGAAGCGTTTGCCGGTCGATCAACTGAAAATAGACCGGAGTTTTGTCAGCGACATGCTCGACGACCCGGATGACCTGACCATTCTTGACGGAGTCCTTAGCCTGGCCGTCGCTTTTGATCTTCAGGTCATTGCCGAGGGCGTCGAAAGCGAGGAGCAAGGCGCCATGCTCTTGCGACTCGGCTGCGACCTGGGCCAGGGATATGGCATCGCGCGGCCGATGCCTGCCCACGAGCTCGCCGAATGGACGGCGAACTGGCAAACGAAGACGAGCTGGAAAAATATCGCGCCGGCCCGACGCGAGTTCCTGCCTCTGCTCTACGCGCTGGCCGAGCATCGGGCGTGGGCCAGGGGCGTCGAAGATTGCGCGCAAAACGGCGGCGCCAATGCGCCGCAGGCTGAAGCGCTCTGCCGCTTTACAGCCTGGCTGCAATCGGCGGACGCGCGGACCTTGACCGATTTCGTCAATATCGAACACGTGGTCGCCTTGCACCACAGCGTGCATCAGAGTGCGCAGGACCTGTGCTGCGCTCCGCGGAAAACTGCCGGCGCCGGCGAGCGGGTCGCAAATTTCTCGGGCATCGTCAATGAGCTCAGCGTTAACATTCTGGCGGCGATCGACGCGTCGAGCCGCATGCGAGGATATTAAGCCGAGCGCTGCGTCCGCTCGGGCAATCGGTCAATCCGCCGCGTTTTGTCGTCGCCGGCACTCGGCTGCGCTGCAAAGATATTTGCTATTACTGGTGTTTGGCTGCATAGTGCCGGTAGCGATTTCGAGCATAGTGTTGTTTGTAGGTCTAGTATTCGCAGTTCTGCGGCGCCATTCCCCCATATTTCCTCGCCATCTTGATAGTCGCCCCCTGGGGCTAGACCCCGTTAACTTTCGGAGATACAAGATATGGCAGCAGGAACAGTCAAGTGGTTTAACGATGCCAAGGGCTTTGGCTTTATTACGCCGGCCCAAGGTGGTGAAGATCTGTTCGCCCATTTTTCGGCGATTCAAGGCACCGGTTTCAAGACCCTGAAAGAAGGTCAGCAAGTGACATTCGACGTCACGACGGGTCAGAAGGGCCTGCAGGCCAGCAACATCTATCCGGTCTGAAAGTGAAGTCGGCGTGGTTTTCAACGCCCGCTGATTGCTGAAAGTAGCCCGGCACAGTCCGGGCTATTTTTTTCACCTGCCGGAGAGACAGATATGGCCAAAGAAGAACTGATTGAAATGCAGGGCGTGGTTGCCGAGGCGCTACCCGACTCGCGCTTTCTCGTGACGATGGATAACGGACACAAACTGGTTGCCTATACCGCTGGCAAAATGCGCAAGAACCACATTCGTATCCTCGCCGGAGACAAGGTTTCCCTCGAACTTTCGCCTTACGACCTGAGCAAGGGGCGCATCACCTTCAGACACATCGAGGGCCGCCCCGCCATGTCGGCGACGCCAAGACGCAAATGAAGCGCAAGACGATTGCTGTGACGCATAGCGTCACTTGAAGGAAGTACGTACAGGGTCCGCGCGTTGCGGCCACGACCGGAAGACCGTCTGATAGTATTCGCCGCTAACCACAGGAATTGAGGACGACCTCGCCGCTCCATCTCGTGTCGGGGACGGCCGCTCATTGTCGAGGAGCGTTTTATGACCTGGGGAATCCTTTTAATCGCCGGGCTGTTCGAAATCGGCTGGGCGATTGGGCTC
>Ga0105048_10018860_pt1 | contig 10588 bp, 8 predicted proteins | sample MAT05_FD_78382 | JGI IMG/M metagenome (GOLD analysis project Ga0105048, IMG submission 78382) | Freshwater microbial communities from Lake Fryxell liftoff mats and glacier meltwater in Antarctica - MAT-05 | ecosystem: Environmental > Aquatic > Freshwater > Ice > Liftoff microbial mat | place...
CAATGGTGGCCCCCTGTGCGGGCACCACAACCGCTGGAAAACCAAGGGCTACCGCACCCACCGCGACCCCCAAGGCCACTGGCACCACTACCGCCCCGACGGCACCGAAATCGGCTGGCGCGCGTCGTTTGCCCACGCGATCAACACCGACGCGGTCGATGCCGTGTCAGCCCACGATCGCCACGAAGCGGCCGACGCAGATGACTGGCACCAGAGGTCGGAGGTGTTCGGTGACGAGTCGGAGCCGACCGTCCACACAGGGGCGTCGCTCGGGTAGTTCTCGGCAGCAGATGGCGCCTGCGCGAGCGCCAACTCACGCCAGTCGGCAACGGAGTCGACGGCGCCTCAAGCACCCTACAAGGCGCAATTGCAACCATCCGGCGGGCGGCACCATCCCTCGTACTTCTCACCTGCATACCGGACTGTCGGGAAAAGCCCACACGAACCGGGGGCGTACCCGAACACTGTCGGGCCCCTCGTGGCAGCTCGCATGTGCCCAGTCTGCTAGCCGATGGCGGCGCCGAAGGCCCAGCCGACCAGCATGGTGATGGCCATGGCGCTGGCACCGCCGACGACGACACGGGCTATCGAGCGGCCGATGCTCGCGCCGCCGGCGCGGGCGCCGACGAAGCCGAGCACGACGAGTGCCACCAGGGTGACCCCGATGATGACAGGGATACGCACCGACGTACCGGCCAACACCGCTGCGGCCAACGGCACGGATGCGCCGACGGAGAACGCTGCCGCCGAGCTCCAGGCGGCCTGCAACGGCTTGGCGAGGTCGTCTTGCGAGATGCCCAGCTCGTCGCGCAGGTGGGTGGCCAGCGCGTCGTGCTCCGTCAACTGCACGGCGACTTCCTGCGCCAGCGCGTGCTCGAGACCCTTGGCCTGGTAAATGGCAGTGAGCTCTTCCAGCTCGTGGTCGGCCTGGTGAGCGAGCTCCCACGTCTCCTTGGCGATGTCGGTGCGCTCGGTGTCGCGCTGCGACGACACCGAGACGTACTCACCCAGAGCCATCGACACGGCGCCGGCGACGAGGCCGGCGATGCCCGCGGTGAGCAGGGCGTCGCGGGTGGAATCTGCTGCGGCGACACCCACGAGCAGTGCAGCGGTGGAGATGATGCCGTCGTTGGCGCCCAGGACCATGGCCCGCAACCAACCCACCCGATGGCTGTAATGCCCTTCGCTGTGACGCATCTGGCCAGCCTACCGACGCTGCCCCGGGTGCCAGCTGTGCAGCACCTGGTAGTAGTTCGCCCGCTCGAACACCTGCGGGTCGGGCACATTGCCGCGACTGACGCTCCCCCGCAACTGAGCGACGCTCTCGTAATCGCGCTCCAACATCCAGTCGCGCACGAACCGGTCCATCACCCGCAGATGCTCGGGCCCGTGTTGCAGCAACGCACTGGTGGTCATCACCACGTCGGCACCGGCCAGCAGCAGCTTCAGCACATCGGCACCGTCGTGCACGCCGGAGCTGGCAGCCAGCGAGCAGTTGACCGTGCCGAACAGGTTCGCGATCCAGTGCAGCGGCAAACGCACCTCGGCGGAGGTGCTCAGCGAGAGGCGCGGCACCACTTCGAGGGTGTCGAGATCGATGTCGGGTTGGTACAACCGGTTGAACAGCACCAGCCCGTCGGCGCCCGCATCCTGGAGTTGCCGAGCGAAATGTGCCAAGGCGGTGAACCACGGGCCGAGCTTGACGGCGAGCGGCACGGAGATCTCGGCCTTCACCTCCTCGACAAGTTCGAGGTACCGGCGCTCGGCATCGGCTGCAGAGACACTCGGGTCGACCACGCTGTCGTAAAGGTTGAGCTCGATGGCATGGGCTCCGGCATCAGCGAGATGCTTCGCATAGCGAACCCACCCACCGGGGGTTGTGCCGTTGAGACTGGCGATGACCGGGATCGACAGCTGCTCACGAGCTTGCTCGACCAGGGTGATCTGACGGCTGGGGCCGACGTCGGGCAGGTCGAGCGCAGGCAGGAAGCTGAGTGCTTCACCGAACTGGTTGGAGGTGTCGTCGTACGCGCCCGCCATGGTGAATGCCTCGTGCTCGATCTCCTCCTCCCACAGCGAGGGCAGCACGATGGCCCCTGCACCGGCATCTTGCAGCCGCTGCCACATCGGCGGGTTCCCGGTGTGCGGGCCGGCGGAGGCGACGAGCGGGCTGCGCAGCGACAGTCCGAGATAGCTGGTGGACATGTCCATCACTCGGCCTCCTCATCGGCGAGGGTGGTGTCGGCGGCGTGACCGGGCGACATTCGATGCAGTTCACTGAGCTGGCGGTAGTACTGCCAGCGATTGTCGACGTCCTGCTGGGCGAGGGCCACCAGTTCCCGCGCTCGATCTGGGTTCGCTCTGGCCAGCATCGAGAACCTGGCCTCACTACGGGCGAAGTCGGCGTACGGCACCGACGGGTCGGCGCTGTCGAGCTGGAACGGCTGCGCATCGCTGTCGGCCGACGGCCGGAAGCGATACAGCGGCCAATGACCGCTCTGCACCGCCAGCTTCTGTTGGGTCATCGACTGGCTCATGTCGAAGCCGTGCGCGATGCATGTGCTGTAAGCGATGACCAGCGACACGCCAGGCCAGGCATCGGCTTCCAACAGCGCCTTCACCGTCTGCACGTCGCTGGAGCCGAGCGCGATGCGGGCCACGTACACGTCGCCGTAGCTCATCGCTTCCAGCCCGAGGTCTTTCTTCATGCGGCTCTTGCCGCCGGCAGCGAACTTCGCCACCGCACCACGAGGCGTGGCCTTCGAGGCCTGCCCGCCGGTGTTGGAGTACACCTCGGTGTCGAGCACCAGAATGTTGACGTTGCGGCCGCTGCCCAGCACGTGATCGAGGCCACCGGCGCCGATGTCGTAGGCCCAGCCGTCGCCGCCGACGATCCACATGCTCTTGCGTACGAGGGTGTCGGCGAGCTCGATCAGCGCCACTGCATCCGGGTCGGTGCGACCGGCGAGCGCGGCGTTGAGGTGCTCCACGCGTTCGCGCTGCACCCGGATGCCGACTTCGCCGTCGTCGTCGACCCCGGCGACGAGTGCATCGAGCATTTCTGCGCCCATCGCGGCCGCGAGCTGGAAGCGCATCCGCTCCACCAGCACGAGCGCGGTACGGCGCTGCGCTTCGAAGCCCAGCCGGATGCCGAGACCGAACTCGGCGTTGTCCTCGAACAGGCTGTTGGCCCAGGCCGGGCCACGACCTTCGGCGTTGACCGCGTAGGGCGTGGTGGGCAGGTTGCCACCGAAGATGCTGCTGCAGCCAGTGGCGTTGGCGATGATCATGTGGTCGCCGAACAGCTGCGTCAGCAGCTTGATGTATGGGGTCTCGCCGCACCCGGCACAGGCGCCGGAGAACTCGAACAACGGCTGCCGTAGCTGGCTGGTCTTCACCGAGGCAGGGTCCCACTGCGAGGGGTCGGCCGACTGGAGACCAAGGAACGCATCCCACGACACACGCTCGCGATCGAGGTGCTCCGCGATGGGCCGCATGTTGATGCTCTTGCGCTTCACTTCGCTCTTGTCGTGCGCCGGGCAGGCCTGCACGCAGACACCACAACCGGTGCAATCGTCGGGCGCCACCTGGATGGTGAGCTGCATTCCGGGCACGTCTCGGCTGCGGAACGCTTTGGTCTTCACCAGGTCGGCGACGTCGGCGAGTGCCGCCGGGTCGTACACCTTCATCCGGATTGCTGCGTGCGGGCAGACGATGGCGCACTTGCCGCAGTCGATGCACAGGTCGGGTTCCCAGATGGGGATCTCGGCAGCGATCGTGCGCTTCTCGTACTGCGCCGTACCGGTGACGAACGCACCGTCGGCGGGGAGCGCACTCACCGGCAACAGGTCGCCGTCGCCGGCCAACATGAGCGCGGTGACGCGCTGCACGAAGTCCGGGGCGTCGGCGCTGACCGCCGGCCGACGGAACACCGTGGAGGTGACCGAGGTGCCCACGGGCACCCTGTGCAGGTTCTCGAGGCTCTTGTCGACGGCGGCAACGTTGCGCTCCACCACGGCATCGCCGCGCGCGCCGTAGCTCTTCTTGATGGCCGCCTTCAGTTCGTGCAACGCCTCCTCGGTGGGCAGTACGCCGGCCAGCCCGAAGAAGCACGCCTGCATCACCGTGTTGATGCGGCCTCCGAGGCCGGCCTCACGCGCGACCGTCGCCGCGTTGACTGCGTACAACTGCAGGTCGCGATCGATGATCTGCTCCTGCACCTCCACCGGCAGGCGATCCCAGATCTGGTCGGCCGGGTACGGCGAGTTGAGCAGCACCGTGGCCCCTGGAGCGGCGACGCGCAGCACGTCGAGGCGCTCGAAGAAGTTCCACTGGTGTACGCCGACGAATGTCGCTTGGTCGATGAGGTAGGTGCTGTGAATCGGGTTGTCATCGACGCGCACGTGGCTGATGGTGGTGCTGCCCGACTTCTTCGAGTCGTAGACGAAGTAGGCCTGCACGTGCAGGCTGGTGTTGCCGCCGATGATCTTCGCCGTGTTCTTGTTGGCGCCCACCGTGCCGTCGGCGCCGAGGCCGTAGAACACCGCTCGCACCTTCGCATGATCGGTGCGCCAGTTGGGGTCCCACCGCAGGCTGGTGTGGCTGACGTCGTCGTGGATACCCACCGTGAACGAGTTCATCGGCGAAGGCAGTGCAGCTTCGTCGAACACGGCCTTCACCATCGCGGGCGTGAACTCCTTGCTGCTGAGGCCGTAGCGACCCCCGATGACGCGTGGCATCTGGCCACCCGCCCACGAGGCGGGGTTGCTGTGCCACAGCGAGGCGAGCACATCGAGGTGCATCGGCTCGAACGGTGCACCCGGCTCCTTCGTGCGGTCGAGCACGACCACGGTGCGGGTAGAGGGTGGCAGGGCGGCCAGCAACTGAGCGGTCGGGAAGGGGCGGTAGAGCCGCAACGCAACCACCCCGACCCGCTCCCCCGCGACGGTCAGCGCATCGACGGCCTCTCGTACCGCGCCGACACCTGACCCCATGAGAACGATGACGCGCTCGCCATCGGGAGCGCCGTGGTACTCGACCAGCGAGTACCGGCGCCCCGTGATGCTGCCGAAGCGGTCCATCGCTGCCTGCACCGCATCGGGCACCGCCGCGTGGAACGGCGAGCACGCCTCACGGGCCTGGAAGAAGACATCGGGGTTCTGCGCGCTGCCGCGCAGCATCGGCCGATCGGGGTCGAGACCGCGGGACCGATGCGCGTGCACCAGCGTGTCGTCGATCATCTCGCGGATCTCTTCGACGGTCGGCTCGACAACGGTGTTCAGTTCGTGACTGGTGCGGAATCCGTCGAAGAAGTTGAGGAACGGCACGCGCGTGGCCAGAGTCGTGGCGTGCGCGATGACCGCCATGTCGGCCGCCTCGTGCACGCTGGGAGCGCTGAGCATCGCGAAGCCGGTGGTGCGCGCCGCCATGACATCACTGTGGTCACCAAAGATGCTGAGCGCGTGAGTAGCAATGGCGCGAGCGGCCACGTGGATGACGGTGGGGGTGAGCTCGCCGGCCATCTTGAACATGTCGGGCAGCATCAGCAGCAAGCCTTGGCTGGACGTGAACGTGGTGGCCAGCGCGCCACGCAGCACTGCGCCGTGCAACGTGCCCGCCGCACCTGCTTCGCTCTGCATCTCGATGACCTCGGGCACGACGCCCCACAGGTTGGTATGGCCCTTGGCGCTCCACTCGTCGGCATACTCGCCCATACCGGACGCAGGAGTGATGGGATAGATGGCGATGACTTCGGACAGCAGGTGAGCCACGCGGGCTACGGCTTCGTTGGCATCGACCACCTCGCGGCGCAGCGGAACTGCGATGGTTTGATCGGGCACGATTCGACCCTACGGTCGCCCGTCGCGGCACGACAGGGCCTTTCGGCACAGGGAACCTGCCGGGGGTCAGCGAGCCGGCTTGCCGGCGATGGCGAGGCCGAGCGCAGTGGCGCAGTAGGCCAGTGGCAGCAGCGCCCCCGAGGAGTTGCCACCCCTGGCGAAACCCAGCAGCATCAGCGCCAGCAGAATGCTCTGCAACACGATCACCAGGATGCGACCCCAGTTCGTGCTGCGACAGCAGCCGATACCACCGGTGAGCAGCGTGGCACCGATGGCCACGAACACCAGCGCGATGATCGTGAACGCGCCGCCGCTGAGGTCGTCGAGGAACTCAGCCTCGCCATTGGCGACGCTGAGCAGCCACAGCCCCGAGATGAGGCACAACGCGGCCTGCAAGATGGTGAGCACGCCGGCAGCGATGAGCTTGCCACTGGCCGCGCGTCGGGCGGGCTGCGCCAGCGATGCGTACGGTTGGTAGCCCATCGGCGCCGATGCCGCCGGCGACGCACCGAACCCACCCGGACTGCCGAACGGAGCGACAGCCAGCGGTTGCTGTGAGAACCGGTCGCCGGCCACCGGCGCGTCGGTGCTCTGCGCACCGCCGGTGCTGACGTGCTCGGTCCACCGTGTGCCGTCGTAGTACCGCAACTCGAACCGCTGATACGGATCTGCCGCCCACTGACTCATTTCGCCTCCTGCTCGCCCACTGGCGCCGACGGTAGCGCGGTTGCGGGTGTGGTCGAAGTGCCCTAGTCGCAGCACACGGTCGGCAGTCACCATTCGGCGAGGAGGTGCCCCACCCTCATGGCCGACGCGACGTACCTGAGCCAGAACGACACCATCATGTGGATGGTCGAGTCCGACCCTCTCCTGCGCAGCACCATCGCCGCAGTCGTGCTGCTCGAGACAGCACCCGACTGGCAGCGGGTTCAGCGCCGGGTGGGCGCTGCGATCCGGCTGGTGCCGGTGCTGCGCGCCAAGGTGGTGCCGGTGCCGCTGCACCCCACCACCCTGCGATGGGTCGACGACCCCGCCTTCGAGCCCAGCTATCACCTCCGCCGGATGAGCCTCCCTGCGGGCAGCGGCATGCAGGAGCTTCTCGACTGGGCATGCACCACGGCAATGAGCGGCTTCGACAGCAGCCGGCCCCTCTGGGAGTTCACGCTGGTGGAGGGCGTCGGCAGCGGCGCCGCCTTCGTGATGAAGGCGCACCACGTGGTCACCGACGGCATCGGCGCCGTACAGCTCGCGGCACACTTGTTCGACTTCGAAGCGGCTCCGCCGACCGGCACAGGCGCGGCCAACCCCGAGCGAGATCACACAGGCACCAACGCCCGGCCCGTCTCGTCGTTGGAACTGCTGAGCGATGTCGTCGCGCACGACCTCGACGGGGTCATCGACTTCGCCCGGCACCAAGTGGCGTCGGTGGTCCCGACGCTGCTCCACGCCGTGCGACACCCTCGCGCCACTGCGCACGAAGTGGTCGAGACCGCCCGCTCGATCGGACGCCTCGTGGCGCCCGCCACCACCCCCAAGTCGTCGGTCATGGTGGGGCGCACGCCGGCCTCCAACTTCCGGGCGGTCGAGGTGCCGCTCACCGACCTGCGCGCCGCCGCCAAAGCCGGCGGCGGACGGCTCAACGACGCCTTTCTCGCCGGCATCACCTCCGGCCTGCACCGCTACCATCTGCATCACGGCACTCCGGTCGAAGAACTCAGGGTGGCCATGCCCATCTCCCAGCGCGAGGCCACCGACAGCGCTGGCGGTAACCACGTCACCGTCATGCGGTTCACGGTGCCGGTGGCGGTCGACTCAGCGGCCGGTCGCATTGCAGCCATGCGGCAGGCGGTCGCCGCGGTGCGCACCGAGCGCTCGCTGGAGCACACCGAAGCGATCGCCGGGTTCCTCAACCTGATGCCCAAGGGGGTTATCGGAGCGATGCTCAAGGGCGTTGACTTCCTTGCCAGCAACGTGCCCGGGGTGCCGGTGCCGCTCTGGCTGGAAGGCAGCCGGGTGGCAGCGTTCTTTCCCTTCGGCCCGACGGCGGGGTCCGCGGTCAACATCACCCTGATGTCGTACAACGGAAGCTGCTGCATCGGTGTCAACATGGATGCCGTCGCCATTCCCGACCCCGACGTGCTGGCCGACAGCTTGCGCTCCGGTTTCGCCGACGTGTGCGCCGCTGCCGCCGAGTGACCGACGTTCAGTCGGTGCCGGCGCGCACTGTGAGCTTGGTCCACGCGCCGAGGTAGACACGATCGCCATCGTGCAGCTCGCTCGGCACGCCCGGCACCAGCGGCGCAGTAGCAGAATCGGGCGTCGTGCCCGTGCCCACCACATAGGTGCCGTTCGTGGATGACAGATCGACCACCGTGAGGTTGTTGACACCGACCACGAATTGGGCGTGCCGGCGCGACACGCTGGTGTCGGCGTCGAGCACGATCTGCGGCTGCTGGTCGGCGACCGGCGACGTTCGACCGACCACTGCTACTGCGCCGAGCAACCGCACTACCTGCGTCGAAGATGGCGGACACGGTTGATGGGCGAGCGCACCGCGAAGCTCGTACCAGGCCGGGTCGACCTGAACGGTGACCGCCCAGCCAGAGGTGGACGGGTCGGTGGGCACCGGCTGAGCTCGCTGATGCACCGCCACCTGGGCTGCTGCCAGACGGTCGGCGCGCGCCAGCAGCGGGGTGAGCCGGGCGCGCAGCGCCGCCCACGACAACTCGCCGACGTCGCCGGCTGCGGCAACCTCCGCCCGCAGCGCTGTCGCCGCATCGGCTGCGAGCAGGTCGAGCCGCTCCGGCAACTCGCTCCACCTACGCAGCAGCGTGTGTCGCTGTTCAGCCGCTGCTTCCAGGCTGCCGCGTACCGTGGCCGCCTCCACCGCGGTGTGGTCGAGTGCATCGCCGGCGGCCAGCTGTTCGAGCAGGTGCTCCACCTGGCCGGTGTGCATCCGCAGTTGCTGGGCAAGACGAGCAGCGACCAACAGGTCGGCTGCTGCCTGTTCACCACGGCTTTGCTGTTGCGACACGGAGCCTCCTCGTCGAACCAGCCTAGGTTCGGCGCAGAGGTGGTGAGCGGCCAGGTGCGCTGAGTACCGTCGCACCCATGCCCAAGGCTTTCCTGCACCCCTTTGCCAAACCAACCCGCGACGAGTTCGTGCGCATCGTGCGCGGCGACGGGGCGCTGCTGTACACAGCCGACGGCAAGGAGCTCGTCGACGGCATGGCCAGCCTGTGGTACTGCGCCATCGGCCATGGGCGCCAGGAGATGGCCGCATCCATCGCCCAGCAGGCCGGCACCCTGGCTGCGTACTCGTGTTTCGACCCGTTCACCACGGAGCCCGCCGAGGAACTCGCCGAGGTGCTGCGCGAGATCGGGCCCATTCCGGGAGCGCGCGTGTTCTTCACCGGCTCCGGGAGCGAAAGCATCGACACCGCCATGAAGCTGGCCCGCATCGCCCACGTGCAGGCCGGTCAGCCGCAGCGCAAGCTCATCATCTCGCGCGTCCGCGGCTACCACGGCACGGCCTACGGCGGCACCAGCGCGCAGGGCATCGCGCCCAACCGTGAGAACTTCGGGCCGTTCGTCGACGACGTGGTGCAGGTGCCTGCCGACGACGTCGAGGCGCTGGCCTCGCTGATGGCCGAGCGCAGCACCGAGATTGCCGCCGTCATCGTCGAACCCGTGCAGGGCGCCGGCGGCATCTTCCCGGCGGCCGACGGCTACCTGCAGAGCGTGCGCCGCCTGTGCGACCAGCACGGCGCCTACCTGGTCTTCGATGAGGTCATCACCGGCTTCGGCCGGCTCGGCAGCTGGTTCGCGGCGCACCACTACGGCGTCACCCCCGACCTGGTCACCTTCGCCAAAGCCGTCACGTCGGGCTATCAGCCGCTCGGTGGCGTGTTCGTCGGGCCGCAGCCCACCGCCGCGCTCGAGTCCGACCCTGCCTTTTTCCTGCGCCATGGTTTCACCTACTCGGGCCATGCCACCGCCTGCGCCGCTGCGCTCACCAACCTGCAGATCATGGAACGCGAAGGGCTGGTGGCGCGTGCGCTGCACATGGGCGAGCGCCTCGCAGCCGGCCTGCAGTCTCTGGCCGATGACGGCAGCGTGCACCACGTGCGCGGCCTGGGCGGCATGTGGGCCGCCGGGCTGCACCCGGAGCAGAACGCGATGGCGATGCGCGACGTCATCTTCGACCACGGCGTGGTATGCCGTGCGCTCAACGCCGACTCGCTGCTGTTCTGCCCGCCGCTGGTCACCACCGACGAGCAGATCGACCGCATCGTCGACGCGGTGGCTGCGGCGACGCGATAGCTCGCTTGCCACGGCGCCCTGGCCTGCGCCGGTAGCGGCCCCCATCCAGGCTCACCGGGGTGAGCGGCGAGTCAGAGTCTTTCGTCGGGCTGCCGGTGGACGGATCACCTGTGCTTACATCTGCACATGATCTGGAGCAACATCTGATGGGCGCGCTCGACGGGCAGCACGTGCTGGTCACTGGTGGCTCCAGCGGTATCGGCAAGGCATGTGCCGACCGTTACCGTGCGGAGGGCGCCACGGTCTACGTGGCCGACCTCAATCCCAGGTCGAGCGACGAGCTCGCTCTCGACGTCAGCGTCTTCTCCCTCGTCGCCTTCATCGATCTCAACGCTGGCATCATCCTCAATGTCAGAGGGACCGGCTAGAGGGAGGGGCGCCTCGCGAACATCCCGCGCCCCGCTCACGAGGTCTGCAATGAGGCG
>Ga0105048_10018861_pt1 | contig 10588 bp, 3 predicted proteins | sample MAT05_FD_78382 | JGI IMG/M metagenome (GOLD analysis project Ga0105048, IMG submission 78382) | Freshwater microbial communities from Lake Fryxell liftoff mats and glacier meltwater in Antarctica - MAT-05 | ecosystem: Environmental > Aquatic > Freshwater > Ice > Liftoff microbial mat | place...
AAATGTCCGAATTATGCTTGTTTTTTTAAAAGTAAAATATTTTGATTGATATTAAAAAAGTAGATTTTCAAATTATCAATAAGTATAACCTTATATGTTCTTATCCCGTTGTTTTCAAACGGGACAAGCATGGTTATTAGTAAACGGGACGAGTTATGCTTGTTTTTTAAAAGCTAACTGTTTTGATGTTAATACAAACAAAAAAACCCTTCCGATAACGAAAGGGTGTACTGTTTAACAATGTAAAAACTATTTTGCCATTGCAGTAACTCTTTTCATCAATTTTGATTTAAGATTTGCTGCTTTGTTTTTGTGAATTACGTTGCGTTTTGCTAATTTGTCAATCATAGAAATTACATTTGGTAATTCCTTTTCAGCAACTGCTTTATCAGCACCTACTTTGATTTCTTTAATTGCATTACGCGTAGTTTTAGCATAATACTTGTTGCGAATACGCTTAGCATCATTGCTTCTAATTCTTTTAATCGACGACTTATGATTTGCCATTTCTTTAATTTAATTTTAGTAGCCCGTAGGGGAATCGAACCCCTGTTACCAGGATGAAAACCTGGCGTCCTAACCCCTAGACGAACGGGCCGTTTTTTATTTCGGAGTGCAAATGTAAAACTTTTTTTATTAACAACAACTTTTTAAGAACTTTTTTTAAAAATCATTCTTTCAATGACAAACCTTTGTATGGCTCAAAAACAAGATGGCAAAAAATCAGTCCGCAGATTTGTCTCGTCCTAAAACGAGATGGCCAAAAATCCTCCGTGCTTCTCCGTGCCTCTCCCGATAATCGAGACAAGCTGTGGCAAAAAAACCCAGTCCGCAGCTTTACAAAAAAATCCTCCGTGCCTCTCCCGATAATCGGGACAAGCTGTGGCAAAAAAACCCAGTCCGCAGCTTTACAAAAATGTCCTCCGCGCTTCTCCGTGCCTCTCCCGATAATTGGGACAAGCTGTGGCTAAAAGACCCAGCCCGCCGATTACACAGATTTACACAGATAAAACCACCCCAAAAAACCAACCACTTATCGAAAACTTAAATTTCTCAAAAATATTTCTAGCACATCAAAACATTCACAAACAGATAAAAAGCATCTATAAACATACTTTTTGTAAAGTATAATTAGGTATATACCAAGCATGGCTGTAAAAAAAATTTAATCAATATTTCTTGTTTAATTAAAAAATTCTTAATATAGCATTTTGAAATATTAAATAATCAAAACAATATTTATACAATCAATCTAATTATTAACGCAAAAAAACAATGAATTTATTAATGCAGAAAGTGGAAAAATTAATGTCTGTAGCAGTCGTAGCCGCACTGTTATTGCTAACATCAATCGGCTTCGCACAAACTAAAACTCCTGCTAAAAAAGTAGTGAATAAAAAAGAGAATGTGCAAGAAAAAGTGGTAACCAAGCCCACGGAAGAAATGCAACCGAAAAAAGAAGTTCCTACTCAAACTGTAGGAGTTGGATTTGAAATTGCTGAATCTGTTGACGAAGCGGCAAAGGTGTACACACCCCTCAATTCTTTTATTATACCTACTGCGGTGTACATCAAAAATCAATCTATTTTTGAAAACTCCAAAAAAATTGAAACAGTAGTTTTAAGTAATGAATTAATGATGCTTTATGAAGTGCAATTGGACAACGAACAATTTATAAATGTAATAAAATTAATGCGCAAGAATAGATTAACAGAAAAACCTTTTTGTACTGAGGTATTACCAAAATTAATGGTAACAGGCGACGAGGCTTCTGATATAAAAAACTATGGTGCAGCAATTACTACTTACTTAAAGTTTAATGAATACGTTACCAACTTTGCACCGCAAATGATACTCGAATTACAGAGTAACCCAGAAAATTTAAGCAAACTTTACCGTATGCAATTGGAGTATGGTAACTTTATAAAAAAAACCAGTTAAAATAATTATAAACTAAATTTTTTAAAAAAATGACAAAAAAATTAACAAAAAGAACAAGTCTCCCGACTTTGTTGTTAGCTTTTCTAATCCTTCTTACGGGAGGTTTTAGTGTAAATGCTACCAATTTAATTGGCACTGGAGCACTACCTACGGGTGGTGGAAATTTTGAGTTAGGCGCAACTTTTACCGCAAATGGCTGGTCGTCGTCTAGTTCTGCAAATAATCCTTGGTTTGTAGGTACGCCCGGTGGTGGTGCACCAATGGCTGGTAACAAAGCCTATGTTTCCAACAATGGTGGAAGTGCAAATTCATATTCTCCTGGCAGTTATGCTACCAATTATTTTTGGAGAGATGTTACAGTGCCAAGTGGAGAGCCTATTATTACATTAACCTTTAACGCCAATCAACAGGCGGAAGGTAGTTGGGATACATGGCAGGTACTTACCGCACCTACAAGCATTATTCCTCTTGGCGTAGCTGCTCACCCAGGTTCTGGTAATATCGTTCCTTCAGGAATTACTGGTGCTACTGCAATAAGCATTGGTATTAATAACTCAAGTGTGCAATCAGTTACTTTATCTTTACCTGCAGCTTTGTCAGGTACTACATTTAGATTGATTTTTGCATGGAAAAACGAACCTGGAGGTGTTGATCCTCCTGCAAGTATTGATAACATAGTTTTAACATCGGACGTACCTTCTAACTATACAGCTACTGCAACTGGTGGTTTATGGTCTTCGCCAGCAACATGGGTTGGTGGTGTAACACCTGCTGCAGGTAATGACATTACTATACCAACTGGTTCTGTGGTAACGGTTGACCAAGTGTTAAATTACAAAGATTTGAGCGTTAGTGGTATTATGCAATGGAACGGTACTGCAAATGCATTGACAGCTACTGGAAACATTATAGTTAATGCTGGCGGTAAATTTTTGCCATACACCACTGCTGCTAATGGAGCTACTGGTATTGCGGTAACCGTTGCTGGTAATTTTACCAACAATGGGTATTGTAATTTTACAGCAGGTAGTAGTACCTCACAATTATTAACTTTTAATGGTGCTGGTTCTACACTTGATGGTACGGGTACTTTTCAAGGTTTGGGTTCAGTTGGTATTATTCGCCAGTTGTTCTTTCTAAATTCAGGTGCTAATGTAATTAACACTTCTCAAAATTTAGTGGTATATGAATTAGCACATGGTGATGGTACGCTAAATACAAATGGCAAACTTTCTATGAATAATACCATAATTAATTATGGTCAAGCATTTAATACGCAAGTAAACAGCGTACATGTAACCAATATGGGTTCTGGCTATGTTGCTTCGCCTATAATTGGTTGTAGTGGTGCAGCGTTGTGGGTTTCAGCAGTATCTTTGTCTGTTGGTAACATACGTGTTACAGCTACTGATATGTATTTATGTACTACTGCTGGTACAGCAGGTACTACTGCTCCTGTGCATATATCTGGTACAGCTACTGCCACTGGTGGTACTGCTGTATTTTTATGGTTAGCTCCTGTAGGAACTATTGGTACTGCTTATATTTCTACTGCACCTACTATTGGTACTCAATATTTTTATGGTGGTAATTTATATACTGCTATTAGTACTGCTCCTGGTGGTACTACACCTCCAACACATCTTTTTGGTACAGTTGGTGCATTCCGTTATGTAGGAACACCATGTACTGTAACACCAAACTGGGATTCTTTTACTCAAACTTTAAGAAGTTTAAATGTAACAAGCACTGGTAGTGGTTATGCTTCATCTACTGCACCTGCAATTACTGTAATAGCTAACGCAGCTGGTTCGAGTGCTTTAGCTACAGCGGTTATACAATACTCTGGTGCTGCCTCTAATGCTACATCAAGATTACAAATAACAGGTGGAAAAACTATTACAGGTGGTTTAACAATTAACAGTGACCAAGGCACAAGTTTGGTAACTCCCAATCCGCAAGCTTCATCAGGTGTTGGTGCTGTTTATGCAGTTACAGGTGGTAATAATTATACTACTGCCCCTATTGTTGGTTTTTCTGGCCCTACTGCTTTAAACTTAGTAACTGCTGGCGGTACTGGATACACTGGTACACCTACAATTGCGGCCTCAGGTGGTAATTTAATTTCAGGTACTGCTTATACCGCCTCAAGTTTTAATATTACTATTGCGCAAGGTATAATTGTATCTATTTATTTAACAAGTACTGCAGTTTATTCTACTCCTCCTACATTAACAATTACAGCTGGTGGTGGTAGTGGTGCTACAATGGCATTTCCGGCAAGTTGCTGGCCTTCAGCTACTGCTAACATAGGTGCAAACGGACAATTAACAAGTTTCACAATGGTTAACCCTGGTTTTGGATATGTTGCCGTTCCTACTGTTAACGTTGGTACAACTTCTGGTACGGCTAATGGTGGTTTATTTACAACTGTTTGTTCTGGTTTAAATGCGCGTGTGGGTCTCTATACCCTTACTATTAATTTATTCGCGCCAGCAAGTTCTTCTGCTGTTCAAGCTGATAATGTAGTAATCCCTACAAACAGAAAAATTACTATTTTAAATTTGCAGGGTAATGCTACAGGGTTAAACCTTACAAGCGACCTTACATTATATGGTAGTTCTTCACCGCTTGGATTGGTAGGTAGTGGAATACTTCCGGGTAACACATTAAATATGAACGGTAATGAATTAAAGTTCACTTGGAATGGTTATGCAGGTACTACGTCATCTTATTTACCAAATGCTTTTGTAACCAATGGTTCTATATCATTAACTACGCGTGGTGGTTCATCTACGCTACTTTTCCCATTTGCGGGTGATGCAACGTCAGGCCGATTTGGTTGGGCTCCAGGTACTGGTAGCAATTTAACAGGTAGCACAGTTACCAATGTAAAAGTTACTCAAACGTCTGCACCAAGTGGTTCTGCATCTCCTTCGGGCGTAGCTTCGGGTACGCGTGCTTATCGTGTGCAATTAAATGCTGGCGCTGTTACGGGTACACTCCCTACGGTTACCTTGAATTTGGATGCGATAGATGCTTTAACAATGTCGCAAAATAATTTATTTATAGGTGAAGCCACTACTTTAAGTGGTGCTTGGACTATACTCAGTGCAGCTTTCGGAGTGTCGGGTTCATTGCCTACGAACGGTACTTTAACTACGGCTACAGTTGCGCCAGGGCCTATTACACCAACTACTGATAGCTATTATGCTTGGGTTAATACAACGTCACCACCTACTGTTACATCATTCATAAATACTACAGATGGTTCTACAAATTTCTGTAGAGGTGGTGGTGAAACAGCAGCAATAAATGGTACAAACTTTACGGGTGCTACTGCCGTTTTATTTAATGGTATAGCCGCACAATCGTTTGTAGTAGTAAGTAGTACATTAATTAATGCCGTTACACCTGTAAACTTTACAACGGGTGTTATTACGGTTACCACTTCATTAAGCGGAACTAGTTCGGCGTTTACAACTACCAATACTGGTAATTTTAGTACGTCAACTACTAGCCCATCCAATGGTTTGGTTTGTAATGTTGGCGAAAGTGTTGCAATAAATTTATTGCCTAATCCAATTAGCGGTTCTCCAAGTTCTGTTGCTTGGACTGGTACTGGTTTAGACACTTACAGTGGTTACAACGTAGTTGCTACGCCTTCTACAACTACTGTATATACAGTAACTGCAACATTTGGGTCGGGATGTGCAGTTATTAAAAACTTTAACATAGGTGTTATTTCTGGTGGTGCTTCATTTACGCCAACTGTAACTCCTGTTAACGCATGTTTCCCAGGTATTGCCACTGCGTTGGTTGAATCTAACTTAAGTGCTGGTTCATTTGGTGTTGCCTCTATTCCTTATGCTCCTGCAACGCCTCCAGGTACCGAAATTACTTTGGCAACAGGTGGTGCATTAGTTGTACCAACTACTGGTGGTTCAGCTGGTGCTAATTCAACAGATGATGGTGGTTGGGGTGGTATCCCAATTGGATTTAACTACAACTTTTTTGGTAATATATTTAATAACCTAGGTGTAGGTACCAATGGTTTGGTTATGTTTGGTACAATACCAGGATATGGTACAGGTGCAGGTCAATTAGGCCAATTTTCCTTTTCAGCTCCAGCATTCCCTAATGTTAATAACCCGGGTAATGTTATAGGTTTAATGTTATCGGATATGCTATTTACTTTTGCCGGCAGTTCATTAAAATATTGGACAGAAGGCATTGCGCCAACACGTCGTTTCGTATTGTCGGGTGTTTATGCTCAATATAGCGGTGGTGCTTTATCAACAGTTCAATTAATGTTGTATGAAACTACAGGTATTGTTGAGATTCACATTACAAGCAGTGCTGCAACAATTGCACGTACTATTGGTTTGCAAGATGCTACCAAAACTATTGGTGCTTTGGCTCCAAGTTGGAATGGAAGAACTACTATATCAAATACTGAATCATACCGTTTTACGCCTCCAGCTGCTTATGTTTATTCATGGTCAACTGTAAGCCCTAACGTTACACCAACTACTCCGGGTAATGTTAACAGTTTTACAGCTACAGTGAGTGCTGCAGGTTCATTTACGTATGATTTGCTAGTAACTAATCCTATTACTACTTGTGTAGCTTCGGTACCAGTTACTTTTGCGCGTGTTGCTGCACCAATTGCACCAACAGTAACCCCTACTACAGTAGCAGTGTTAACTGATGGTACATTAACAGTTACAAGTCCATTAGGAGTTGACACAACATCTACCTTTAATTGGTATGATGCTGCATCGGGCGGCACTTTGTTGCAATCAACAGCTTCTAATACTTATACAGCAGCAGCTTGTTCTACTACTACTTATTATGTATCTATGTATAACGGTTATTGCGAAGGTCCGCGCACAGCAGCTACTATTACAGCTACTGGCACGCACACAGTAAACGTATCACCAGCAAGTTCAAATTTCTGTACTAATGGTGCTCCAGTTACTTTAACTGCTTCGGGCAACTCTGCAATCTATAGCTGGAGTCCGAGTTTAGGTTTAAGTGCTGTAACAGGTGCATCGGTTGATGCAAGCCCAGCTGCTACTACTACTTACACTGTAACAGGTGCTGGTGGTACTGGTAATGTTTGTTTGGCAACTAATACAGTTACTATTACTAATATTGGTACTTCACCATTAATATTATCAACCACAGCTACACCAGCAGATGTTTGCGCAGGTGCAAGTACAGCATTATTAGTAAATATTCAAAATGGTGGTGCGTATTGTGCATCAGCAGCATCAAGTACCTCATTTGAAAAAATTTCGAATGTAACCTTAAATACAATTAACAATTCGAGTGTATCAACTGCAGGATACGAAAACTTCGTAGCTGTAAACACAACTTTAGCAGCATCAACAATTTATCCATTTACTGTTACAGTAGTTAACCAGTTTAACTTAGATGAATTAAACATTTGGGTTGACATGAATCAAGATGGAATCTTTAGTGACCCATCTGAACTAGTTTACAATGGTTTAATAGCTGTTAATGTATTTTCAGGTAATATTACCATACCAAGTACTGCTACAAATGGGGCAACCCGAATGAGGGTATCTATGGCAGATGGTGGTTCTACAGAATGTGGTTCATTTATTTATGGTCAAGTAGAAGACTACACGGTAATTATTACTGGTGGTGTTGCTCCGGGCGTATTAACTTATACATGGTCAGTTGTTAGTGGTTCAGGTGGTTTATCGGGTACTAACACTGCGGCTGTAACAGGTACTGGAATAAATACAACTACAGTTTATAACGTAGTGGTTAATAATGGTTCAGGTTGTACTTCTAGTGGTTCAGCTACTGCTACAGTATCTCCATTGGCAATTTCAACAATAGCTACACCACCAGCACCAATAACATATTGTGCTGTAACAAATCTTGGTAGTTCTCTTGTAAGCACAGTTTCAATTGCAACTACAACCTTAAATGCAACAGGTTTAGCGGCAGCAGGTCCAAGTTTCTACCATAGTAATCCTGCAACAGGTTCAACTACTGGAACATTAGTAGCAGGTAGTGCTTATACTATTAACATTGCAACAAATGCTACAGCAATTACAGGTATTTGGGTGGATTATAACAAAAATGGAACTTATGAGGTTTCAGAATTTGTTCAACCTTATTTAGCTGCTGCATCAGGTTCGGCAGTATTAAATGTACCTATTAATGCTATAGATGGTGCAACGGGTATGCGTGTAAGAAGTAGAATTAATGGTAACCCATTAGGTAGCGGTGACGGTTGTACTTCATTAGGTTCTGGTTCAACCGAAGATTTTACAGTTACAATTACTGGCGGTACTCCTTATGTTAGTACTCCTTGTCCTAGTGTTACTTGGGCATTAAATGCTGGTGCTTCAGGCGGTGGTGGTACATTAACTTATGCTTGGTATAATAATGTAGGTTTAACAATTCCTGCAACGGGCTTAAGTGCAACAAACATTGCTAACCCAACTGCTGCACCACAAAACGATGTTACTTACTATGTAAAAGTATCAGATGGTTGTGGCGCTACTATATCAAGTTCAGTTTTTCTTGATGTTCAGGATTTTCCTAATGTAACAATTACTAATCCTACACCTGCAGTTTGTGGTAGCACTCCGGTTACCTTAACGGCTAATAACGGTGATGGTACTTCTTATGCTTGGAGCCCAGCATTAGGCTTAAACGTAACTAACACAGGGTCGGTTATAGCATCTATAAACGCAGCAAGCACTTATACTGTTATTGCAAGCGTTTCAGCTACCTGCTTTAAATCAGCTAGTACATCATTTACTTACACTGCACCTCCTGCAATTGTATTAAGTTCAACAAGTTCTACTGTTTGTAGTGGTATTAATACCACCCCAATAAACATCACCAATATTGGTACTTATGATGTTTATACTTGGAGTTTAGCTACTACAACTGGTTTAAATACTTCATCTAATATTATATTTAATAATGTATCAGGTGTTAATAATGTAACTGTTCAACCGTATGTATTAACAGGTGTTCAATTAGGTGGATTACAATGTACAAACACAACAACGTATAACTTAACAGTTAACCCTAGGCCACTTGCACCAACTGCTTTGGCTAATGGTTCAGCTTCTCCTACTATTTGTAGCGGAACTGCAGTTACTTTAACGTCATCGTCAACTATAGTGCCTACGACAGCTTCTAGCTATTCATTTAGTGCTTCAACCGCAGCATACGTACCTATTTCGGGTACTGCTAGTACTGCCGCTGGTGATGATGGTACAGAATTATCACTTCCAATTGGTTTTACCTTTAATTATGGCGGTACCGCATTTACAGCATTTGGTATTTCTACTAACGGTGCTATACAATTAGGTGGTGGAACTGCTCCATCATATACTAACAACTTGCAAACCTTTGCAAATATTATTGGCCCACTTTGGGAAGATAATAATTTAGACGCTGGAGACATTCAATACACAACTACAGGTGTTAGCCCTAACAGTGTTTTAGCTGTTCAGTGGAATAATATCTCTATTGGTGGTGTTGGTGCAACTGGTAATTCTGTTTGTCAATTTCAATTACGTTTGTTTGAAAATGGTACTATCAGGTTTAACTACGGTAATTTATCTCCTGCGGGTGCTTTATCAGCTTCTGTAGGTATTTCATCACTTGTAGGTAATTTTAGAAGTGTTACACCTGCAGTTACTGCAACGTCTTCAAGTGTTACTGCGAACAATTCAATCAGCAGTATTACTGATATTCCAAGTGGAACTGTTTATACTTTTACTCCTCCTCCAAGTGGGGTTACATATTCTTGGACAAGCGCACCTTCTGGTTATACAGCAGCGGTACAAAATCCAGTAGCTACAGTAACACCAACAGTATCAACTAACTATAATGTTGTAATTACTAATGGTTTTGGTTGTTCTTCATCGGCAACTGCAGCAGTAACAGTTAATTATACACCAACAGTTACTGTTGACCCTTATGTAGCACTTACACACACAGTTTGCTTTAGTGCAGGTGCACAAACTGTAAATAGAGCTTATAATACAGCGGTTAATGCACCTACAATTTATAGAATTGTATGGGATGCTGCAGCGCTTGCGGCTGGATTAGTAAATGTAACAGGAGCAACTTTAAACCCAAGTAATATTACTATTGCTATACCAGCAAGTACTGCAGGTGGTAGTTATAGTGGTGTTATTAGTGTTAGTAATGGTGGTGTTTGTGGTTATAATGCAGTATATACTGGTGTAATTGCATCGGTATCGGCTACGCCACCAGCACCTACAGTTTATGCTTATCAATATTGTTTTAATGATGTTGCTTCTAATTTAAGTGCTAGTACACAACCAGGCAACACATTGTCATGGTGGGATATTAACCCATCAGGTGGTACAGCAACTGGCACACAAACGCCAACTACAAATATATTAGGTTCAAGAACATATTATGTTTCTCAAACTAATATTTATGGTTGCGAAAGTGCACGTTCAGGATTAACAATTTTAACGAATGCTTGTACTAATAATACTTGGTTAGGTAATGCCGCTGTTAATAGCAAAACGGAATGGGGCAATGGTTTAAATTGGACAGGTGGAGTACCATCAGGTAGTGCTACTGAAAACACTTTAATACCAAATACTAC
>Ga0105048_10018863_pt1 | contig 10587 bp, 8 predicted proteins | sample MAT05_FD_78382 | JGI IMG/M metagenome (GOLD analysis project Ga0105048, IMG submission 78382) | Freshwater microbial communities from Lake Fryxell liftoff mats and glacier meltwater in Antarctica - MAT-05 | ecosystem: Environmental > Aquatic > Freshwater > Ice > Liftoff microbial mat | place...
AGGGGTGAGTTCCAGCTCGAGATAGGCTTCGATTTCCCGCGAGGGATCATGGGCACGCATGAGGGCCTCGCCGATGAGCACTGCGTTGGCACCTGCTTCAAGTGCGCAGCGGGCGTCTTCCAGGGTTTTGATTCCACTTTCAGAAACCAACAGCACATCATCGCCCACCTCTTCCGCGAGGCGGGCGGTGGTCGCGAGGTCCACAACGAAGGTTTTTAAATTCCGGTTATTGATGCCGATAAGGTCGGCCCCGAGTTCGAGGGCGCGTTCCATTTCCGGGAGGTCATGCACTTCGACGAGGACATCGAGGGTAAAGTTTTTCGCCTCATCGTAAAGGCGGCGCAGGGTATCATCGTCCAGCGCAGCGACGATGAGCAGGATGGCATCCGCGCCGGTGACGATGGCTTCGTGAATCTGCACCTCGTGGATCATGAAATCCTTGCGCAGCAGCGGGGCGGCGGAAAATTTCGAAATCTGGGTGAGATAGGCGAGCGAGCCTTGGAAGTATTTTTCGTCGGTGAGAATCGAGAGGCAGGAAGCGCCGCCATCGAGGTAACGTTGGGCTTGGCGGACAGGATCGAAGTTTGGATCGATGAGGCCCACGGAAGGGGAGGCTTTTTTCACCTCGGCGATGACGCCCAGTTTGCCCGGCCCGCGATCCAGGGCGCTGCGGAAGCCCCCGTAGTCGTTTCTTTGGAGGGCTGCGGCGCGCAGTAAAGTGGCGCGAGGCATCAGGGCTTCGACTTCGAGACGTTTGGTGGCGATGATTTCGGCGAGCTTGTCGGACATGGTGCGCGGCTAAGAAAACTCAGAGCTGGCAGAATGCCCATGGAAAATTTACAAAATTTGACTTGCTCGGCCCGGCGCGGGATGTAGAAACCCCTCGACGCGTTTTCCGACGCGGGCGTAGCTCAGTGGTAGAGCGCCACCTTGCCAAGGTGGATGTCGTGAGTTCGAATCTCATCGCCCGCTCCAATTTTTCGGGACGAATTCACCCCATTTTCAGACTCGTTCATGTTCGTTTGGTCCAAACTCTCCGCTGCGAAGTGGATGGATGCCTGGGAAGAGCGCTTTGCGGGAAGCCCGAACCTGGTCATCGAGGTGATCAAGGGCGGTAAATCCATCCGCGTTCGCCTGTTTTGCAATAGCCAGAAAGAGGCTGATGCGGTCTTCGAGCAATTTGGCGGAAGCATCCGCAAGGTCGCAAATGCAGAATGGACCAAGCCGGTTGACCCGCCGCGGCTCCTCAAGGTGCGCGATGTGCTTCTCCTTTCTCCGGAAAACCGCCCTAAAGAACTCGCCGCACTCAAGCAGGCGCATCCCAAGCGCGAAGTCATCGTCATTCCGCCGGAGATGGCCTTTGGCACGGGCGATCATGCCACCACCTCCACGGTCCTGCGGCTGTTGGTGGATGTCTCGCGGGAACGCAAGGTCGCGCCATGGTCCGTCGCAGATCTGGGCACGGGCACGGGCATTCTGGCCATCGCTGCAAAAAAATTGGGTGCCGGTGAGGCGTTTGCTTGCGATTTTGATCCATTTTGTGTCTCTGCGGCACTTCGTAATATCGAGCGCAACAGCACCCCTGACATTGAGGTCAGTGAGCAGGATGTGCTTCTTTGGAATCCTCGCAAGAAAGGCTATGATGTCGTCCTCGCCAATCTATTTTCCACCGTTCTCATTCAGGCATGGCCTGTGATTGCGAAATCCCTCTCGCCGGGTGGAGACCTCCTCGTTTCCGGTATCCTCGCCACCCAGGCATGGGAGGTTTTTGTGGCGGCGGCAGGCAGCGGCCTTGGCTTCACGAAGGTGATTCGCAAAGGAAAATGGGTCACTGCCCGCGGTGGTCACATGAGCGATCTGATCGCTGCGGGAGCTTGAAGTCACTTCTGGCACTGTGGGCACCAATACGTCGAGCGTTGGCCCAGCACCGCATGGCGGATGGGGGTTTCACAAATCCGGCAGGGTTCACCTTTTCGATCATAGACAAACAGCCGTTGCTTGAAATAGCCCGGCTCGCCTTCCGAGTTGAGAAAATCCCGCAAGGTGGTGCCGCCTTCGTTGATCGAGGCGTGCAGCACCTCGCGGATCGCAGTCACGAGTTTTTCCAAACGGGCATGGCTGAGTTTGTTCGATTTCACCTGCGGTTTGATGCCGGCGCGGAACAAGGCTTCGGAGGCGTAAATGTTTCCCACGCCGACCACCACTTTCGCGTCCATGATCACGGGCTTGATGGCAGCGGAGCGTTTGCGGCAGGCTGCGTGAAGATCCTTTGACGTGAATCCGTCTTCCAACGGCTCAGGCCCGAGAGAGCGCAGCAGCGCGTGCTCCAGCGGATTCTTTTCCAACAACAGCAGCACCAATCCGAAACGCCGTGGATCGTGAAACCGCAGTTGCTTACCGTTTTCCAAAGTCAGCGCGAAATGATCATGCTTTTTCCAATCCGCCCCAGGATCGATCACCCGCAAGCTGCCCGACATGCCCAGATGGATTAAAAGGTTGCTTCCATTATCCATATTTATCAGCAAATACTTCGAGCGCCGTCCCACCGCCAGCACCCGCCGCCCTTCCAAGGAGCTGATGTTCGGGGAAATGGGCTGCCGCAAATCAAAACGCTTTATGATCAGCTCCACCACTTTCATCCCTATCACATGCGGCTCGATGCCCCGCCGTGTGGTCTCTACTTCGGGTAACTCAGGCATGGCGGCAGAATCGGCTCGCCGCGTGCTACGGGCAAGGAAATGATCGGTCTATTGGGAATTGCGGTACTGTTAGCGGTGGCCTATGCCATGTCCGATGCTAGGAAATCCATCCGCTGGCGTACCGTGGGAGCGGCGTTTGCGATTCAAATCACGATCGGAGCCATCGTCTTCGGAGTGCCGATCGGGCGCGATGCCCTCCAAGCGCTTAGCGAAATCGTCACCAGCACCATTTCAGCAGGCAAGGCGGGCATCGATTTCCTCTTCGGTCCGCTCACGGCGGCCGGTGATAGTGGCATCGGCTTCGTATTCGCGCTGCGGGTGTTGCCGATGATCATCTTTTTTTCCTCGCTGATCGCGGTGCTCTATCATCTGCGGATCATGCAGGTGGTGATTCTCGTGTTAGGTGGAGGTTTAAGGAAAATCCTTGGCACCAGTCGTGCGGAATCCCTCTCCGCAGCCGCTAATATTTTTGTGGGGCAAACCGAAGCGCCGCTGGTGGTGAAGCCTTACATCCCCAAGATGACCTCGTCAGAACTGTTTGCCGTCATGGTCGGTGGCCTAGCGAGTGTGGCCGGCTCCGTGCTTGCCGGATACGCCGCGATGGGAGTGGAAATGAAATACTTGCTCGCTGCCTCATTCATGGCAGCGCCTGGCGGCCTGCTTTATGCCAAGCTGATCAAGCCCGAAACCGGACAACCGCTCGAAGCCGCCCTCGAATTCGCCGAAGGTGATGACAAGCCGGCCAATGTTCTTGATGCCGCTGCCCAAGGGGCCGCCACGGGGCTCTCGCTGGCCCTCAATGTCGGGGCCATGCTGCTCGCCTTCATCGGCCTGATCGCCCTGCTTAATTTGATGCTCGGGGGAGTGGGCGGGTGGTTCGGCCATGCCGGATTGAGCCTCGAACAGATCCTTGGCTGGGTCTTCGCGCCCGTCGCCTGGATGGTGGGCGTGCCGTGGGTGGACGCGACCCAGGGAGGCAGCTTGATCGGTCAAAAACTGGTGCTCAACGAATTCGTCGCTTACATTCAATTCACCGAGTGGCAAAAAGCCATGACTCCCCAAGCACAGGCCGTCTGTGCCGTGGCGCTTTGCGGATTTGCCAATCTCTCATCCATCGCCATTTTGTTAGGTGGTCTCGGTGTGATGGCCCCCAGCCGCCGTAGCGAGATCGCACGCCTCGGCCTTAAAGCGGTGGCTGCTGGAACTTTCTCCAACCTAACAAGTGCCGCCATCGTGAGTCTTTTCATCAAGTGATTGGATTGATGGGAAAAAGACAGGCACACGCGCCCCAGCGCTTTGTCTTGCAAGCAGTCACATGCGGAGAAAAGCGGTGACAGGCGCTGAGTTTTTTCGGTTCATTGGCACAGCCGCGAGACGCGTCAGCCGCTTATGGGTTGTGGTTGGGGGTGAAGAGATTGACTTCGGCGAGGGTAAGGGGGCGGCAGTGGCCGGGGGCGAGCCGGGGGTCCAGCAGGAGTGGGCCGATGCTTTCGCGGTGGAGGCTGAGGACTTGATTGCCGCAGGCGTGGAACATGCGCTTCACTTGGTGATAGCGGCCTTCATGGATGCTGAGGAGGGCTTCATGGGGTGTGAGGATTTCCAACCGGGCGGGCCGGGTGGTGAGATCTTCGTAGGCAAAGTAGATGCCAGCGGAAAATCGGTTCGCCGTCTCCGGGGCGATGGGATCGCGGGTGGTGACGCGGTAGGTTTTGGAAATTTCGTGATCCGGCTCAGTGACGTTGCGCGACCATCTGCCGTCATTGGTGAGGAGAAGTAGGCCCGTGCTGGCGCGGTCCAGCCGACCTGCCAGATGGAGTTCGCCTCGGAGCGGATGGGGGATCAGATCGATCACGGTGGGGTGCTTTGGATCTGAAGTGGCGCTGAGATAGCCTGCCGGCTTGTGAAGCATCAGATAGACTGCCTCATGTTGTTGGAGGGTTTCTCCGAAGAGCTCGATGCGGGTGAAGCGGGTGATTTTACGCAGGCCGCATATTTCCATAGCGCCATCGACGGTGACGTGGCCATCGGCCAAGAGGGTTTTGATTTCCTTGCAGGAATGGGTGCCGCGTCGGGTGAGGAAACGGTCGAGGCGCATGGGGGGGAATTACTGGGAAACAAGAAACGAGAGACCAGAGGCCAGAGGCCAGAGGCCAGAAACAAGAAACCAGAGACCAGAAACCAGAGAAGAGGAGGAGATCAGAGAAGAGGAGAGGAAGAGATCGGGGATCGCGGATTGGGAATCGGGGATCGGGGATTTGAGATTTGAGAAGAAGAAGAAGAGGTTAGGCTTCTTTGCCGCAGCATTGTTTGAATTTTTTGCCGGAGCCGCAGGGGCAGGTGGCGTTGCGGCCGGTGGTTTCGATGGCGAAGCTGGGTTTGCGTTTGGGCAGATTGAGCTTGAGGGAGGTGCCTTCGGGTGAGGGCATGGCGGATGGATCCAGGGTGGCGGAGCTATCGGTGATGGCGAGGTTATCGCGAGTGAGGGCGAGCTCGCCGCCGTGGAGCTGCTGCGGCTGGCTGTGGAGTTGCTTGAGGAAGGCTTCGAGATTGGCGGCAGAGCGGAAGAGGTTTTGAAGGGCCTCTTGTTTGATCGAATCCATGAGGGTGACGAAGAGATTGTAGGCTTCGTTTTTGTATTCGACGAGGGGGTCCTTCTGGCCTTGGGCGCGGAGGCCGACTCCTTCGCGGAGGGCATCCATGTTGTAGAGGTGAGCCTGCCATTGCTTATCAATGGCGACGAGGACCATGCGGCGCTCTTCTTGATCGAGCACTTCCATGGGTAAATCGCCGATGCGGGCTTCGTAAGCTTCTTTCACCTTGCCGACGAGCATGGCGGAGATGGCTTCTTCGTTGTGGCTACTGAGGAAATCTTCCGAGGTGACGCTCACGGGGAGGGTGGCGTTCACCCAATGGAGGAGTTCGTTGTAGTCCGGCTCCTTTTGATCGCGATCATTGAGGTATTCGCGGACTTTGCCGGGAATGGTTTCCTCAATGATTTCATTGACGAGCTCGCGCGGGACTTCGGTAGTGAGGACTTCGTTGCGGTAGCCGTAAACGACTTCGCGCTGCATGTTCATGACATCGTCGAAATCGAGCACGCGCTTGCGGCCGGTGTAGTCGCGTTGTTCGACGCGTTTTTGGGCGGTTTCCACGGAGCGGTTCAGCCATGAGTGTTCGAGGGCTTCGCCTTCTTTCATGCCGAAGCGTTCCATCATGGCAGTCATGCGATCGGCGGCCGCGAAATTGCGCATCAGGTCATCTTCGAAAGCGATGAAGAATTGGGAGCGGCCGGGATCGCCCTGGCGGGAGCAACGGCCGCGGAGCTGGCGGTCGATGCGGCGGGATTGGTGGCGCTCGGTGCCGATGACGAAGAGTCCGCCGACTTCGGGGACGCCGGGGGCGAGTTTGATATCGGTGCCACGGCCCGCCATGTTGGTGGAGACGGTGACGGAGCCTAGGTGGCCGGCGCGGGAGATGATTTCCGCTTCCTGGGCGTGGAACTTTGCGTTAAGGACGGAGTGGGGGATTTTCGCCCGTTTGAGCATGCGGGCGAGGGTCTCGGAGGCTTCCACGGAGGCGGTGCCGCAGAGGACGGGCTGGCCTTTGGCGTGGGCTTCCTCGATTTTTGAGATGACGGCGTTGAATTTCTCGCGGCGGGTTTTGAAGACCTGGTCGTTATCGTCGAGGCGGATGTTCGAGGTGTTCGTGGGAATGGGCAGAACGTCGAGGCGATAGATGTCGTGAAATTCGGCGGCCTCGGTTTCGGCCGTTCCGGTCATGCCGGCGAGTTTCTGATAGAGGCGGAAATAGTTCTGGATGGTGATGGTGGCGAAGGTCTGGGTTTCCTTTTCGATGGAGACGCCCTCCTTGGCCTCGACGGCTTGGTGGAGACCATCAGACCAGCGGCGACCCGGCATTTCGCGACCGGTGTTTTCATCGACGATGATGACCTTGTCGTCCTTGACGACGTATTGGACGTCCTTTTCGAAAACACAGTAGGCTTTGAGGAGTTGGGAAATGTTATGAATCTTTTCCGCTTGGGCATCCATGCGGGTTTGGACGGCATCCTTGGCGGCGATTTTCTGCTCCTCGTTGAGTTCGCGGTTGGTATCGATATCCGCGAAGTGGGTGCCGAGATCGGGAAGGGTGAAGGACTCAGGATCGCCGGGAGAGAGGAAATCGCGGCCCATTTCCATCAGATCAGAGTCGTGGCCTTTTTCATCGATGACGAAGTAGAGTTCTTCCTTGAGGGCGAAGAGGTCCCGCTTTTGCGCATCCTGGTAGAATGAGAGTTCGGATTTCTCAAGGAGGCGGCGCACTTCCGGCTCTTCCATGAAGCGCATGAGCTGGCGGTTGCGCGGTTGGCCGAGCTTGAGCTTGAAGAGGGCGCGGCCCGCGTTGACGGGATCACCAGCCTCTAACAAAGTTTTCCCTTCGGTGGCGAGGTCATTGCAAAGCTCGGTTTGACGGCGGACGAGCTGCTCGACGAGGGGTTTGTATTTATCAAACTGATGGGAGGACTGGGTGGAGGGGCCGGAGATGATGAGCGGGGTGCGGGCTTCATCGATGAGGATGGAGTCCACTTCGTCAATGATGGCGAGGTAATGGGTGCGCTGGACCTGCTCGTCCTTGGTGGAGGCCATGCCGTTGTCACGCAGGTAGTCGAAGCCGAACTCGGCGTTGGTGCCGTAGGTGATGTCGCAGTGATATTCGGCACGGCGTTCCCAAGGTGGCATTTGGTTTTGGATGCAGCCGACGGTGAGGCCGAGAAAACGGAAGAGTGAACCCATCCACTCGGAGTCCCGCTTGGCGAGGTAGTCGTTGACGGTGACGACGTGGACACCGAGGCCGGTAAGGGCGTTCAGATAGACGGGTAGGGTGGCGACGAGGGTTTTGCCTTCACCGGTTTGCATTTCCGCGATCATGCCGCGGTGGAGCGCGACGCCGCCGATGAGCTGGACATCGAAGTGGACCATCTCCCAAATGATGGGGCGGTCGTTGACGATGATTTCGTTTCCAGAGAGGCGGCGGGCACCATTTTTGACGACGGCGTAGGCCTCGGGGAGAATTTGTTCGAGGTATTTTGCGCGGGATTTGGCGAACTCTGACTCGATATCGTGGAAGGCGGTTTTGGCGGAATCAATGGAAGAGGCGGTGGCGAGAATGCTGGAGGGGAGCGAGGCGAATTCCTCGCGCAGCGGGGCGATGCGTGCTTCCAATAGCTCAACGACATCGCGCAACTCGGCATCTTCCATGCGCTGGATGAGGGGTTTTGCGGGAATCTCCAGGGCGTGATAGCGGGCAAGGTGGGATTTCCATTTCTCGGTGAATTCCAAGAGTTTCTCGTCAGGCTCACGCTGGAGAGCTTCTTCGATTTCGTTGATGCGTGCGACGGTAGGACGGATGCGGCGCACTTCGCGCTGGTTTTTGCTACCGACTATTTTTTGGAGAATCCACTTGATCATGAGAGAGATGGGGTAGAGCGGAATGTAACCGCCTCGGGGGAGGCAATACACCGAGTTTCAGACGCTTGCAAGCGCCTTGGTAAGGAGAAGCGAAATGATGGATGAGGGTGGTAATGCGTCAAATGGACATGGCCTGGAAGCCGCCATCGACAATCATTTCCATGCCGGTGATGAATGAGCCTGCTCTGGCGGAGGCGAGGAGGAGCGTGGCTCCGATGAGTTCGTCGGCATTTCCGAAACGGGATGCGGGCGTCTGACGGAGGATATCAAGGACGCGGGATTCATCGAGGACCTTGCGGTTTTGCTCGGCGGGGAAAAAGCCCGGGACGAGGGTGTTCACGCGGATGTCCTTGTCCGCCCACTCGCGGGCGAGGTTACGGGTGAGATTGTGAACGGCGGCCTTGGAGGCGGAATAGGTGAAGACGCGGGAGAGCGGATTAAGGCCGGAAATCGAGCCGAGGTTGATGATGGAGGCGGGCCGCATTTCATCGACAAAATATTGGCCGAAGACCTGGCAGGCACGGAACACGGCGGAAAGGTTGGTATCGAGGATGCGTTGGTATTCCTCCTCGGGGATTTCAAGAAAAGGCGTGGGCGAATTCGTGCCGGCACCGTTGATGAGAATGTCCACCTGGCCGGAGCGCTCGAGGACTTTATCGAGCAGGTGGTGAAGGGACTCGCGGGAGGTGACATCCACCGGGATGAAGTAGCCGGTGCCGCCATGGGATTCGATTTCCGCAAGGCGTTTCTCGGCTTTTTCCGGGATGCGCCCGCCAAGGACGACTTCCGCACCCGCGCGGGCGAGGCCGACCGCCATGGTACCGCAGAGTTCACCGGTGCCACCAATGATGACGGCGGTTTTACCGGAGAGATCGAAAAGGTCTTTGAGGAAGGCAGCGGTTTGCATGGCGTGAGTTTTATTGGAATCCGGGAGGGTGCAAGGCTAGAGTGGATTTCTTAGAAGTGGCGCAGGGTGCCGGGTATAATGGCAGCCACCGGAATCAGCCTTCAGAACAATGAGCGCCTGTTTTTCTTCGTCTCACGCCCAGCGGCGATGGACCGCGCGGGGAGAAAGGGGGTGATGAGAGAGGCCTCAAAATCAAAGACTTCCGAGAAATCCTCTTTTTTATCGGACTCTTGTTTGCCGAACACCTGCTCCTCAATGAGGAGGAAGACCATATCGCCCACGTCCTGGCATTTTCTAATACTCCACTCGCTCATCAAGGTGGAAGCCATCGGGCCGAATTGTTCGAGCGCACAGTCCCTGAATCCGGCCAACAGCTCCGGGCCGCTGACGTGGCGGGCTTGGCCATTGTTTGATTCCGCGATCCGCTTGAGGGTGAAATCCAAGGCGTCTTTAAGAAAAAAATAGGCGTGCGGGTCAAAACGCTTGTCGCGTTTCAAGATTGAAACGACGGATTGTTCGAATTCCATAGCCTGCATGGCCGGAGTCTGCCGGAGATCTCGGCCAGTGTCAAAGAGGTTTAGCAAGCCGAGACCGACTAACCGATTTCGAACCTGAAAATTCTTTGTGTTATTCTCGAATAAATCGCGAAGGCCTGCGTCGAATCGTGCGTTAATCAAAACAACCAATCATGAAATCGATCATCACACTCCTGACCGCAGCTGCCATTACCTTCTTGGGCCTAACCACCCAGGCTGATGCGCGCCACCAAAAGAAGAACGTTTACATCAGCAGCTATCAATCCTGTGGCACCCCAATCTATACCGAGCGTTATCTCATCGGCTACGATGAATGCGGGGATCCCGTGTTCGGCTACCGGACGGTGCGTTCGTCCTATCGACCTGTGGTGCGCCAGTACTACGCACCTCGCCAGCAGCCGCGCTATCAGAGAGGCTACAACTATGGTGGGGGCTACTCGAACAGGCGGGTAACGATTCAAGGAAGCTATTGCCGCTAGTCGCTGTTGGTGAATCTTGGGATTAAAATATGAGGGCAGGATGATTGATTTCATCCGGCCCTCGATGGTTTTGACGGGGGAGGCTTAGCGGAGGAATGCTTCGTGCAGGCCGCCGTCCACGGTGATGACTTGGCCGGTGGTCTTGCTCAAACGTTGCGTCACAAGAAGGAAGTAAGCTTCCGCCTGATCCGCAGGAGTGATCGGAGCTTTGGTGAGAGTGCGGTCTGCATAGAACTGCGCGAGCTTCGTGACCAGAGATTCTGTTTCCTCATCATCTGTGTAAGCGATGTTGTATTTTGCAAGTGAGCCGATGACGCGCTCCCGTGGAAACATGGCTGAGCCTTGCACGACGGTGGCCGGAGCCACACCATTCACGCGGATGAGCGGCGCAAGCTCGATCGCGAGTTCCCGCACTAGGTGATTGGCCGCTGCTTTTGAAGTGTCATAGGCGAGCGAGCCTTTTTTGGCTACGGCGGCGTTGGCGCTGGTGGTGAGAACGAG
>Ga0105048_10018864_pt1 | contig 10586 bp, 9 predicted proteins | sample MAT05_FD_78382 | JGI IMG/M metagenome (GOLD analysis project Ga0105048, IMG submission 78382) | Freshwater microbial communities from Lake Fryxell liftoff mats and glacier meltwater in Antarctica - MAT-05 | ecosystem: Environmental > Aquatic > Freshwater > Ice > Liftoff microbial mat | place...
AGACTCTTTGGCCAGCGTTCTCAGTCAGCCGCAACCGTCTCGGGTACCCCCAGATGTGGTCAACCCGGATTTATATTCAGGATTTCTTTGACCCCGGCGGATCACCGCAAGAGTTCACGTCTTGAGTGCACCCTCTTGCAGTCCCTTCATGTACCAGTTCTGGGCGATGCCGAAGAAGATCAGACTCGGGATGATTGCGATCACATAGAGCGCGGAAATCCCCGGTCGCGACAATGCGGCAAGTCCGCCCGACGAGTTCGCGATGAACACCGGTAGCGTTTTGTTGACCGCCTCGTTCATCAGCGTCTGCGCCAGCACATATTCACCCCAGGCGGCATTGAAATTGACAATCATTACCACCACGATGCCATTGCGAACCAGCGGGAGCATGATTCCGAAGAGTGCCCGGATCGAGCTGGCGCCATCGATCCTGGACGAATCCATGATGTCGCGAGGCACGCTCTGGAAGACGCCGCGCATGATGAAGACGGAGACGGCGGCGGTCAGTGCGGTATACGGCAGCATCAATCCCCACGTCTTGTTGATCAGACCGAGACTGTCCTGAACATTGAAAATCCCGATCAACGCGGTCACGCGAGTCGGGAAGAAGGTCGAGGCCACCAGTGCGCCGATGATAAATTTCTTCCCCGGTGTTCTCAGGTGAACCAGCGCATACCCGGCCAGAATCGCGGTGGAGGTCGAGAGGAAGACAGCGCCGGTCGTCACCATCACACTGTTCCGGAAATTGTGGATGACGATATCCCGCTGCTTAAATACCCGCTGGTAGTTGATCCACCACGGCGATTCGAAGTTCTTCGGCCAGATGTATCGCTGCACGCTATCGGGAACCGATTTCACCGATTCGAGCAGCACCCAGAAAAATGGGAAGAGAATCAGGAGGCAGGCGGTGACGAGCACCGCGTGGAGCGCTATCCTGCTCCAGCGAATTCCCCGCTTCGGATGCACATACCCCGCCGAGAGAACTCCCACATTAGTTCTCCCGCTCTCCATGACGTTCCCGACCGCCATCCAGCTCCCTCAAAACTTGAGAATTGCGCAACCCATCACTCAACTCCCGCCAATCTACCAGCAAACTCAAATGCAGGGTCCCCAAGCGGTTTTCTTACCTGAACGCATGCCCATCTTCACCGAATATCTCGATTCAACCCCGCACGGGTGAACCAAACCGGTCTCTGGCGTCACAATCTCACAGACACTCTCGATCGAATCTCGTCAGATTGGATGGATTCAATGTTCAGCCGGGGTAAATCAACACGCAGCCTCATCTCGATTGCGATCGCGCTCATGCTGGGCGGGTCATCCGTGGACCTTTCGGCAATCGCGTTGGCCGATCAATCCGAGACCCCACCGACTATCCTGGCGGCAGGCGCGCCGAGATATCTTGGTGAAACTGCATCCGACGATGCCTTTTTCGCCGAACTCGCATCGGCAAACATGATCTCCTTCCTGCCGATCTTTCAGTACCAGGAAGTGCCGGAGTCGCAATCTCTCCCGCGAGAGGTCGACTACTACCCACCGTGTTCTCCGGAGGAAGAACCCTTCCGCTCGATGCGATTGCACGGAGTCAAACTCGTCATTCCCGGCAACTTGCTCTATGCGAGCACGCTCACCCCGGAAGAAGGCGACGCCTATCTTCACATGCTGATCGAGTGCGCTGGCGAAGGCGGAATCGCCGGGATCTTCAGCGTCGATGAGCCTGCTCTCGGCAATCCCGATCTTGACGAGCGCGAATCTCAGGTTCGCCTGCTCTACGAGCGAGCGAAAGCAATCGCTCCGGATATCCCGATCATCATGGTCCACGCGCCGATCGTCACCGAAACCCTGACCGCCGATGGTTCATGGCGTCCGATTTCCGCGGAAGAAGCCTCCATTTACCTTCAGTCGGTTGCCCGTCTCAGTCTCTGGGCAGATATCGTTGGGTTCGATCTGTACATCATCCCTGCCGATACCGCGAAAATCTCCGCTCCCGGCTACGGCATCGAGATCGTTGACTACTCCAGCGCGATTCCCGCCTATCTCGACTGGCTTCAAACCAATCTGCCCGATAAAGAGACGCTGATCGTCCTGCAGGGATTCGCCTACGCCAATCTCCTCGGGATGGACCAGAGCATCGACGCAGTCCGCCGGCCGACACTCGACGAACTTTCGGGAATGGCCTGCGTAGCCTGGGTTTCCGGAGTGGACCACATCGGGTGGTGGGGACAAAGTCTGCTCGGTGAATCCGATGCCGCGCTGTGGAATGACATCAAATCGGTCTCACACTCGATCTCTACGGACCCCGTCACCTTCTGCCAATGATCCGTTGAACGGGTCCCGGTCAATGGTTGTCCGATCGACCCAGGCGATTGACCGACCGATGTGAAGAGCGCCCAATGGCGGTTGGCCCTGGGCATAAGGCACAGAGACTCTTCTTCTCACTCGACTAAACTGAACCCGGGCAGTCGTTTCGACGCCAGGACTCAATTCGCACCGGACGGAATCACGCAATGGAATCCATTCTCGGCTTCATCGTCCTTATCCTGATCGTGCTCCTCGTCGCCGCGTTCGGAATGTGGGCAGCGCAGGGCATCGGCGCGCGTCTTGGCCGGAAAGGACCGGTTGATCCGATCAACCGAGCCGCGGCTCCGCTCAGCGGTGACAGCCTGATCACTCACCATCCGTCACCTGATGGTCGTCATGTTGTCATCACCTCCGCGAACGAAGTCCGACCTGGTCATTGGGTAGAATCACCCTCGCTCATCGATCTGGAGGGTCAAGCGGAGTGGTTTGCCCTTGATGGACGCTGGAGTGCGGACGAAATCAACTGGTCGACCGATAGCACAAGTGTGACGATAAAATTGCGAAAGTATCCGGGCGACGTTCCTGGCTTCAGCCTCGTGGCCGATCTCTCCATGCAACAGGTGCGCTTCATTACGAGAAGTGGAAACGAATCCGTTCCGCTCACAGAAGTCGAGACCTGGCTGGACGATTACGTCCGGCGTTTTGGTGTCAGCAACAACTAAGTTCGACCGGCAACAGATGGCCGCTGACAAGATGGTGAGGAAGGAATGGTGAGGTACGGGCCCCCGCGCCACCAACAGATGGTGGCGCGGGTAGGGTTGAGCCCCGTGGCCAACTATCGTCCCGGAGATCGATTGTCGCCTCACTCTTTGCCGGGCGCTCCCAGTCTCCGACTGTCCGGGTCTATCGTTCCAAACGACGGGGCGAGTCACATTCTTTTCCTTAACCGGCCGCACTAACCTCTATCATTAATGTCGATTGGGATGTAGTGTAACGATCCAAAGCGAGTGCAAATATGCGCAGGTTTCGAACCCTGTTCAATTCTGAAGTGGCGTTTTCGTTGCCTCGCGTTCAGGAAAGGAAGCACACCATGGTTCGTGTTTCGCTCATTGTTCTCATGCTTCTTGGTATTTTGGTGGGAATTGCCCCCGCGGCGGCCCAGGACTCGGCATCGACCGGTCCGAACCTCGGCGAACCGGCAAACATCTACGACAACACGGGCGAACCTATCGGCACCGTGACCGTCATGGAAATCACCGATCCGTATTCCGATTTCGATGTCATGAACAGTCCGCCGGCCCGCGGGTATCGCTGGGTGATCGCGACCATCACGTTTGAGGCCGGCACTCGCCCGATGCCTCTGAATACGAGTGGTTTCGTCATGATCGACACGGCGGGTTTCTCGGTCTATCAGGGGTACTACTATCAGAATTCCGATGAAGCGGCGAAGTACCCACCATTCACCGTCAGTGAAGTTCCCGCTGGCGAGAAGATCACCGGTTCGGTCTTTTTCCAAGTCTTCTATGAAGAGAAGCCTGCCATTATCGAGTACTCGCCTGTCTACGAGCAGATCATTGTTGCAGTTGATCTCCGCGAGGCGAAGGTTGCTCCGGGTGATGTGACCTCCTGGACTACGACGGACGGTTCGACGATTGGAGAGATCTCAGTTGCCGGTGTGATCGATCCTTTCGAGGATTATGATTCCTCGTATCCGCCGCAGCGTGGCTTCCGCTATGTATCAGTCGCAATCGCTTTCACCAACACGGGAACCAGACCGGTTCAACTCAGTTCCTATTCATTCTCGGCGATCGATCATGAAGGGTTTTACGTCGGATCGTCCGGTATCTATCGGACACCGGAAAGCACCGCGTCGATTCCGGATCTACCCTACGATCCAGTTCCGGCAGGTTCATCTGTGTCTGGAATCGTCACGTTCCTGATGATCAATGGCGCGACATTGAAGGAAGTCATCTTTTCTCCGCAGTCCGACCGAAGAATCCGGATCGCAGAATACGACCGCGATGCGACGTTCGATCCACCAGCGTTGACGCCGGTCGCGACAGTTGCGGTTGATCCGGCATGTGAATCCGTAATCGTCTGGGGCACCAGTGCAACGCTTGCCCTCGCGCCGCTCGCAGGAGCCTTTGAATTGATCGACGGGGTCAGCTCTGGAGACACGGCGGTCGAACCACAGGCAATTCGAGATTCTGCCGCCACGTTTGAGGCCGCCGCAAACTCGCTCGAGGATCTCGATATTCCAGCCGAAGCGGAAGCTGCTGCGGTGCAGCTCTCGGAAGTCGTTCGCGGTTTGGCGGATCAATTGGAGAAGATCGCCGATGACCTCGAGGCTGATGATGCCGAAGCCGTCAGGGCCGACATTTCAGCGCTCTACGAGCAGGCTTTCTCGCTAACTGGTGGGGCGTACAGTGAACTCGCGGTTCGTTGCCCGGGTCTGAACGATATCTAGCATTCGACTCCTACAAAATGAACAAGGAGCCCAGGAATATCCTGGGCTCCTTTTCGCCTAAAGCTGCACATGGTTTTGGGACGAGACGAAGCATCGAAGATTCTTCGTTCGCGACCCCGTTATCTCGTCTCTCGAACTAATCTTTGCCACCCATCAACTGGCCCAGCACCATTGCGGCTATCCCGCCCAGGGCGGCTTTGCCGACGTTGCTGCCAAAAATTCCTCCGAGCATGTCGTCGATTCCACCGCCGGAGTTCGTGTCGACGGCTTTGTTCGTTCCTCGATCATCACCGCCTCCGCCGCCGAGCAATCCGCCCAGTACATCACCGATTCCTCCACCTCTGGACGAACCGCTACCACCACCGCCGAGGAGCCCACCCAGCATGCCGCCGCCTCCGCCGCCAAGAAGACCGCCCAGCATGTCCGTGATGTCATCGACACTGTTACCCCCGCCGGATGCCCCGGCGGTTCCTGACCGATCGACTCCGCCCATGCGCTCATTGAGCATTTTGGCGAAATCTGACCGTGAAGAATCGTCCATATTCGAGACCGCTTTCCGGGTTGCGGTTTTGAGTTGTTCCGGGCTGGCGTGTTTCGATGCCGCGGCAAGGTGACCGAGTGCCTCCTGTTGGCTGAACCCTTCGTGGGGGACACCAGTCTGGACTCGACTGATGAAGTCTTTGGCAGTCGATCTGGCGGCTTCGGGATCGCCACCACCCCCAAAGAGGCCACTCAATGACGAAGCTGCGTCTGAGCCTGAGCTCGACTCCGGATCCTCACCGCCGCCGAACATGCCTTGAAGTTTTGAAACCATGGTACGCTCCTTGCTTTATTTTCCCGGACATCAGTGTCCGCTACAAGCCAATTCTGATTGGTTCTTTCGGTATCGTATACCCTGACGTAAGTGCGATTACCCTCGCAACTTGTATCCCCTGGAGAGCAACACATGCATCGCCCCTTCCGATTCCTGGTCATTGCTTTTCTATTCTCAATGATCCTCTCCCCGCTGGTGACGACCGCGCCAGTGTATGCAGATGAAGCGAAAGATCTCCGCGAGGCGGAGTTTTCCGCCGGCGAGATTCTTCGTCTCGCCTATGAGCGCAAATTCAATGCCATGTACGACAGAATTCATCCGGATGCTCACGCGGTAATTCCGCGGATTGCCGCGGTGGGGGTGTTCGAGCAGGTCTACGAGGAGACCAATGCCGGTCTCGGCGAAACCACAGGCGCGAAACTCGTGAACTGGACATGGCCGGTCACCGGAGAGCGCTATCGCAACGCGGTCGAAATTACATTTGAACAGCCGTACGAAGGCGAAGATGGTAAAGATGAGCTACTGAAAGACAAAATGTACCTCGTAAAGGCCGAAGGTGAGTGGCGCTGGTTCTTCGGGAGCAGTCAGGAGTTCGTCGAGGCTGCGATCGAGGAGTACGGGAGCCCGGAAGGAGAACCACTCGTCGAAGGTGACCTTGTTATCAATGTCATGACCGATCTTGATTCCTTCTATGCTGACGTACTTTCCTTCACCGATTTTCGGTATGTCAGTCCCGGATTCGTTTATGTGGAGACCGGTACATCTGTGCAAACGGCTTGCGGACCAGCACAGACCGGGTTCTGGGGTTTCTTCTGCCCGGGTGATGTCACCATCTACATCGACGAATCTCTCATCACAACGCTTCAAGATAACGCGGACTTTGCGGCTGCATTTGTCATTGCCCACGAGTTTGCCCACCATGTGCAGACCCTGGTTACTTTCGATCGGGTGGAGCAGGGCAAACCGGATGCCTGGAATGAAGTCTGGAGTATTGAGCTGGAGTTGATGGCGGATTGTATGGCCGGAGCCTGGGCCCTCGATGTCGATACCCGCGGATTGCTCGAATCCGATGATATCGACGAGGCCGTTCGATTCACGATTGATCGGCTTGGAGATCCCGATTACATCTCCGAATACGACCCACAGGCCCATGGCACCGCAGATCAGCGTGTTCAGTCATTCATGACTGGATACGAGGATGGCTTCCTCGGGTGTAATGTAGTGATCTAGAGTCGCGCGAACAGCTGACAGCACACGGCCCGGCACGTGTCTTTTATTTGCGGTTGCAAGAATGAGCGACGGCATGTGCCGGTAGACGAGCGGCGTGGTGGCGGTCACAAACGAGCGATTGTCCACCGGGACTGATCGGCATCGCTTGTAGAGAGCCCTGCGAGGCAGGCCACCGGGTTCTGAAGCCTGGTTCGCTAGTCCGGGAATGGCTCCTCGATTCGACGTGTCACACCGGCCAGGTTTCACCTATCCAGGCCATTTCCCAGAATGCGAGCTCATACCGGCTTGCGGTCAGAAACGCGTCTTCGACTCGTGCCAAACTGGCAGGAGAGATCCCTTCACAGGCACGCTCAAGCAGACCCTTGCACCAGTTGACGAGTTCATCGAACTCAGGTGAGGCATAGAGTGTGATCCAGCGCGCGTATCGCTCCTCCGACGGCAGGCCGGCGGCAAATAGGTCCTGACCGAGAGCGCTGTAGCCCCACATGCATGGAAGTAGTGCCCCCAGCAGTTCGGCATAATCACCGGTTGCTGCGACACGCAGGAGAAAATCGGTGTATCCCTGGGTAGTTGGCGTCTTTCGCTCCTGTTCCAGATCCTCAACGGTGATTCCGAACTCGGCAACGTACGACCGGTGCAGGTCCATCTCGGTGTTGAGTGTCTCGTGCAGTAGTCTCCCAAAGGCCTGCATTGTCGCCAGATCGGGAGCGCGTGCCGCGGCGAAGGCGAAGACTCTGCCGTAGTCGATCAGATACACGTAGTCCTGTCGCAGCCACATCCCGAATACTGCCGGGTCCAGCGTTCCGTCGCTGATTCCTTGTACAAACGGGTGTTCGCGTTGCGCTCGCCAGATCGGATCGGCGAGTTGCCGCAAATGATCACTAACAGGTGTCGACATCCGGTCTCCTATCGCGAAAAGAGCTCTTCCGCATGAACTGCATTGTGATTGAACGCTTTTGCCTGGTTTCGGTCAGTCAGAATTGCTGTTCGGAAGAGATAACGACCTATTGGAGGGGCAGCCAATCTTCCGTGAGAGTCAACCAGAACGCGAGTCCGGCGTAATCACCATACCCCTGAAAACGGCCGATGATTTCAGCGTCGCTTATCGTCTCGACGCCGATCTTGCGGGCATAGGTCGGCCGGGTCCACGAATCGAGAATCAGTTTCGAATACCGGCCGAGCATCATCATGATATGAGCCGCCGCATACGGGCCGACTCCCGGTAGGGAGATCAGACGCTTCGCCATTTCATCATCTGGCAACTCAGCGGGCCCAACGAAAGCGAGGGATTCCACCTCGACATCGCCATCAACGATCGATTTTGCGAGCGTACGAAGATAACCGGCTCGATATCCGCACTTCACGACGCCCCGGTAGAAGGCCTCGTCCGCGTTCGCCATCGCTTCATGAGTCGGAAATGCCCGGTTCGTCCATTGATCCATCTCTGCGCCCGGTGCCGCTTCTCCGAGGTGCTGAACGAGCGCGTTCGTCATTCTGATCGTGGCGGACCACGTGCAGTTCGTTGTGAGAATGGTCTTCACGATGTCCTCGAAAACGGTCTGACAGCGCGTCATTCGACCCGCGCCGCGGGCCACCCAGGTCAACTGGGGATCCGACAAGGCGATCGAATAGAAGGGCGTGAGATCCTGGTCCAGACGGAGCACGTGCCTGGTGGCTGCGGCAATGCTCTGCTTCTCGGCTTCATCAGGCGCCGGACCATGACATCGCACGACGGCCGAAATCGAGTCAGGTGACTCGATAGTGACAGTCCGTGGCGACCGACCAGGAAGTCGCAAAGTGATCGTCAGTGATCTGGCTCCTTCGTCCACGACCATGGGAGGCAACGAGGTGACACCGTGACCGGTTATTGTCCTGGCGAAATCGACAATCTCGCCGCCGCCTCCGATCAACGGAAAGGAGCAGCATTGTTCCGGATTCACGCTTCGTCACTCCCGTCTCGCCGCCATCACGGATCTGAGTCGACAGTGTATGTCACCCGTGATGATCAGAGAGTCCTGCGATTCGGATCAATCTGGTGAAGCGGATTCGGAAAGAACGCCGGGGTAGGGCGGCCCCGCACTACCTGAGAATGGAGCCCCGAGTAGCGTTGGGACCCCGTCCCCGACGTTCGACCCGCCAGGCGATACCCTCTTTGCTAAACCTCTGGCGTGCCCCATTGATTCGTGAGGTGTCCAGATTCGACAGTGCGCACACAGAGACCGGCAATACACCCGGCGCGCTGGCAAGTTGGCTGGCAAAAGTGACTGGAGCGGCACGTGCTGCAATAGGCTTGATCGCAATTGGAGCACCATCCGAAGGGTTCGTCCAGGTTGATTTCACAGGTGGCACAAATCGCGAGATCTGGTATCCCGGCGATTCCTCGTTCGAGCAGTTCCATTGGCGATCGATTGCACCTCAGACGTGTTCATTTGAGCGAACGTATGCGCTAACTTGATCTATTCTGACAGACTGTACTGGAGGTTGAGGTAGCCTGCAGTGGTGAGCCGGTCTTGTCTGGTCGGAGATTCCGCGCATCACAATCGCGGCATTGCGTGCGACAATCCTGATTCTGACTGATCGACCCAGGAACGCACTCAGTCCGATGAGCGTTCCCAACAAATGAGGTTCCACTGTGAGCAATCTCCGCAAAAAACTCTCCGCTCGCGATATTGCTGCCCGAAAGGGCGGTTCGAAGTTGACCATGATTGCATCATATGACTACCCAATTTCAAGGTTGGTCGAACTGGCAGGAATCGAGATCATTCTGGTCGGTGACTCTCTTGGAATGACCGTGCTCGGTTACGACTCGCCCGTGCCGGTCACGATGGATGACGTGGTGTACCACTGCCGGGCTGTCGTTCGTGGTGCGCCCAACACCCACATCGTTGCTGATATGCCGTTCCTTTCCTACCACCTGAGTGATGCGCAGGCTCTGGCGAATGCGGGGCGGCTTCTTCAGGAAGGAGGAGCCGATTCGGTCAAGCTCGAGGGCGGGACCGGGATGATTGCCGATCGGATTCGCGTGCTTGTCAATGCCGGGATTCCCGTGATGGGGCATGTTGGGATGACCCCGCAGACAGGTGGAACGGCGGGTTTTGGCACGCAAGGTGCCGATGTCGAATCGGCGTTGGCGGTTCTGGCCGACGCGAAAGCAGTCGCCGATGCCGGCGCCTTCAGCATGGTGGTCGAGGCCATACCCGCGGAGCTGGCGGCTGTGGTTACTGAACACGTGCCTGTGCCGACGATTGGTATCGGGGCGGGTCCTCACTGTGACGGACAGACCGTGGTTTCGACCGATTTGCTCGGAATCGAGAGCCCACTCTTTCTGAAGTTCGCAAAGCGCTATGCCGAACTTGGGGTGGAGATTCAGGCAGCATTCTCGCGTTACGTCGAAGAGACTCTATCGGGAATTTTCCCTGGACAGGAACTCTCTCCCTCGATGAATCCTGAGGTATTGACGGAATTGCGAAGCAGGATTCAGTAGGACACTCTGCAGACACGTACTGTTTTGTTGAACCGGTTTCGGTGGATGCCCGGGGTTGCCTACTCCGGTCACTGGTTTGGCGGAGTCTGCAACCTTGCACTTCTCCGGCTCCTCGCCTGAACGAAGAGCGACCGGCAATAGGGCGTTTCGACCTGCGGGTCGATCGTTGAGTAGGGGCCTCTGTGCTACCGAGGAGCGCTTATTGGTAGCGCCGGGGCACCGTACTCCGCGGTTCTTTCCGCACCAATTGTGTCAGCGGTCACCAATCGCCAGTCGCTCGAAATGCAACC
>Ga0105048_10018865_pt1 | contig 10586 bp, 9 predicted proteins | sample MAT05_FD_78382 | JGI IMG/M metagenome (GOLD analysis project Ga0105048, IMG submission 78382) | Freshwater microbial communities from Lake Fryxell liftoff mats and glacier meltwater in Antarctica - MAT-05 | ecosystem: Environmental > Aquatic > Freshwater > Ice > Liftoff microbial mat | place...
AAATGGTCAACTGGCGCAGGTAGATCAGCGATTTACTAATATAAATCAGGTTACCTATCATGGTTTGGATCCCAAAATATCTCTTGATGTCAAAGCGAAACTGATTTCTAAAGACAAAAAAGGTGGAATATACGCTGTAATTGTGGAAACCTCCAATCAAGGAATACTTTCATCTGATTGCGGCATTCCTAATTGCAAAGCATCTTTCAAAATAGTAAATCCAGGAACTCAACATGAAGTGGGGAATGCTTTTCTTTCCTTATCAGACCAGCAAATAAACGTCACAACGACGTCCGCAAATACAGTAAAACTAAATACGCCTAATTCCGACCTGAATAAAACCAATACAGACAGGGTGAAATTAGATAAAGCCAATGTAAATGTGATTCGGCAATAAAAAAAATACTTTCCCCGGTAAACCATTCATTCAATCTTTGCACACTAATTATTAATTATGAAATCACGCATTTTTTCCATTGTCCTCCTTCTTTTTACCATGCTTTCGCTCCATGCCCAAACCTACGAACTAAGAGACTGGAACCGCTCCGTTGTCACCAAAGTAAACAACGGAAATGCGTCAGTTGGCAGGCGATTTACTAACCGAAATCAGGTTGTTTTCCAGGGAGCCAATCGGGGCAGCGGCTGGATTTTTGCCATTCAGGTGGGCAATAATCGGGAAGGTTTGGTCATCCGTAGTTGTGGTATTAACGGCTGCGTACCCTCGGCACAAAGGGTAGTGGCTGGTAATCAACACGAGTTGATCACCATGTCCATTGCAGATATTTTGTCATTAGCCGACCAGCAATCAAATCTCCAAACCACCACCCGCTCTGCGGTGTTACGAACAGATAAGACTGCCACCAACGTTGACCTGATAAAAGAGGATAAGGCCAACGCTGACGTGATAAGAGCAGATAAGGCCAGTACGATGCAAAAAACCACGGTACCCAACAACACCAACGTCAACCTGAATAAGGCCAATACGAAGGTGATTCGGCAGTAATACCAGTGGGTTATTGGCATTCAGATATCCCAGGGCATCACCAGACTGCCAAGCAGCCTCCCGTCGCAACAACTTATTGCAACGGGAGGCTGCTTGGTTTCAAACGCCCCCGTCGCAAAAAGTCTATTCCTTCCATTTAATGTTACACCCCCCCGAAGGCCGTTGCACAGCCGGAGGCATATCGCCCTTTAGTACTGCATCCAAAGCGGCGCGCAAATCTTCACCCGTACAGGGTACAGGGTTGCGTTTGGGACGACTGCTATCCAACTGACCACGATAAAAAAGCCGCATTTGAGCATCAAATACGTAAAAGTCGGGCGTGCAGGCAGCATCATACGCCCGCGCAACTTCCTGCGTGGCATCAAATAAATAGGGGAAATTGTACCCAACTTCGGCGGCTAATGCTTGCATTTTATCCGGCCCGTCTTCCGGGTAGGCCGCTGTGTCATTGCTGTTGATGCCCAAAAAAGTAACGCCTTTGGAGGCATATTCCCGGCTGACACGGACAATTTCCGGGTTGACGTACAATACATAAGGACAATGGTTGCAAATAAACATGACTACCGTAGCGGCGGCAGGTGGCAGGCCGTGCAGGTGGATCATTTTACCGCTAACGGTGTCTGGCAAGGTGAAATCGGGGGCAACTGTACCCAGCGGTAGCATATTGGATTCGGTGTAAGCCATATTTTTTAATATTTTTTTTTGAAACACAAAAGTAATGTACGTTGGGTCGTCCTCGCCCGACGATGTCGCGGAACACACCAGACAGAAGAGGAGCAAAGGGTTAACACCAAAATCCACAGTATGTTTTTTTTGAACCGGATGGGTATTTTGCCGTTTACACTTTACCGAACAAGATTCGGTGGTACATAAAACTATGGTTTACACAATTGAAAGAACACAAAAATTGCCCATATCCTTGGAGCAGGCTTGGAATTTTTTTTCCTTACCCGCCAACCTAAAGAAAATCACGCCTGAAAGTATGGGGTTTGATATTCAATCGAGTTCTCAGTTTTTAGGAAAAATATACGCCGGACAGATCATTTGCTATATCGTTCGCCCGGTTTTGGGCATTCCGATGTTTTGGATGACAGAAATCACGCAGGTGGTACCGGGTAGTTATTTTATTGATGAACAACGTATCGGGCCTTATGCTTTATGGCACCATCAGCACCATTTTAAAGCCGTACCAGGCGGTGTTGACGTCATTGATTTGGTGCATTACCGGATACCGCTGGGTGTTTTGGGGCGCTTGGCGCATTGGATGTTTGTAAAAGGCCAATTGGAAAGCATTTTTAATTATCGTTGGAATATCTTAGAAACGATGTTTGGAAAAATAAACGAAAAACCATGAAGGGCGCATTTTTTAGTGATTTGAAAGTGGTGGAATTTGCCGGTGTTATGGCGGGGCCGGCCGTGGGTATGTTTTTTGCTGAATTGGGTGCAACAGTGATAAAAATTGAAAATAAAACGACTGACGGCGATATGACCCGGGGCTGGAAAAACGCTAAAGAAGACCCCAATTCACCCATATCTGCTTATTTTTGCAGCATTAACTGGGGCAAACAACACCTGTTTTTAGACCTGAATGATGCAGCAGATCAACAGCAGGCCCTTGACCTGGCCTCACGGGCTGATTTGGTCATTTCCAATTTCAAACCTGCATCTGCCCGGCGTATGGGGGTGGATGCCGATACCTTGCGGTCAAAAAATCCGCGCCTGATCTTTGCTCAAATTGATGCCTTTGCCGACCCGGAAGACGAACGGCCTGCATTTGACATGGTTTTACAGGCAGAAGCCGGGTTCCTGTTTATGTGCGGAGAACCGGACCGTCCGCCAGTGCGTATTCCGGTGGCGGTCATTGACCTGATGGCAGCCCACCAGATCAAAGAAGGGGTACTCATGGCGCTATTGCACCGGGAAAGAACCGGGGAAGGGAGTGTAGTCCGTGTATCGTTGATGGAAGCAGCCATCGCCACGTTGGCCAATCAGGCGGCCAATTACCTGAATACCGGCATCATACCGCAACGCATGGGTACTGCTCATCCCAATATCGCGCCTTACGGCGATGTTTTCACCTGCTCCGATGGCCAATTGGTGCTCATTGCGGCTGGCACGGAGCGTCATTTTCAGCGACTTTGCGCAGCCGTAGAACACCCGGAATGGGTGCAAAATCCCGATTTTAAAACCAATAGCGACCGGGTGCAGCACCGCAAAGCGCTAAACGAACAATTGGCAAAGGCTTTCCAACTATTTACGGCGGAAGCCGTTTTGCAGCGTTGTCACGCTACGGGGGTTCCGGCGGCTCGTATCCGGGATATGAAAAGCGTTTTTGAATTGCCGGAAGCGCGGGCGATGATTTTAGAGGAGGTTACCGCAGAGGGTATTTCCACCAAAAGGGTGCAATCAGTAGCGTTTAAAATAGTACACTGACCGAGTGGTACACGATTCCTGTTCCAATGTATCTCTTTGCCAAAATAGTTTAAAATAGTACACTGACCGAGTGGTACCGCTGCAATTATTCCGCCTGTTATTAAATGGACTCGTTCCTAATTGCCCTCAAAACCTTTTAGTCAATTCTACGTTTCCTACAAATGGCTTTTTTAACCCTTATTCATGAAAAAAATACTCCAAGTACTTGCTTTTCTCTTTATTGCCTTAATTATAGGTCTGTTAGCGTTGCGTTTTGCTTTGAATGAAAAAGAGCCACCGGGTACACAAAGCCCCGAAACAGACCAAATAACACAAACTATCTACCACAACCTCAATAAAACAGCTTGGGATAGCACCCGGTGGGTAAAATGGACGTTTCGCGGAGGACATCGCTATTTATGGGACAAGCATCAACATCGTTTGCTGCTGCAATGGGACGATCGGGAGGTAGTGCTTGATCTTGTCACGCTACAAGGCACGGCTAAAAAAGCAGACATCCTGCTCTCCGGTGAAGCAGCCGATAAAATGCGGCAACAAGCCTATAAAATGTTTTGTAATGATAGTTTTTGGTTGACAGCCCCCTTCAAATTAACCGACCCCGGTGCTGTGCTGACCATGGTAACCTTACCCGACGGCCGAAAAGGGATGAAAGTAACTTACGGCACCGGTGGCGCTACTCCCGGCGACAGCTACGTGTGGATATTAGATGAAAAAGGTACTCCCGTTAGTTTTAAAATATGGGCATCTATACTGCCCATTGGTGGCGTGGAAGCCACCTGGGAAAAATGGATACAACTACCAACGGGTGCAAAATTATCTACTTTTCACCTGATTGGCGGCAAAATGGAATCTATCATCACCGATGTGGATGGAGGCATGAGTGCACCAGCGTTTTGAATAGGTGTTTTTATGTTTTTGTCTGAAATGGAAATTTTTGGCGGTAAGTGGCCAGCACCGCCGAGGCAGCTTCTTTTGTTTCTCCATGCTCCTCCCCGTGCAAACAATTCCCGGGTTAAGGCTACTTTGATTTGCAATTTTTCATCGTCATTTTTGATGCGTTTCAGCGTACCATAAGCCACCAGAATAATGAGTGAAAACAAATTTTTATTGGTTGCCAGTGTCTCTCTATGCTGTATTGCCATCATCATGCTGCCGTCCGACCGTTTGAAGGCGTACAAAATCTCTTTGGGGAGTGATCTTATATACTGGAAGGATTGCTTTATGGGTTGCCATTTGAAAAGGTAATCTTTATAACAGGCCCACAAGGCACCATCGGTGTCCTCGAAAAAAAACTGCACCTTTCCAACCGCAGCATCAGGGTTAGGGCGCTCCAAGTCAGCGTTGGTATTGGGCACCGTACGGCGGTAGCGAATTACTTCTCCGGCCTTACCATTGCACCAAATGGCACCCTCCTTCACGCTGGAGCAGGGCGGTTGATTTTATCTTTCGACCATCGGCCTGCTGCAGCGTGAAGGAGGAGGCACTTTGGGCGATTTCCGCTGAGGTGTTTGCGGTGTTGAACACAAATTCTGGCATAGTTTGAAGTTTTGATGTTTTAAAATGAAGTCATGAAGGAACGATTTTTTCTTAATAAAATAAAAAAATATTACGCGTTTATATCTGTAAATGAATTAGTTGATAGTAAATACATAATTTTTTACAAAAAAATTATGTATTTACTATCAATTAATTCATTCATTCCCGTACTATTAGAAATTAGCCGACAACCGCAGGAACACAAAACGGCCATTGAAGCCGCCCTGGTTGGGTTGGAACAGGAAACGGCCCCGGTTGGAGGCATCGCGACCTGAAGCATAATCTAAGGAACCCAAAGCATTGCGCGGATCAATGTATATCTGATCGGGATAGACATCAAACAGGTTATTGGCGCCCAGGGCTACCGTGAGGTTATTGGTCAGGCGATATAACAGCGTCAGGTCGGTGATGAGTACCGATGCAAAGGTTTGGTCAATGTACGCGGCGCCGTTTGCATCGCGGGAAAACTGTGTGTTCCAGAACGTGCCGTCTGCTTTTTTAGCGTCGGCATAGATATTGGATAAGAAGGTGATTTCACCAAAATTGACCGCACGGGCCGTGATCTCAAACTTGCCAATGCTGTACGAAAGGCTGGCACTGAGTTTGGTGTTCGGCTGGAATACTTCTATCCGCGATTGTTGCTGACGATCGAACAGCAGGTTGCGGAAATAGTTGCCCGGATTGGTGGTCGGGTCGTTTTTAGCCGGATCATCAATCAAGGTAGTGCTGTTGATACCGGTCACTTCATTTTTATTCAGGTTGTACGCCAGGGTAGCATTTAAGCGGCCCTTACCCAGGTCGGTGCGGTAGCTGGTAACGATGTCAATTCCCTGGGTGCGGGTATTGGCTGCATTGGCAAAGAAATTTACATTATTGATACCCACATACTGATCGGCGGTAAAGCCCAAAACGCCACGGCTAAAAGCGCCGGAATAGATGACACGGTCTTTAATTTCGATCTGATACACGTCTGCCGTGAAGGAGAACGGCCCGGCAGCCACCGTAAGTCCTCCGGTAAGGCTGACGGAGGTTTCGGGGCGCAATTCATCCACGCCGATCACCTGGCGGGAGATCGGGTTTTCGTTGTTGACAGTGAGGGTATTGGATGGCAGGCCGCTGACGAACTGTGTGCTGGTATTTTGAAAATAACGCTGGTGCAGGGAGGGTGCCCGGAAACCCGTGCTGGCCGAACCGCGCAGGGCAATATTGCGGGTAATTTTGAAACGGGTTGCGATTTTACCCGTCACATTGGTGCCGAAATCGCTGAAATTTTCAAAACGACCGGCCAAAGCGATCAGCCAACGGTCAAACAATTCGCCTTCCACATCGGCGTATAAACCCACGCTGTTGCGAGATTTGTCCACCTGATCATTGGGTTGAAAACCAGGGAACACCTGTGAACCGGGCAATGCCAATGTTGTGCCGGCAGCCGCACCGCCAATGGTCAATGGCGCGGTTGGTACGGATTTTTTAGCGTCGGCACCCGTGTAGGAATTTAGTTCTCCTGCGTTGATCTGATAGTTTTCCAACCGGAATTCGGCCCCTGCGGCTAAGTTAAGATCGGAAATTGGTCCCGCTTCTTCTATTTTGCGCACGAGATCTAAGTTGGTGGTATTTTGCGTGAACTTCAACTTTCCTGCATCAAAATCTGGCTGTATGGTACCATTGGGCAGGGAAGCATTACCCGATTCCTGTACTTCAAACTGGAAGCTGTTTTGCCCAAAGGTATTGCTAAAATCAAGGGTCCATTTGTCAAAATTCATTTTATATCCTGCTATGAGCGACTGATCCTGGATGGTAGGAGAAATGGCTGGCAGAAAGCCGTTGGGATACACCAATGAACCATCAGCATTGAGCGGCTGTTGTGCGCGGGATACCGGTACGCGGTTGTTGCCAAATCCTTTACCGGTACGGTGGGTAACACCTCCGGCAAAATACAATTCGGAACGCTCCGTCACCGGCACCGAACCGTTGAGGAAAAGGCCGATATTGCGCGAGGTAGAATTGCCAAATACCATATTTTGGCGATCGTACTTGTTTTGTGCAATTAAAGTAGCATCATCAGCGATGAGGCGGGCACGGAAATCGTTTGCTACCTGCCCGGTAGGAGTGCCAGGGAAAGCACCGGCTGATCCCAGATAAATCGTAGGAGCATTGTCTTCGCCGCTGCGGGTGGTTCTGCCGCGTTCATTGTATTGAGCAGTGACGGAAAGTGCGCCTTTTTTACCCAGTCGGAAGCCTTTGGACAGGTCGAGTTGTACCACTTCACCGTCGTTGAGTTTTTGGCTTTCCTGTTTGGTAGTACCTCCGGTCACCGGCACCTCATATTTCATGTTGGTCAGGTGCAGGCCCGTGGTTAAAGAGGCAGAAAGTCCTTCGTAATTCTTTTTCATGACGACATTAATCACGCCGGCGATAGCATCGGAGCCGTATTGCGCCGCAGCGCCATCGCGCAGCACTTCTATACGTTCGATGGCGGCCACCGGAATCACGTTCATGTCCGTACCTACCGAGCCACGCCCGACGGTACCGTTGATATTGACCAATGCCGAGGAATGGCGGCGTTTGCCATTCACCAATACCAATACCTGATCGGGGCCGAGACCGCGCAAAGAGGCAGGGTCTAAGTGGTCGGTGCCATCCGTTACGGTTTGGCGGTTGGAGTTGAAGGAAGGTGCCACAAAATTGAGGATTTGGCCCACATCCACCTGTGAGAATCCTTTTAATTCGCGTGGTGTAATCACATCTACCGGCACTGCGGTATTGGTGGCGGTGCGGGGCTTAGAGGAGCGTGAACCCAGCACGGTCACTTCTCCGACGGATGCCGCATTGGAAATTAAGGTAATATTGAGGTCGCCTGCTCCGGTCACGGTGATTTCCTGACGGATGTAGCCCGTGTAGGTGATGACCAATACATCGCCTGGATCAGCCTCAATTTCAAAGCGGCCGTTTGCATCGGTGCGGGTGCCGCGCCCTTTGCCTTTTACAGCAACGGTGACGCCAATCAGCAGCTCCTTGTCGTCACCCGTTATTGTGCCTTTGATGGGTGCTGCTGCCGTTTTTGACAACGAGGGTGTTGAGAACAAATGGTTGCCGGCATCAGCCGTCACTTGTCCGTAAGCATTGGCAGCAACTGCTATAAATAGCAACAATGCCAGGTGCATTTTTCTCTGAGAAGAGAAAAGAGAAAAAAAACTTGTGTTGAAAAGCTTCATACTGTGATCCAATAGTTAAAAATGTGAAAATATAATAAAAATATCGTTATATACAATGGAAATAAAAGTGCGTACTGCTGAAGTTGTCGGTCATAAGTACGTAAATAGAAATAATCGTAGTTTTGAATTTCATTAATTACCTTATTATCAAGGGTTTGTGGGACTGTGGACTGTGGACTACTTACAAAGAGCCGTGCAGGGTTCTTTGTTTTTGTTTTATCAACTTCCAAGGATACTTTGAAGTATTTGATATTTTTTATTTATTTATTTTTCTCTTCAAAATATTCAATTAGCGCATACACTTTTGGTATTTGTTTGCGCAGCCGGTCTTCCACGTCAATGGGTATGTTTTGCTGGCTAAAAGGCATATTTTTGATAAACTGACTACCCGTACCGGCATTTCTGCCGTATTTATAATCATACGTAAATCGGCCTGCTGCATCGGTTTGGACACCGGGGATTTCGCGATTGGGTACACTGATATAAAATTTGCTGTTGGTCAGGTTTCCTGCTCCGTTGAATAAATTCTGTTGTTGCATGACCTCGTATAATTCCTGCGCAGTGTTCACGGAAGGATCCACGAGTTGCACCTTTTTTACCAATAAATGCCGATAGCGGTATTTTCTTCCTTTTTTATAATTGTATAGTTCTTCCAGCACTTTTTGTATGTTGTCTGTGAGGTAGGGATAATGGGTGCAGCCGAGAATCAGGGTTTTCAGGGGTTTTGTCCCTGGTGTGGCGCGCATTTTTTCCAAAAGTGACACCAAGTGATACCGCACGTAGTTATCGGCTGAGTTGATTTGCAATTGGCTGCAATCGTCGGTTTTGGCGGCATCACAGAGCATTTTATTGGCTGAAAAATCAAAATTATATATATCCATTAAGGCGCGGTCAATTGCCAGGTCGGTACCGGTTACATTGGGGCCTTTGTAGTTGGCACGTGGTGCGGTCTGCTTTCGATCCAAATAATTAGGTTCTTCATCTACGGCTTCGGCTACCCCAACGCCTCCCTGACTAACATATTGAATATCACCGGTATAACCCATTTCTTTTCTCAACCGATTTAAGGTATTGACATAACCTTTGGAGGCGACGGTACCGGCGGTAGCAAAAATACCAATGGTGCCGCTTTCATTCTTTTTAAACGTCTGCAACGCCCCTTCTGACCCGGCATCTATTACGCCTACGACCGGTATATTTAATCCTGCTTTTTTCAGCAAATCCCTAATCTGCTCAATTCCGTAAGCAGTAGCGGTATTACAGGCTACCACAATGACTTTTACGGGTTTTTTATCCGTTTTGGGTTCCGCCGCCGCGCCATAATATTTGTTAGAGAGCATAAACTGGGCATCTTTTATAATATGCTCCCGAAGCAGATCGAGTTTGCCCACACCTGCGTAATTGCCATAAGGCATATTGGCCTGATCGGCTAAATAAATGAAGTCCTCGGTCTGAAAATCGGGTATCCCGTCCGCTCCGTTTTGTCGGGTTCCGTTTTGGTGTGCGTCATAATTGATGATGCCATTTAACACCGTCAATCCGCCAGTACCTGAATCAAAGACACCGATGGGTAGGGAAGCGTTGCCAACCGGATAGATTTTTGCGTTTACATAGTAGAAATCAGCCGTATCATGGAGAATTTGCTGAAGAATATCTTTTTGTGCGATGGAGTCAAAAGACAAGAGCGCAAAAAAGCAAAATGCCGGAAATATACGTTTAAACAGGCGATTCAAAAACATGTGGTGATCGTTAGATAATGGAGAATAATGAAACGTAGAGAATTTCCCAAAATATTGAAAACAATTTATTTGAAAGAACTAAAAATTGCGATTATTTTTATTTACCTAATTAACATAATGTTGTCAGATAATAAGCCCTTAGAACAATGTTTGAAACAGTTTGGTTGCAAATATACCTGTTTAATGGGTAGCATACCATAATAAGTAGTCCACAGTCAATAGTCCACAGTCCACAGTCTCACAAACCCCTGATTATAAGGTAATTAATGAAATTCAAAACTACGATTATTTCTATTTGCCAATTACTTTCTTCATTTTAAATTTTGTTTATAGTTTTTTTAAGATTATTAGTAACGTCGGGGTATTGCCGAAGTTGGGGAAATAGAATTCCAAATGTTCAGCCTTAGCACCAATGTACAATAGAATTACTAATGTTCAATTACTTCCGTCTACCCCTTTTTTGCCAATACCATGTTAGCAGTTGGCGTTTTTTCGTCCGCTTATTTCTTTGCAAAATTAGTTTCTAAAAATTTAAAAATCAAGTCAAAATGTTTTAAAGGCTCTGTGTGTCCGCCTTCAATAGCAACGTGTTCACAGTAATATTTAAACTTGTTAGTTTTAAGTCTTGTAATCATCTTTTCAGACATTGGCGTTGAAGGA
>Ga0105048_10018866_pt1 | contig 10585 bp, 8 predicted proteins | sample MAT05_FD_78382 | JGI IMG/M metagenome (GOLD analysis project Ga0105048, IMG submission 78382) | Freshwater microbial communities from Lake Fryxell liftoff mats and glacier meltwater in Antarctica - MAT-05 | ecosystem: Environmental > Aquatic > Freshwater > Ice > Liftoff microbial mat | place...
CGCCGCTGCTCACGCCGCCGCTGCTCACGCCGCCGCTGCTCACGCCGCCGCTGCTCACGCCGCCGCTGCTCACGCCGCCGCTGCTCACGCCGCCGCTGCTCACGCCGCCGCTGCTCACGCCGCCACCGATTGCGCCGCCAGTGGTCGCGCCGCCGCTGGTCGCGCCGCCAGTGGTCGCACCGCCAGTGCCCACGCCACCCGTGGTCGCACCGCCATTGCCCACGCCGCCGGTACGGGTACCGCCATTGCCCACGCCGCCCGTGCCGGGCTTGGCCAAACCCGCGCCACCAGAACCTAGGTCGGGGAGACCACCACCTGAGCTGACTGATGCGGCACCACCCAATGGATCGTTATTCGAGCCTTCGATCCGAAACGGATCATCGTCGAAGGTGGCGCAGCCAAGCAGGCTCAGCCCCAGCGACACGATGGATCTGGTTTTGCGCATCAGAACGTTCCGCCGTGCGCCGATACGAGAAGGGAGTGGAGAGGGCGCATGGGTTCTCGGGCTTGATCGCAAGTTCGGTGCCAACAGCCACCCGGCCGGATTTGCGGCTTTCTTTCGCTCGACCAAGCAGGCGTCGTAGCTCAACGGGCCAGGCTCCGCGCGCGCATGTGGCAATCCGACCCGACCAGCGGTCCAACCGGGCAGGTTCCCAGCCCGGTCAACCTCTACGAAGCCCACCGCGCGTACCGCCTGTGTGGCGAACAGGCAGCCTATTCGTCCGGGGGGGCTTGGAAGGTGTCCAGTATGTGGCCGGAGCGGCAGGCCTTGGTTTGGAGATAGAAATGATTGTGGACGTTGGGCTCTATCTCGTGAGCCAGTCGCTGGCTGACGACGACACCCTCGGCCGTGAGCTGGTTGATCTTGTCGGGGTTGTTGGTCATGAGCGCGACGCTGCAGACGCCGAGTGTGCGCAGCATCGCGGCCGCAACCGCGTAGTCGCGTTCGTCCGCGGCAAAGCCCAAAGCCAGGTTGGCATCGACGGTATCCAGGCCTCGTTCTTGAAGCGCGTAGGCGCGGATCTTGTTGGCTAGGCCGATCCCGCGTCCTTCCTGGCGCATGTAGAGCACGATGCCGTGAGGCTCCTTGCCGATTCGGACCAAGGAACGCTCGAGCTGGGCGCGGCAATCGCAGCGCTGCGACGCAAACGCATCTCCCGTCAAGCACTCCGAGTGCAGACGAGTTGGCACGTCCGAAAGTCCCGCCACTTCTCCGCGAACAATCGCGACGTGCTCGTGACTATCGCGATCATTGCTGAACACGTGCACGCGAAACTGGCCAAAGTCCGAAGGCAACTCGGCGCTGGCAATCAATTTTGCCTCGGCCAGGCGTCGAGTAGCTGGTGATTTGCGGAGCACCAACTGGGGGATCCGGTTAGACAAAGCCATATGAATTACTCCTGCGTACGCTGAACATGAGCAACGCGAGCAAGCGATGATGGCTCGCTCGCGTGCTCGGAATTGGAACTGCAGTGCCCGCCGTCGGCAAACCCGCCGCTTAGTTCGGGAGGACGACGGTATCGATGACGTGGATCACGCCGTTGGATGCTGCGATATCCGTCTTGATGACCAACGCGTCGTTGATTTTCACTTCGGAGCCGTTGACCATCACGGTCAAGTCTTTACCTTGAACGGTTTTCAGCGATGTTGCGCCGACCACGTCTTTGGCCATCAGATTTCCGGGGACGACGTGATAGGTGAGTACCGCCACCAACTTTTCCTTGTTCTCGGGCTTCAACAAGTTGTCGACGGTACCAGGGGGCAACTTCTTGAAGGCTTCGTCGGTGGGGGCGAACACTGTGAACGGGCCGGGACCCGAAAGTGTTTCGACCAAGCCCGCCGCCTGGACGGCCGCCACCAAGGTAGTAAACGAGCCCGCTGCGACCGCGGTCTCGACGATGTTGGACGTCGGAGCGTCGGGCGGGGCATCAGTTGCCTCCGTCTCGGCTGTCGCCGGTTCTTGAGCAGCGCCGCCACAGGCAGTGGGCAAGGCAACGAGAGAGATGAGGAACAAGGATGAGAGCAGCTTCATGCGTAGAATCTCCTGATGAGTGTTTCTGAGGAGCTGAGCGGGCCGACCGTTGCACCCGGCATCAGCGTGTGTACAGATATTGTCCACTTTCTGTCTAGGTCAACCCTTGCCCCCCAAAACAATTATAAAAAACCCGGCCCCCGGCCCAGCGGCGGGTTCCGAGCCCGTCAGCTCCATCCGGGTCGTCGCCGCACTCACGGGCATCCCCATGGGTACGTTGCGCGTTTGGGAGCGGCGGTACGGCTTTCCTCGACCCGCCCGCCGCGAAGGTTCCAATCGACGCGTCTACGGGACCGACCAAATCGAGCAGCTGCGAGCGATCGCCGACGCGCTGAGTCAGGGGTACCGGCCGGGCGACGTCATGCACAAGCCTCTGAGCGAGCTCAAGGCATTGCTGAGTGAGCGCCCCCAGCCCCCAGCTCTTGGGCGGAGCGCAGCGGGTAGCGCTGTGGGAGACGTACCAACCCTGCTCGGCCTACTCGCGGCCGACGACATCAAGGGGATCGAGGACGAGCTTCGCTTTGCGGCCGCCGCCTTGGGAGCCAAACGCTTCGTCACCGAACTCGCGCAGCCGCTTGCGTTGGCGGTTGGTGAGTGGTGGGCGGATGGCAAGCTCGCGATTCGGCACGAGCATGTCATGACGGAGTGCCTCACCACCCAGCTGCGTTCGCTGCTAGCCACACATCGAAACGCCGATGGCGCGCCTACCATCGTACTCACGACGCTGCCAGGCGAACCCCACACGCTCGGCTTGCAGATGGTCGCGCTCTACCTGGCGTTGAGCGCCGCCAAGCCGCTGCTGCTGGGCCCGAACACACCGCCCGAGCAGGTCCTGGCCGCTGCCAAGTCGCTCGGGGCTTCTGTCGTCGGCATCGCCGTCACGCCGACCGCCGATCTACAAGCCACTCGCCGGGCTATTTTACGGCTGGACCGCGAGTTGCCGGCTGCTGTCGCCCTTTGGGTCGGCGGCCAGGCGGGCAGTCTTCTGGGAAAACTGCCCGAGCGCGCCGAAGTCATCACCACTTGGTCGGCCCTTGATGCCGCCCTCGAGCACTCCAGAGTCCGGGCGCGCCGGTAGTCTCGCGCGCTTTGGAGCGGTGCACGGCGTCGGGCGTAGCTGATGCTCGTGGTAGATCAAGCCATGGATCAAGCCACCCGGCGGATTGTCCAGCACACTTGGACCCAGTTTTCCGTGGAGCGTCGGGCCGGCGCCGATGTCTTCTACTCGAAGTTGTTCGAGCTCGATCCTGCGCTGCAATACCTTTTCCGGCGCCATGAAAGAGGGCGCTCTCAGCGGTTCGTGAGGCGCGGGCAGGAGCCGGCTCAGTTTTCGAGCCCGACCTCGAGCAAGACGACGTTGCGCGCGGAGATGTCAAAGCTCGCGGCTTCGCCGATCAAAACGTAGGAGTGGCCTTCCTGGAGCGTCTCGGTCACCGGCTCGAGGCCGCTGTCGCAGGCTGGCTCGGTGTTGGCATCGAACAGCGTAAGGCCGGTTGCGGCCGCTGGAATCAGCGAGACTGCCCCGAGGTTGGCACCACCACTTTCACCCCGATCGGGACCGCAGAGCTCGTCGGCTCCAGCGAGCACGAAGTCGCCGCCGTCGATCTGTTCGAAGGGGTTTGCCCAAACGTAGACGTGCGCCATGCCCGCGGGCGGCACCGTCAAGTCGTGCTCGTAAAAGTTGGTGGACGAGATGGCGAGGCTGTCGCCGCTGAAGTTCTCGACGCTGGCGAAGGCCACGGTCATCACGTCCTCCGCCACGAAGGTCTCGTCTCGACTCACCAGGAACTGTGCCGATGAGGCTTCCGTCTCGCCTTCAACGACCGCGAAATAGTGGGCCTCGTCCGCGCCCAGCAGCGGAAAATCTGCGTGGCGGGGCACCATGAATTCGGTGATTTCGCCGTACGCGATGGTGCCGATCAGCTCGCTGTCTGCGATCGTCATCCCCCAGTAGAAGTCCAAGTTCACCCCAGCCGTGCCGTCGGACACGAAGTTGGCAAAGCGGACCTTCCCGGGCAGATCCGTGAAGAGCATGTCCGTGCCGCTGCGACCGCCGCTGCCGCTGCGACCGCCGCTGCCGCTGCCCCCCGTCGCGCTATCAGTGCTGTCCGCGCCGCCTCCGGCATCTGAAGTGTCGCCGCCGTCGCCGCCTCCCCCGCAAGCCGCAAAGAAGAGCGAAACCGAACCAACCAACAAGAGCGAGGCGTAGCGCATGAAGATTCCCTTTTTCTGGGGCGTAACTGCGCCCCGCGACACAGATAACTGGACCCAAGCGTCTCTGGCAATGCGGCGGCTGAACCGTGACCGCGGGCCCGCGGTTGTGCGGGCCCGAGGTCGTGCAGACGCGTGGCAGGACAAGCACGAGCGCAGATCGGGCCCTTGCTGCGGCTACTACGTCGGAGAACTCTGTGGCTAGGCCGACGCACAATCGCAGTGCCTCGGGCGACCGGACCTCTGTCTCGACAACTACGAGCCGGTCTGCGGTTGCGATGGCATCACGTACAGCAACTTTTGCGCGGCCAATGCCGCCGGATTTGGTGTGATGAGCGAAGGTGAGTGTTCGCCCTGAGGCGTGCTCGTCGGAGGTCTCGAGAACTAAAGGCGGAACCCTCGCTCGATAGCGGAGGAGTCGCGTGCTCTTTTGGTCCCAATTTGCTCGGTGCCAGAGCTGGCGTCGCTCGTCCGCGCTTAGGTGCGCCACAGCTTCTTGAGCTCGGCGAGCAGAAACACGGCCATTCCGATACCGGTCATGACACCCCACCACCAAAATTCAATCGGCGCGGTGTGAAACAGGCGGTTCATGATCGGCAGATAGGTGAGGGCCATCTGCAACGCGAGCATAGAGGCCGCACCAAACCACACGCTGGGGTTGGCGAAGAAGCCAAGCTTCCAGGACGGCAGACTCAGACTGCGACAGGCGAACAAATACCCCACCTCGACCACCACGATGGTGTTGAGTGCAATCGTTCGACTGGCTTCGTCCGAATAGCCATGCAGCTGGGCCCACTCGAAGCACCCGAAAGCCGCCCCGCCGACGGCTACCGACACCACAGCCGTGCGGATACCGAGGGCGCGGTCGAGGATGGACGCGGTCGCGGCGCGAGGTGGACGCTGCATCACGCCAGGTTCTCGTGGCTCGAAAATCAAAGTCGTTCCGAGCAAGGCCGTTGCGAGATTGACCCATAAAAGCTGCACCGGGAGCACGGGCAACGTCGTACCAAGCAGCACAGCCGCCAAGAGCACGAGTCCTTCACCTCCATTGGTGGGCAAAGTCCAGGCGATGAACTTGACCAGATTGTCGTAAATACCGCGGCCCTCCTCGACCGCGGCGGCGATGGTAGCGAAGTTGTCGTCCGTCAGAATCATGGCCGAAGCAGAGCGCGCGACGTCCGTACCGGACTTACCCATCGCCACGCCGATGTCCGCCTGCTTCAGCGCGGGCGCGTCGTTGACGCCATCGCCCGTCATGGCCACCACGTGGCCGCGCGACTGGAGTGCCCGAACCAAGGAAAGCTTCTGCTCCGGCGCGACCCGTGCAAACACGGCCGCACGGTCGGCCACGGAGGCGAGTTCGTCCTCGGCGATAGCTGCCAGCTGGCGTCCCGTGAATGCGCGCAAGCGACCCGTTTCGTCGCGCTCCCCCTCGAGGCCGAGTTCCTGAGCGATCGCCGCCGCCGTGACGGCGTGATCGCCCGTGATCATCTTCACCTGGATACCAGCCCCCAAACACGTGGCAATCGCCCGCTTTGCCTCGGGACGCGCAGGATCGATCATGCCGACCAGACCGAGGAACGTGAGATCGGACACGTCGTCGTGCGTCGCGTGGCGCGTTCCGGGAGGCAAGATGCGTCGCGCCATCACCAGCACGCGCAGCCCTCTTGCTGCCAGGGTTTCGACCTGACGCTGCGCGGCCGGTTCGTCGAAGGACGCACCTTGGCCGTCGGCCTCCAGGCGCTCAACGCAACGACTCAGAAGAGCGTCCGACGATCCTTTGACGTAGAGGGTCGGCTCACCCAGCCCGTCATGGAGGGAGGCCATGTACATGTGGGCCGACTCGAACGGGACGACGTCGAGACGGGTCCACGACAGGAGCAGCGGTGCGTCGAGACCAGCCTTTTGCGCGGCCACGGTCAGCGCCGCCTCCGTCGGATCTCCCTCGACTTTGACGCCGGTTTCGCCGCGAACGAGTCGGGTGTCGTTGCAAAGCGCGCCCGCGCGTAGAACCTCGAGCAGCGGCGCCGAGACGTCGCGCTCGACGCGATGCCCGTCGCGTTGCAGTTCGCCCACGCCGTCGAACCCCACGCCCGTGAACGTGAAGGTCTCGTCTGCCACGAGGACGGTGGTCACGGTCATCTGGTTTTCGGTGAGGGTGCCCGTCTTGTCGGAACAAATCACGGAGGTGCTACCCAAGGTCTCCACGGCCGGGAGCCGCCGAACGAGCGCGCCTCGCTTGGCCATCGATGAGACGCCGACGGCGAGGAGAATCGTGACGGCCGCCGGAAGGCCCTCCGGGATCGTGCCCACTGCAAGGGCGATCGCCGCACTGAACGTCTTGGTGAGAGAAGCGCCACGCAACCACCCGACCAAGAAGAGCAGGCTGGCGAGGCCGAGGATGAGCCAAACCAACACGCGCGAGAGCTGCGCAATACGTCGCGTTAGCGGCGTTTGCATCGCCGCTGTGGTCGCCATGAGGCTCGCAATGCGTCCCATTTCGGTGCCGTCGCCCCTCCCCACCACAACGCCGCGAGCCACGCCATAGGTGACGGCGCATCCGGCAAACGCCATGTTCTCGCGGTCGCCGACGCCCGTGTCTTCCGGCAGCACGGTCGTTCGCTTCGGCGAAGGTACGGACTCGCCGGTCAAGGCCGCTTCGTCGAGTTCGAGATCCTTGACGTCGAAGAGCCAGAGATCAGCCGGTACCGTGTCGCCCGATTGCAGAGCCACCACGTCCCCCATAACCAACTGCTCGCTCGGGATACGCCGCATCTGCTCGTCGCGCAGCGCTGTAGCCTCGGTAACGATCGTCTTCGATAGGGCTGCGATGGATTGTTCGGCTCGGTATTCTTGCAAGAAACCGATGATTGCGTTGATCGCGACGACCGCTCCGATCACGGCAGCGTCGACGACATCGCCAAGGAAGGCGGAAAGGCCTGCAGCTCCCAGGAGCACGACTACCAAGGGCTGCACGAATTGTTCGGCGAGCTTGCGTAACCACGACGCGCCGCGGTGCTCGGAAAGCGCGTTCGTGCCGTCCCTCTGGAGACGGACTGCGGCCTCTTTCGTCGTCAGGCCGCCTTTGGACGAAGCGGCCCTCGACAACACGGCTTCGAATTCGAGAGCATGCCAGGGCTTGGAGATCATCTCAGTTCGTTCCATCCAGCTGCTCGACCCTGCGCGGCTTGCGACGAGTCTGAATCGGTCGAAAGAGGGTCGTGGAGCGGCCCCTACTCATTGTCGCCACCCGTAGCTGACGCCGCGCCCACCGACGTGCCGACGGGATCCCGAGCATCGGGCCAGGTCCAATCATTGACCTCAGGCAGGTCAGCCCCGAACTCCCGCGCATAGCGACGCGCCCGGAGCCGCATATCAAACAGCTCCTGCCTGAGCGACGCAGCCCGCGTCCCGAGTCCCGGCACGCGATCGATGACGTCCATGACCAAGTGGAACCGGTCGATGTCGTTCATCATCGCCATGTCGAACGGCGTGGTGGTGGTGCCTTCCTCCTTGAACCCGCGCACGTGCAGGTTGGGGTGGCCGTGCCGGCGGTAGGTGAGGCGGTGGATGAGCCACGGGTAGCCGTGGTAGTTGAAGATGATGGGCTTGTCTTTGGTGAAAACCTGGTCGAACTCGCGGTCGGACATGCCGTGCGGGTGCTCCTCCTCCGGCTGCAGCTTCATGAGGTCTACTACGTTGACCATGCGCACCTTGATCTCGGGCAGGCGGGTGCGGATGATATCGATGGCGGCCAGAATCTCCAGCGTCGGCACGTCGCCGGCGGCGGCCAAGACCACATCCGGCTCCTCGCCAAGCCGCACGTTGGAAGCGAAGTCCCAGATGCCGAGCCCGCGCGTGCAGTGGTCGATCGCCTGGTCCATCGTGAGCCACGACGCCTGCGGTTGCTTGCCGGCCACCACGACGTTCACGTAGTTGCGCGAGCGCAAGCAGTGGTCATACGTGGACAGCAGCGTGTTCGCATCCGGCGGCAGGTACACGCGAACCACTTCTGACTTTTTGTTGACCACGTGGTCGATGAAGCCGGGGTCTTGGTGGCTGAAGCCGTTGTGGTCTTGGCGCCAGACGTGGCTCGATAGCAAATAATTCAGTGAGGCAACGGGCCTGCGCCAAGGCAGTTCGTTGGCCACCTTCAGCCACTTTGCGTGCTGGTTGAACATGGAATCGACGATGTGGATGAACGCCTCGTATGATGTGAACAGGCCGTGCCGGCCGGTGAGCAGGTAGCCCTCGAGCCAGCCTTGGCATTGGTGTTCCGAGAGCATCTCGACCACGCGGCCCTTGCGCGCCATGTTTTCGTCGTCCGGTTCGGTGCCGGCGTTCCACACCTTGTTGGTCACTTCCAGCACCGCCTGGATGCGGTTGGATGCGAGTTCATCGGGCGCGAAGATGCGGAAGTTGTCGGGGTTGGCAGCCATCACTCCGGTGAGGTAGCCGCCAAGCACGCGCGTGGCCTCGACCACCGCGGCACCGGGCACGGGAACGTCGACCGCATAGTCGCGGAAGTCCGGCAACCGCAGATCCTGCAGCAGTAGCCCGCCGTTGGCGTGCGGGCTGGCGCTCATGCGCAGCGTGCCTTCTGGAGCCAGCGCGGTGACCTCCGGCAGCGGCGCGCCAGCCTGATCGAACAGCTCATCCGGCCCGTAGGAGCGCATCCAATCCTCGAGCACGTGCAGGTGTTCGTCGGTGTCGCGGGCCGATGCAAGCGGCACCTGATGCGAACGCCACGACCCTTCGGTCTTCTTGCCGTCTACCGTTGGCGGGCACGTCCACCCCTTGGGGCTGCGCAACACGATCATTGGCCACATGGGGCGCGGCATCTCGGGGTTGATTCGCGCCTGGGCCTTGATGGCTCCGATCTCGTCCATGACTTCGTCCAACACCGCGGCAAAGCGAGCGTGAACGGATGCGTGCGGTTCGTCGTCGAACCCGGCCGTGAACAGGTGCGGCTTGTGACCGTAGCCCTTCATGAGGGACACCAGTTCGTCCTCGCCAATACGCGCCAGCACCGTTGGGTTGGCGATCTTGTAGCCGTTCAGGTGCAGGATCGGCAGCACAACGCCATCGGTGGCTGGGTTGATGAACTTGTTGGAGTGCCAGCTGGTGGCTAGCGGGCCAGTCTCGGCCTCTCCGTCGCCCACCACGGCCGCCACGAGCAGGTCTGGGTTGTCGAACGCGGCGCCATACGCGTGGCTGAGCGCGTAGCCCAGCTCGCCGCCCTCGTGAATCGAGCCCGGAGTCTCCGGCGCCACGTGCGAGGGGATGCCACCGGGGAACGAGAACTGCTTGAACAGTCGCTGAATGCCCGCCTCATCCTTCGAGATATCCGGATAGGTCTCGGTGTACGTGCCATCGAGGAACGACGATGCCACCAGTCCAGGCCCGCCGTGCCCTGGGCCGATGATGTACATGGTGGGCTGCTTGCGCGCCGTGATCATGCGGTTCAGGTGCGCATAGATGAAGTTGAGGCCAGGAGTGGTGCCCCAGTGGCCCACCAGGCGCGGCTTCACGTGATCGCGGTGCAGCGGCTCGCGGAGCAAGGGGTTACCCAGCAGGTAAATCTGGCCGACGCTCAGGTAGTTGGTTGCCCGCCACCACAGGTCGATGCCTTGGAGTTCGAGGTCAGATGCCGCGTCGCTCGTGCGCGCGGACCAGGGTGCTGCGGTCATGGAGATCTCCGAGTTGGGGTTACGCTTCACCATGTCACCGATGTGGTTAAGGACAAAGGCCCGCAGCGGGCCTTCGTCTACTCATCGCCTCTGCACGTCGTCGACGATCGCGAGCAGCTCTCGAGGGCCAAACGGCTTCGGTAGAAAGCGAAAGCCTTGCGAGAGTGTGCGCTCGGGGCCGAACGCATCCGCCGCGTAGCCGCTCATCAGCACGATGTGCATCTTTGGTCGCAACGGTGAGAGCGTCTGCGCGAGCTCAACACCGCCCATGCGCGGCATGACGATGTCGGCAACTAGCACGTCGATGACACCTTGGTAACTTTTGGCGAGCGCCTGTCCTTCGAGGCCATCGTTGGCGCACAGCACTTCGTGACCAGCGCCTTCGAAGGCGCGTTGCGCCAGCTTGCGCACGGCGCTTTCGTCTTCGACCAAAAGAATGGTCCGACGCTTGCTGTCGCATTTTGCGTCTTGTTTCTTTTCGAGAACTCGTCTTTCAGGGGCTGGCACACACGACAGCGACACGGTGAAAGTGGTGCCTTCTTCGAGCGCGCTTTCGACCTGAATCGACCCACCACTTTGGCTCGCGATCGCCTGCACCACGGAGAGACCGAGCCCCACATGGACTTCGACTTCGATGGTCGCGGCGAGCAAA
>Ga0105048_10018870_pt1 | contig 10584 bp, 12 predicted proteins | sample MAT05_FD_78382 | JGI IMG/M metagenome (GOLD analysis project Ga0105048, IMG submission 78382) | Freshwater microbial communities from Lake Fryxell liftoff mats and glacier meltwater in Antarctica - MAT-05 | ecosystem: Environmental > Aquatic > Freshwater > Ice > Liftoff microbial mat | place...
AAATCAATAGAAGAATTTAACAAGGTTTATAAAGCAGTAAAGGTACAGCAAGAAGTTTTTACTTTTTCTAAATAGGCAAGTGTAGTTAGGGTACGCCTATTATTTGTTATACCGAAAATACTTTTTCTAATCAATTGATATATGTACCATCTTTTAAATTTACCCTAAATTTTAAAACAGAAACTGTAAACAACACGTGTATTTGCAAAGAAGAATAGTAGCTACTAACGCTTGTATGGCATAGAAGACTGTGGTAGAATTTGAGTGAGATGTATGATGGTAACGAGGGAGGTTACCTGGTATTTACATGCATGATGTACAAAATTTTTTTAAGCGAATTAAATGTATTTTTTACAGACCGGGGAATTGATAGTAGCCATTTCTACTCTTCAAATAGATGCTTAAAATATTGATGAAGAAGAAGTATTGAAAAGCAATTTTCCAGCCATTTAAATGGAGTATATGCGAAAAATAATCAGTAGGACTGATGATTCAAAGTGATGTAAAAACATAGTTTCAAAAGCAGTGGTAGATATAGGAACAAGGTACATTATAAAATAATTAAAATTAATGAGCTCAATACTGACAACTAAAAATTTTTTTGATGAGTTTACGAAAATAGAATTTTAAAGGAACTGTAAGAAAGACCAACCAACCAACGTTTTAATCTCTGGCGATTATTATCAAACGTTACAAATATTTAATTTTACTGCCCTCAAGCAGGTTTAACTTCTATTTGTGTACTTCCGCATTTGTTTATATTTTCATGCAAGTTTTGTGATTGGATGTAAAACTAGAATGCTTTTATAACCCCTTTTTCCAGTAAGTCATTTTTTTGACAGTTCAAATAAAAAAATTTAATGCCTCAATCTTTGCAATTTCTTACCGGCGGTAGCGAAATGGGAGAACTTATCCGGTCATTTGATTGGTCTAAAACTACTGTTGGCAGTGTTGATACCTGGCCGCAAAGTTTGCGTATTGCTGTAAATAGTATGCTAGACTGCCCTTTCTGAATGTATATAGCCTGGGGCAACGACTAAATTCAATTATATAACGATGGTTACCGCCCCATTCTTGGCAGTACCAAATATCCTGAGGCATTAGGCATAAGCTCACAAAAAATTTTTACAGCAATATGGCCTACCATTGAACCTATGTTTAAAGGCGTGATGCAGGGTACACCTGTTCGCTTTCACGACTTTGCTTTACAAATGAACCGGAATGTATTTTTGGAAGATTGTGTTTTTGATTTCTCTTACAGCCCTCTAAGGTTAGAAAATGGCGAGGTAGGAGGTGTGCTGTTTACCGTAGTTGAAACTACAGAGAAGGCAAAGGCAGCAAAAGCACAGGAATCTACCTGATTGTCATAAGCCAAATCTTTTCTCTCCATCATCATTTGATCAAGTCCTTCTACTTTTGGTAATACAATTTCAATATCTTCATCGTCTTTTTGGTCTTTATACTCTGCTCCGTACAGGCAAGCAAAAAATGCCTTAGGTATCCCTTGCTCTCTTAGTAATAGTAGGGCATAAGCCAAAGGTTTAAACCAATTTTCTACAGTAGATTCTAAAGACTGCAATTGTTGTGTGTCGTGGTTATCTACAAAAGTTACGCTCAATTCAGGTTTTATCTGTACTAAACTCCCGTCAAATATTTTTCTTAAATCATAGTCAGCTTTTTTTTGCGATGCTTCATAAAAATTAAAGTGTAGCGGAACATTAAATAGTTGGGTTAGCACTTTCTACAACATTTAAGTATTTAATTAACGTATTTAAATCGGTTTTCCAATATTCACTTACTGTAAAAAATTGATATTAAACTCCTCCCCTAAATATTGCAGCCACAATTTTATAAATGGTGGTGACATGTGCTTTACAGCATCCATTCTAAAACCATCCACCCCAGTTGTTTCCACATACCATTTTCCTCACTGCTTTAATTCTTCCCGTACGCTTTCATTTCTAAATTCAATATCTGCTCCTATTAAAAATCATAATTGCCAAACTCCTCTTCTATTACATCGTCCCAATCATTCCCATACTCGTTAATAATACTATAAATACTATTCTTACCAATGTAGATCTATTAATTTTTTACCGGTATTCATTATTTTTTAAACACAAAAAGTAAGGAGGATTTAAACCTCCTTACTATTCTTTCAATAATAAATTTCTTTTTTATCAACCTTTTATTCTGTTTCCAAAAATTAAAGAACCAAGAAATAACACTATAAAAATGTAAAAGAAAATTTTGGCAATTGATGCTGCCCCTGCAGCAACTCCACCAAATCCTAAAATAGCAGCTATCACTGCTATAACTAAAAAAATAATTGTGTAGCGTAACATAATGTTTGAATTTATAAGTGAATAATTATTTTAAACTTCAATTAAAAGGGTTTACTACCACTTTTACACAATCATAAATTTTTTTTTAAAAATATCTTACGCAATTTTAATTGCGGAAAGGTGCATTTGTTGAGCTCTTTTTTCATCGCTTGATATTTTTTTGGTCATTTAAATTTACTCATTGTAATCACAGAATATTTCTTTTGATACAAATTGCATTGCACGTTTTAGAAAAATCAAACTAAGTATAAGAATGATAAAAAATAATTATTGATAAAATTTGCGAAGTTATGTTTAGAAGTAAATTTAATTAAAATACGAAACTGCTCACATTCAAGTATTACTAATACCAACCGCTATCATACAAAATAATTAATTTCTATTTTGGCATTATTAGTACCAGTATCGGTTTCAATAATGGGTGCTTTTCAATCAATATATAGGTTGAAGTTTCTGCTTTTTTAATAGAAGTCAAGGCGAGGGAAACATAGCTCAATAATATTTTTTGAAAAGTTTCTCTTTCAAGATTTATAGAACCAAAAATGTCCATCGTTGTCAGTTTTTTATTTTTTGTACTACTTTGGTTAAAAAGGCAAAATTCTAAATTTAGTTCAGCAAAGAAAATTTCATAATTAATATTCATTATTTAAAGTAGCATAAAAAACAATATCTGAAACCTTAGCCGCCATAACTAAGTACATTACAAAAGCTATTCCATCCTTATTTATTACTTAAATCATTTTAAATGGCTGGGAGTTTGTAGAAAAATTTCCTCATTATTGTTCTTTATGTTCTAAAAAACAGCCGTTAAATAAATACGGCATAAAAATTTCTATACATGAGCACATATAATTTAGCTATATGCAAAAATCGTCTCCAAAAAAAAATATTCGCAAGCCGCAGCAACAAAGCAGACCCGGTTTAGAATCTAAAATGAATCCTACACCAATCACCACGCCACCAACAGATACTGTGGGGGGCAAACTTAAAAATAAAGTAGCTATGATAACTGGTGGCGACAGTGGTATAGGCAAGGCCGTAGCATTGTTGTTTGCAAAGGAAGGAGCAGATATTGCTATTGTGTATTTGAACGAACACGACGACGCTAAAGCAGTAAAAAAAGAAATAGAAGAAAAGTACCAAAGAAAATGTTTATTGCTTGCCGGAGATATCAGCAAAGAAAAAGTGTGTATTGCTTTGGTACAAAAAACAATTAAAGAATACGGCAGGTTAGATATATTGGTAAATAATGCAGCTATTCATTATGAAACTAAAAGCCTGCTTGATATTTCTACCAGCAATTTATTAAAAACTTTTTCAACAAACGTTTTCTCTATGTTTTGGATCACCAAAGCGGCCCTTCCGCATTTACCTAAAGGCAGTTCCATTATCAACACTACTTCTGTTACAGCATACAGAGGCAGTGCAGATCTTATTGATTATTCAGCTACCAAGGGTGCTATTGTTTCTTTTACAAGAAGTTTGTCGGCAAGCCTCATAGAAAAAGGCATTCGGGTAAATGCAGTTGCACCAGGCCCTATTTGGACACCATTAATAGCAGCCAGTTTTAAACCTCAAAAAGTAGCAAAACATGGTAGTGACGTACCAATGAAAAGGGCGGGTGAACCCACCGAGGTGGCTCCATCTTTTCTTTTTCTTGCAAGCTCCGATAGTTCATATATAACAGGCCAGGTAATACATCCCAATGGTGGTGAAATAGTAAATGGTTAAACAAATTTGATGATAGCAGAATCAATAATTAAAATTGCCAGAAAAAAAATTGCAGGCATTACAAACGATCCTGTAAAAACGGCTGCCGCTGTTAATTTGAAATATGTGTACGATACTGAACCAGGTTTTATGCGGATAAAAAACGGTAAAGATTTTAAGTACCAGTTTAGAGAAAATATAATAACAGACGAGGAAAATCTGCAACGTATAAAAAGGCTTGTAATTCCACCTGCCTGGGAAAAAGTATGGATATGCAAATCTGCAGATGGACACCTACAGGCTACTGGCTTAGATGTAAAGAATCGAAAACAATATAAATACCATTCGCTTTGGAATAGTTTTCGTAACCAAACAAAGTTTTTCAGGCTTTATGAGTTTGGCAAAGTATTGCCAACTATTCGCATACAATTAGAAAAAGATCTGGCATTGGCTGGTTTGCCAATACAAAAAGTTTTAGCAACAATAGTAAGCCTTATGGAAAGAACCCATATCCGTATTGGGAATAATTTTTATGAAAAATTATATGGCTCTTTTGGCTTAAGTACTTTAAAAGATAAACATGTAGATATTAACGGCACAAGTATAAAATTTACTTTTAAAGGAAAAAAAGGTGTACATCATGCTATCAGTATCAAAAGCAGAAAACTAGCATCTATAGTAAAGCAATGCAAAGATATTCCTGGTAAGGAATTATTTCAGTACTACAACGATACTGGTGAACGCAAATCCATTGACTCTGGTATGATCAACGAATATATCAAACAAATTGCCGGCAGTGATTTTACCGCAAAAGATTTCAGGACATGGGCAGGCACAGTGCAGGCCTTATTGGCTTTTAGGTATCTTGGTTTTTATGAAACAGTGAGCGAATCAAAAAAGAAAATAGCAGAAGCCCTTGATATTGTTTCAAAAGAATTAGGCAATACAAGAACAGTTTGCAAAAAATATTATGTGCATCCCGGCATTATTGATATGTACGAAAATAAAAGTTTGGAAAAATACATTCAGCAGTTGGATACCATTGAAGTAAATGACAATAAAACAGATTTGACAGCAGAAGAAAAAATAGTGATGAAAATTTTAGAACTAAATTAAATTATTTTTTATGCGACCATTATGGACAGGAACAATCGGCTTTGGCCTCGTGAATATTCCAGTTAAACTTTTTAGCGCTACACAGGCAAGTGAATTAGATTTTGATATGCTGGATAAAAAAGACTTTTCCAACATCCGGTTTAAAAGGGTAAATGAAAAAACAGGTAAAGAAGTGGATTATAAAAGCATAGTTAAAGGCTACAAATTAAATGATAATTATGTGGTGCTGGAAAATGCGGATTTTGAATCTGCCAATGCTGTAAAAACAAAAGTGATAGAAATTACAGATTTTGTACTGGAAGAGGAAATAGACAGCATGTATTTTGAAACGCCCTATTATCTTGCGCCGGAAAAATCGGGGGTAAGAGCATACGCATTATTAAGAGAGGCTTTACTAAAAACAGGCAAAGTAGGTGTAGCCACTTTTGTAATGAGGAACAAAGAAAACCTGGCCGTTGTAAAGGTATCTGGCGAAGCACTGATTTTAACTAAAATGCGATTTGCAGAAGAAGTAAGGGGCATTGAAGAACTAGCCCTGCCACCAAAATCTTCTGTAAAACCAGCGGAACTTAAAATGGCGATTTCTCTTGTTAACCAATTATCGGGAAAGTTTGCTATTAGCAAATACAAAGACCAATACACTGCTCAATTATTAAAATTGATAAAAGCAAAAGCAAAAGGTGGTAAAACAAAAAGCAGTGCTCCTTTAAAAATTGTACACAGCAAAGCAAAAGATTTGATGGCGCAATTAACAGAGAGCCTGAATACAAAACGAAAAAAAGTATCCTGACATGAGCCTTGTAAAATATACTGCAAAAAGAAATTTTGAGGTGACGCCGGAACCAAAAGCAGTTTTGAAAAAAAACAGCGCAACTTTATCTTTTGTAGTTCAACGACACAAAGCATCTCATTTGCATTATGACTTAAGACTGGAGATGGATGGCGTATTGAAAAGTTGGGCTGTACCAAAAGGGCCATCTATGAACCCCGGAGATAAAAGGCTTGCCATGATGGTGGAAGATCACCCCTTTTCATACAAAGATTTTAAAGGCGTTATACCAGAAGGTTATGGTGCAGGCATTGTGGAAATATGGGACAATGGCAAGTACACAGACATTGACAGCTCCGGTAAGGATGCAGAAAATAAATTAAAAGATGGCTTACATTCAGGTAGCCTTAAATTTATTTTAGCTGGAAAAAAATTAAGGGGAGAATTTGCTTTGGTGAAACTAAAAGGCAAACAGGAAAATGCCTGGCTATTGATAAAACACAAAGATGAATTTGCAGTAAGCCAACCTTATGACAGCGAAAAAGAAACAGCCAAAACATCACCTATCAATAAATGGTTAGCAACAAACAAACAGCCAGAAAAAAAAATTTTCTACCAGCCAAGCAAAGGCAGCAGAGAAAAGCTAGTTAATTTTATTAAACCCATGCTGGCTAAAGAAACAGCCAATGCATTTGAAGATAAAGATTGGCTTTTTGAAATAAAATGGGATGGCTACCGTGCCATCAGCGAAATTAAAGATGGCAGCGTTTTGTTATATTCAAGAAACGGAAATAGTTTTGTAAATGACTACCCTATAGTTGTAAAGGAATTGAAAAAAATAAAACACGACGCCATACTCGATGGTGAAATTGTGCTACTAAATGAAGAAGGCAAATCGGATTTTCAGAAGCTGCAACAGTATGAAGACAATACCCAATACCCCCTTTGTTATTATGTGTTTGACCTTTTGTGGTTAAATGGAAACAGTACTTATGAATTGCCGTTGATTGAACGAAAAAAACTACTAAAAAAGCTGTTACCAAAAAATGCAGTCATAAAATATTCGGAGCACATCATTGAACGAGGAAAAGAATTATTTGCAGCCGCAAAGCAAAATGATTTGGAAGGAATAATGGCAAAAAAAGCGGATAGTTTATACCATCCGGGTGTAAGAACCGGAGATTGGCTAAAAATAAAATACCACAAACGGCAGGAGGTAATTATTGCTGGTTTTACACAACCCACGGGTTCAAGAAAATATTTTGGTGCTTTGGTATTGGCCCTGCCCGATGGCGACAAACTAAAATATATTGGGCATACCGGCTCGGGTTTTACAGACACGGATCTAAAAAAAATTTATGGCCTTTTAAAACCCCTTATTCAAAAAAAATCGCCTTTTGATAAAGTAGTAAAAACAAACGCAGCGGTTACCTGGGTAAAGCCAACACTGATTGGGGAAATAAAATTTACAGAATGGACAACAGACAATAAAATGAGGCATCCAATTTTTGTAGGATTACGTGATAATAAAACTGTAACAGAAATAAACATGGCATCTATAAAAAAAGGAAAGCCGCAAATACAACAACCCATCGCCGAAGAAAAACCCAATAGTACAATAAAATCTTTCGGAAAAGTAAAGGTGACCACAACTAACCTGAATAAAATTTATTTTGCTGATAAAGCCATTACAAAAGGCATGGTGATTGATTATTACCAACAGGTAGCTGATTACATTCTGCCTTATTTAAAAGACAGACCGCAGAGCTTAAAAAGGAATCCCAATGGTATTTTAGATAAAGGTTTTTATCATAAGGATGCAGGAGATGCTGCACCAGCGTGGGTAAAAAGTATCGAAATATATTCTGACTCTGCAAAAAAAGAAATTGACTATATTATTTGCAACAACAGGCAAACATTGGCCTATTTAAACAATCTTGGCTGCATAGAATTAAACCCCTGGAGCTCCAGAATAAAGTCGCTTGATAAAGCGGATTATTTGATTATAGATCTGGACCCTGCAGAAAAAAATACTTTTGAACAAGTGATTAAAACGGCACTTGCATTTAAAGTAATTTTAGATAAAGCCGGTGCAGATTGTTATTGCAAAACATCCGGTGCAACGGGTCTTCATATTTTTTTACCAATGGGTAAAAAATATTTGTATGAACAAGTAAAAGATTTTGCTCATCTTCTCTGTACGATGGTAAATGAACAATTACCAGAATTTACAAGCCTGGAAAGAAACTTACAAAAGAGAGGTAACAATAAAATATACCTCGATTATTTGCAAAACCGAAGGGGGCAAACTATTGCATCAGTCTATAGTTTGCGTCCCAACCCCGGTGCAACCGTGTCTATGCCGCTGCTTTGGAAGGAAGTAAAAGCGGGCCTGAAACCATCCGTATTTACAATAGAAACTGTTATACCAAGAATAAAGAAAATGGGAGATGTTTTCTCTGGCGTGCTAGGGAAAGGAATTGATATTAAAAAATGCCTCTATAATTTAAATGAAACAATATAACAAAAAAGGAGCTAGTATAAATTAAAGTCTTTGCAAATTCTTTATACTACTTTTCGATAATAACAAAGTTATTTAAGCGAGCTTGTTGAATGTTTTAATAAAATAAGTTTACCTGGATCTACCGCCTCGTTTTGAGGTAAAAAATCTACAATAAAATAAAGTTTTTTACTAACAGTGTAGTAAATTATAGAATACTCCTCTGGCATATATATTGATTTATGCCGATTAAAAATATGTAGATGTTGCCTTCTAAAAAACTCAACAACAGAATTATGCAGTTAATTGGCCTTGCGCTACTCGCCGCTGTTGTATTTTATGCCCAATCAATTTTAGTTCCTCTTGGGTTCTCATTTCTTTTTAGTATTGTACTGCTACCTGTTTACAGGCTTATTAAAAAAACTAAACTCCCGGAGAGCATTGCTATACTGATTACCATTCTGGTTGGTTTTTTAATTGTGAGCACAATTATAGGAATTATTTCTATGCAGCTCTCCAATTTGCTGAGCGATACTGCTACGCTTGAAAAAAACATTACAACACACTTAAAAGAGATCGCAGTTTGGATACAAGACAAAACAGGTTTCGGTGTTCAACAGCAAACTAAATTTTTGAATCAGCAAATTGCCTCGTTAAAATCTTCCAGCGGTGTAATTATTTCTGGCACAGCCTCTTCACTGGGATCAATACTGGTTTGGTTTGGGTTGGTGCCGCTTTATATTTTTTTAATTCTTTATTATAAAAATCTTTTGCTACGTTTTATTTTTCTTTCAATTACTCCTAATCTCCATAATACTGCCGAATCTTCCATTTATGATACCGAAGTAACGCTTAAAAGTTATTTTAGTGGGTTACTATTAGAAATGGCCATAGTATCTGTAATGATAACGGTCGCTCTGTTGGTGCTTGGCGTAAAATATGCAATTTTAATAGCGGCTATTTTTGGTGTACTTAATATGATTCCCTACATAGGCTCGCTAATAGCAAACGTTCTTGCAATTTTTATCACGCTATCTACTTCACCCAACTTATCGGATACATGGATTTTACTAGTCGTACTAACCATAGTTCAGTTTATTGATAACAATATTATCATGACTTACCTGGTAAGTTCCAAGGTAAAAATAAATGGACTTGTATCCGTTATTGCAGTAATTGTTGGAGAAGCTTTGGCTGGCGTTGGTGGTATGTTTTTGGCCATTCCGGTTGTGGCAGTATTAAAAGTTGTGTTTGATAAAATAGACTCCATGAAACATTGGGGAATGTTGTTTGGAGATAATAAGCCTACATTAAACCCGTTGGCTTATCCTGTAATGAGATTGCGAAAAAAAATTGCAAAAAATAAAAATGAAGGCACAACAATTGCAACAGAGCAATCCTAATAAATTCATTAACCAATAGATAAAAAATAACTATGCATTCAAATGAACAATCACCACGACAAGATCTAAACAACCAGGAAGCTGTAGCAAAATTGAAAGAGCTGGCAGAAAAAGCAGGGACTTGTATGTTCTCTACAAATGTTTCCAGCTTCCCTCACACCACAAGACCAATGACTTTGCAAGCTGTAGATGAAACAGGAAAACTATGGTTTATTAGCTCCACAGAAAGCGAGAAAAATAAAGAAATTGAAAATGATAACAGGGTATCTCTCTTTTTCCAAAATAGCGGCACGTACCAATTTTTAGCTGTTAGTGGGTATGCTCAAATTTATACTGATAAACCCACTATAGAAAAGTACTGGACAGATTTTGCCAAAGCATGGTTTGATGGAAAGGATGATCCAACTGTTTCTGTCATTTCTGTAGATCCGATAGACAGTGATTATTGGGATACAAAAGATGGAAAAATAATCAGCTTTATTAAAATGAGTTTTATGGCCATTACTGGTATTAAAGGCGATGATAATGGAGTAGAAGGAAAGCTCATAGTTTAAAATATTCACTAAATGATTGCTGCATTAAAGCATTAGTTGAATTCTTTATCAAAAAATTATCATTAATTATTGTAACTAAATATTAAAACATGCGAAACTGGTATAAAAATTATATAGGACTTTGGAAACTAACCTTAATTTTAAAACTGCTGCAAATTGAAGAAGTTTTAGATTTGTAAAAAAAATG
>Ga0105048_10018874_pt1 | contig 10583 bp, 10 predicted proteins | sample MAT05_FD_78382 | JGI IMG/M metagenome (GOLD analysis project Ga0105048, IMG submission 78382) | Freshwater microbial communities from Lake Fryxell liftoff mats and glacier meltwater in Antarctica - MAT-05 | ecosystem: Environmental > Aquatic > Freshwater > Ice > Liftoff microbial mat | place...
CGCCTTGGCTTGCGTGATGCTCTCCTCGCCCATGGCCAGCGCACTGCGCGCGGCCTGGCCTTGCACCTTCAACCGCGACTTGACTTCGACCACAACATAGGTGGATCCATCGGCGGTAATCGCGACGATGTCCACCTCGCCCACCGTACACCGAACATTACGTTCGACAATCCGGTAGCCCTCACCACGGAGGTATTTCGCGGCGATATCCTCGCCCTGCCTCCCCAACCGCTTACGAGCCGGTTCACCAAGGTGCAGCATTTCGCGGAATGTAGCGATGGTCGACCGCCATGCAGACGCCGCTCCGCTGCTCCATTTTTTCCAGCTTCGTTTGACGCTGAGCATAACCGCTACTCAACTCCCCGCGTGTCCCGATTGCCCAACCGCTGCTTGCCAATGGCCGTAAAGAATCGTTACTTACTGCCCGCATTCCAATAACGGCGCGTTGCGACATCGAGCAACTCGGCACTCATCTCCGAAACCGAGGAGATGCTCGCCCGCTCGCGTAAGTTCGCGATGTACCGATCGGTCAGCTCGCCACTCCGCCGACGACGCATTATGGATTCGATATCCATTTGGGCGTCGTACAAGCTTCTAGTCTTCTCGACGATCGCCTCCAAATATAAGTAAGATTGAGTTTCGCCCACCGCGATAGGTCCCGCGATTTCGCCGGGACTCATCGAACGAGCGGCGATATTCAGGCCCTCATTTCCAAACAGCGCGGCAGTCGCGCGGTCACCCTTGATCTCGCGCTCCTCCAACCCTCCAACCTCTGGCTTATACCGATTAATGGACTTGTCCGCAGCGATCTTTGCGAAATCGATGCCGTCAGCCCGAGCGGTGTCGTAAGCGGACTGGTTGGCGGGCATCACCTGCAGCAGCCTGTATCTCGCTTTGGGCGGCGGGTTGAACGCATCAAAGTATCGATCGTACTCCTGCTTAATATCGCGCCACGGGATACTGACCCGCCGATCAATTTTCTCCCGTAGCTGAAAACCAATTAACTCTTCCTGCTCGCGCTTCTTCATGTACTGATCAAGTGACATCCCCTCCGTCTGTTCCAGGCGTGCGTCCGTTGCCGACCGACTGCCCTGATTCTGGCTCTCGATGCGCTGCTGCACGCCCCGCATAAACGAAAAAAATCCTTGCTTCTGCTCGGGTGTAAAGTTATTCACCGCCTCGGCCCTCAGCAGTTCGTCGCGAATCTGTAAGTTAAGCTTTTCGTCAATCTGAGTTTTTGCAAATCTCCGCCACTCCTCGCGCCTCATCCGCACCCGTTCAGCTCTTAACTGATCCGCAAGATCATCAAGGAATGCGTTCGCGTAGACGGGCTTGCCGTTAATATCACCAACCTTAACATCCACGAGCGACACGCCGATCGTTCCCTCGCTCGTTCCACTCCCACGCACGGCCACGGCACCCGTATCAAGTGCGTCGCCCGCACCAGGCACCCGGGCCGCTGCGGCAGCCATCGCAGCTTCCGCCGGATTTCCAGGAATGGTCGTCACGTCCAAAATCCCTCCCGACGCGGCAAAGGGCCCCGTTGTATTCGCTGGGGTTACTGCAAGCAGTGGCGGCGGGGTGCCCGTCTCAACCACCTCGACCGAACTGTCAATAAACTCCCCCGGGCTCAGCGCCGGTCCACCAGTCCGCAGAGCCTCCGCCTCGCCACCCAAGCTGCATCCGATCACTGTGGCTAGGGCGAAGCACATCCCAATGCCTGCAACTACTCCTGAACCTTTGGCACCGATGCCCCAGACGCGCGCGTGAATCAACTGCTGCATGCCTCACGGTAGCAACCCCGAACGCCATCGCGCTTTCGATTGCACGCTACGGCCTTGCCGGGATTCAAGCTGACTCACCCAGAGAGCGCAGCTGCAACTCTCACGCGAGCCGCAAGGGGAGAATCTGAGCCGATTCATCCTGCCTCGCCGCTGCTCCTTGCAGAATGCCCCCGCAGGCCCTCTTCTGTTCGGTGTCGCTATGATTAAGCTCATCGGAAGCCGTAGCGATTGCGAAGCCTACTGCCAGATTCCTGTGATCCATTTCCCCTGATCATCAACGGCCTCCCTGCGATGACTTTTCCCGGAGCCGCCCATGTCTGATGAACCCAAACTGATTATCGACTCTGACTGGAAGTCTCAGGCGCAGGCCGAGAAAGATAAACTCGCGGCCAAGGCGGCTCCCAAAGCGGCCACGCCCGGCTCAGACCCCGCGGCCGCCGATGAAAACCGTCCAGTGTCGTTCGAGGACCTGGTAGGAATGCTGGCCACCCAGGCACTCTCGTATATGGGTTACGTTCCGGACCCCTACACCGGTCAGGCGATGGTGTCGATCGAGTACGCCAAGCTGCACGTTGATCTGCTGGGAATCCTGGAGGCAAAAACGAAGGGCAATCTCACGCCCGACGAGAAGGCCGCGTTGGATAAGACACTTTCGCAGTTGCGTTCGGCCTTCGTTGAAATCTCCTTCGCGGTCGCCAAGGCCGTGAAGGAAGGCAAGATCAAGCCAACTCAGATGGGTGGTCCCGCTGAGATGGGCGCAATGGCCGGGCAAGTAGCGGGTAAGGTCGGTCCTGCGCACGGCGGACTCGTCATGCCGTCGTAGCCAGGATGACATAACATTACGTTTCCACGTGTACCCCTCTCCCGATTTAAAACCCTGGAACCGCAAGCAGTGAGCGACAACCCAACCCCCTTAAAACAGTCGTTTCTTCAGAAGCACCATCACCTGCTACGTCGCTTACATTCGCTCACGGGCATCGTGCCCATCGGCGTCTTCCTCGCCTCCCACATGCTCACCAACTCGTCGATCGTCTGGGGACACCTTGACGCACGTAAATCCGAGTACGGCCACCGCGGTGTCGCTACCTTCCAGCACGAAGTTGACTTCATACACAGCATCCCCTTCCTGCTGTTTATCGAGGTCACACTTTGGGTGTCTATCGCGTTTCATTCGATCTTGGGTACTTACTATGCCATGACCGGCAGCAGTAATACAGGTCAGTATAATTTTGGCGGAAACTGGCGGTACCGGCTTCAGCGCATCACGGGTTATATCGGTATCTTCTTCATCATTTACCACGTTGGCACGCTTCGCTGGAACTGGACCTTTCTAACTCCCGGTGGCACCGCGTGGTCCGCGCAGTATTCAGCCTCCACCATGGCGGCCATTCTCCGCGGCGGAACCGGCGATATCACGGCGGCGGGCATCGCGGTGAGCAGCGTCTATATGCTTGGCGTTACCGCGTTGGTCTTTCACTTTGCGAACGGGCTTTGGACTGCCGCGATCACTTGGGGGCTCACTATTTCTGCCGCTGCCCAACGCCGGTGGGGCTACGCGTGCGCGGGCATCGGCGCAGGAATGATGCTCATGGGCTGGAGCGCTGTGATTGGCTTCGCAACTCTTCACTATGGCGATGCCAGGCAGACTGAAATCAAATTCGGTCTTCCCCGCGGCGGCACGAGCGCACCCAACGACCCGCAGGGAATCGCCGCAGACCCCTCTCAATCGGTCAGACCCATCTTGGCTACTCCTGATTTTGACGAATCCAAAGTTATACCCAGCAGCCTTGGTCCCGCCGGAAAGTGACCGATCGGCTAACGGCTCTCTACGATTAGACTCCTACCCCCTCATCTACTGGCCAGCTCTGAACGAACCGATCAGTGAACCATCGGAGGCGAGAACACCTTATCGCCATCAACCCGATTCGCGGCGGACAGTCCTGAACTCGCGTTAGAATTTCTACAGACAAGTCTCGCTAGGCGAGCCGCGAAAACATTTGATGACATCGCGTCTGAGATCGCAATCAACAGGGATACCTAAACCATGTCAAAGCATCGAGTCATTGTAGTTGGAGGCGGATTAGCGGGGTTGTCCGCATGTGTTCGCCTGGGCGAAGCAGGGCTTGACGTGGATCTCTTCTCGGTCGTTCCGGTCAAGCGTTCACACAGCGTCTGTGCACAGGGCGGGATTAACGCCTGTAACGATGTGGCCCGTCAGCAGGGTTACAGCGAGTATGAGCACTTTGATGAAACCATTTACGGTGGCGACTTTCTCGCCGATCAGCACCCCGTGCTCGAAATGGCGATGTGGGCACCCAAAATAATCGATCTCCTTGACCGCATGGGCGTTCCGTTCAATCGCACCAGTGAGGGGCGACGAGATCTCCGGCTCTTTGGCGGTTCGCTCTTTAAGCGTACCCACTTTGCCGGAGCCACCACCGGCCAGCAACTTCTTTACGCCCTCGACGAGCAGACCCGCCGATACGAATCTGAAGGTAAAATAACCAAATACGAGTTCTGGGAGTTTCTGTGGCCTGTGATGAACGACGGCCGGTGCGTAGGGATCGTTGCCCAAGACATGCGCACGATGGGCATTCGCACTTTTCGTGCTGACGCGGTGATCATCGCTACAGGTGGCAATGGTTTGGTCTTCGGGAAGAGCACCAACAGCGTAATTTGTAACGGTGCGGCTCTCGCGCGGTGCTATCAGGCGGGGGTCTGGTACGGTAACCCCGAGATGATTCAGGTTCATCCCACCGCGATTCCAGGTGCTGACAAGTTACGGCTGATGAGTGAGTCTGCGCGCGGCGAGGGCGGCCGCGTCTGGGTCCCCCGCGCTAAGGGTGAATCCCGCCCCGCCAAATCAATTCCCGAAGATGAGCGGTATTACTTTCTAGAGGAACGCTATCCTAAATACGGCAACATCGTGCCGCGTGACATCGCCACTCGCGAGATCTTTGACATTTGCGTCAATGAGGGGATGGGCGTGGATGGGAAGAATCAGGTATACCTTGACTTAACTCACCGTGACCCCGAATATCTCACTAAGAAGCTGGGCGGCATCCTTGAGATCTATGAGAAGTTCGTCGGGGATGACCCCCGCTTCACACCGATGAAGATCTTTCCGGCTGTTCACTACAGCATGGGCGGGCTCTGGACCCAGTTCACCAAGGGCAGTTACAATCCCGAGATTGCCCGCAAAAAGCACAAAAGCGGCAGCCCCGCACCCATCGAATACAAGGTCGGCCAAGGCATGCAGCTTGGCGCGCCCAACAACATGATGACCAACGTTCCGGGGCTCTACGCGTTCGGTGAGGTGAACTTCGCTTATCACGGTGCCAACCGCCTCGGCGCCAACGCGCTCCTCTCGTGCTTGTTCGATGGGCTCTTCTGCGGCGTAAGCGTAGCGAACTATGTACGTAACGAAGCCCCGGCCAACGCGCCCGCCGTCGATCTGCCAGCCGGAATCTTTGAGGCCGCGCAGGCACAAGAGAACGCGAAAGTCAATAAACTTCTCGCCACAGTCGGCAAGGGCAGCTCCGCCGCTGCTTATAACCCCTACGCGATCGGCAAGGAACTCGGCGACGAGATGACCGCGGCGTGCACCGTCGTAAGAAGTCAGGCCCGGCTGGAGCAATGCCTCGTGAAGGTGGAAGAACTCAAAGACCGCTATTCGCAAGCCACCCTTTCAGACAGCGCGGTTTGGACCAACCAGAGCCTCTCATACTCGCGTGCAGTAGGCGATATGGTCCTTATCGCTGAAGCCATGGTGAAGGCCGCCCACTTTCGTCAGGAAAGCCGCGGTGCCCATTATCGCACCGACTTCCCTTACCGCGACGATGATAACTTCATGGGTTCTACCGTCGCCAAGTTTGATCCAGCAACGCAGTCGAGCAGTGTGCAACTTCATCCAGTCGATGCTGCGCTCATCCTCCCCGAAGCCCGGACCTATGGCAAGGTCGAAGTTTCCCCCGCAAAGGTCGCTCAACCCGAGTTAGCCCGCGTGTAGTCCGCGAGCCCGTCCGCTGAGCACTTACTTTAAACAACATGCCCACCCGGCCGCGTAAGCAATCCCCTAGTCACCCTTCCTCGCCCGGCCCTGCCTTGGGCGAGGCCGAAGTTCTTTCATTAGCCAAGCGGGTGACAGATGTAACAGGTTGCCCGGTCATAGGTGGTATCGCGGTCATTCTCCACGGGGGCCCTCGCGCCGCCCGCGACATTGATATCTATTCGGAAAACCTGTGGGAAACGCACACAAAGCTCGAAGCCGCCGGAATGCTCTGGCAAGGCAGCCAGAAACAGCATCTTATCGATGGCGTTCCAATTCATATGGTTCCGGCGGAGACCTTTGGCGGAGTTCCCAAGCGGCTGAGCACGATTCGGGGAGTAAAGGTCATCGGGCTGGCCGATCTTATCCGCTCAAAGCTTACGCTCGGGCTGAAGGGAATAGGTCGAAGTAGAGATATAACTCACGTGCTCGATCTTATTGAGGCTATTCCGCTTAAGAGAGATTACGCCGCCAAGCTTCCCACGGCCCTCCGCGGTGCCTTTAAACACCTGGTCGACGAGGTTCATGAACCCCGGCGCACGTCCCCGTCCGCGTTCTACGCCCGCTACTCGCCCCCCGCCTCCTCACCTGCAAGAAAGTGACAATTATGTTCAACTTCACCGCCAACAACATTGATCCCGCCGCGGCCGCCCGCGCAAACAATCGTAAGAATGCCAAGCCCGGCCGCAGCGTCCTCTTGCGAATCAAGCGCTGCGAGGGGCCGGGGCAAGCCTCTCGCTGGGAGGAGTTCAAGGTGCCCGTGCCGCCCGGCGCAAACGTAATCTCTTGCCTTCAGTGGATCGCCGCCAACCCCACCACCACATCGGGCCAGCAAACTACCCCGGTGGTCTGGGATAGTGGATGCTTGGAAGAGGTCTGCGGCTCTTGCACCATGGTGATCAACGGCCGCGTCCGCCAAAGCTGCTCCGCCCTCATCGACGATTACGCGCCCGCGGAGAACGACGTGGTCGCCCTCGAACCGATGTCCAAGTTTCCCGTAGTCCGCGATCTCTGGGTTGATCGCGACCGCCTCTTTTATAACCTCACCCGCATCAAGGCGTGGGTCCCCATCGATGGAACTTACGATCTCGGTGGCGGCCCCACCGAATCACCCGACAACCAAGCCACTCGATATAAGTTAAGCGAATGCATGTCCTGCGGCTGCTGCCTTGAGGCATGCCCTCAGTTTGATCTTGAAGCAGACAAAGCCACCTGGGATTCAACCTTCATCGGTGCTCATGCCATCAGCCAAGCCCGGCTCTTCAACGAGCACGCCACAGGCAAGATCCTTAAAGATGAACGCCTTGACGCGCTCATGGCCTCGGGCGGCGTCAACGACTGCGGGAACGCTCAGAACTGCGTCAAAGTCTGCCCCAAACACATCCCCCTCACCGAAAGCATCGCCGCGATGGGCCGGGCGGTCACACTCCACTCCATCAAACGCTTCTTCCGCGCGTAGCGAGTCTCCGCCGCCAACCAAACACCGCGGCCTAGCGCGACAAAACAGTCTAAGTCTCCGGTGTCCGACGATCCCATCCCAACCCCGACCGACGCAGAGGGCTTCGCCCACAAAGACACTCCGCCCCCTTGGGGTACAGAATCCTTTGACGAGCGGATGTTCCGCCTCTCTCGTAAGGCCCGCGCACTCGCAAAATCGCCCGGCGTCTACCTTATGAAAGATCACAAGGGTGTGGTGGTTTATGTCGGCAAGGCGCTAAACCTTCCCGACCGCATAGCCAGTTACTTTATTCCCAGCACCCAGCTTGGCGTGCACAAGCAGCCCATGCTTGATTTCGTCCAGGACTTTGAGATCCTTGAAGTCGAAAGTGAGTGGGAGGCGTTGCTCACCGAGAATCGGCTGATCAAGGACATCAAGCCCCGGTTCAACGTAAGGCTCACTGATGATAAGTCCTTCCCATACTTGATCGTAACCCAGCGGGAAGACTTCCCCCGGGTGTTTGTCACCCGCAACCCCGCGGGCGTGCAGGAAGACGGCTCGATCGCCCCGGAGATGAAGGGGGCCAAGGTCTTCGGCCCATTCGCCAACGCGGGCTCCCTCCGCGAGGCCGTCTCCGTCCTCCAGCGAGTCTTTAAGTTCCGCACGTGCAAGCTGGACATCCTCGAAGGCGATCCTAAGAATAAGTTCTTTCGCCCCTGCCTGCTCTACGCTATCAACCAATGCACGGCCCCCTGCGCCGACAAGGTAAATAAAGTCGAGTACGGCGCGGACCTCGAACGATTCCTTCGCTTTGTTGGCAGCAAGCGCAGCGTCATGCTCCGCGAACTACGCGATGAGATGGAGCGCGCCGCCACAGAGTTACGTTTTGAGAAAGCCGCCACCCTCCGCGACCAGATCAAGGCCATCGAACGCCTGGACGAGCGCGCAGACCGCAAGGACGGCTGGCAGCCCGAGACCGAGTCGTTTATCTTTGAACCCGAGAAAGCGCTCAAAAGCTTACAACGTACCCTGGGCCTCGAAGACCCCATCCGCTGCCTTGAATGTATCGATATCGCCCACTTGGGCGGCGATCAGACAGTGGGAAGCAAAGTCTGCTTCATTGATGGTCGCCCCTTTAAGAGCGAATACCGCCGGTACCGCATTAAGAGCGTTGAGGGGGGCAACGACGATTATTCAAGTATCCGCGAGGTGGTCTCGCGTCGCTACCGCGAGGCCGGCGATGGGACAGAGCTCTACCCCGATGTAATTATAATCGACGGCGGTCTGGGACAGCTCCACGCCGCGCTCGAAGCGTTCGCGCAGCTCTCCATCAAGCCCCCGATGGTCATCTCGCTAGCGAAGAAAGAAGAAATACTTTATATTCAACAGCGCAGCGAGCCTATCCGCTTGGGCCGCGAGAACCTGGGGCTCAAGCTGTGCCAGGCCGTGCGCGACGAAGCCCATCGCTTCGCCCAACACTACCACCACATCCTAAGACGTAAGAAAACCCTCGACGAGTAGCGGGGCCCCGCACGGTCGCTCGCCAACCAAATGCACGAGGCGCCCCCTCTACCATTTACGTTCAGTCACTAGCACGCTCCCGCAGACCAGCGCCGGAAGAACTCGGTAGTATCCGCCCCGTCTACCGCGCCGTTCTCATTTAAGTCCGCGGTTTGGTCCCCCGCGGCCCACGCAACAAAGAACGCATCAACATCCGACCCGTCGATCCCTCCATCTGAGTTAAAATCAACGGGGCACCCAAGTGCCGCGGTGAAGATGCCTTCGCTTAAGTCGGTGAAGGTTAATTTGAAGATCACCGTCCCATCCGCCGCGATCGCCCCCTGCCCCGCATACTCATCCCCGCTCTCAAATATAATTTGACGCACCGTCCGCATCTCCCCCGGGTTCACCTGAAACAAAGTCCCTTCCTGCGCGAGCACCATCAGTTGCCCGCTCCGGTCCGTCCCTAGCAGCGTCCGGGCACGAAAGTCCCACCCCTCCCCGGTCTGGCTGCGCAGCGTCGCCGTAAAAAACAGATGTCCCACGCCCGACATCCGCGGCGATCCGATCGTGGCGATCCGCGCCCCCTCCGGCACCAACCCGGGTAACTGGTCACCTTCGCGCAAAACCAGTTGCGTCCCCACCCCTGAAATATTCAGCCAGGGCCGCTATTGGTGGAGCCGTGTACCGCTTTACCCGATCGGGCCTTGGCGGTATCGACTTCGATGGCGATGAAGTTCCCGTCACGCCCTGAATATACCCAGCTCGAACCACTCATTATAATATAACTTCCAACGGTGGTCCCGCTAGGTGTCTTGCTCACCTCAGCTCGGTCGGTCCACCTCCACCAACTCCCCGCCCCGACCAACACGCCGCATCCGCGGCGTGTTTTCCTGCTAAATCCTTCGGGCTTACTTTAGAACTCCAGGTTGGCAGGCGGATGCAGGCACGCGATCGCTCGGCCCCTCCACTTCCGCCGCCGTCCGCTTACAATCTCCCGCATGCTTCTCCTGTTTGATATCGACGGTACACTCCTCCACACCACCGGCTGCGGAATGGCCTCGATCCTCGCGGCGGGCCGCGACTGCTTCGGCCCAGGGTTTTCCTTGGAAGATATCTCGGTCGCCGGACGCCTCGATCCGCTTATCTTCGCCGATGCGTTCACAAAGAACAAGATCCTCGACACGCCCGCCAACCACGCCGCTCTCCGCGCTGCTTACATTCCTCACCTTGAGCAGCGTCTCGCCACCACGACCACCGCCGTCGCGTTGCCAGGCGCAATCCAACTCCTGGATTCGCTGGCGCAGGCCCTCCAAGCGAACGAAACCAACGCCAACAACGCAACCCTCGCGCTGTTAACGGGCAACTTTGAGGAAGCCGCGCACCTCAAGCTCTCGCGGTGCGGCATTGAGCCCACGCGTTTTACCTTCGGCGTCTTCGGCGACCATGCAACCCTCAGCGCCGACCGGCAGGGCCTTCCTCCCCGCCGCGAAGATCTCGTTCCTACTGCCCTGCGACTCCACAAAGGCCACCAGCCGCGCCACGCCGCGCCGCTGTTTCCGCAAAACGGCAAACAAGGCTCCCACACTGATTTTGTGATTATCGGCGATACCCCCCACGACGTTCGTTGCGCCACGGCTCACGGCGGAAGATGCCTCGCCGTTGCTACCGGTCAGTATTCGCGCGACGCACTTCACCAAGCCGGCGCCGATCTCGTGGTTGATGACCTAACAGACACCCCCGCCCTGACCCGCTGGTTGCTGGGCAACTAGCTCATCCCTCTGCTCTGAGGCACTTCACCACGTCCGAACGC
>Ga0105048_10018876_pt1 | contig 10582 bp, 10 predicted proteins | sample MAT05_FD_78382 | JGI IMG/M metagenome (GOLD analysis project Ga0105048, IMG submission 78382) | Freshwater microbial communities from Lake Fryxell liftoff mats and glacier meltwater in Antarctica - MAT-05 | ecosystem: Environmental > Aquatic > Freshwater > Ice > Liftoff microbial mat | place...
ATGTTAGTGTCTGTACGTGCGGGCGTAATCAGGCCATAGCGCTGTTCCCAAATACGTATGGTATGGGCCTTTATACCCGTAAGTTTCTCCAAGTCCCGGATGGAGTAAATCGCCATGGATGCTAGCTTGTTCGACACAAAGGTCAATAAACAGGCGGTCTTGTTAATTGTTTACAAAAAAACTTGTCAAAAAATTTGCTATATCTGCTCATCACACCTCTAGGCCCTTTTTTTTAACAAAACAACAAACAACCGTTCCTAAAGTGAAACCGACCTGAAATGCCGGGTTCGCGACCGTTCCCTTAAAATTTCCACCGTTCCCTTGGCGAATTGCAAAAACGTAATACCTTTGAGCAACTTTTAACTTCGCTTCAAGTTTCTGTTACTTATGTTCTCTCCTTTTAAAAAGAAAGATGATCGCCCAAACAATGGGCAGGAAAAAAAAATCAACTCTTTGGATGCTTTGGAATCCGATTTAATTGTCTTGAACAAAACAGACCTGAGTAAAGTAGAGGGTGGAAAGGACGCTAAGAAGCCATTAACTGATATTTCTGGACTACGTAATAGTATTGGCGGTACCATCCCGCTGTGAACAAACAACACACTCAGTATTCCACATGAGTCATTTCGGTTTCCGGGATGGCTCATGTTTTTTTAGTGGTAAGTGATTAGTGGTAAGTGGTAAGTGTTTAGTGGTAAGTGATTAGTGGTAAGTGGTAAGTGGTACGGATCTAATCACTTACCACTAAACACTTACCACTAATCACTAGTCACTCAATTCCGTTTCCGCACTTCTTCGTGGATGACCTTGCCTTTTTTCATTTTTTCCTGGTATTCTTTTTTCCTTTTATCACGGAATTTTGTAGCAAGTACTTTGATCCCAAATGGTTTGGCATTTTGTCGGCGGTGATAGGCAAGAATTAGGAAATCTGCCATGTCATCAGGAAAGCTCACACCAGCACTTCGCAGATAATTTGAAAGCCTGGAGCCTCCATAAAAACCCCAGTTGAGAATCATCCATTGACCCAGACGGTTGTGCATGATGGCACAAACACTGTCTTCAGGCAAAGCCTTAAATTTTAGCCTGGCCTCAACACTAACCCGTTTGTCGAGTTCTACCATGGCATCTTCTAAATTTTTAGGGATGTAAACACCATTTAAGACTTCCTTGCGGATGCGCTCCTGATATTGCTGCTCAAATTCAGCCTCGGAACTGGGTGGCCCGGTCTCTTCCTTCTGTGTCTGGGCAAAAACAGTTAGGAAAGAACAAAGCAGAAAAGGGAGGAGTGCAAAAATTCTATTTTTCATAAATTACAGCCTGAACGATGAAGATACGCTTGTCTTTGTTTGAGATTTTTTTGTTGGAAACCATCGCCTGGCTAGGTCTTTGGCTACTCAGCGATTATGTGGCAGCGCTCTTAACGTTAATTTTAGGGGCAATCGTATCGGCAGTGTTAGCGATTGCGCTGATTTCAGAAGCCATCGAGCCATCCAAGGTACCTAAAAAGTATTTTCAGGTTATGTTGCTCAGCATTTTATCTATCGCAGTGGCTGCCGCGATTTATGTCACGCTGCTGGGTGGAGAAATGGACTTTTTAAGCGGAAAATTTTGACAGGCTAATCCCGTCAGATGGTCACCTCCAAATTCTGCGCATCGTCAGGTAATTCTTCAAAAGTACCAGTTTGACGGTTCTTGCGCACCCGATCCCACTCAAAATAACGCCCGTTCATCACGACATATACACCAGGAGGCAATATTTGTGCAAAAGCAAGGGCGCTACCCAGGTTAAAAAAACCATCCGAAGAAGTACCAAAAGCGTACGGAATCATAGCTCCAGTGAGTACGATGGTCTTTCCATGGATATCTGCTTCAGCAAGGTGCCGGGCTGTTTCCACCATCCGATCCGTACCATGCGTAAGTAGGATGCGATTGGCTGGTGTACGTGTGCAACTATGGATAATCAGGGCGCGATCTTCGTCACGCATTTCAAGGGAATCGACCATCATGAGCGTTCTGATGTCAATTTCTACCCCACAACGCCCAAGTTGGAACATTTCGCTGAGGTGAGTATCCTTGAAATACAGTTCGCCCGTCAGGTAATTGTATTCTTTATCAAAAGTACCACCGGTTACAAAAACTTGAATCATGGACGCAAAGGAACGGATTTGACGGGAAAAGTCCACCTAGTTGCATTTGAAAGTCTCGCAAATTGCAAACGAGCGTATTTAGAATCACATGAAAGTAACAAGTTATTATTCACCGGTTTCTTTGTTTTGAAAAACGTTTTTACTTTTGCCCATCAAAAAAGAATCGTACACATGAAAAAGAACGAAGAATACGTCAAAAATTCCAGCCGCGATTGGCTTATGTTCATCGTGAGCACCATAGGTATGGTTGCACTCCTCATTTGGTTACCCGCCTGGATATGGGTGGCCTGGCCATTCCAATTTACAGCTTTGGCCGGCGCACTGGGTCGGCTCTAAACAACGTGGTTTTTCCATAAAAAAGCCAGCTGCAAAGTATGCGGCTGGCTTTTTTTTAACGAGGCTGTCTAAAGTTTAGCTCTTGAAAATCCTCCTTCTCCGCTTCTCCTCCATTGGCGATATCGTGTTAACTACGCCTGTAGTTCGCTGTCTGAAAAAGCAGCTGGGCGCAGAATTGCATTTTTTAACCAAGACTTCATTTGCATCGATTTTAGCGTCAAACCCCTACATCGACCAGGTCTTTTCTTTTCAAAAAGACATCACTTCGGAACTGGAAGGCCAACTAAAAAGCGAACGCTACGACTACATTATTGACCTACACCACAACCTGCGCACCCTGCGGCTAAAAATCGTCCTTGGTCGCCCTTCAAGGGCCTTTGATAAATTGAATTGGGAGAAATGGCTGCTCGTCCGGTTTAAAATCAACCAGATGCCCGACAGCCATATTGTCCACCGATATATGGAGACGGTCAGGCATTTGGGTGTTGAATATGATGGAGAAGGCCTGGACTATTTTATTCCAGCACAGGAGAGCCTGGCAAGCATCGAACTGCCGAAAGCACCGTTTGTCGCATTTGCCATTGGTGCCACCCATTCGACGAAACGATTGCCTGAATCAAAAATCATAGAAATCTGCCGTCTTATTGCTCAGCCAATTGTGTTGCTCGGCGGAAATACCGAACAAGAAGCTGGCGCGCGGATTGCCAATGCGGCTGGGGGCCATGTCCTGAACCTCTGCGCCCAACTTAGTCTGCATCAATCAGCAGGGGTGGTGCAAGCATCGAGCAAAGTCATCACGCATGATACGGGGTTGATGCACATCGCTGCCGCGCTACGGAAGCCCATTGTATCTGTTTGGGGCAATACAGTACCCGCCTTTGGTATGTGGCCGCTGTACCCAACGGGCATGGACTTAAATACGTCTGTTGAGGTGTCTGGATTGGGCTGCCGTCCATGTTCCAAAATTGGTTTCGATCAATGTCCGAAAAAGCATTTCAAATGTATGCGCGAAATTGAAGTTGCCCAAGTTGCAAGCCTCGTATCATCCGGTTGAAATGCAACCGTTCTTTAACCCAAAACCGTCTATCTAGAAATTGAAGGCTCCAAGTTGTTAAGTTGGTTGAATTTATTGCCTGCCAAAAACCCCTCTAATTTGCCTTCAAACTGCAAAAATCCATTTTTTCAGAAAAAGCCTTGCCTTGCTTTGTTGAAGAATCTGGATTTTGCTCTACTTTTCGCCGAGAAACGTATAAGGCTTGGGACGTTAATTTTTTGGATCTTTGAATTTCATGCAAAAAATTAGACTTCAAAGCCATTCCAAACACCTCGTCTTTTAGTCTAAATCCATTGTCAATCTGTCCAATGTCAATTATTATGAACATTAGAAAACTACTTTTCTTACTTGCTGCATCGCTAAGTCTTTCTGCCCTAAACGCTCAAGACATTCACTTTTCTCAGTACAATATGTCGCCTATGACCCTCAATCCTGCTAATATTGGCAATTTTGAAGGCACGGTGCGTATCGGAGGCATTTATCGCGGCCAGTGGGCCAGTGTTATCGGCAATAAAGGCCAGTACAAAACACCTTCGCTTTGGGTAGATGCACCCATTATCACTGGTTTCCGCAAACGGGACTGGGTTGGTGTGGGCTTAGTCTTTTTCTCTGATAAAGCCGGCGCAGGTGGTCTAACGCATACTGCCGCCAAACTTGGTGCCTCTTACCACCTTGCTTTGGACAAAAAAGGGAATGCTTACCTTACCATTGGTGCACAATATGGACAAGCTGGTCGGAATCTAAACCCTGCAAACCTTCGGTTTGAAGAAGGATTTTTAAATCCTACGCCTTCAGGAGAATATAATTCAGGGGCTCAGGTTGACTTTCTAAACGCTAATGAAGCCAAGTCCAATTGGAGTGACATAGACGGCGGTGTCGTACTCCGCGCCAAACTCAACAAACGTATGGACATGAGCATCGGTTATGCTATGTATCATATCGCTAGAGGAAACTATGGCTTAGTGACCAGTGGTGGTGGTACTGGTACATCTACTGGCTCTGGTGGCGGCGGCAGCAATGATGAAATCGCTCGTAGATCTGTTGTCACGGGCCTATTTAACATCAAATTGACCGAGAAACTCACCGTAGGGCCGTCTTTCATTTATCAAACGATGAGTGGTGCGGATGAGATTAGCCTTCAAGCACTCGGTGCTTACCAATTTAATGCGGAAAAGGATATTGACCTGAATTTTGGCTTGGGTTACCGGCTTTCTGGCGGTGATGCTATTTATCCCATGCTTGGTGCAAGATATAAAAACCTCCGTGTAGGCCTTGCCTACGATGTGAATATTAGTGACTTGAATAGTGTCAGTAACTATCGCGGAGGTTTTGAGCTCGCAGCCAATTATATCGTCAAGATTTACAAGCCTGCTAAAATCAAGACTCGGGTAATTTGCCCAAGATTCTAAACACCATTTTTCAAAAATAATTGTGCTTAAATCATTGATTTACCGGGCGCAATCACTTGGCTTTCTGCTATTTCCATTCAAAAAGCCAATTTTAAATTTTTAAAAATCTTCTGGTCTAGCCGGAAAAAACGATACGATGAAAAAAATTCTCTTTTTCCTCACTCTTACTGCCTTAGCGGCAATTGGCGCAAATGCTCAGCCACTAAATCGCGCTACGCCTGAAGCTAATCTTAAGTCTGCAAAAGAAGCTGAGGCAGATGGCAATCCTTATACTGCCTTGGATCTTTACGAAAAATACCTTGCTGAAAACAAAACGGACAAGCAAATTGCGGTAAAAGTGGCAAGACTTAATTACGATCTTCGGGACTTTGAAAAAGCTGAAAAAGGATTTAGCCGATTGGTTAATCGCGACCGAAAATTAGAATTTACTGAACTCAAGTACTGGCTTGCGCTTAGCATGAAATTCAACGGAAAATATGCCGATGCGGTTGACATGTTCAACCAATATATTTCAGATGGCGCCAATGATACACTTAAAACCGCCGCTAAGCGCGAAATTGCTGGCTGCGAGATTGCAAAAAAGCTCAAGCAGCCTGACAATCTATTGGTCGGAAACATGGGCAAAGACGCCAACAATGCAAATTACGACGGTTCGCCTTCTTACAGTGGGGGAGAATTATATTTCACTTCCATGCGCTCTAAAGAAGTAATTGTCTTGAATGGTAAGGAAGGAGATTGGTACACAAAGGTTTACACCACAAATAAATCTGGTGCAGAATACGGTGAACCCGAGCCACTTGGCACACAAATCAACCGTGAAGGCTGGCACCAAGGAAATGTGAGCATTACGCCGGATGGAAAAACCATGTATTTCACCCGCATACAACTAGTAGAAAAAGGTCAGGATCTCGCTGAAAGCAAAATTTTTGTTTCTCAAAAAGGCTCAGACGGTTGGAGCGGCGCCAACGAAGCAACTGGTGTTAATGGTGATTTTATTGCCAAGCACCCTTGTGAGGGCGAACTATTTGGCGAAAAAGTACTCTTCTTCGTTGCTAATATGCCTGGTGGCAAAGGCGGATATGACCTTTATTACGCTCCAAAAAAATCTGAAAATAATTTTGGTCTGCCCGTCAACCTTGGAGGCGTGGTAAACACAGCTGGCGACGAGGCCTCACCATTTTATCAAGATGGCAAACTGTGGTTCAGTAGTAACGGAAGGCCTACAATTGGCGGTTTCGATGTTTTTGAAAGCCAATGGAACGGCGCGGTTTGGAGTGATCCAAAAATGCTCGCACTCGGGATTAACACTAGTCTGGACGACATGCATTACACCCGTTCAGCCGACGGCATGAGTGGGTTTGTCGTCAGCAACCGCCCCGGCCCAAACAGCCTCAAAAGCAAAACTTGCTGCGACGATATCTATGTCTGGGAGCTAGAGCGGATCAAAGTAGAGTTGCTGGCCAAGACCTTTCGCCTAAAGCGCAAAGGGGAAAAGGAAAACCAGCCGCTCAAAGGAGCTGTTGTTACAATGCTTGATGTAACGGAAAAGAAAGCTGCAAATGTGGATGAGAAAACCAACCTTGCAGCCAATGAATTCCCGTTTACACTTCAGCCAGAAAAATCTTACATGGCCATTGCCAATGCAGAAGGGTTCAAGCCTGACACGGTGGTTTTCAACACTTTAGGTGTCAAGAAAAGCACAAGCATCGAGAAAAAACTTACCCTGCGCCTTATAAAGCGGGAACCAGAATATGATACGCTACGCATCAATGAGCCCATCCGACTTGATAATATCCTGTACGATTACGACAAGGCAGATATTCGCCCTGACGCTGAGCCCGATTTACTGAGCGTGGTAGATTTGATGAAAAAATACCCGGAGATGAAAATCGAGCTTTCCTCACACACCGACGCAAGGGGCAATGACGCTTACAACGAGGACCTTTCTCAGCGTCGCGCCAATAGTGCCGTGGCTTGGATCGTGGCAAAAGGGGTCGCTGCTGATCGCATTATTGCGAAGGGGTATGGCGAAAAACAATTACAAAATAAATGTACAAATGGTGTGGAATGCACCGAAGAAGAACACCAGGTGAACCGTCGCACCGAATTCAAAATCACCGCAGGACCTACCAGCATCGTGATCGAAAAGGTCGAGAAACGGGAGAAAAAACCTGCCTCAACTGGTGGTAAGCAAAGCGTACATGAAAGTTTCTTTTTCGGGCATTAAATTTTTAAAGTGCCCTGAAGAGGCTGTCTCATAAGTAAACATTTTTAACCGTTCGAGCCCTAATCCTCGTAGGTTTTTAAAACCTACGAGGATTTTGCCGTTAAAAATGAAATAAAATTTCACAACAACTTCAACCTTCTAACTTGTGAGGCGGCCTCTTTATTAGCGCGGGCGTACAAAGTGTCTTCGAAACAATGGGGCAAGCAGGAGAAAGGAAAAAAACCTTGAATGCAATTTTTAAAAACAAGGATTTCAATGGGTACCCGATAGTTAAACAGATCCTTTTGCAAGTAACGATTGTATCGAAGTGGAAAAAGCACTGTTCAAAACCTTTCTGCTAAAAAACCGTTCAATATTTATACTTTTGCCACAAATTCAGCAAAAATGACAGCTACAGCAGAAAGGATAAGCCTAAATGAAAGAGTAGAAGCCGCGCTTGAGACCATTCGCCCACACCTTCGAGTGGACGGCGGCGATGTTGAGCTTGTAGAGGTAACCGATGACATGCACGTCAAAATCCGTTGGATGGGAATGTGCCAATCCTGCTCTATGTCTGATATGACCCTTCGCGCTGGCATTCAAGAAGCCATTCGCAATAAGATTCCTGAAATTATAGGCGTAGAAGCGGTTAATTAAGGGGAATAATGCGGTCAATGTGGTTTGTCCCGGATTTTATCTTGATCAGACTTGGCCCATTGACCACTTTAATACTCACCATTTCATTCGAGCCTGCAACTTCCAAATCCGTTCTTTCCCAGTTGCACCCGAATCCGTTACCGCTTGGCGTGTATTGGTTTCTTCCATTCTAGCATCCAGTCTAAGCCAGCGATTTATGCGCCAGTGTAGGTTGAGATACCAACGAGTGCCCCGTCCGGCAAATGCCGGAATTGAAACTGCCGCAAAAAGATCATTTTCAAAAGCATAAACCCGTGAATCATAGTCCTCTGTGTCAAACACAGCGTATCGAAGTGATGCAGAAATTGGGCTTCCCAGTGGTTTAACTACGGCTTCCTGATAGGCAATAAAGCCGAGGGATGAAGGGTTTTGACCAATTTGATAAGTCGTCCACTCTACTCTGCTGCGCAACTCCACGGGTTTGCTGATTTTATAGATGGAATGTAGGCGAAGTCGATTCCGCTGAGCATTAACCAGCCCAAAGGGCTTTTCCAAATCATCGTTTCGTTGTTTGGTTTCAGATTGCACTAGGGCATAGACAGAAAAATTGCGGCTTTTCGTCCAAAGTACCCGAGCTAAATATTCGCGACCATTGGAAGGGGCATCTACCCCAAAACGCAACCAGGGATGCCGCCACATATCTGCATACAGGTTTATCTGCCAACGTCTTATCCAACGAATATCGGCCCCAAAATAAAGTCCCTGTTCATTGCTCGAGCCTGAAACTTCGGCAAATGGGTTGCCATAAATAGATTGATAATCACGTCCAAGAGTGCGATGCACTGCGGTTAGGGTAACATGACGATCCGCCGAAAAAAGCAGCCCATTTACTGCCGCGATTCCGCCATTGTTGCTCCGTGCGGTTTCTCCAAATAGAAAGATATTTCGCCAACGGTAGTTGTAATCAAAACTCGTTCCGGTCAAGCTTTTACCTCGAAAAACAAATTTTCGATAAGGAGCAGGTGAAGCATTCCAAGGCTTGTCATAGGAAATATGAAGTGTATTGGCTGAGATTTGCCCCCGTTGCCCGGTCCAAGTGGCCGCCAACCCGCCTACTTGTTCATGAAGTTCCTTTTCGTCTTCAATTTCCGAGGTAGTCCGGTGATAACCAGAAGTTAGGAGTGATGAAAACTCAATTTCAGGCGAGTCAAAATCGGCGGTATCCCTTGTTTGCACATTAGCATCGCGGCGACGATTAGAGTACAACGCTGTGATTTCCAAATGTTTACCAAAAGCCAGGGTGGTAGCTGCCCCTCGAAAAAAATAAGTTTCCCCGAATGCTCCATAGGCATTCAATTTGCGCCCGCCTCGTGCCACAGACACTGTTTCGGCAGATTTTCCTGGCGCAAAGCCTGTTTGCAGCAACAATCCCTGGCCCATCCGTGCAGAATAATCGCCTAAAGCAACCACTCTAATGGTCTGATTCCAGTTTTGCACAAAAATATGGGCACTGTTGTAGTCAAACCCATGTTTGTTACTTCCCTTAAAAACGGCCTCACCAGCATCACTTTCTGCCGTAAAGCCAAAACGGAGGCGATTATCAAAAGAATGGCGGTAACGAACCGCCCAAGCATTGGGACTGCCCTCTGCTTTTTCGGTATTGTAGTTGGGTGGATCAGGATGAGCCCAGCGCAGGAAAATCTCACTATCTCCATGAATAAACCCCTTGAGCAAATTAGTGTTTCTGGTATCCAACCCGGTTTTGATGCGTGAAAACTGCAATATGCGCCGGATATCTGAAATTTCCCAATCCGGCACAGCCTGGAGTTCATATTCATTCAGGAACGGACCAAATTGATTGCGGTAAGTTAAGAGGTTGTCTACCTGGATTTCGTTGAGCAAATGCAAGGATAGAAGCTCTTCGCGGTTCACTGAATTGAGGTTGAGAGGTTTGTCTCGGAGGAGTTCGAGATTTTCCAAAAACTGCTGGGCGTCCGATTCGGAGGCTGATTCGTTGTCTCGAAAAAAGTTTTCGAGCAGTTCTTCGTCCGTTTGAGCACTTAAAAAGAGCGGAAACAAAGCGGTGAGCAGGGTCGTCAAAAACTTTAAGAAAATATTTTTACTCAAAATGTGTGTACAAAAGGTATGTCCGTGCGTCATAAACAAGGTTTTTCGGAAACAATGTTAGGGCGAAAAATTCGTTTGAGCGACCAAACTTTATAGATTAGGCACTTTTTGAAAAAGTGTCCAATCTAAAAGTGTCGAAACGCTAACAACAACTACCTTTGCACATCAATTTTTTAACCATTCAAAATCGTTTTCTCAGACATGAAAAAATCTGTTTTAGGAATTCTCGCTGGCGCAGCCATGATGTTTTCTCTGGCTTCTTGCGGCGAAAAACTGCTCACGGAAGAGCAAGTACAAGCTGAAATCACAAAAGGCTTCGACGCTGGCAAAGCTGCAGTGGAGCAAGAGATGTCCGCTAAATGCGATGCCGACTTCGAAACCCGGGTATCTGCCGTGGTAGACCAAGCCCGGGCTGATTTCGAAGCCGAAAAAGCCGCTGAAATGGCTGCTGGCAAAAAGAAGTAATCCTTTAAAAACGAATCCCAAATCCATTCACTCACAAATCATTCACCGAAAATTATTCAACTAAGATGAATAAAAAATTGCTCTTGGCTGGCGCAGTAGCTGTTGCTGGCTTTTTTACCCTCACTGCATTTGATGGTAAAACCCTCGCTCAACAAAAAGAAGAAATTGCTTCTGCTGTAACCGCGAAACTTGAAATGCTCCG
>Ga0105048_10018877_pt1 | contig 10582 bp, 7 predicted proteins | sample MAT05_FD_78382 | JGI IMG/M metagenome (GOLD analysis project Ga0105048, IMG submission 78382) | Freshwater microbial communities from Lake Fryxell liftoff mats and glacier meltwater in Antarctica - MAT-05 | ecosystem: Environmental > Aquatic > Freshwater > Ice > Liftoff microbial mat | place...
CCGCCGTCGATCCGACCGCATACGTCCCGGCCACGATGATCGCGGCCGCCGCCAGCACCACAAGCCCGAACGACCACTTCGGCCCGAGGCCGGTTCGCCGGTCGAGGGCGTCGCTGGCGGACCGGAGTAGGATCGCCAGGAGGGCGGCCGCGAAGAACAGGAAGACGACATCGGACGCGAGCACGAGCAACGCCAAGACGGCCCCGGCCGCGACGGCGACGCCGGTCACGATCAGGACGCGGCGCGTGAACTCCGCACGGGGGGTGACGACCTGCACCGCCGACGGGCTTTCCACAATCGCCGGTCGGCTGCCTGCATCGCTCATGTCGGTGTCGGCCGTGGCGGAGGGGCAGTCGGTAAAATCGGGCCGCGGGGGCGGGTCGATGTTCGACACCCCCACGTAGCCGTACGCCGCCCGGCCTGTGCAAGCTACCCCGGCGTGGCGAACGGGGACCACCCGAGCCGGAGAAAGTCATGTGCCCTCGGCGGGCGGGTACGGGCGGTCGTCCGCCCCGACCAGCCACCGGAGGGTGCCCGACACCGACTCGATGTCGAGCGGCTTGGGGAACAGTGTCACGTCGCTGAGCCGGCGGAAGGCGGCAGCGGCGTACGGGGACACGTCGGCCGACATGCCGCACCGAACCAGGTCCGGGCGGACCCGGAGGAGATCGGACAGTACTCGCATCCCCAGGAGGCCGGGCAACTGGAGGTCGACGACGGCGGCCTGGATGTCCCCGGCGTTCGCCCGGAGGGCGCGGACGGCGTCGTCGGGGGAGGCCGCCCACGCCCGCCACCCGTGCCGCCGGAACGCGGCCGCAGTGCCGGCCCGTGCGTGTGGGTCGGGTTCCACGATCAGCATCCCGGGTCCGGTTGGCGGGCCGACCGCCGGGGCCGGCCCCTCATCCGGGCCCGGGGCGGCTCCGACGACGGCGGGTGCGGAGTCGGTAATCATGCCTTCCCTCCCGACGGAGTACACAGGTGATGTCGTCGGTTGCAGCCCGCGGGCCGGCGGCAGGTCACGGACCAGGCGGTCGAGCCAGACCTCCACTTCGGCCGGTGAGGCCACCCGGTGGGTGGCCGTCGGCGGGGCGTCCGGCCCGACCCCGACGGCCACCCCGCCGGCGAACCCGGCTACGGCCATCGCCTCGGCGTCGTTCGCCGCGTCCCCGAAGTACACCGGGAACACCTCCGGGCCGACCCGTTCGAGGACCAATTCGACTGCCGTGCCCTTGTCCCACCCGCCGGCGGGGGTCACTTCCAGCGCCTCGGACACCTCCCGGTGTTGGGTGCCCGGGTGGCGGTTGAGGACGGCGGACGCTTCGGCCCGGAACCGGACGGCGGCGACCGGCCCGAGACCCCGGTAGTGGACCGCCAGGGCGACCGGCTTCCGCTCCACCCAGGTGCCGGGGAACCGGCCGAGAACCGGGGCGAGGTCGGCTTCGACCGCAGCCGCCGCCAGCCGGAACGCGGCCGCCCCGGGGAACTCGACCGGCGGCCCGCCGAGGGCCAGTTCCAGCCCGCCCGACCCGGCGTAGTACAGCCCGTCGATCCCGACGAACGCCCGCACCTCGGCCAGCGCCCGCCCGCTGAATACCCCGACGATCACGTCCGGGAGGGCGGCCAGCCGGATTAACCGATCGCGGTTGGCCGCCGGCAGCCGGGCCAGGCTCGGGTGCCGGACGATCGGGGTCAGAGTGCCGTCGTAGTCGAACAGGAGGGCGAGCGGTCGGCCGGCCCGGTAGGCGGCCACCACGTCCGTCACCCACGCGGTTTCGCGGCTAGCCATCAACGTGCTCATACGGCCCCCGCGGCGACGGCCGACCGGGTGGGGAACGGGATCACCCCGAGAAACGAGTCGTGTTCGTCGTCGCCGACCTCCGTGGCCGGATCGGGGGCCAGCCGACCGACCTCGGTGAGCAGCCGCCCGGCCCACCGGAAGATGTTGTGCTCGCCCACCTGGGCGCGCATCCGCCGCATCCGCCGCCGCTGCTCGTCGGCCGGCATGGTCAGTGCGGCCAGCAGCCCGGCGGCCGTCCCGTCGGCGTCGAACGGGTTGACGATCACCGCGTCGGTCAACTCCTGAGCCGCCCCGGCGAACTCGCTCAACACGAGTACCCCCTGCTCGTCCGGCCGGGCGGTCACGAATTCTTTCGCCACCAGATTCATCCCGTCGTGGAGGGAGCTGACCACGCACCCGGCGGCGTCGCGGTACAGCGCATAGATGTCTTCCGCCCCGCAGTGTTCGTTCAGCAGTACCACCGGCTGCCAGTCGGCCGACCCGTGCCGGGCGTTGATCTCGTCGGCCAGCCGGCGGACCTCGTCGTTCAACTCCCGATAGGCCGGCAGCACGGTCCGGCTCGGCGCGCCGAGTTGGAGGAAGTGGAACCCCCCGACCGTCTCGGGGTGCTGTTCCAGTAGCCGATCAACGGCCCGCAGCCGCTCCGGGATGCCTTTCGTGTAGTCCACCCGATCGACCCCCACCAGCAGCGGCAGGTCGCCTAGCCCGAGCCGGGCGCGGAGCCGCCCGGCCCGGCCCTCCCAGTCGTCGGCGAGGTACTCGTCGGCCAGCCCGGGATCGACGCTGATCGGGTGCGGCCGGACGAGCGTGTCGCTCCCGCCGCACGTGACCGCGAACCGCGCCCTGTCGGTCCGGCACTCCAAGGTCCGATCGACGGTGTCCATGAAGTTGTTGCAGTGGTGCTGGGTGTGGAACGCCATCAGGTCGTTCCCGAGCATCCCGGCGAGAATCTCCTTCCCCCACGGGCAGACGGCGAACGTCTCCGGGTGGGGCCAGGGGATGTGCCAGAACTGGGCCACCACGAGGTCCGGCCGGGCCGCCTTCAGCATCCGCGGCAGCAGGGCGAAGTGGTAGTCCTGGACGAAAATAAGGGCCGGGCCGCCTCGCGCTTCCTCGAGGACGGCCTCGGCGAAGAGGGCGTTCACCCTCTTGTACTCTTCCCAGTGAGCCGGGTCGAAGGTGGGCTGCCGGTACACCTGGTGGCACAGCGGCCACAGCGTGCTGTTGGCGAACCCGTAGTAGTACCCGGCCTCCTGCTCGGGGGTGAGCCACACCCGGCGGAGCTGGTAGCTCGGGTCGTCCGGCGGGACGGCCACCCGGTCGTGGCGGTCGCAGGCCGCCCGGTCGGCGTCGCCGGACCCGTGGGCGACCCACGTCCCGCCGCACGCCCGCATGACCGGGTCGAGGGCGGTGGTCAGCCCGCCGGCCGGCCGCATCCACTCGACGGCCCCGTCCCGCTGTCGGTGGATGTACGGCTCCCGATTCGACACTACGATCAGCTTGGCCCCCCGGAGGCGGGTGTTGGCGAAATCTTCGAGGCGGTCTCGGCTCCAGCCCATAACAGATCCTCGGTAGCGGCGGGCGGCCGCCGCGGGCTCATGGCTCAGGCACCGCAGTTGCTCGACACAACGCAAGGGCAGTGCCGGATACAATCGGAGCGAGCGAAGTTCGCCGAGGGCCCCGCCCCAACGTCCGAGCGGCCTCGGCCCAAACTGCGTCACCCGGAACGGGTTCGGCCGAGGCCGGGGCCGGCCGAATTGGGCCGGGCGGCGTCGGAGACTCCTTCGCACGGCGTGTATAGCGCGGGCAGCTCCGAGGGGGCCGGCCGGGCGGCTGTTCAGAATTTTTCGGGCCGCTGTCCAACTTCTGGTCAGCCAAAGGGGTTGAGCATGAATCCCCGGTTCATGGCCAAGTTGACCGCCCCACTGGCGGTCGTCAGCTTGCTCCTGTTGGTCAGCGCGTGCGGGGCGGCGTGGTACGTCCGCCACCTCCAGCAGACCGTGGCCGGGCCGATTACGACCAGCGTAGCCAGCGTCCGGGCCGCCCAGGAACTCGAAATCAGCACCCGCGAACTGATCAGCCAGCTCAACCGCTACCTGATCACCGCCGAGAAGAAGTATCTCGAACCCCTGCCGCGGCTGAAGCGGCGGACCGAGAAGGCATTGGACGACGCCGACGCGGCCGCCACTACCCCGGCCGAGGCCACCTTGATGCGGCGGACCCGGGAGGGGTACGACCTGTTCTCGGCCGAGTACGAGAAGGTGCTGCGGGAGCCGCCGGCCCAGGGGCTGTACCTCAAGATCATCGATCTGTCCGACACGGTACTAACGAAGGAAGTCCTCGACCCGGCCCACGACTACCTGCGGCTAAACGAGGGGGTGCTGGCCCAGGCCAGCGAGGCGAACCGGGAACTGGCCGACCGGCTGACCGTCGGCCTCGTCGGGCTGGGGCTGTGCGGGTCGGCCGGGGGGATGCTCGGCGGGTGGGTGCTGGCGGCCGCCGTCCGCCGGTCGGTGATGCGGACCGAGGGGTGGCTGCGGGACACCGCCGCCCTGCTCGACCGGGCGGCCCGGGCCGAGGCCGACGGGCGGACCCTCGACCGCCCGGCCGGCGACCCGCTGGAACGGGCCGCCCTGTCCGTGTCGGCCGTCCTCCGGCGGCTCCGGGACGCCGAGCGGGCCGCCCTCCGGGCCGAGCAGTTGGCCTGGGTCGGGCAGATGGCGGCCGGGATCGCCCACGAGGTCCGGAACCCCCTGATGTCGATCAAGTTGCTCGTCCAGGCGGCCGCCGACCGCCCGGGCGGGGTGGCGTTCCGGGCCCGCGACCTCCAGGTCCTCGACGAGGAGATCGTCCGGCTGGAGCAGATCGTGAGCGGGTTCCTGGACTTCGCCCGCCCGCCCCGGCCGGACGCCCGCCCGGTGGACGTGGCCGCCCTGATCGCCGGGACCGCGGCCGGGGTCCGGGCCCGGGCCGAACTCCAGGGGGTGGAACTGGCGGTCCGCACCCCGCCCGGCATCGTGGTGGCCAGCGTCGACCCGAACCAACTCCGGCAGGTCGTTTACAACCTCCTGTTCAACGCCCTGGACGCCCAGCCCGGGGGCGGGCGGGTCGAAGTGGTATTGGCCGCCCAGCCCGGGGCCGGCGGGGGCGAACTCCTGCTCGAAGTGGCGGACGCCGGGCCGGGCCTGCCGGCCGACCTGGGGGACCGCATCTTCGAGCCGTTCGTCAGCAGCAAGGAGGCCGGGATGGGCCTCGGGCTGTCGATCTGCCGGCGGATCGTCGAGTCCCACGGCGGCACCCTTCGGGCCGCCGACCGACCCGGGGGCGGGGCGGTGTTCGCCGTCCGCCTCCCGTTCCCGGGTGCCCCGGTCGCCGACGCCGGGTCGCCCCTCCCGCTCGCCGTGGGGTGAACCCGTGCCCAAGCTGCTCATCATCGACGACGAGCCGAACGTCCTGTATTCCCTCCGGGCCGGGCTGGAGTCGGACGACCTGACGGTGGTCACCGCCCAGACGGCGAAACAGGGGATCGCCCTGGTCCGGGCCGAGGGGCCGGACGTGGCCATCATCGACGTCCGCCTGCCGGACATGTCCGGGCTGGAGGCGTTCGACCACATCAAGGCGGCCGACCCGCGGCTGCCGGTCGTGATCGTGACCGCGTTCGCGGCCGCCGACACGGCCATCGAGGCGATGAAGCGGGGGGCGTTCGAGTACCTGCTCAAGCCGGTCGACCTGCACCACCTGCGGGACGTGGTCGCCCGGGCGGCCGACCTGCGGCGGATGCGGGCCGTCCCGGCCGTGTTCGACCCGGCCGCGGACCCGGACGCCGGGGCGGACGTGATCGTCGGCCGGTGCCCGGCCATGCACGAGGTGTACAAAGCGATCGGCCGGATCGCCCCGCAGGACGTGACGGTCCTCGTCACCGGGGAAAGTGGGACCGGGAAAGAACTCGTCGCCCGGGCCATCTACCAGCACTCGACCCGGGCGGCCAAGCCGTTCCTGGCGATCAACTGCGCGGCGATCCCGGAGGCGCTGCTGGAGAGCGAGCTGTTCGGGCACGAGAAGGGGTCGTTCACCGGCGCGGACCGCCTGCGGGTCGGGAAGTTCGAGCAGGCGAACGGCGGCACCCTGTTCCTCGACGAGGTCGGGGACATGACCCCGGCCACCCAGGCGAAGGTTCTCCGGCTGCTCCAGGACCAGCGGTTCGAGCGGGTCGGCGGGCGAGTCTCGATCATCACTGATGTCCGGGTGGTGGCGGCGACCAACCGGGATCTCGACGTGATGGTCGCCGCCGGCACGTTCCGGCAAGACCTGCTGTACCGGCTGAATGGCTTTGTGATCCACCTGCCGGCCCTGCGGGACCGCCCCGGCGACCTGCCGCCGCTGGTCGAACACTTCGTCCGGGCGGCCGACCGGAAGCTCGGGCGGGACGTCCGGTCGGCGACACCGGAGGCGTTGGAGGTTCTGGCCCGGCACCCGTGGCCGGGGAACGTGCGGGAGTTGCAGAACGTCGTCCGGTACGCCGTCATCCACGCGGCGGGGGACGTGATCGGGCGTGACGACCTGCCGCCGGTGGTCCGCGGGGCGGCCCCCGCCCGGCCGGCCGGCCCGCCCGACGGGATGGACGTGGTCGGGTACGTGCGGCAGTTGCTGGACGAGGGCGGTGGGGACATCTACCGGCGGGCGCTCGCCGCGGTCGACCGGGCAGTCCTCGGCGAAGTGCTACGGCACGCCGCCGGGAACCAGGTCCACGCCAGCGAACTGCTGGGCATCTCCCGGACCACCCTCCGGGCCAAACTTCAGGCGCTCGATCCGCCCCCTCCCGGCCCGGGACAGGAGTGATCCGGCTCCGTCAGCATCCGCCGGACCTGCTGCGGGTGCCAGCCCGAGGTGCCAGGCGGACGCCCGGCGCGAGGTGCCGATAGCACGAGAGGCGAGAAGCGTCAGAGGATTGTAACGGGCGAGGAGAAGTGAGGTGGTACGGCACCGTACCTCCGATCCCAAAAACGACGCGACCCGAGGTTCCCCCCGGGTCGCTCGCGGCCGGTCGACTGAATTCGCCCGAATCGCCGTAGGGATATTGTGGTGGGGTCGTTTACGGGTACGACGCCGCGAAGTACGGCTCGATCGCTTCCGCCCAGCCGTCCACCAGGCACAACACGCCGTCGCCGTCCCGCGAGTCGTGGTCCTGAATCTGGCGGCACTTCTCCGGGTCGCCCCGGAATTGGGCCTACCGCTCGATGAGCAGCGCGACGTAGGCCGTCGGGTCCATTTCACGTCTCGGTACGGTCGGGTCGCGGGTTATGCCCGGGGCATCGCACGGCGTCAAGGGGCCGCGTTCACTTCCGCCGCCCGTCCCGGAACGTAGGCACTTTCGCCCGCCCGCGCTTCACCCGGACCGCCAGTTCCGTCCGCCCGATCCGCGCGGCGACCGCCGCGTCGGTATCCGTCCCGAGGAGGGCGAGTTCCGCGGCCGTCCACCCGCCGGCCGTCGCCCACCGCCTGGGCGGACGCAGACCGAGCCGCTTCGATGTCTCGGCCCGGGCGTCGCACTCGGCCTCGGTGAACTCCCGCTCGCGGGTCGCCCGCGCCCCGGCCCGGCTCGCGGCGAGGTGCGCGGCCTTGCTCCCCGGCGTCGAGTTGTGGCTCCCGTCGTTGAACCGCTTCCGCCACCGCCAGACGACGCCGACGCTCACCCCGAACCAGAACCGCAGGGCGACGGCGCTCTCGGTCCGGATCGCCCGCACCACTTCGTCGCTGACCCGAAGCCCCGACCCGCCCCGCCCGCCCCGGACGCGGACCCGCCGCCACGGGATCGGGGCGTCGTGGAGAGTGGTGACGACGCAAGCCGCGTCCCGATACAGGCACGTCACCACCTCGCCCCGGCGGACGGCAACCCGACGCCGGCGGTGTCGGCGAACGTCAGCGCGTTTTCCGCACGCCCCCGCGTTGCCGTCGGGTTCGAGTCGAGGGTGACGACTTCCGTTGAGATGAACAGCGTCGCTCCGGCCGTCGTCGGCCCGTCGACGACGTCGGTCTCGCCCGGCGCGCCGAACGGTGCGGCGGGGACGAAGGCCGAAGCCGGGGGCACGGTTTGAAGAACCGCCGGCGCACCGAAGACCGCCGCGGCGCTGCCGGCCCCGCCCGGCGACCCCGGCCCCGCCGCGGCCGCCGGACCGACCACCGCCGCCGCCGGGAACGCGGCCGGGCCGACCGGGATGCCGCCGAACAGGACACCGGGGAGAGTCACTTCCAGACCGCCGCCGGGGGCGGGCGCGTCTCCGCCGGTTCCGCCACCGACCACCGGCGGGGGAACCCCGACCGTCGCCGACCCACCCGCGGGCTGCGCCGCGACCTCCCCCACAAGGGGGGAGGTGAGCAATCCCCGAACCTCCCGGTCGTGGTCTTCACCTCCCCCCTTGTGGGGGAGGCCGGCCCGGCTTTGCGGGCCGGGTGGGGGGGAAGCCTTCACCCCGTAGGAGAGCGCCCACCCCCCACCGGGCAGCTCGCCTCGGCACCACCTTTCTTGCCGGATGTCTCTCCCTCCCCCCCAAAAATTTGACATGTCTCGCAACAAGCTACGGATAAGTGACTTGTGACCCGTCCGATGTGAAAACCGGCTGCGAAAGCCATGAAGATTCATTTCGCATTTCTCTTGCTTCGCCAGTTTCAAAGTGTATGGTAGCTTGAATAGGCACCACTCGACGCTTTCGCGTTACCCTGATTTCCGGTTTTGAATTCTGGCCAACGCCTAGCACCGAATGCTCTTTCTCCAATCCTTAACGATCTCGCAATCGTCTTGATAGGTGGCAGGCCAGTTCGCGACCGTGCGAGTTTTAGTAGGCGGTGATCGACGCAAGCCACGTCGCTTCGTCGTTTTTTTCTCTCCCCATCTCCCCTTTCCCGAGGCAGTCCATGATGTCCCCGAATCTCCCCCGAACCCGTCGCGGGTTCACCCTGATCGAGCTGCTGGTGGTGATCGCCATCATCGCCGTCCTCATCGGCCTGCTCCTGCCGGCCGTCCAGAAGGTCCGCGAGGCCGCCGCCCGCAGCACCTGCCAGAACAACATGAAGCAGATCGGCATCGCCCTCCAGACCTACCACGACTCGGTCGGCAAGTTCCCGGTCGGCACGTACAACAACGACAACAGAGAATGGGGCTGGATGACGCGGATGCTGCCGTTCGTCGAGCAGAACGCGGTCTACACCAACCTGATCGGCTCGGGTGCCGGCTACTGGTGGCCGCCGAACGACGGCGGCGGCCCGAACGGCATCGGTGCAGATAGCGTCGCACGGACGAGCGCGACGGTCGGCAACAATGCCGCCCAGGCGGTCATCAAGACCTTCATCTGCCCCAGCGATAACCTCCCGAATCAGAAGAGTACGCTCTACGCCAAGACGAATTACGTCGGGAACCTCGGCACCAACCTGGCATCGGGTTGCAACACGACCACCGGGGCCGCCCAGAACGGTATCCTCTTGTTCGCCAACAGCGACACCGACACCTGGGTGGTCAGGATCGGCGACATTACCGACGGGACGAGCAACACCGCCATCGTCGGTGAAGCCTCGACCAGTCCCAACGTAACCCCCTCCAACACCGGGAACGCGAATTTCCCGGTCTGGGCGGGTGGGAACGGAGGCGGGTGCGACGGTATTAACACCGTGGGATCGACCGGCCGCCTTATGAACTCGGGTTTCGTGATCAACAGCACCGCGAACGACCAATCGTTCGGCAGTCGGCACCCGGGCGGAGCGAACTTCGTCTTCGTCGACGGCTCGGTGAAGTTCATCCCGCAGAGCGTCGATACCGCAGTGATCTACCCGGCAATCGCAACTCGGGCCGGCAACGAAGTCGCCACCTTGCCGTAAGCTTTTCGGACAAACGTCTACTACGACCGGCCCCGGAGCATTCCGGGGCCGATGTCGTTTCGTAGGGTGGGTCGAGGCCGCCGGCCGCAGCCCCACCACGCGCGACGCCAACCCGCCGCGCGGCTGACGGGCGAGCGAAGGCCATCCTGCCACGCGGAGGTCGCACGGTGGGGCTGCGGCCGGCGGCCTCGGCCCACCCTACGAAACCCACCCACCTTCAATCTGAACTCCGTACTGTAAATGCCCGTGACACAAACCTCGTCTCAATCAGACATTCTGGGCAGAGGCATTATTCCGACATCGTTTCATCCGGCCGAGTCACATTCATTTCGGACGGGGTGGAGAAGTCGGCGGGAACCAATCCTCGCAACACACTGCGGCTAGCGGTTACGGGTTCTCCCACACGAGCGTCACGCGGGGGACGGGGCCGTGCGGGCGGAGGCGGACGTGGCTGAGCGGGTCGTGTTGGTCCTTCTCCAATTCCAGCTGCACGTAACTCGGGTAGACCCGCAGCCCGGGGAAGTGGTGCAGGCTCAGCGTCACCCCGCCGTCGGCGTCCGGGACCACGTCCGACAGGGTGATCCGCGTCGGCGTCGCCCCCTCCCACGTCGCCGTCCCGCGCAGCACGAACGACCGCTTCCGGGCGAGTTCGAACAGCACCACCGGTTGCCCGCCCTCGTTCAACCGCGCGACGGCTTTCGCCGTCGGCACGCGGCCCCAGCGCTCGGCCGCCGCCGGCCCGCGACACACCACCCAGCCGACGTTGTACCAGTCGCAGAACTGGCCGAGGTCGGCGTCGGCCCACTCGCCGAGGCCGCGGCCGTTCAGCTTGCCGTCGCGCATCCCGCAGAACGAGTATTCCATCCCGGCGTCGGGGTCCAGCCCGCCGAGGTAGGCCCGGTCGGTGAGGACCGG
>Ga0105048_10018878_pt1 | contig 10582 bp, 5 predicted proteins | sample MAT05_FD_78382 | JGI IMG/M metagenome (GOLD analysis project Ga0105048, IMG submission 78382) | Freshwater microbial communities from Lake Fryxell liftoff mats and glacier meltwater in Antarctica - MAT-05 | ecosystem: Environmental > Aquatic > Freshwater > Ice > Liftoff microbial mat | place...
GTTAATTTATCCATGACGACTTGAGTAACCGCAGCATGAAACTTGGGATCGGCATCCGAGAGTGCATATGCAGCCAGCATTGATTGGGCACCTCGTGCGGTATGGCCGTCGTCAAAAGCCAAAATACCAGTTGCGAAATAGTTTTTTGCATTGGCGAGCCTAAGCGACGCAGAACGTTCTTTGAGTGATTCGGACTGCTTTTTGATTTCCTCATTGCTCTTTTCCAGTTCGATGAAATTTTTCGCAATTACGGAATTCCGTTCGGTCAAATCGCGATTGTGTTGCGTACTGATTAGTCCGTAGCCGGCGACACCGATCAGCCCGAACAGGAGAGCAGCCGCAATAGCCGACGCGGCTGCTGGATTCTTTCGAGCGGCTCTTTGGGTCCGACCAAGAACCGATTCGCGGTACACCGATACCGCTTCGTCGTCCAACCAACCTTCGATTTCCAATTTCAATTCTGCCGCCGATGAATAACGATCCTCGATCCTCAAGGCCATCGCTTTTCTGCAAATAGCGTCGAGGGGTTTCGGCACCGCACCTTCGACGGCATAAGGTGCCGGTAACTTTCCATTGGTTACTATGGCGATCACTTCATTGATTGAACGACCGCTGACAGGAGCTTGGCCCGTTAGAACTTCATAAAGAATTGCCCCCAATCCATAAACGTCCGAAGCAGGGCAAAGTCGATCAAGTTGACCTAACAATTGCTCGGGTGGCGCGTAGGCGGGTGTTCCAACTACCGACCCGTAGCGCGTTTCCGACCCTAGTTCGTTGTTGCTGCTGGCAATCGGGAGTTCGCTGTTGACACCAATTGTTGCCTGAGCATCTCCAGCTTCTTTGGGCGAAAGCGACTTGGCGAGCCCCCAGTCCACCACCAGAGTCTCACCATACTTTCCGAGCATGATATTCCCAGGCTTCAAATCGCGATGCAAAACACCTCGATTATGGGCATAGTCGAGGGCATTGCAAACATCGACAAAACGACGCAGCAATGCTCTCAGATCGGGACAATCCAAAGCGGAACGGTTCGCCTTTCGATTTGCATGAAAAGACCGAATTCGTGAACGAAGATCTTCGCCTTTGATGAATCGCATCGCATAGTAAGGTCGTCCGGTTTCATCCGTTCCAAGGGCATAGATCGGAACGATTCCTGGATGCTCCAACTGACCCGTCACTTCCGCTTCTTGTCTAAATTTTGCTCGGTAGTCTTCTTCGACTCGGTCTTCACGAATTTGTTTGAGAGCCACTTGACGATGCAGCTCCAGATCCTCCGCTAGATAAACGACGCCAAGCCCGCCTTGAGAGTGATGACGAATGATCTTGAACCGATGACGACCGTCTTGCGAGGCCTTGAAAATCACTTCGGATTTATTGGAGTCGGATTTAGTTGGATTTGGGTCGATTGCTGGGAGAAATGAAAGCGATTGCAGAGCTTCTGTATCTGTGCCAGCCAACTCGGCCATTGCGGAATGAATCGATGATATGCTGCTAAGTCGGGCTAGCGACTGTGTGGCGTCGCAGCCGTTGCGTTGCACGTGCAAATCCACAAGTCGTTCAAGTACCCGCCGATCTTCTTGGGAAATTGCATGCTGCTCAACCAGCAATTCATCGATTCGTCGAGATTTGTCTGCAATCCATGCTCCGAAGGCCGATAGCAACTGCTTTCGGCTTATGAAATCGTTTTGCAAAGCCAAAAGACCTAACAAAAGATGGGTGTTTGAATCGCGTCCCGTCATTGATGCGACAATTCTAAATCGTGGTTGCCAAAAGATCATCAATTCACTTCATTAATTGTATACCAAACATCCAAAGTACTTGCAATCACCGACGAATCAAAACTGAAGCAGGCCTGCCGTCCGGTCCTGTAAATCTCTCTGCCATCTTGATATTCTACCTTGTTCGTGGCAAGATGAACGTTATGTGCGGTGGTTACTCATGGCGTCAATCTTAGAGATCACGGTACCCGATTCGAGCTGAGGTGTCGGTCTGTTTTAGTCCTTAGGACAACCACAGCGGATGAGTTTAATTTTGGAGGCGAGATTACGGTGAGTCTGAGAAACAAGCAGTTTGAATCCGCGCAGTTCAATGCGGTTGATTCCATCCTCTGTCTTCAGGGAGCTGGGATTGGTTACCTGGACGACAAATCAAGTCAAGTCCTCCGCACACCACGTCGAGTTCTTTTCGAAATAGAGTTGTGGGTTGTTTTTGAAGAAGAGCACTTGCTTAAATCGCTGCCAGACGTCCCATCTGCGGCTAAAATCAACAGCGAATGGGGAAAACGCTTCGACGACCTTTTCGTTAACTGCACAGGAGCGGTGCTGGCTGGAGCCGCTGCTTCGGCCGGGGTTGCTGCAGCACCAATTACCGGAGGAGCTAGCACGATTATTACTTACGTTGCGGGAGCAGCTGCGATTGCGGGGGCAGCACAGTGTGGAATTTCTATAGGTCAGGTTGCATTGGAGTTTACCGACCCGGGGGCCAATGCGAGATTCTTGGACGAAGAAGATTGGTTCAAGCTAACCGGCTCTGTCCTCGACGGAATACAACTTGCCGGTATCGCGAGCGGTGCTCCTGCCCTATACAAGAATATCGGCAAAGTCTTGAAGATGAAGCAGACAACAGGCAAGGGAATACCACAGTTGCTCAAAGGATTGACGCGTCAGGAACGCAAACTCATTGCGGAAGAAGTAGCCAAGTACGGAAAAGGGATGTCGCGAAAAGAATGGAAGCGACTCGTCAGAGCAGGTGCGTTTCCTAAAATATTCTCGCAAAACGCAATCACAGCGGCGGTCAAAACCCAACTACTTGAGAGTGCGGGAACGGCAATGGGTCTGTACTCAAGCAACAAATCCGGAAACATAGGCCTTGTTGTCGGCATTATTCAACGAGGCTAGGTAACAATCCGAAATAGGGTCCCTATGGAATCAGAGTCCAATTTACTTCGTTATCACTCTTTCGGTACAGGTGGTTTATGAGTTCAGTTCACTCGAAATTAAGTCGTATTCGAAGAATAAACTCCATTCATTCAATGAAGTATGAAGTCGAAACTGGTAACTGTAAGGTTGCAGTTAAACTCCCATTCGTCGTCGGTGTCATTGGGGATTTTTCGGGAACCCCTACTCAAAAAGTCAAGGCGCTCTACGACCGAAAATTCGTCCAGATCGATCGTGACAATCTCGACGAAGTTATGAAGCAGATGACGCCTGGTTTGAATTTGCGAGTGGAAAACACACTCGCGGGTGACGGTTCGGATTTGGACATTCAACTCAATTTTCAATCAATGGCTGACTTCGAACCCGCACGAGTCGTAGCACAGGTCGCGCCGCTTTCGAAGCTCCTCGAGATTCGCAATCAAAGGCTAAGAGAACTCCCAGAAGCAGACGAATCGCAAACTGACGATAAACAGGTGAAATCGATTCGCAACGAGATCGTCGACATTGACGGGAGGATTTCGAAACAGCTTGCCGTCATCATGCATCACGAAGCTTTTCAAAGACTCGAAGGTTCGTGGCGAGGTTTGTGTTATTTGGTGATGAATTCGGAAACCGGCATGGACCTCAAGATTCGAGTTCTCAATTGCAGCAAGAAAGATCTTCAAAAGGACCTTGAAAAAGCAGCCGAGTTTGACCAAAGCGATTTCTTCAGGAAGATGTATGAAGCGGAATTTGGAATGCCGGGTGGCACTCCTTATTCAGTTTTGATCGGCGATTTTGAATTTCAAAACCATCCCGACGATATTGCTATTCTTCGCAATATGTCGAGCATTGCGGCGGCTGGATTCTGCCCGTTCATAGGATCTACCGGCTGTGAGATGTTTGGTTTTGATTCTTGGAAGGAACTAAACGCGCCGCAGGATATTTCGAAGATCTTCGATACACCGCGCTACACCAGCTGGAACAGTTTCCGAGAATCAGAGAATTCTCGATTTGTGGTTCTGACGATGCCTCGAACGCTGGCGAGATTACCGTATGGAGCCGATACCACGCCGATCGATGAATTTGAGTTCGAAGAAGTCATGCTAGGGCCTGATAAGCAGTCAATCATTGTTGCTCACGAGAGTTACTGCTGGATGAGCACGGCCTTCGTGATGGGTGCACGTTTGTCAGATGCATTTGCCAGGGATGGGTGGTGTACGTCCATTCGCGGATTCGAGGGCGGTGGTAAAGTCGAGAATTTGCCCGCGCACGTTGTGAGAGCGGAAAACGGTGACCTGGAGATTAGATGCCCAACCGAGGTCTTGATTTCGGACCGTCGAGAAAAAGAGATTAGCGATCTGGGTTTCTTGCCTCTTTGCTATTTGAAGGACAGAGACTGCGCCGTCTTCTTCGGTGGGCAAACAACACAAAAGCCCAAGAAGTACGAAAGTAAAGTTGGAGACGAAGCGACCGCCAACGCCGCGATCTGCGCTCGATTACCTTATGCCATGGCAACTTCGCGGATTGTTCATTATTTGAAATGTATCGCGCGCGACAAGTTCGGCGACATCATGGAGAGAGACGACTATGAGAAGTACCTCAATCGATGGATCATGGATTATGTAACGCCGGACGGAATAGTTGGCCATGAATTTAAGGCTCGATCCCCGTTCGCGGCGGCAGCGATTGAGCTTGGCGAGGTTTCTGGAAAAATCGGCTCGTACTCTGTCGCCGCATTCTTGCGACCTTGGTTACAGTTTGAGGAACTGACCGCCTCGATTCGCATCACCTTTGATATTCCGCGAGCCGCATTGACAAACGGGTAACGATTCAGAATCTCAAAACGTGTAGAAATCAAATGTCTGAGATTGAACCTCCCACGCGAAAAGCGGAAAACTGATTCGGGATTGAAAGACCTCGCATTATGGCGCATCGGGCCTTTCTGGCGATGCACCATCTTTCGTCCAAAATTCTTCGCATTCATTGAAAAAGAATTCCATCTTCTCTTTTACAGGGCTTTCGGTGGATTTATTTTTTATCATGATTGCCGATAATTCATCGCGGTATTTCAAAGCGTCATCATTCAGGCCCAATTGCTTGGACGCCATCGAGAGGACCGCGTGCGTTGAAGCCCGTGACGGAAGGTCCGTAAATGGTATTTCCTTGTTCTTTTCTGCCGTAATTGCCAGTTGGCCGGCTTCAATAGCCTGTTCAAAATTGCCCGAGCGAAACTCCGCAATCGCCAATACTCTGTAGTTTCGCACCATTGGAAAGACCTCGGTGAATTCGCGTAGTCGATCCAACTCTTTTGGAGATATTGGATCTTTAGATGGCTGAAGAGTATTTTCGAAATGGCTAAGAATCTGCGAAACCAAAAAATAGTTGTCCCCAAACGGAATCTGATACCCACGCTCTAATGCAAGTGCTTCGTAAACCTCGATTGGCAGTTCTGTAAGTGCCATGTTTTTGGGAATAGAAGAAAAACTCGAATACGTCTCATGAAGATCATCATATAACCATGCGTCGTTAGGACGACCTTTGAGCGCCCAGGCTCGGTGAATGAGTTCACCCATTTTGTTGCGATTTTTTGACAACTTCTCAGCTCTTTTAACATGCCAGGCAGTTTCAATTAGGGCCTTCTTACTTCGTTCGACGCCAATTGAACTTGGTATACTGTTACACCAACTGAGGTCGACCACTTAAATCCGTCCATTACGCCATTGAACAAGCCATCGACTATTGGCTGCAAGCTGCGGTAAGCGATTTTCGACAATCGCAGTCACTTCTTCTGTAACCCAAGAGACTGATTTTTTATCGGGATCCAATCGGAATGTTCTATTCTGATCGTCGAACAACAGAATCTTCCTATTAGAATCGAATGACATCTTCTCCTGCCAATTCGAACCACGAAGAAGTTCCATTTGCGGGTGAGACTGCGATAGGTCATAAACGTTTAGTCGATCGTTTACGCCAGAGCCAATAACCATTTTTCGCTCTTTCGTTAATTCACAAATATCGATGCGATCCAGAGTAATCGATCGCAGCTCTTCACCGGTCGTGCTGTCCCATATCTTCACGCCAGCTGTCGATGCGCTAATAATTCGTTCCAGTTTGTGCAAACGAAAAAATGAAGTCGGATTGACCCCATGCCCGGCGAATCGCACAGTTTTACGCTCCCCGCCAAGGTACATCATCAGGAACTGATGCTGTTTGTCGGTAAAAACCAAAGTGTTAGATTCCGGGTCCCAGTCGAGGCAGTCATTGACTCCTCGAATTTCCTTGCAGATTTCGGAAAGGGACTTTGCATCCCAGACAGTCAATCCCGCATCATCCTTTGCGATAATCAACCGTTTGTCTTTGGAGAAGTGGGCAAACTGCAAGTTTCCTTGAATGTCGAGTAACTTGTCCCGGTCCCTTGTGCTACCCAGGTCTTTTGTGTATGGCAGCATGTATGTCAACAGTTGCCTGTCGCTGCTTTCCAAATAACGGATGCCTTGACTCGTGAGTAGGACTCTGCTTTTAAAAAACGCGGCACGTTGAACCTTGAATGCGGGTGTGGAGTCTACATATAGCAAGTTATCGATATTTCCTTTTCGCCATTTTGCTAGTAAAAAATCTTGAGCTGAATTGTACGCGAACCGTTGTTCATAGGGCGATTCCGCGTCTCTGATGACCTTGATCCCGTCGACCGCATGCACACACTCAGTGAATTGTCCGCTTCGCAAATCGAAACGCAGTAAGCGATCACCCATACATCCTATTGTCACAGTCTCATCTTCGGACGAGGACTGTATGAATGGGTTAGGGCGATTTCCCTGTTTGACAGTGTATGCGAGGTGATTGCCATTGGAGCTGAAGTCCCACACTTTCACCGTTCCATCCTCGCTGCTGGAAGCGAGTCTTCGGCACAACGGAGCAAAGGACAATTGCGTTATTGGAGCGCGATGGCCTGAAAATTTCTTAAGCAAATCCTTTCCGGACCATATACGAATCGTTTTATCCTCTCCACCTGTTGCTAGAAGTTCGCCGTCACGAGAACATTGAGATGTGGTTACGATGCCGTTGTGTGTACCAATAAAGTGCGAATAGGATTTCAGTTCAGCGGCAAATAACTTCGCCGTTCCGTCACTTGCTCCAATGAGAATCTGATCGTTCAAAGGGTGGGCAGCAAACGAAGTTGAATATCCAGGGTTTACATGCACTCTATCAACGCCCGTACCGTCTTCTGCGAGACGAAGAGTTGCGTGATTAAAATTATCTCCACTATAGACCCACTTTCCGCTGTGGCTAAAGCAAAATGAAACTCCGTCGTTCGGGCGATTTTCATTTGGAATCATCGAAAATCGATAGCGTTCATTTCTGGCACTTAGATCCCAAACCACGACTTTATCGGCTTCGCAACTCCCGATTAAAGCGCCCTTGGGCGAAAATGAGGCATGGAAAACGGGGGTTTCGGCTCGTAGGACGAATTGCTCGGTCCAGGTCTTCGTATCCCAGATGCGAAGCGTTGCATCCAATCCTGAAGAAAGAAGTAGCGTTCCGTCTCGGTTGAACTCGACGCTCTCCACTCCCTCCGTATGCGCGTTGAGAACATTCAGCTGTGTACCCATAACTGCGTCCCATATCCGAATGGTTTTATCCAATCCCGACGAAGCGATCCATTTTCCTCGCGGGTCGTAACAAACTCCGGTCACAGCGCCGACATGACCATAAAGAGTCATATCGCATTCCTGGAATTGACGATAGGAAAAATCCCACGCGATATCGCGATGCTCTTTCGGAATGCTCTCGAGATAGTCTATCGCTTCGTCGGCCCGGCTTTCTTTCCATCGAACCTCCGCCAAAGTCAAATTGACTCGGGCCAAGGTGCGCTCGGTTTCTTTTTGGGATTGGATTGCTTGAGCTTCCGATTTTCGAGTTTCATCCCTTGCTATTTCTGCCAACACCGCTTCGTCCACTGCCTGTTTCATCGCCGACCGTGCCCGTTTGGATTCTGTTATTGCTGAATTCAAGCCAAAAAGGGTACCAAACAAACCGGCTACAAGCAGCAAAACAATCGCCGTTCCTACGATAATAGGAGCTCGGTTTTTGCTCATAAATTTCTTCAGCTGGTAAGCTTTCGAGGGAGGCCTAGCAAGTACCATCTGGCCCGTCAAATATCGATCGACATCCATGGCAAAACCGCTCGCTGTCTCGTAGCGACGGTTGCGATCTTTGTCGAGCGCCTTCATCACGATCCAATCAAGTTCGCCCCTCAATTCTTGGGTAAGCCGCGATGGATCAATCTTTCGCCGCAGGCTGATTTCGGCAATCGAGTGCTTTGACGAACTCAAGCGATCGCTTGGCCGCGGTGGATCTTTTTCTCGGATTGATTCGAGAATGGCCATGACAGCTTGATCTCGAAACGACTCTACTGGGATAGGTGTTGTCCCGGTTAAGAGTTCATAGAGAACAACGCCAAGGGCATATATGTCAGAACGAGTATCGATATCCAAGGCATTAAGACTCGCCTGCTCGGGGCTCATGTACTGCAGGGTACCGACGACATTGCCAAATTCCGTGAAGAGAGTTTTATCCGTTAATTTAGATTCGTTACCGAGTGCCTTTGCCAAACCAAAGTCAATAACCTTTGCGAGTGGTTTGGAGTCAGCCTCGGTTACAAGAATATTCGACGGTTTCAAGTCGCGATGAATAATTCCTTTTTGATGGGCATGTTGAACGGCATTGCAAATTTGGACAAAAATTTGAAGTCGGTCTTGAAGCCCCAATTTGTGCTCGTCGCAATAACGAGTTAGAGGTACCCCTTTGACAAGTTCCATAACTAAAAACGGTTGGCCATCGTCTGTTGTCCCACCATCAAAGATTTTGGCGATCGAAGAATGATTCATCAATGCGAGTGCCTGACGTTCTGCTTCAAATCGAGCTACAATCTGCTTAGTTCTCGTGCCAACCTTCACAATCTTGAGCGCAACGCGTCTCTTGATCGGTACTTCTTGATCGGCCATCCAAACTTCACCCATCCCCCCTTCGCCAATTCGCTGAAGTAGTTTGTAGTGCCCGATCCTTCTAGATTTCGATTCTGCCGCTGTGGGCGTCGAAAAAATTGTTGGCTCTGCATCATCATTTGAATTTCCGCTCATCGCTACTGCCTACTTTAGACTATCCTATCACTAAACCAATGCTTTCCAAAAACAATACTAACATATGGTCTGTCCGGAATCCATTGACGACATTCAAGACGGCTCGAGCCGCGTGTTGATTACTTCTTGGCGGAACGCAATCGCCAGTCCAATGATCGTTACGAGAACACAGCCAATCGCCGTTGTCCCGGCCCCAGCTATCCATGGATTCCGCCTGCACCAGTGCAAGGAACGCTCTATTCCGCTGATCGGTCGAGACTGAATTGGTCTTCCTTCCAAAAATCGAGCTAGCTCGTCGGCAAGTAACTGTGCCGATTGAAATCGTCGGTTCGGATCTTTCTGCAAACACTTGTGGCAAATGGTTTCGAGATCTTTCGGTACCTGTGCATTCGAGGATGTTAGCGATACTGGTTCCCGTTCCAAAACCTGGATAAGAGTGTCAATCGGATTGGCTGCATGAAACGGTGGCCGACCTGTCAACAGACAGCAGAGGATTGCCCCCATTGAATACACATCCGCCAATGGCCCCATTTTATCGGACTTCCCGGCTGCTTGCTCGGGTGGCATGTAGCTCGGTGTCCCCATCACAGATCCCGTGCGAGTCAGGCCGCTGTCGTTTTCGACTTTCTTCGCAAGGCCGAAGTCGGTGACCTTGGGCTCATCGTTGGTATCCAACAACACGTTGGCTGGTTTCAGGTCGCGGTGAATGACACCCTTTGCATGGGCGTACGTCATCGCGTCCGCAATCTTTCTTACCAGTTCGGCCGCTTCCCTGGGTGGCAACGGTCCGTCCTTGACACGATCTGCCAGACTGCGGCCTTCGCCATTGCCCATCGAGAAGTAATGCTGATTCCCGTGTGCACCGATTTCGAAGATGGGCACGATGCCAGGATGATCGAGATTCGCAGCTGCTTCGGCTTCGCCGTAGACAACTCCCATGCCACCCCGAGCAATCTCGCTCAGAAGTTCTGAGTCTCCGAAGTAGCGGACCTTAGGAGTATCTGATGTGTTGCTTGCCTATACTGACACGTTGTTGGCGAGAGGTTCTATTGTCTCCGATTCAATTTAAACTTCCACGGCAGGAGGCAGCGTTGCCACATCTTCAGGCAAATCGGCTAGTTCCAAAGTGACCTCATCCGCTTTGGACCGCGAACGCCCCTGCACATGCGCAGCATGCATAGCGTCAATTGGTGCTTCGGCAGGTTGTTCATCGGATTGTTCGGAAGATTCGTCCTCGGAGAATCCCGATTTCTGATCACTGGCCACGGATGCGTTCCCAAGACAGGATTTCAAAGATAAAATTGGCGATGAATATATCCACCATTCTATTTCGCGACTAGTTCTAGTCTATTTCAAGAAACTGTAGTTGCGCAAGCCAAGCTTGTTGGTCGAACCAGCTGGAATCACATGCCTGGCCTTGGCTTGTTTAGCCAAGAAGCCTGAACTATCCGCCGGGCAAGCTGGCGGGATTCTAAAATACCTCAGGCTTGTCCTGCTGGATTCTTATGTTTTTTGGCTAAGTAA
>Ga0105048_10018879_pt1 | contig 10582 bp, 10 predicted proteins | sample MAT05_FD_78382 | JGI IMG/M metagenome (GOLD analysis project Ga0105048, IMG submission 78382) | Freshwater microbial communities from Lake Fryxell liftoff mats and glacier meltwater in Antarctica - MAT-05 | ecosystem: Environmental > Aquatic > Freshwater > Ice > Liftoff microbial mat | place...
CATAAGTGGCAAATCTTAATTTAAAAGTGCTCTGCATCATCTAAAATAGATTCCTCCTGAAAGACAAACACAACTTGTCATTCTGGAGGAAACCTTTTAAAAAAAATAACAATGGTTCAAAGTTACATTCAAATTTTTAAGCCCGCATAAAGTGGCGTATAAATTTTTAACTTTTACAACTTTAACAAAGATACATTCCTCATGAAAGACAAAAATGGGCAATAATCTCGATTGTAGAATATGAAAAACCTGTTGATGCTAATTCTATTTTATTAGTATTTACCAAACTGCAACTGATACTCCCGATACAAATATAAAGATTGCAAAAAACAATAAACTAAGGGATATTAACAAGCCTGAAAATGCCATTACATATTGTGCGAGTAATGGTTTTTTATATTTATCAGGATGCTTCTTAATGGCGGAAATTCCCATAAAAGCAAGTATTAAATTCAGAACTGGACCAAGTAAGTTTATAATTATAAGTGCAATTAATACTTGAGAAAAAGGGAAATAAAACACAAGAAAAATTATTGATATAGCGATACCAATATTAAGCAAAAGGGCAATTAATGCCAGTTTAGAAAAAAGTTCTAACTTCGGTTTTTCCATCCGCTGATTTTCCTTTGCGGTTGTCCCTTCTTTTTTCTTTTTTATTGTATCTGTTAAAAATTTTACTGCTTTTTGTTTATGAAATATCTGATTACTTGTTGATGACGTTATTTCTTATTCGGCATTATTTTCTTCAAAAACAGAATCATCATTTAAAATTGAATCATTAGCCTTTTTCAACAACAATTTTGATGGTTTATTTTGAACTGATTCGTGTTTGGCAAAAACGCTTAAATGTGCCTTTACATTCATATAAAATCCTCTACTGTACCTTCGTTTTTGTATATAACAAGAACTGATTGCAGCAATAAAAAACAAAATTTCAGTAGTAAAAAAAAGCCCTTTTTTTAGACAATTACTTATGCGTTTAAGCATTTCAAAAAAAAATTAAAAATAACGATTAATTTTTATTCTTTAATAAATTTAAAATTGTTGTACAATTGTCCTTTATGTGTTACACGCGCTAGATAAATTCCTTTGCTCAAACCTGAACAATCTACTTGTGCAATAGTATTATCAAGCCTTTGTATTTGTACGCTTTTACCAAGGGCATCTATAATCTCAATACTAGTATTTCCTGTGCTTTCAAAAGGTAAAACCAGTTGTAATTTATCATTTACAGGATTGGGCATAAAAACAATTTTATTGATGTATGCGTTTGTAATTCCTGTGGATAAAGGAATGGTATTAAAAGTTTGATTGGTGACCACTGCTGGATTGCTATCAAAATAAATACCTGCCTGATTTACAATTATAGTTCCTAGTAAATTACCTGCATTTTGTTGAATTTTAAATTTGACAAAACCGTTGCTATTTAAGGCATTAGTAAAACTATCTGGCAAATGAATATTTATAAAATCTATAATTAATTCTCCATTTATTACCACCCAATTGTAATTGTGACTTGATGCTCCCATAACAATTGTCGAAGCATTTAGCTGGGAAGGAATCATGTCTTTTATCTTAACATTATATGCAGTATCTGTACCTGTATTTTGAAAACGTATCAAGTAAGATAATTCATCATTATCATCAATATCATCAGCCATAACAAATCCTTCATTAATAAAATTTTGAGCAGCCACTTGTAAATCATTTGGATCCCATGAGCCAATCAAGCCATGACAATCATTGGACAAATTATTTGTGGTATCGCAATCATAAGCAATTGCCCCTGTAATGTAGGCTTGTATGCAATAAACTGTACCAAGGCTATCGCATCCAATTTGTACTTGAAAAGCAATATTTCCGCACTGTCCTGGATTTATATTTCCTACTACAACTTCATAGTTATTGTTCCCTAAATTAGTAATGTTTGCTGGGCTGTTTAATATTTGTATTGAATCGTTTAAAGCAAATTGAATTACAACTGCTGTATCACCAACAGTTCCATTATTACAATAGGTAATACCAACCCATTCGGTCATACATCTCGACATGTTTATTGTACCAATATCAATAGTTAAATCGGAGCAATAATAAAGTATTGAATCGCTAAAATTATTGTTGGCACTGGTATCGAATTGTGCAGGAAAATTTATTGTGTAAACACCCGTTGATGGGCATGCAACTGCATAATACAAAGGTGGAATTTCACCAATGTTAAATGTACCTGTATCAACATGTAAGGCGTAGTTTCCATTGGCATCAGTATAAGTGTAAAAATCACCACTGTTTGCAATAACAGGTCTGTTGGCTATTCCAATTTCATTGGAATCAGGAATACAATTACCATTTAAATCTTGAAAAACCTTACCTGTTACTAAATTATGCATATAAATACCAGTTCCGGGATCAAAGCGCATCCCGTCATTACTAGCAGTCCAAGGTGTGTTATTTCTTCCTAATACAATATCTGCATTTGTTCCATTTTGATTAACTATACCATGAACGGCATTTCCATTATTCCATGATGAACACAGTGGCTTATTTAAAATATGTGTTTCTATAATATTAGTAGTTTCATACAAAATAATTTGTTGAGAAAATAATGAGGAGGTACATGAAAACATGGGTATTTGATAATAGGAAACAACAAATCTTCTAAAAGGTGCAGAGCCATTAACAGCATATTTGATTGATCCCCCAATTCCTGGGTTTATATCATGCCAAGGAGCCATAATGGAATTATATAAATTATTAGGATTAATAATAGTATAAGGAGATGAAGTAGTTGACCAAGGACAATTCATCCCTGCTAAACTATCATTAAAACAAATAGCACCATTACTTCCAACGACTAGGCTATCATAATTAAATCCGTAAAAACTAAAAGAAAAACGGATGGGAATTACTCCTGAATAAATATCATCAAAACTTACCCCAGGAACAACATTTCCAATAGTAAAAGGATCTGGATTGTAAGCAATTGGATAAACAGAATAATTGATTTGTGCTTGAGTTGCCATAGACAGCAACAAAATAAAACAAGTAAGAAAATGTTTCATGAGGCTAAATTTTAAGTAAAGGTATAATTTTTTTAAACTAGCCAAATTTTAATAAAAATCAACAGCGTCACTTAATTAAAATCAATCTTAATTAATAACATGATATTAATCATATTTACTGTAAAAGCCATATGTATCAGTGCTTTCAGCATATTTTTTAAGATTTCAACTTGAATTATGACATTTCTATGACATAAAGCCTACAAACGAATGTGAAATTCGCAGTGCAAAAGAAAAAAACGTGAACAAGCTATACTGTATTGCATTTACTCATAACAATATTCCTATCGAACAAATAGGTTTGTTTCACGTTGATGATGCGCAATACCATAACCGTTTCGAAAAAATTAAGGAAGAATGCGGTTTAGAGGAGTTTCTATTTCTCTCTACCTGCAATCGTGTCGAGTTTTTAATTACAACAGCGCACGAAGTTAATCATAACTTTTTAAATCTTTTCTTTGCCTGTTTTGCTCCTCATTTTACTGAAGTTGAAATAAATTTTGCAGTAGAAAAGGCTTTTATTTTTGAAGATGATAAAGCCGTAAAGCATCTTTTTGAAGTTGCCTCTTCTATTGATTCACTGGTTGTTGGCGAACGCGAAATAATTACTCAAGTGCGCAATGCTTACGATAAATGTCACGCACATCAATTAACTGGCGAAGTAATTCGATTAGCAATCAAACAAGCTATTGTAACAGCAAAAGAAGTTTACACCAATACGCAAGTGGCCAATAAACCTGTTTCCATTGTATCGTTGGCTTACCGCAATTTAATCGAAAGCTCTATTAAACCAAGTGCACGCTTCATCATCGTTGGCGCAGGGCAAACCAATACATTGATGGCTAAGTTCCTAAAAAAGCATGCCTTTGGTACTTTTGCTGTTTTTAATCGCACTTTAAGTAATGCGCAAAAATTAGCTTCCGATTTAAATGGCAAAGCTTATCCTCTTTCTGAATTGGCCAATTATAATGAAGGTTTTGATGTTTTAATTTCTTGTACTGGCGCAGCCGAAAATATTATTACATCCGAAATTTATGAAAGCCTTATCGGGGATGAAAAAAATCAAAAAGTAATTATTGATTTATCAGTACCAAACGATATTGCACCTGATGTAAAAACAAATTTCAATGTAAAATTTATTGATATTCAGTTTTTACAAATCGTAGCCAATAAAAATTTAGCCGAACGCAAAAAAGAATTGCATTTGTGCCATCAAATTATTGAAGAAAAAATAGCGGAATTTAAACTGATACATAAGGAAAGACAAGTAGAATTGGCCATGAAGCATGTGCCTGAAAGAGTAAAACAAATAACCGAAAATGCCTTGCGAACTGTGTTTGCGAAAGATATTGAATCGCTTGATGATGAAGCCAAAGCGATATTAAACAAGGTACTTAACTTTGTAGAAAAAAAATACATGAGTGTTCCTATGAAATTAGCTAAGGAAATTATGCTCAACTAAAAACTTTAGGTTTATCGATTAGCATTACCTTAGCGCAATAAATTTAAATTAAGGTGTTCAACAAAAAAATTATTATTGGTTCCAGAGGTAGCGATTTAGCCTTGTGGCAGGCCAATTACATTAAAGATAAACTTACAAAGGCTGGTTATAATTGTAGCATTACAATCATTAAAACACAAGGCGATAAAGTTCAACATCTTTCGTTCGACAAATTAGAAGGGAAAGGATTTTTTACCAAAGAATTAGAAGAAGCTTTACTATCTGAATCTATTGATTTGGCGGTACATTCTCATAAAGATTTGCCCACCACATCTCCCAAAAATTTATGTATTGCAGCGGTTTCAGAGCGCGAAGATCCATCAGAAATTTTGCTCATCAACAAAAGTGCTTTTGACGAAAAGCAACTTTGGAGCTTAAAGAAAAACGCCAATGTGGGAACTTCTTCTACCCGCAGAAAAACACAATTATTGGCCTACAGAAACGATCTTCAAATTTCCGATTTAAGAGGCAATGTGCCTACCCGTATTCAGAAATTACGCGATGGTATGTATGATGCCATTATGCTGGCAGCAGCCGGTGTAGCACGTTTGCAAATTAATTTAGATGATTTTATAGTAGAAAAACTTGACCCAAAACAATTTGTACCTGCGCCTGCACAAGGCGTGTTAGCGCTGCAAACAAGAGAAAATGATACAGAACTAATTGGAGTACTACAAAGTATAAATCAAATAGAAGTAGCTCATAAAATAAACATTGAAAGAAAGGTGTTGAATTTATTTGATGGTGGCTGTCAATTGCCTTTAGGCGTTTATTGCGAAAAAGGCATTGATGAAGAAGAAAATTCAATTTATAAAGTTTGGGTTTCAAAAGCGAAAGATGAAGGAAAAGCTCCTCTTTACACTTATTACGAAAAGCTTGAAATAAATAATTTTGCACAAGAAATAGTGGCACATATAAATGCCATAAAACCTTGTAGAATTTTCATCACAAGGAATTTACAAGCACACCATCTATTCAGCGCAAGCCTTACAGCGCAAGGTTTTGAAGTAAATGGTATTTCGCTCATAACTTTTAATACCATTGCCATGAAAAAAATGCCTGAAACGGAGTGGATTTTTTTTAGCAGCAAACATGCAGTCGAAAATTTTTTTAAACAAAAACCAGTACTTACCAATCAAAAGTATGGTGCTATTGGCAAGTCAACAGCAGAGGCTATTCGAAAGTTTGGCAAAAGAGCTGAATTTATTGGCCAATCGACCGATACAAAAACCATAGGAAAACAATTTGCTGCAAGGGTTGGAAGTGCTTCTGTACTTTTTCCTGTAGCTAAAGGTAGCATGCGCAGTGTGCAAAGTCAGTTTGTGAAAAGGGATCAAACCTTTGATGTAAATGTTTACGAAACCATTGAACATAGTGATACTTCGCTTCCATAAGCCGACATATTAATATTTACAAGCCCAAGCAATGTAAATGCATTTTTTAAAGCCAATAAATTGGAGCCTCATCATAAAATTATTGCCATGGGAGGCGCTACTGAGGCAGAATTGCGCAAACATGGCGTAAGAAAATGTACCTTGCCAAACAGTTTTGACGATTTGGGTATTTTACAAGCAGTATATAAAATAGCAGTTAACTAATATCCCAATTTTTAATGATTACGCATCGCCCCAGAAGAAATAGAAAAAGTGCTGCCATACGCGCTATGGTGCAAGAAACGCAAGTAATTAATAGCGATTTAATTTTCCCATTATTTTTAATAGAAGGAAAAAATTTATGCAGTGAAGTAAAGTCAATGCCAGGAATTCAGCGTTATAGCAGCGATTTAATTTTAAAGGAAATTGAATCATGTATGAACCATGGTATCAACAGCTTTGCTCTTTTTCCTAACATCAGCGAAAGCTTAAAAGATAAATATGCCACCGAAAGTTTTAATGCAAGCGGTCTTTATTTAAAAGCTTTGCGCGATATTAAAAAGTATTTTCCCGAAAGTTGTATTATGACTGATGTGGCAATGGATCCATACAGCAGCGATGGCCATGATGGCATAGTTGAAAATAGTGAAATTTTAAATGATGAAACATTAGCAATTTTAGGAAGAATGGCTGTGGCGCAGGCTCAAGCGGGTGCCGATATTGTTGGTCCAAGTGACATGATGGATGGTCGAATTGGATATATCCGAAAAGAGTTAGATAGCGAAGGGTTTTCTAATGTTTCGATTATGGCCTATAGTGCCAAATATGCCAGTGCTTTTTATGGCCCTTTCCGTGATGCATTAGATTCAGCGCCCAAGTTTGGTGATAAAAAAACATATCAAATGAATCCCGCAAACCACAGAGAAGCTATTATTGAAGCGCAATTAGACTTTGATGAAGGAGCCGATTTTTTGATGGTAAAACCTGCTTTGCCTTATTTAGATGTGATAAAAACCTTGAGCGATAACTTCGATTTACCTATTGCAGCGTACAACGTAAGTGGCGAATATGCCATGATTAAAGCAGCCGCACAAAATGGTTGGTTAGATGGCGATAAAGCGATGTTTGAAAGCTTAACAGCAATAAAAAGAGCTGGTGCTAAAATAATCTTAACTTATTTTGCTAAAGAATTTGCTCAAAAAAATAGGATAATTTAATCAAAAAACTTACTTACTTTTGAGCGTTTAATAATTATTAAAATGATTCAAAGACTTCAATCCATCTATTTATTTATAATTGTAATTTGTCAAGCGCTATTATTTGCAACCGCTTTAGCTACCTTTTCGAGCTATGAATCAAGTTTTAATTTAAGCTTGATGGGCTTTTATAAATTAAGCTCTGCTGGTCAAGAATTATTAATAAACAGTTACGCATTAATAGCTTTAAACATTGTAGTTATTCTTTATACTTTGTTTATTATTTTCAGTTTTAAGAACCGCAAAAACCAAATCAAATTGGTTGCATTTAACTTTTTATTATTGTGTGGATTTGTTGTGGTCATGTTTTACACTTTCGACAATGCAAAGTCATTTTTAGATAGAATGTTTAGCGCCCAAGAAGCAGAATTATCAACAACTTACGGCATAGGAATGATACTGCCATTGTTATCTCTAGTTTTTAATTTTATGGCTATAAAAGGCATACGTAAAGATGAAGAGTTGGTAAAAAGTGCTGATAGAATTAGATAACAATTAGTTAAATATTAAACCTCTAAAACATGAAAAAAATTTACATTTTAATTACATTATTTGCAGTTGTTGGTGCTGCGCAAAGTCAAACAATAATTTCTAACCACTATCCTTCTCCTGGAGATGTTTTCAAATACTTTAATACCGATACTTTAGCCATTGTCCCTGGTTCTTCTGGTACAGCGCAAGTTTGGAATTTTGAAGATTTAAATGTGAATACAGTTTTACAAACAGATAATTATTTATCACCTGTGGTTACAACTCCACCTGCTACTGGTCAAACAACAACTTTGGGTGATTCAGTAAACGGCTATTTCTTTTACAAAAACACCCCAACTGAATACACCATGCTTGGCTTAACCGATACCATCAATGGTGGCGAATTAATATACAGTAATCCTGGAACCTTAATCACTTTTCCTTTTTCGTTTAATAGTGTTTCAAATGACAATTTTGCTTTTACCACAACTTATCTAGGAAATACAGTAAATGCAACAGGAACAATTACAACAACAGGTGATGGAACTGGAAATTTATTGCTACCGCAAGGCGCATTTAACAATGTATTAAGGGTTAAATTCAGTATAGTCACGAATATTTCAGTAAGTATTGTTACAATAGTTCAAACAAGAACAATTTATGAATGGTATGATGGTAATTATAAATTCCCTCTACTACACATCGAAACAATTCATACTACTGACCCTTTTGGCGGGGCGCCAACTTTTGTTAAATTGGTATTGTTAGAAGCTACAGGCCCAGCTGGAATTAAGCAACTTTCAAGCATTTCAAATTTTAACTTGATGCCAAACCCTGCAAAGGATATGATAAATGTAAAGTTTGAAACAGTTAATATAAATCAAACAAAAATAGTTATTGTCAATGCACTTGGTCAAATTGTATACGAAAATAACAATGTCGATGCTAAATTAAGCAATCTTAATATCAGCACTTCTGATTTAGAAAAAGGCGTTTATTTTGTGTCTGTAATTCAATACAACCAAAGTTCTACAAAAAAACTAGTAATTCAATAGCCACGCAACAGTTATTAATTTTGAATTGTTTCATTTAAGGTTTATCCTTATCACTTAAAATTTGTTTTATAAACTCAATAATTAACTACTTGTCAAAATTAATTCTCATTTTTGGTAAATTCCACTATTTTTGCAGAATAGGCTGACAAACCGCAAAAGAAATTTTGAATGAAGGGAAAGTTAATTTTTAAGTTTTTTATTTTTGCAGCAATTTTGTTTGCTCGTGTATCGTTGTTTGCACAAAACGACACAGCCAATGTTACTGATGCTCAAGGATGGAAACAAGGCCGATGGATTGAGTCAAGTGAGGATGGTGGACCTGAAGGTTGTTCCGCTGGTATTAAAATTGAAGAAGGCAGTTATAAGGACAATAAAAAACTAGGAGTTTGGCGCAGTTGGTGGTGTAGCGGAAAGTTAAAAAACGAACTAGTTTATAATTCAGACAGAAGTATTTTATCAAAAGATTATTATCCTGACGGCAAACTAAAAGAAGAAGGTACATGGAATAGTTTAGGTTGGATTGGAGCTTATAAATACTACCATCCCAACGGTAAACTCTACTACGAGTGGGTTTACGATCAAAGTGGAAAAAGAACTGGAAGGCAGCGTTATTATTTTGATAATGGAAATGTAATGTTTGATGGCGAATGGAATGCGGGTAACGAAGCAGGATTAATAATGGAGTATTTTGAAAACGGAAGCTTACGAAGCGAAAAATTCTTTAACAATGGAAAGCTTGATACCACAAGTGTAAAGATTTATGCACAAAAAGAGGTAAAAGTGGTTCAACCAAAAGAGGAAGTTAAACCACCTGTAATTGGTGAATTGGGAGTAATTAAAGATGGTTATAATAAAACATTTAACCGTGAAGGTAAAATTGATCGCGAAGGCGAATTTAAAAATGCAAAATTGATAGAAGGAAAACAATACTTTTACAAAGATGGGCAGATTGAGAAAATAGCCATTTTGAGAGAAGGAAAAGTAATTAGGTATGAAACTAACAAAGACACAAATAATTAACGCAATCAAAGTTAAACGATGTTGTTAAATAGCCATTTTAAATGCCTATTTATTCATTTACATCCCTACGCCTCAATAATTTTATGATTGCTAAAAATAATTTATCACTTTACAATACGCTTTCCCGAAAAAAGGAAAAGTTTGAACCACTCAATTCTCCTTTTGTTGGATTATATGTATGTGGACCTACCGTATACAGCGATGTGCACTTAGGCAATTGCAGAACTTTTATTTCATTCGATTTAATTTATAGATACCTAGTTCATTTAGGTTATAAAGTGCGCTATGTTAGAAATATTACTGATGCTGGTCATTTAGAGGGAGACAGAGATGAAGGCGATGATAAATTTGCTAAAAAAGCACGTTTAGAGCAGTTAGAACCTATGGAAATAGTTCAACGCTACACCTTAGGGTTTCATGATGTAATGCGTGCATTTAACACCCTTCCTCCAAGTATTGAACCAACTGCTACAGGTCACATTAGTGAGCAAATTGAGATGACCAAAAAAATCATTGAAAATGGTTATGCATACGAAACCAATGGATCTGTATATTTTGATGTTCAGAAACATACCAAGGAACATAACTATGGCGAGCTTACTAATCGCAAGTTAGAAGACTTGTTGGAAAATACACGCGAGCTGGGCGGGCAAGATGAAAAAAAAGGACGATTAGATTTTGCTTTGTGGATAAAAGCGAAGCCTGAACATATCATGCGCTGGCCTTCTCCTTGGGGTTGGGGTTTTCCTGGTTGGCATATTGAGTGCTCGGCAATGAGTACGAAATACCTTGGCGATACATTTGACATACATGGTGGCGGAATGGATTTACAGGCCACTCATCATAC
>Ga0105048_10018880_pt1 | contig 10582 bp, 6 predicted proteins | sample MAT05_FD_78382 | JGI IMG/M metagenome (GOLD analysis project Ga0105048, IMG submission 78382) | Freshwater microbial communities from Lake Fryxell liftoff mats and glacier meltwater in Antarctica - MAT-05 | ecosystem: Environmental > Aquatic > Freshwater > Ice > Liftoff microbial mat | place...
GCAGGTCGAAATCGCTGTGCATCTGGCACGCGACGCTGAGCGAACCGTTGCCGCCGATGACGACCAGCGCATCGAGGCCCATCTCGCGGAAGGTGTCGACGACTCGTTGCGGTCCGCCGGGATGGTCGTACGGGCTGCCGCGACGGGTGCCGAGCAGGGTGCCGCCCCTGGGGAGCATGCCACGCAACGACGAGACGTCGAGAGGCATCGTCCGACGCTCCATCACGCCGTCCCAGGCGTCGAGAAACCCCACCAGTTCGTCGCCGTACACGGTCTCGCCCTTGCGGACGATGGCCCTGATGACGGCGTTCAGGCCGGGGCAATCGCCCCCACCGGTCAAGATCCCGACTCGCACGTGACCCGATGCTAGACGGTGACGAGCCCGTCGTGGGGGGTTTCGCCACGGCATCACCAAACCCCTGCCGGATTGGGCGGTCCGCAGCTGGGTGATCCGTCGCCGGAGATGGTAGGAACAGGGAATGGCCTGGGACTCGTCTCGACCGGTGCCCTGGCGGCGCCTGATCAAGGACTGGCTCGTCTACGTGGCGATCATGACCGTGGTGTTGGGGGTCATCTATCGCGACCGTCTCTCTGCCGGGCTGTTCGCCGGAGTGTTCGCGAGCGGTCCGATCTTCGTGCTCATGGGGGCGTTGCTCGCCAAGCTCGGCTACCAACGCAAGACCCTGCGCCAGCTGCGCGTCGAGACCGACGCCAAGGTCGCCGAGAACACGGCCCGCAGCCTCGGCACCACCAGTGGCGCCGGCGCAGCGGGCCGGCGTCCGAGGCCCGCACCGACGAAGCGCACTGCAGGCGGTGGCGGCCGACCTGCGCAGCACAAGAAGCGCTGAAGCCGTCGACCACAGCACCGTGCGTACCGACCGGCAGATCGGGCCATCGTGTGCGCTGTGTTGCGCCCAGTGCTACACAGCGCACACAACGTCCGGGGGAAACCCGCTTCTCTAAGCACAGACGGTCGACGTCATCGATCTCGCGACGGACCACTAGTCTGCCCGGCGATGTCTGGTTCCTGTGTCATCGCAATCGATGCTGGCACCACCGGTGTGCGCAGTCGTGCCGTGTTCACCGATGCGCCCGGGGTTGCGTCCTACCGTGAGTTCGCCCAGCACTACCCCGAGCCGGGCTGGGTCGAACACGACGCCGTCGAGATCTGGCAGCGCGTGCGCGACACCCTGGGTGAGGTGATCGACGAGGTGACCGCCCGCTGCACCACGGTTGCAGCGATCGGCATCACCAATCAGCGCGAGACGGTGCTCGCGTGGAGCCGTGCCACGGGCCAACCGTACGGCAACGCGATCGTGTGGCAGGACCGCCGCACCTCCGCCCGGTGTGACGAGCTCTCCGCCGAGGGGGCCCTGCCACTCGTGCGCGCCACCACCGGCCTCGTCCTCGATCCCTACTTCTCTGGCACGAAGATCGAGTGGCTGCTCGCGCACCGGGGCATCCCCGTCGACGACGCCACCATGTCCGACCTCGCGATCGGCACGATCGACACCTGGATCCTGTGGAACCTCACCGGCGGCGAGGTGCATGCCACCGACCCCTCGAACGCGAGCCGTACCCTGTTGTTCGACATCCGCACCCTCGCGTGGTCCCCCGAGATGTGCGATCTCCTCCACGTGCCGATGCACGTACTGCCCGCGGTCATGCCGTCGAGCGGTCGGTTCGGGGTCACGTCCGACCGATGTGGTGTACCCGGCGGCATCCCCGTCTCCGGCATCGCCGGCGATCAGCAGGCTGCGCTGTTCGGGCAGGCCTGCTTCCAGCCCGGCTCGGCGAAGAACACCTACGGCACCGGCAGCTTCGTGCTCATGAACGTGGGTGACCGTTGCCCTCCACCCACCGACGGCATGCTCACGACGGTGGCGTGGACCCTTGCCGATGGCACCACTACGTACGCCCTCGAGGGTTCGATCTTCGTCACCGGCGCGGCGATCCAGTGGCTGCGTGACGGGTTGTCGATCATCGACAGCTCCCCCGAGATCGGGCCGCTGGCGGCGAGCGTCGATGACACTGGTGGCGTGTTCCTCGTGCCGGCGTTCGCCGGGTTGGGCAGCCCCTACTGGGATCCGTATGCGCGAGGAGCGATCGTCGGCATCACGCTTGGTACCACTCGGGCGCATCTCGCTCGGGCGACGGTGGAGGCGATGGCCTATCAGACACGCGACGTGGTCGATGCCATGGTTGCGGCCTCCGGCACACCGCTGCGTGAGCTGCGCGTCGACGGTGGTGCCTCGGTGATGGACCTGCTGCTGCAATTGCAGGCCGACCAGCTCGGTGTGGTGGTTCGCCGTCCGCGCGACCACGAGACCACGGCACTCGGCGCGGCGTTCCTCGCCGGCCTCGCCGAAGGAGTGTGGCCGTCGCTCGACTCGGTGACGATGCGTTGGGAGCTCGACGCCGAATTCGTGCCGACCCCCGGCGACCTCGCACCGCTCGCCGAGCTCCAGTATCGGCAGTGGCAGCGGGCCGTCGAGCGCGCACGCGACTGGGAACCCCACTGAGAAACCCGCGCGTCATCGCCCGGTTCGCCAGCCGGCGCATCACCAGTGTCGGCGACGGCGCCCGCTGATCAGCACCACGGCGAAGGCGAACGCCCCGACTGCCCCGCCATAGCCGGCGAGCGTCGCGACACTCCCGGCGCCGTCGGCTGTCGGCGTCGCGGCCGCAGGATCCCCCGCACTCGACGCATCGTTCTCCTGCGCAGGAACCGACGCTGTGCCGACCGACGCCGGCGCCGCCTCGACAGCATCGGTCGATGGAGCAGAACTCACCCACACCTCGACCTCTGTCGAATCGTCGCCGGACGTCGCATCGACAGCGACATCGATCGAATCGGGTTGCAGCGTCGCGGTCAGCGGTGTGGCGCCGATGAGGGCATCGGGCCCGACGGCCATGGCGAGGGTCAACGTGTCGTTCGCTCCGGATGCCAGGGCCTCGTCGGTGTGGCAGCTGACGTCGGCGAGCGAGCTCTCGCACACCCACCCGGGCGCATCCGTACCGAGGAACGTCCAACCCGTGGGGAGTGCGCCGGTGATGGCCATACCGCTGTTCGTCGCACTCGGGCCGTCGTTGACAACGGTCCAGCGCAGCTCGACTGCACCGGTGACGGCCACCCGGGCCGGTGCCTCCGCCGCGAGCGAGAGGCCGAGCCGACGTTCGACCTCGATGGCGAGCGTGGCGGTGCGCACTTCTTCGTCGGTGACGCCCCGGGCACGCACGGGCTGCACCAGTTCACCGTCGGTATCGGCGACGAGGGTCATCCGGATCGGCGGCAGCGAATCGCCCGGGCCGATCAGCGCACCGCTGCGAGCGATACCCCAACGACCGTGCTCACATCGAAGGGCAGGACCGGTGCCCCCGTCGTTGCCGTCGTTGCTGTCGTTGCCGTCGTTGCGGGTACACGTCCACCCCTCACCGTCGGCCACGACCACCGTGAGATCGCCGAGTGGCAGCTCGACGACCACCGGGCCGTACTCGCCACTCGGCCCGTCGGTCGCGACCATCACTTCCACCGTTCGCGGTTCCCCGGTCAGCCAGACCGACCGATCATCGGGTTCGATTGGGCCGGGTTCGATTGGGCCGGGTTCGACGGTGACGGCGACCGTGAGGGTGGTGCGCGGCGATGCGACCCACGACAACCGTGACTGGTCACGCTCGCCCGGCGCTGCGGGGCCGATGGTGACCACGTGTCCGAAGGGCTCGCGGACGCCCGGCGCAGCATCGATGACCGCCGCAGCAGTGACGATCGATCGCACGATGATCGGACCGAGCACCGTGCCTGGAGCGATCGGACTGCCGGCGTCGCGCTCCCAGACACACGACCAACTCCCCGTCTCGCCGCCGGCCGGGCGCTCGACCTCGCAGCCCCAACCCGGCCCACTCGCATCGACGATGCGCAGTCCGGGTGGCATCGTCGCCGCCACGTCGACCTCGGCGTCATACGCTGCTGCTCCCTGGCTGGCGACGATCACCTCGTACTCGACCTCGTCGCCGACCCACACCTGGCGGTCGGCCGTGAGCGCCACGAGGCTCATCGACGACTCGTCATCCCCAGCAGCACCCAGCGCAGCATCCAGACGACGCACGGGTGACGTCTCCTCGTCGAAGTCGTCCGCTGTGTCGCGTTCGAGTTCGGTGGTGGTCACCGCCGCCGTCGCGGTCACCACTGCCGATCCATCTGCCTCACCCACGGCAGCGTCACCGACCGCCACCACGACCACGATCGGTGGTGTCGCGTCGGCCACCCGCACCCCGGCAACCCGGACGCAGGTGGTCGTGCCGCCGAGTTCACACGACCAACCATCGCCGGTTGCCTGGATCGCCACCACCCCGGGGGGCAGTGTGAGTCCGACGGTGATCGGCGACGTCGTGCGATCAGGGCCCTCGTTGGCGACATCGATGCGGTAGCGGCTGAGCCCGCCCACCACCATCCCCGGATCGGAGGTCGCCGGATCTGCGGGGCCATCGTCGGGGCCGACGTCGGTGAGCCGCACTGAGAGGTCGACCGAGCGGGCAACGGCTGCGGCCCGATCGGAGGCCGAGCCGAGCGATGCTCCCCCTGCGTCTTCGGCGGTGAGCACGACAGTGCTCAGGTGCTCCGAGCGGGCACCGGTCGCAGTGACGACACCAGGCGAGTCCGCTGCGGCGGGCTGTGGTGTCGCCATGAAGACGAGGACGAGTTCCTCACCCTGATCGAGGTCACACATGTCGGACCATGTGACGGTCTGGGTGCTTGCGACGTCGTCGACGAGCACGACCGGAGCGACATCGCACGTGATCGGGCTCACCGACACCGTGGAGGTGTACGTCCAGTTCGGCGGCAGCGTGTGCACCAGGTCGAGCCCATACGCAGACGCAGCCCGGAGCGAGACGTTGCTCACCCTCAACACCCACGTGAAAGGGACACCAATGGTCATCCGGGCAACGTCGGCGCCCCCGTCGGCGTCGGCGGTGACCCGCAGCGTCGGGCGGCCGACCACGAGCTCGTCGCTCACCGACGGCCCCGTCCGAGCCGCGCCGGCATCGCCGGTGTCGAGCACGAAGCGCTCCACCTGCACGAGGGTGGTGAGCACCGCCCCGTCAGGCAGGTCGCGCGCCGGCGGCAGCGTCAGCCGCCAGGTGACGGTGCAGTCGTCGCCCGCCCCGAGCGGGGAACTGTCATCGAAGAGCGCCCACGTGATCGCCTCGACACCCGACGAGCCTGACGAGCCTGACGTGTCGGACGTTTCGGAGGTGTCGGACGAGGTCGCCGTGTCTCCGCCGGGGCAGGTGCCAGAGATCGACGTCGGGTCGATCGTGCCGGCACCCGGGGCGACGAGGAGGTCGACCGCCGTGACGGCCGCCGTGCCCAGGTTGCGCAGACGGGCCGTATGGGTGACACGCTCGCCACCACCGACGATGCGGTCGGTGTCGTCGACGGATGTGACGACTGCGAGGTCGCCCACACTCGCGAGCGGCCGGTCGCGACCAACGGTCGGCGTCGGGTCCGCGGCCGACAGCTCGGGGTCCCCACTGCCGGACGGGTCGGTTCCGGCGCTCCCGGTGTCCGGGGGGGTGGTCGTCGTCGACGCGGCGACCACGGACGCACGGCCCGGGTCGTTCCCTGCTGGCGATGCGAGGGCGCTGTGCACAGGTGGCAACACAGCGACGCCGACCGCCAACATCGCCGCCGCGGTGAGGAGGCGCAACGCTGGGGCGCCGGCGGCACGGACCGGCATGCGGCCGACGGCAGGATCTGGCTGCGGCCGTGGTCGACCTTCTGCGGCGCCAGACATCTGCGACAGCCACAGTGCGAGATAGTCGTCGTGCTCACCTGCCAGACCACCGCCGGCGAGCCGCAGCCCGAGCACCCAGGTGTTGTCACGCGGTTCCGCACGAACCACCTGCACGCGCACCTCGATCGGGCGTACCCCGCGGGCGATGAGCTGGAGCGGCACCTCGGCCAACAGCTCGGCCGGTGCACCGAACACGGCTCGTAGACCTCCGGCACCGAGGTCGAGCACCTGACCCTCCCAGGCGCCGATGCGCGCCACGATCGCCGCCGGCAGACGACGGCTCGAGCGGAGCGTCCGGTTCCGACGGACGACGCGACTCGCCGCGAGCAGCGATGCCACCGTCACCGATCCCGCAGCGAGCAGTACACCCGTTGCGGCGACGTCGGTGGGCACGCCGTCGGCGAGGTCGCGCACGAGGTCGATCGCTCGCCACGCCATGGCCACGTCGACGACGGCAACCAGCACCAACAGTCCCGAATCGGCACCCCGCAAGCTGCCGATCGTGTTCCTGAGCCTGTTCCCGGTCCTGTTCCTCGGTTGGTCGAGAGGTTTCGTGGCCGTCGCGGGCATGACTGGTCGGGCACCACTGCAGCTGCGTCCCAGGGCGCACACCGACGGCACCAGATCGTCGGCCGAGGCCCGCAACCATCCACCGGGCCGAACCAGCCCGCCGGTGAGCAACAGGCGAGCGAGCCACCCCATCGCCACCGCAGTGCCGCCGCCCCACATCGACCACGACGACGACCACGACGACCACGACGACCACGACGACCACGACGACCACGACGACCACGACGATGCGGCCGGCAGGCGTGCCGTCACCAGCGCCGCGACCACGGCGGCGACCCCGAGCAGCGCCGCTACGCCGGAGAGGTCTTCGACGAACTGGGCGATGTGAGCCATCCGCTGCCGGACGGTCAGCCGCCGAGCCACGACCGCCGAGGACCGGGTTCGGAACTGGCGCAGTCGAGCGGCGCGGGCATCGATCTCGCGATCACGCGACCGGCGACCGTCGGCCTGCTCGACAGTGATCGGATCCTGCTGCCAGCGCCCGTGCCACCCGCGGGTCTGGGCTGCGATCGTGGTCGCCGCCGCGCCGCGACCGAGTGGCAGCGTTCGGAACGCTTCGACGACCACGATCGAGCCGAGTCCGAGCCAGGGCATCGCCTGCCGGCTGTCGAGTGCCGGCCACCACCGCTCGTGGCGCACATGATCGGCCACCAATCGATCGACCGCAGCCACGGGGTCGCACTGCACCCAGGTGCCCCCTCCGTCGAGGCGTTCGAGCGCCGGTCGCAACGCCCCGGGAAGGACCGCAGTGGATGCTTGCACCAGGGCGAGGTGTGTGCCGTTCGCAGCAGCGACCGCAGCAGCGATGGCGGCGTCCGGGCCGATCGCACTCGTCACCCGGCGAACACCGAGCGACCGGGCGACGGTCTCGAGCCTGGGGTCGGCGCCCACCACCAGCACCCGGGACGGGTCACCGGTCGACGCGATGGCCGCGATCACGGAGGTGCGAACCAGCACCATCGACTCGCCGTCACACACGACAGCGATCTCGGTGGTCCGACATGCGGCCTCGGCGAGCACCCGGGTACCTGCATCGGGGGTCGTGGCGTCGGCGGGAGCCCACACGATGGTCCACATCGCGAGGCGAAGGCACCAATAGGCGGCGGCGAGCGCAGCGGGGATCAGCACGGCCCATCCCCATGCGCCAGCTGCGAGGTGTGCTCCACCCAGCGCCGTATCGGCCACCACCACGGCTCCGAGCGCTGCTGCGCTCGCGCCGATCATGCGCGCCATCCGTGGACCTGCCATCGCCGAGTGTGCCTTCCTGTGCGCTCGACTCTCCTCCCCTACGACGGTCCGTGAAAGCGGCGATCTGTCAGGTCATGTCAGGCCGGGGCGATCATCGGGGTCTCGGCACGGACACCGCTCCCACCGAGGAGCGCCGCCGTCGTCCGACACAGCAGCCCGGTCTGGAGCCGCTCGCGCATGTGGAAGGGCCGGCCCGATCGGCCCACCACCACCACGAGATCGGTGCCGTCGGCCAGGTCGGCGGCGCCGAGCCAGCCCCAGGCGAGATCGCCCGGTGCCCCGGCCGCCTGCGCCGCCTCGTCGAGGTGTCGGCTGCCGTCGAGGAACGCGGCCAACCAACTGGCCTCGGGCGGCACCCCAGTGGTGGCCACCCCTGCAGTGGCGACCACGGTGGCGGTGGCCACATCGAGCGTCGCGACCCAGTCGCCATCGAGCAGATCGGCGAGGCGGCTGCACAACAGTTCGAGGCGCGCCTCGAACGGCGCCTCGGCGAGTCGCATGGCGATCTCGAGTGCCACCAACCCCGCGTCCGGACGGTCGCTGGCGACGCGTCGCACGTCTTCCACGGCGACCCCGTCGACCTGCATGATCTCCGCAACGAGCAGATCGAGCAACCCGTCGTCGGGCAACGTGACCACGAGTTCGTCGACCGCGAAGCCTCCGCCGCGTTCGAGGATGTCGATGCCGACGACGTCGCCGCGCAACGCTCCGATCCGACTCGCCACGTGTCCGAGCGCCCCGGGGCGGTCGGGCAGCCAGACCCGGACGACAAAGGTTTCCACGCCCTGGACCGTACCGATGGAGGCCGATGCTCACCGTCACGTCCGTGTGACAGCTCCGTGAACCGTGCGACCAACGGGGCCTGAACTCGTCAGCCGTCAGCCGTCACCCTGATGTCACCCGTCAGCTCATGTCACCCGAGCTTCGGCAGACCCTTCTTGAGGTTGCGGATGCCCTGGCCGATGCGTCGCTCGTTCTCGATCAGTGCGAATCGGGCGAACCCCTCGCCACCAGGCCCGAACCCCACGCCGGGCGACAGCGCGACCTCGCACTCACGCACGACGTGCGAGCAGAACGCGACCGAGTCCATGTCGGCGTACGGCTCGGGGATCGGGGCCCAGACGAACATCGAACCCTTGGGCTTGGGGATGTCCCAACCGATCCGGCCGAGACCTTCGATGAGCGCATCTCGTCGCGACTGGAAGATCGCGCGCACCTCGTCGGGGTAGTCGGCGGCCTCGTTCATCGTCACCGTCGCCGCGATCTGCACCGGCTGGAACATGCCGTAGTCGAGGTAGCTCTTGAGCTTGACCAGCGCCTGGACGACTTCGCTGTTGCCCACGAGGAACGCACATCGCCAGCCTGCCATCGAGAAGCTCTTGGTCATCGAGTACAACTCGACCGCACACTCCTTGGCACCTTCGGCCTGGAGGATGCTCGGCGGCTGATACCCGTCGAACCCCACGTCGGCGTACGCGAAGTCGTGCACCACGATCATGTTCCGCTCGCGGCAGAAGTCGACCACCTTCTGCATGAAGTCGAGATCGACGACAGCACCAGTCGGGTTGTGCGGGAACGAGATCACCAACACGCGTGGCTTCGGCCAGCCGACCTCGTACGCGGTGGTGAGGCTGTCGAAGAAGTCACCCGTGAAGTCACCCTGCACCCGGGGGTCGGCCAGGTGACGCATGGGCACCTGGCGGAGATCGGCCCCGGCGAACAGAGGGCCGTAGATGTGGATCGGATAGCTCGGACTGGGAACGATGGCGGCATCGCCACGGTCGAGCAGCACCCACATCAGGTGGCTGAAGCCCTCCTTCGAGCCGATCGTGTTGGTGATCTCGAGCTCGGGATCGAGTTCGACACCCCACTTGCGCAGGTAGAGCGCGGCCGCCGCCTCGCGCAACTTGGGTAGACCGCGGCTGAGCGAGTAGCGGTGGTTGCGGGCGATCTGGGCCGACTCGGCCAACTTGTCGACGGCGATCTGCGGCGACGGGATGTCTGGGTTGCCGAACCCCAGGTCGATCACATCGACGCCTGCTCGACGTGCCTCGATCTTCAGGTTGTTGATGATCGTGAACACGTACGGCGGCAGGTTGGTGATGCGGCGGAACTCCATTCGGCCCAGGTTAGGAGTTCATGCCCCGAATGATCGTGTTCATTGCCGTGGTCACATCCGGGGTCCCGACCATCCACAGCGGTCTCACGGTCGGTCGGACAGGTAGGCCTCGACCGCCGCGTCGGTCGAGACGAGGCACGTGTTCCAGGTGGCGCTCCCCTCGTCGACGAGGCACTGCCGCATGGTGGCGTCGGCGAAGGCCCGGTACGCATCCTCGTCGGCCTGCGTCATGGCCTGCAGGGTCGTCGCATCCACCTCTGGCACCAATTCGCCAGCCTCGGTTCCGAAGGTCGACGACCAGGTGTACATCGGCTGCGTGGAGCTGCCATCGGCTGCGACCGTCGTCGACTCGCCCGTGAGCGTCACCGTCGACCACGAGGCCCGTAGGACCTCGACGCCGGCGGCATCGAAGGCCACGACCTCGTCGGACGGCTCATGAGCCTCCACCGGGAACGCTGCGACGCCATCGACGACGTGCTGCCAACTCACGTCGGCGCCCTGCCGGAGCTCCACCGTCGCGACCGACGGCGACAGCCCGGGACCGCACATCGCCGTCGCTCCCCTGGCGATGGCCCGGCGGCGCCGTCGACGCCCGACGCGTCCCATCACCTGGTCGAGTTGAACGACCGGGAGGCCGGCGCGGTCGGCGATCCCGGGCAGCTGGCGGTGGAGCCGGTCTTCGACATCGATGTTCATCCGAGGATTCCTCTCCATTGGGCGAGCGCCCGGTTCAACGTGGACTTGACGGTGCCGATCGAGACGCCGAGCGTGTCGGCGATGTCGGCGATGTCGAGCTGCTGGTCGTCACGCAGGGCCACGACCGTTCGTCTGCGCCGTGGCAGTTGCAGCA
>Ga0105048_10018885_pt1 | contig 10580 bp, 9 predicted proteins | sample MAT05_FD_78382 | JGI IMG/M metagenome (GOLD analysis project Ga0105048, IMG submission 78382) | Freshwater microbial communities from Lake Fryxell liftoff mats and glacier meltwater in Antarctica - MAT-05 | ecosystem: Environmental > Aquatic > Freshwater > Ice > Liftoff microbial mat | place...
GTTCAGGAAGACCCAGCCGATCGCCTGATTGCCTTGCCGCAGATGAAGCTGGTCGGGCCAATCTTCATCGTCACGGAACATCTTGTAAGGCTCGACCAGGACGCGGAACTGGCCTTTGCCGTCGTCGGATGAATCGACCAGGATCACGCGCCCGCCGAAAGTTCCCCGGGCTACCGAGGGCCAGCCGACAAACTGAACGGCCGGCCAGCCTTCAAACTGCAAGCGCACTGGCGGATATTCACCCTGCGAATCGCGCTGGATGAGCGGAATATCGACGCCATCGACCCACAGTTCGACGACCATCTTGCCTTTGACATCGGGCACCATGACGGCAAGTGCCTCGCCTTCCTTGACGAACGAGCCGCCCATGGCCGCGTTGGCATCGATCTTCAGCACGGTGCCGGTGCAGGGCGCTCTCACATGCCGGGCGGCGAAGCGCTCGATGCGGTTGTCGATCTCGTGCAACTCGCGATCGATGTTGTAGATCGATTGCTGGATGCGATTGTGATCGCGTTCCGCCTCGGCAATCAGGCGATACCCGGTCGCCTCGGCCTGTACCTTCTGGGACATCCGTTCGGATGTGCCCGCTTTGCCGTTATCGAGCTCGGCCTTTAGGCGTTCCACATTCGCCGATGCCTGATCGCGCGCGGCTTTCTGCCGAATCAGGTCGATCTCAGGGCGAACGCCTTTGCGGACCACCTCGGCAATGATGGTGAACTCTTGCTGTTCCCGATCGAGCAGCGTCGCGCCTGCCGTCACTGCCTGCTCGCGCGACTTCACGGTCTGCTCCTGGGCGGAGATTCCGAAGTCGGCCGCCTTCAAGCTGGCATCCAGCGCGTGCTTCTGACGTTCGATCACGCTTTTCTGCTGCGCCAGTTCTTCATAGCCTTCGCGTCGCCGCTCTTGAAGAATCTTCTTCTGTTCGGAAAGGCGGTACGAAAGCTCGGGGTCGTTATCCTCTATATCGACAAGATCGGCACCATACTCGACATGTTGTCCTTCCTTAACGTGCCATTTGACGATCTGCCCGCCGACGCGGGCAGTGACGATCTGCGGCCGTTCGGTCGGGTCGTAGGCGATCACACGGCCGCGCCCCGTCACCGATTGCTGCCAGGGAACGAACACCAGAATGAAAGGCGTCGCCAGGAACGCTATCGAGATGAGCATGAACAGTCGGCGCAATGTGCGCGGGCTGCGCACATCGGTCAACAGCGGCATAACGGGTGGATGAGGTGCTTTATCGTAACTGCTCATGGAGCATCCCGGGGGTCATTGAGTTCGAGTAAGCGTCTGTCCCCAGGGCGCGCTCACCCATTGTTTGCCGGTAACCACCACCAAGGTGCCGGGCCAGTCGTTGCCGGTCAGGCGGCCCAGCAATTCGGGGCACTGTTCGAGATCGATCCGATCGAGGACGCCATCCAATATCATCAGCCGCGGGCGCGCCAGCATGGCCCGGGCTATGCAGAACCGCAGTGCTTCCTCGGGCGTAAACGGATGGCCATTCGTTTGCAGGCTGGTGTTCATTCCGGCAGGCATTGCGTTGACCCGTTCCGTTAAGCCGACGATCTGCAGCGACTCGCGAACGACATCGCCATCGAACGAATGGCCGACCGTGAGATTATCGTAGAGCGTCGCTGTGAATAGCTCGGCAGAAGCGACATAGGCCACACTCTTTCGCAGTTCCACAAGCTGCAAGTCGACAATGTCGTAGCCATCGACTTCGATGAGGCCGCGATCGCATTCGCGCAGTCCGGCCAGTGATTCGAGCAGTTCATCGGCGCGCGGCCTATTTGCTTCGATCGCCAGTCGTGTGCCCGCTTTCACGATGAGGCGTTGCGACAGACCGAAGCCGCTGAACGTCAGTTTCATGCCGTCCCCGGAGGCGGGCAGAGCGATGCCATCGTCGCGCTCGACTTGCAGGTCGGTGATGTGCGCGAGTTTCTCGACACCCGTACAGATATCGTACCACGCATCGAGATACTTGCCTAGTTTGGCGAACGAGCCGACCACCAGGGCGACGATCAATTCCGCGGCGACAAGCTGGCCGATGGTAAGCTGCTGACTTATCACCAGATAGCCGCCCAAGCCGAGCAAGAGCACGCTGGAAGCGACGTAGAGAAATAAGGCGAAGACGATTTGTCGGAAGACAACGCGAAAGTGAGTGGAGCGCCGATCGATGTACTCGAGCGCGATCCGCTCGGCACGATCGAGCGCGAAGTCGGGCCCCCGGCCGGTCTTAAAGATGCGCGGGTTGCTGGCGACATCGGAGAGCCAGTCGGCCATTTCGTACTTGACAGCCGATTCATCGATCTGCGACTGCACGCCGCCCCAGCCCAGTGCCATCAATATGAACAGGAACAGGATCAAGCCAAGCGAGAAGATGAACAGATACGGATGATAGAAAGCTAACACCACCAGACCGACGAGGATGGTGATGGCCAAGCGGGTGCCGTCGAGAACGAGCGTGCTGAAAGCCTTCTGAATCGTCATGACTTCGAAATAGCGGTTGAGCAGGCTCGGCCCGTTCGCCTCCATGATTCGCGGCAAGGGCAGCCGAGGCAGCCGCCAGGCAATATCAGTCACCACGCGGATGAACAGCCGGCGTTGCAGCAACTCGACCGACCACGTTTCGATGGCAATGATGAGCCCGGCCAAGCCCAGGCACAGCAGCATGATGCCGGCCAGCCAGATCAATGGCCAGACCGCCACGCCGAACGTTACAGTGGAGACGAGCGCTTCCACGCCGATTGGAATCACGAGTGAAAGCAACGACACGAACAATGCGAAGAAGACGATCATCCAAAGATCGCGCTTCTCGGGCCGGAAGAGTTGCCACAGTCGGGCGAAGGGCCGGGGAGTGGAATGCGGATGATCCATGAGATTAAGTATAGGATCGCATCGGAGATTGTCACACCAGCCACGATTCGCCCGTTTCTGGCCGGACAATTTCGATCTTCGGCCGAGGCGTTCCATCGCGAAGGGCGAACGAAACGGGCTACACACTACTATTCAACACGTCCGGCTCGGCCAATGACGACGTTCCCATGAGCACCAAGCTGCCGTCCTGCAACTGATACAATTCCAGCTGCCAGGGATAGCGATCAATGACGAGCACTTCCCCGGAATTGATCGATGCATAAAAGGGGAGCTTTTCACGAGTCGGGTCGCGGGGGCTGCCGACTTCCACCAGAAAATCAGGGCCGCCGCACCAGTGGGTATCGCAGTTGATCGCAGTGTTGCTTTCCATGAAGACGGCGACATCGGGGCAGCGATAGTTGTCTTTCCAGCCTTTAATTCGGTCGCTCACGTTGACGCCCGCGCGAATGTGGGGTGGAGACCTGAAGTTATAGATGAAGAAGATGATCGCAGACAATTGCGTCACGAATAACTGATGACTATCGTTGGGCGGCGACATGGCGACAGGTGCTCCGTCCCAGACTTCGTCGTGCGGGTTCGCTTGTTCTGTGCGAAAGTGGGTTTCAACGTCAGGAATGGTTTGGGATTCTTCAATCAGAACGGGCATGGTGCGGGCCCTCGTGAAATGATTTGCGGATAGGTGCCGTTCGCCTCGAATTGAAGTACGAGTTGAATCGCCGCTAAGTCATTCTGTTTATGACGAACACCGGCTCTCGCAATCATCCCAACTCGATGAACCAAAGTCGGGGTGGCCGGATTTGAACCGACGACTTCCTGGTCCCAAACCAGGCGCTCTACCAGGCTGAGCTACACCCCGTACCCCCTATCATATCGCAAAGTGGGCGATCGGACGAGACGGGTTCACTTTCCCAGTTCCAGCGAATCGAGAAACTTGTCGGCACCGGGCGAAGTCACATCGTCCTTCTTCACCCCGGAAACGATCACCTGGTACAACCGCTTACCATCCAAATACATGCGCGCCCTGTAGAAAGACTCCTCCTTGGCGAGCAGGAAATCCCGGCCGGGGACTTTTCCCAGCGCGATCTCCTTGTCTTCGAGCAGTTTGCCGGTGGCCCCCTTGGCTCCGTCGCGCGCCCGTGCGAGGATTTCCTGAGGCTTGGCATTGGCTTCCGGGTAGTCGCTGTAGATCACGATCAACGCCAGATCCTTTTTCACTTCGACCGACGCGATGCTCATTTGCAGTTTGCCGACGGCCGTATCGACGTCCTGCTTCGACTCCTTCGGCTTCGCGGTTCCGGGAAAAGTGATGGTGAATTTTCCGCCTTCCGGAGCGTACTTCTCATCGCCCCGCGACAGACCGGCAGTGGCGAAAACGAGCGCCAGGGGCATCAACATCAAGCGAATCATTTTCAGGCTCCTTGAAATGGGCAGCAGTCAGATTACTTGACAGTCGCCCGCTTGCCAACGCATTAACGGCGAAGTGCTTCGACCACGCGCTCGAAGTCGTCGTTCGATTCGAAGCCGATGACGAACTGACCCTTGTCCTTCGCCTTCACCCGGATCTCGAGTTTGACGGCCAGTTTCTGCCGCAACTCGTCCTCGATGCCCTGAACGTGCGCAGTCTTTTCCACCCCTTCATTCGGTGCCGGTTTCTCGACGACTTCGGCGACGGGCTCATTCTTCTGTTGTTTCACCAGCATCTCGAGCGCCTTGACCGACAGGCCCTTCATCAGCACTTCCTTGCACAGCGCGACCTGCCGGACCGCGTCGCCGAGCCCCTTCAGGATCTTGGCGTGGCCGAGGCTTATCTGTTCCAGGCGCACGGCATCCTGCACTTCGATCGGCAGATTCAGCAGGTTGACGAGATTGCTGACCGACGAGCGGTCCATTCCCAGGCGCTGGGCCAGCGCTTCCTGAGTGATGTTGTAGCGCTCGAGGTATTCTTTAAACCCGTATGCCTTTTCGATGGCGTTCAGATCGCTGCGTTGGATGTTCTCGACCAGGGCGGCTTCCATCACCTCCTGATCGTTGAAGTCGACGATGTGTACCGGCACCTCCGCCAGGCCCGCTTTCTGTGCAGCCCGCAGTCGGCGTTCGCCGGCGATCAACTGGTACTGTTCGCCGACCATCCGGACCACCAGCGGCTGCAGCACGCCGTGGTTCCTGATGCTGTCGGTCAGGTGCGCGATCTCGTCCTCGTCGAACGACTTGCGCGGTTGATTGGGATTCTGCTGGATCCGATTGACCGGCAATGCCTGTCGCGGTCCGGGCTCGGCCGTTTCGTTCTGGTTCTCTTTAAGCAGGGCTGACAAGCCTCGACCAAGTCGGGGTTTCGTCGCTTCCATGATTCTTCCCCCTTTTCGCCACTTACCACTTCACCCGCAACGTCGTTCCACGTGGAACAGCCGTATCGCGGCGGTGGGGCTTAGACCCTGTTTCCCGGCGGGGGTCAATGGGAATCAGGGGTCAGGGGTCAGGGGCCAGTTAAGAAGGAAAGTCGTTAGCGAGCGTCCCGAAGGGATGCTTCTGCTCGCGGCCATAAGGAGTTAGCTCAATTTCGGATGCGAGCAGTCTAATCTTGACCGCGAGGGACATAGAAACGAACCACGGAGTCACGGAGAGCACGGAGGAAAATACACGGAGAAGATCGAGACGATCGCCTCTGTGTTCTTCCTCCGTGCTCTCCGTGACTCCGTGGTTCGTTTATTCTTCGCCCGGTCAACATTGATGCGTCGGCTACATCGATGACTCAATTCTGGCCGCGAGCGGCATAAATTCTACTGCGTATCAAAATTCGCATCCGGCAGGCATTCTGGAGCGACTGACCCGAGGACTGCTGCCACCGTCATTTATGCGGTCCCAAAGTACGAGTAGTGCTCTGTCACACCTCGAATGATTTGCAGCCGCACTCGCCAGAGTGCGGGAAACCCGCGTTCCGGCGAACGCGGCTACGCCTCACTTCAGCTTTGACACTGCAGTAGCTTGCTTGTCACCTGACCCCTGACCGCTGACCCCTCTAAAAAAGTGGCCTTTCCCGTTTCTCGAATTCTGGATTAAGATTCCGCTCGTCGATGGCCGGAACCATCGACACCCGGGGCCATGATGGCCGCGGCCGAGAAGAGGTGCCGAAGAACGGATTCGCACGACACCCCAGTCAGCAAGTCACATTGCCGGCTGGCCTATTTGTCGATCCCATCAACCGACGTGCCGCCCAGGGCCACGTCACTCGGGCCACCTCCCCTGTTGAAGTTTTGACTGACTCGATCGTTCTGCGCATTCGTGCGCCTGTTTCACCAGGCGTTGACCGCTGGAAATGCGCGCCGCGATCGATCCTTCCCTAACCCCTCGAAGGGTGACTATACATGGATCGTTCCCCCGTTCTGTTCCGCTGCGAAGGTACCCGCGACGCCGGCTGGGAGGCGTTGTACCAATGCCTGACCTTCGCGGCCGCCCTGCAGCGCCGCCGTCGAACCGCCTACTTCATGGGCAACTACGAACCGTTCCCTCTGCTGTCGCAAGTCGCCCGCGGCGGTAACGAATACTTGGCCGCCGATCACCCGATCGGGTCGCCCGAAGACTGCAACGCCACCATCCGCCAGATCCGCCGCACGGGAGCGGCCGCGGTCATCGTCGCCGCGCCGGGTGTGTCGACGGAGTATCTGCGCGAACTCGGCTCAGCCGGGGCGATGGTCGCGGTGCTCGATTCCGAAGCGAATGCCCACTTCTCGTCGAAGCTCGTCTTCAACCCGCTGCTGGGGCCGGAGATTCGCGACTACGATCTCGAACAGGGCACGCAGGCCTGCATCGGTCGCCGCTATGCCATCGTTCGGCCGATCTTTCGCCGGCAACGTCCGATTCGCCCCATCGATCCGCAGCCGCCATTCCGGGCGATCATCGCCTTCGGCGATGATGACGCGGCGGGCCAGTCGCTGGTCCGCGCCCAGGAACTGCTGGCCGCGTCGCGCGTCGACAAGATCTCGGTGGTGGTCCGCAGCCAGCATCATCAGATCGTCGAGTTGAAGGAACTGGCCGAGCAGTACAAGGGCCGACTGGAAGTGCTGACCGAGCCTTCGGAACTCGGCACACGGCTGCCGCGTGCCCACTTCGCGCTGACGTCCGGCGATGGCTGGTCGCTCGAGATGGCTTGCGTCGGCGTGCCGCAGTTCGTGATGACGCAAAACGCCAGGCACGTTCCCAACGGCCGGATCATGGAAGAAGAAGGGGCGGCCCTCTATCTGGGTGAAGCGTCGAAAGTCAGCAACGGCGAACTACGCGACGCGATCCAGAACCTGCTCAGCGATCAGTTGGAGCGCGTGGGCATGTCGCGCTGTGCCCGCCGGCTCATCGATGGCCGGGGGCCCGACCGCATGGTCAACGCCCTCGAGATCATGTTGCACCCGGCCGCCGCTCAGGAGCCCGAGATGGAACGCATGGCGGCGTAGTTGGGAATGAGATTAGCGGCGAGCCGCAGGCGAGCGCGAAAGTGCTCGCCTGCGGCTCGCCAAAAAACTATACCTCTCGCGGTCCGGAATGAGACAGGGTGTTGGCCGCGAAGAGCATAAATGATTCCGTCCGCCACCCTGCCACCCATCGGCGGAATCATCCTAAATCGTCGGAATCATGCCCAAACGGTCGGAATCATTCCCAAACGGCCGGAATCATTTCACTTTTTTACTAACGGTAGTCCCAAATGAGAGACACTTCAATTTCGTCCGTGAGCAGTATAAAATTGAATCATGACCAAAGACGACGTCGCCAGCGCTCTTGAAGAGACGGCCCTCCTTCTGGAACTCAAGGGGGAGAACCCGTTTCGCTGCAACGCCTACCGAAATGCCGCCCGCGCTATCATGCAAATGGATGGCGATCTGAAGGAAATCGTGGCGACCGGCCGACTCGGCGAGGTTCGCGGTATCGGGGCCACGCTGGTCGATAAGATCAGTGAACTCGTCGAGACGGGTGAACTCCAATTCCTGAATCAGCTTCGCGACGAAGTACCTGCCGGGCTGAGGCAGATGTTGCGCATTCCGGGCCTGGGACCGAAGAAGGTCAAGGCACTTCACGACAACCTGCAAATCGACGACGTGGCCAAACTCGAAACTGCCTGCACCGATGGCCGGGTCGCCAAGTTGAAAGGCTTCGGGGCCAAGACGCAGGCCAAGATTCTGGAAGGCATCGCCTTCCTCGGCCAGGTCGGCCAGCGGGTACGCATCGACCAGGCTCTTCCTCTGGGGCTGGCATTGCTCGAACAACTCCGCCAGCTACCCGGAGTGATTCGTGCCGAGCTGTGCGGTTCGATCAGGAGACGGCGCGAAACGTCCAAGGACATCGACATTCTGTTGAGTGCCGACGATGCCAAGCCGATCATGGATGCGTTCGTCACTCTTCCCGAAGTGATTCAAGTAGTCGGTCATGGCGACACCAAATCGAGCATCGTGGCGACGATGTCCATCGGAGGCGAGAAAGTAGTTCTCAATGCCGACCTGCGCGTGGTGGCCGACGAGTCATTCCCGTTCGCATTGCACTACTTCACCGGTAGCAAGGAACACAACATCCGCATGCGGCAGCGCGCCATCGACAGGGGTCTGTCGCTCAACGAGTATGGGCTGACGGGCAACGATCGGTCGATCGACTGTTCCGAAGAAGCTGAAATCTTCAAAGCGTTAGATCTCGACTTCATCCCGCCCGAGTTGCGTGAAGACAACGGCGAGATCGAAGCGGCAGCGGCGCATCGCTTACCGCGGCTGGTCGAACTCGGCGACATTCGCGGCGTCTTCCACAATCATTCAACCTACAGCGATGGCTCGGCCACGCTCGAACAGATGGCACTCGCGGCCGAATCGCTCGGGTTCGAGTACTTCGGTATTGGCGATCATTCGCAGTCATTGAAGATTGCCAACGGACTCTCGGTTGAACGTGTTCGCCGGCAGTGGGAAGAGATAGACGAGTTGAACGGCCGCTTGAAGGGAATCCGCATTCTCAAAGGAATCGAGTCGGACATTCTGGAGGATGGCTCACTCGATTACGACGATGAGATTCTGGCCGGGTTCGACTATGTGGTCGGCAGTGTCCACACGCATTTCAACTTGAGCATTGAAGACCAGACCGCCCGCATCTGCAAAGCGCTCGCCAATCCCCGGTTGACGATGCTGGGCCATGCGACCGGTCGGCTGTTACTGCGGCGCGAGGGCTACAAAGTCGATCTCGATGCCGTCTTGAAGTCGGCCGCGAAGAATGGGAAGATGATTGAGATCAACGCCCACCCGGTGCGGCTCGATCTCGACTGGCGGCACTGCAAACGTGCCAAGGCACTCGGCATCCCCCTGGTGATCAACCCGGATGCCCACTCGCCCGACGAGTTGGCGCTTTACGCATACGGCGTCAACGAAGCCCGCCGCGGCTGGCTGGAGAAAGCGGATGTGTTCAATACGTCGCCGCTGAAGGCGGTGATGGCAAAGTTGGCGGTGATGAGAGCGAACAGGTAGGCGTTGAAGGAGATTTTCAATGAGCGCGACAGCGACTGCCGAGCCGATCAATCTGGCTGAGATGAGCCGACAAGAAAAGATTGATCTTTTCCATCTGCTGGTGCGTGACTTGATCGGCAACGATGAGTGCACGCGTCAATTCGCGCTAACGGACGACAATCAACAACCGCTCGGGTATTTCATACCTGCAGGTGGGTTGCGTAAGCCTCCGTTTCTCTCAATCGAAGAGTGGGGCAAGATGGTGAATCGTGAGCCCGACTGGAAGAACAGCATGACATTTGAAGAACTCAACGAGTCGATCGACTGGTCTCAGGATCCATGAATTCTTCGATCAGAATGTCGATTCGCATTGTTCTCGTCAGTCGCCGAAGCGGCCCGTCAATCGTCTTTCGCCAGTACCTGATCCAAACGAAATTCTGCTGGAACTCCCACACGTATTGCTCAGGGTTGCCAGCGCGAGTCCGCGTGGCTCCCGGAGGAACGCCCTCATGTTCAATCAAGAGTCGTTTGATTTCCCCATAGTAAAGCTCCGCGAAGCGCCGACGATCGCCATCATTCGGCGACAGCGAACCGATCCATCGCTGCCATGATCGCTTCGCACTTTCGTGAAGCCTAACTCGAACTTTCATGATGGGCACTCTAACATCAGAAGTTCACATTATGCACGATACTTCGGGTTCGCATCAATGTACTTCTTTACCCTACCTGTTCGGGTGATCGCCTCCTTCATGAACTCGACTGCCTCGGCAATGCGTTCGTCGGGCTCGGCACAACTGAAGCGCAGGAAGCCTTGGCCTGCTTCACCGAAACACTCGCCGCCCAGGCAAGCCACGCCGGCCTTGTCGTCCGCCCCTTCGAGCAGATACATCGCCAGGCCGTGCGAGCGGATGCCGAGTCGTTTGCAAATCGCGGAGACTTCGGGAAACACATAGAAGGTGCCGGCCGGCATCAGCACGTTGACACCTTCGACTCCGTGCAGTGCTTTCACGAGCAGTTCCACCTTGCGACGGAATTTCTGCATCGTCTCATCGCGCTCGGTCGAATCGTATTGCAGGGCGGCCATGCCGGCCAACTGCGTGATCGGCGGCACGCACGACAGCGACGTGTTAATCATCTTGCCGATCATCTCGACATTCTTCGCACTCGAGATTGCGTAGCCAACGCGCCAGCCGCTCATGCTGTACGATTTGCTGAACGTGTATGCGGCCATGCACTGATCCA
>Ga0105048_10018890_pt1 | contig 10578 bp, 9 predicted proteins | sample MAT05_FD_78382 | JGI IMG/M metagenome (GOLD analysis project Ga0105048, IMG submission 78382) | Freshwater microbial communities from Lake Fryxell liftoff mats and glacier meltwater in Antarctica - MAT-05 | ecosystem: Environmental > Aquatic > Freshwater > Ice > Liftoff microbial mat | place...
AAGACCCCGCAGGACGTGCTGGCGACCGTCTACCGCCACCTCGGGGTGGACACCGAGGCCCAGTACCTCAACAACGGCCGCCCGATCGCGGTGCTGCCGTTCGGCAAGCCCATCGACGAACTGACATGACGGGGTGATACGGGATAAGATCAACATGGTCGCCGGCCCAGCCCCCGCCGTGCCGAACCCGCACTATTCGGGAACGGGTAAACCCTGGACGACGGGCGCGGTGCCGCATTCGATCTACACCCGCCTCGACCCGAATACGGGGGAAGCGGTTCAAAACGCGATCTACGACGCGAACGGCGACGTGATCGGGCACGTCGATTTCACGAACCACGGCAGGGGTGCGACTTCGGGGCACGGGCACGCCTTCCCGGTCCCGGGAAACCCGTCATCGGGCCACGGGGTCGCCCACCCCCACATCCCGAACGCCGCACTGCCGGCGGGTTGGGACACCCTCCCGGCCGGAGTATCGCCCCGAACCCAGATCGGGCTGTGAAATGAACCGCTCACAGGTCGGCCACGCCGGAGCATTTCTGGCGCAATTCCACAACTGCTACGACGGCCTCGTGCGCGGGGTGCGGTTTCGGTACACGGCGGCGGAAGTTCACAGCCGGGCGGTCGTCGTGCTGTCCGTCCGCCAATCGACCACGCTGGAGGTCAACGACGGCTGGGTGAACGTCCGCCTCGCCATCGAGCACGTCGAAGAGTACGCCCTGAAAGAGAGTGCCAAGGTGTCGTGTCGGGTGCTATCGGGCGGGCTACAAATTAACGCCTTCCGCGATCTGCTGTTTTTCGATTTCGACCCGTACTCGGACGAGCCGACCGGCGTGGAGGATTTCCGCCGGTCGGGATTCTACATCGCGGGGCGGTCGTTTTCCTGGCGGGTCGGGGAATACTCCGAACAACACGCCCGGAACAAGCCGGCTTGACGAGTTGCGGGCCGCGCGTTCCTCGCGTACTCTGAGGCTCCGTCACCCCACGGAGTGTTCCCATGCCCTCTCCCTTCGACCGCCGCGAGTTCCTCGCCGCCGGCACCGCCGCCCTGCTCGCCGGGGCCGCCACCGAGTCCGCCCGCGGGTTCGCCGCCAACGACACCCTCCGCGTCGGCTGCATCGGCACCGGCGGCCGCTGCCGCGGGCTGATGAAGTCGCTCGCCACGATCCCAAACGTCGCCATCACCGCCGTCTGCGACGTGTGGGATACCAACCTCGCCGAAGGCAAGAAACTCGCCGACCCCAAGGCGTACGCGACGAAGCAGTACGAAGAACTGCTCGCCCGCAAGGACGTGGACGCGGTCCTGATCGGCAGCCCCGACCACTGGCACGTCCCGCTCACCGTCGCCGCGTGCGCGGCCGGCAAGGACGTGTACGTCGAGAAGCCGTTAACTCACGACCTGACCGAAGGGGCGGCCGCCGTCGAGGCGCAGAATACGCACAAGCGCGTGGTGCAGGTCGGGACGCAGCAGCGCAGCATGACCCACGTCGTCGCCGCCTACGACCTGCTGAAGAAGGGCACCGTCGGCACCGTCCACAAAGTCCACTGCACCTGGAACCGCAACGCCGCCCGCGCCCAGCGCTTCAAGGACGGTATAGACCCCAAGACTGTGGACTGGAAGCGCTTCCTCGGCACCGCGAAGGACCAGCCGTTCGACCCGTACAAGTTCCGCCAGTGGCGCTGGTTCTGGGACTTCGGCGGCGGCATCTTCACCGACCTGATGGTCCACTGGATCGACGTCGTCCACTGGTTCCTCGACCTCGACCACCCGGCGACGGCCGCGAGCGCCGGCGACTTCTACTCGGCGAAGGACGTGTGGGAGACGCCCGACACCGTGCAGACGGTGCTGCGCTACCCCGACCGCGAGGTGCAGGTCTACTTCGAGGGGACGTTCAGCAACAACCGCAACGGGTCGATGGTCGAGTTCATGGGCAGCGAGGGGACGCTGTACGTCGACCGCGGGCGGTACGAATTCATCCCCGACCGCGGCAAGGCCGGCAAGCCGAGCGAACTGGTGCTGGGCACCGGCGTGAAGGGGCTGGACTTCTACGACAAGCCGGACGGCGAGGTGCTGCACCTGTCGAACTGGGTCGAGGCCGTGCGGGGGCGGAAGAAGCCGTCGTGCCCGGCCGAGGCCGGGGTGAGCGCGGCGTCGGCGGCGCACCTGGCGAACCAGTCGCTGCGCACGGGACAGGTCGCGGTGTGGAAGGGGTGAGCGGGCAACGAAATGCAACAATCGGAACGCGGATGACGCGGGATGAGACCCCGCGGATCGAAGTCAGGAACGGAAGGAAGACTTGGTCCGATCCGGTTTTCATCCGCGGGGTCTCATCCCGCGTCATCCGCGTTCCGATTGCGTCCTACCTACCCCCGGCACCACGCACAGGTGTTGCACGGGGTCGGGGCGGCGCGGCATCAGTAACTTAGCGACCAGCGCGGTCCAACCCGTCTGGTGGCTCGCCCCCAGGCCGGCCCCGTCGTCGCCGTGGAAGAACTCGTAGAAGAGGACATGGTCGCGGAAGTGCGGGTCGGTCTGGAACTTCTCCGCCCCGCCGAACACCGGCCGCCGGCCGCGTGCGTCGCGTAGGAATAGGCCGGCGAGCCGGTGGGCGAGGTCGTCGGCGATCTGCTCCAGCGTCAGCTTCCGGCCCGAACCGGTCGGGTGTTCGACCAGGAAGTCCGGGCCGTAGTAGTGGTGGAACTTCTGTAGGCTCTCGACGATCAGGTAGTTCACCGGGAACCAGACCGGCCCGCGCCAGTTCGAGTTCCCGCCGAACAGCCACGAGTCCGAATCCCCCGGGACGTACTTCACCGTCAGCGCGTCGCCGTCCACCGCGAAGGTGTACGGGTGATCGAGGTGGTACTTCGACAGCGCCCGCACGCCGTGCGGCGACAGGAATTCGGCCTCGTCGAGCATCCGCCGCAACAACTTCTTCATCCGGTGGCCGCGGAGCAGCGACAGCATGCGCCGCTCGCCGACCCCCGGCTCGTTCCACCGGGAGACGAGGCCGGCCAGGTCCGGGCGGGAGTTCAGGAACCACTCCATTCGGCGGGTGAAGTCGGGCAGGCGGGCGAGCATCTCGGGTTCGAGCGTCTCGACCGCGAACAGCGGGATCAGCCCGACCATCGAGCGCACCCGGAGCGTGACCGTCTTGCCGTCCGGGGTGTGGAGCTGGTCGTAGTAGAACCCGTCGGCCTCGTCCCACAGCCCGCGGCCGCGGTTGCAGAAGTCGGCCATCGCCTCGGCGATGTGGAGGAAGTGCTCGAAGAACTTCGAGGCCAAATCTTCGTACACCTTGTTCGTCAGCGCCAGTTCGAGGGCGATGCGGAGCATGTTCAGCGAGTACATCGCCATCCACGCCGTCCCGTCCGACTGGTTGATGAACCCGCCGGTCGGGAGGGGCTTGCTGCGGTCGAACACGCCGATGTTGTCCAGCCCGAGGAACCCGCCCTGGAAGAGATTTCGCCCCTGGGCGTCCTTGCGATTCACCCACCAAGTGAAGTTGAGCAGGAGCTTGTGGAAGACCCGTTCCAGGAAGGCGAGGTCGCCGCCGTCGCCGCGCTGCTTGCGGTCCATCTGGAAGACCCGCCACGTCGCCCAGGCGTGGACGGGCGGGTTCACGTCCGAGAAGTTCCACTCGTAGGCCGGCAGCTGGCCGTTCGGGTGCATGTACCACTCGCGGGTGAGTAGCACTAGCTGCTGCTTGGCGAAGTCGGCGTCGATGAGGGCGAACGGGATCATGTGGAAGGCCAAGTCCCACGCGGCGTACCACGGGTACTCCCACTTGTCCGGCATCGACCCCACGTCGGCGTTGTTGAGGTGCCCCCAGTCGCCGTTGCGGACCCCCCCGCGGGCGGGCGGGGGGGGGGGGGGGAGGGGGTCGCCGGACAGCCATTCGGGGATGTCGAAGTAGTAGAACTGCTTCGTCCACAGCAGCCCGGCGAACGCCTGCCGCTGCACCGCCCGCGCGTCTGGGTCGGTCAGCCCCTGCTGGAGGTCGGCGTAGAAGTCGTCGGCCTCGGCGCGGCGGGCGGCGAACACCGCGTCGAAGTCGTCGAACGGGGTTTCGAGCCTACCCGTTGCAACGGGTTCGCTCAACTGGAGCCGCGCCCGCACCGCCACCGACCCGCCCGCCGGCACCGTGAATCGGTAACACCCGGCGGCCTTCGTCCCGGTCCGGGCCGGGTTGACCGCGGCCCGCTTGCCGTCGACGACGTAGTCGTGGAAGGCGTCCTTGAAATACCCGGCGGCGCGGGGGGAGCCGAAGACGGCCGCGGCGTTCGTGTCGTTGTCGCAGAAGAGGAGTTCGGGGCTGCCGTCGAAGTCCAGGCGGAAGTCGAGCCAGGACGGGTGGTCGAGCCGGAGCGTGCCCGGCGCGTCGGTCGAAATCGTCGGCCGCGCAGCGCCCGCCTTCCAGCTCCAGGTGTTGCGATACCACGCCTGCGGGAGGACGTGGAGCGGCGCGGGGGCCGGGCCGCGGTTGAAGGCCGTGACGCGCATGAGCACGTCCATCGGCGACGCCTTGGCGTACTCGACCACCACGTCGAAGTAGCGGTTCTCGGAAAAGATGCCGGTGTCGATCAGCTCGAATTCGGGGTCGGCGCGCGTCCGCTTGCGGCTCTCGGCGACGAGGCGGTCGTAGGGGAAGGCGGCCTGCGGGTACTTGTAGAGGAATTTGAGGTACGAGTGGGTCGGGGTGGAGTCGAGGTAGTAGTAGACCTCCTTCACGTCCTCGCCGTGGTTCCCCTCGCCGTTGGTGAGGCCGAACAACCGCTCCTTGAGGTACGGGTCGCGGCCGTTCCAGAGGGCGAGGGCGAGGCACAGGCGCTGGCGGTCGTCGGAGACGCCGGCGAGGCCGTCGTCTCCCCAGCGGTAGGCCCGGCTGCGGGCGTGGGCGTGGGGGAAGTAGGCCCAGGCGTCGCCGTTCGGGCTGTAGTCCTCGCGGACCGTGCCCCACTGCCGCTCGGCGAGGTACGGCCCCCACTTCTTCCACCACGCCCGCCCCTGCTCAGCTTCCGCCAACCGGCCGCGTTCCGCGTTCATCCCGGCCCCCGTTTTTTCCGGCTCCCCCTTCCTTCTTAGTGAAAGGGGCTGGGGGGTTATGTTCTTCCCGACTGGTTATACCCCCTTTGGTACGGCCCAGTGGCCGGGGCGGTACTGGCGCTTCAGCATCGCGTCGGCCTCGGGGGCGTTCGTCACGGCCTCCTTCACCGGGTCGAATTCGAGCGTCTTGCGGAGGCGGGTGCTGATGTTCGTCAGGTGGCAGATGCCGGCCGAGACGTGCCCGACGCTCGCCGGCGCGGCCGGCTTCGCCCTCTTGAGGACGGCGTCGAGGAAGTTCTGGTGGTGGGCCGGCAGGTCGATCGGGCCGGTCATCTCCTCCAACAATTTGTTCTTCTCGCCGTACAGCTTCCACCCGACCGTGTGGCCGATAATCAGCATCCCCTTGGTGCCGTAGAAGGCGTTGCCGTTCTCGTACCCTTCCTGGACGTAGGGGGACCAGATGCGCTGCTCGTAGACGAACTGCCGCGGCTTCTTCCCGCCGTTGCCGGCGTCGTACTCGCAGACGACGTACTGGGTGTCGGGCCACTCCTGGTCGTCGTCGAAGAACGACTTCCCGCCGAGGGCGGCGACCCGGTTCGGGAGGGCGTCCACGCCCAGCCCCCAGACGCCCACGTCGATGTTGTGGACGCCGTCGTTGCCCATGTCGCCGGCCCCGTAGGCGAGGAAGAACCGCCAACTGCCGTGGACGCGGTTGGTGTAGAACGGCGCTTCCGGGACCGGGCCTTGCCACATCTCGTAGTCGATCGTCGGCGGCGGGGCGGACGGCTTGACGTGCCCGAGGTTGCGCCGCAACTGGCTGTTCCACGCCTTCGCCGCGAGTACCTCGCCGATCGCCCCGCCCTTGATCCGGTCCATCGCCTCCTTCACCGTCTTGGTGCTGCGGGCCTGCGTGCCGACCTGGATGACGACCTTGTTGCGGGCGGCGGCGTCGGCCAGCAGGCGGCCCTCGCGGACGTTGTGGCTGCACGGCTTCTCGACGTAGACGTGCTTGCCGGCGTCGGCGGCCAGGATCGCGCCGGGGGCGTGCCAGTGGTCCGGGGTCGCCATCCACACGGCGGCGACGGCCTTGTCGTCGAGGACGGCGCGCACGTCCTTGACGGGCTTGACCGGGTGCCCGGCGTCGGCGGCGATCTTGGCGGCGGCGGCGAGGCGGGTCGCGTCGGCGTCGCAGACGTAGGCGATTGTCACCTGCTTGTTGCGCGCGAGCATCCCGAGGTGGTTGCGGCCCATCCCGCCGCAACCCATCAGGGCGATCGTCAGCTTGTCGCCTTCGCCGGCGGCGGGGGTGGCGGCCGGCACCGCGAGGGCGGCGGCCCCGGCGGACGCGGTCGTCAGGAATGAGCGGCGGGACGGCATGACGGCTCCTCGGAGAGAAGGGAAGCGGGGCGTAGCGGTGCGGAGTGGTGACGTGGGAGGCAGTGTAACCCGCGGCGTCGGGCCGGGCAAAACGATTCTGCGAGCGATGGCGCGGGCGATACTCTCTTTAGACCTTTACAGTTTTTGGGATTTAGCCCCGGAGGGGCGTGGGAACGTAGCCAGGGGTGGAGCGAGTCTTCGAGCGCAACCCCTGGACGCGGTGCCGACCACCCGACAAGCTTCGGAGGGGCGAACGAGTGGGTGAGGTCGTCGTGCCGACGCGGACGCCCGCCGACGGGGACGCCCGCCAGGGGTTGCGCTGCGCTCCACCCCTGGCTACATTCCGTCAGCCCCTCCGGCGTTGAAAACCGCGCATTGTTGCGCGAGCGGGGCCGGCAAAGTAGACATTTTTACCGGATCAAGGGTGTCACTTCCGGTAGGTGATCTTCTTGATCCCCTTGATACCCTTGATGGTTTACTAGCACTTTTGACGGCCGCACTGGAGGCCGGCCCGGCGAGTAGTGATCGCCTGAATCGCATTCCCCAGCGCCGGCCGTCGTAGGTATTGAAGGTGGCCCAGAAGTCGCCTTGAGCTGGCGAAACCGCGTCCAAACGGGTGGAAATCGGGTCGCAGGGCGAAAAAAGGCGGAAAATCGCGGGGAATTCGCGGCGTTCCGTTGACAGGGTGAGCCGAACCCCTTAGTTTTCTTGTCAGTTTCGTATTCTTCAGCCATTCAGACCGGAGAGACTCATCATGGCCAAGGCCGCGAAGAAGGCGCTGACCAAGTCGGCGTTCGTCGCCGAGATTGCCGAGAAGACCGGGATCACCAAGAAGCAGGTGGACGAGGTGATGAACGAGATCGTCGAGGTCGTCAAGACGCAGGTCGGCGGGAAGGGCGTCGGCAAGTTCGTCCTCCCCGGCCTCGCCCGCATCTCGGTGACGAAGGTGAAGGCGGTCAAGGGCGGGGTCGAGAAGAAGAACCCGCTGACCGGCGGGATGTACGTGACCAAAGACAAGCCGGCCTACAACCGGGTCAAGATCAGCCCGATCAAGGCGCTCAAGGAAGCCCTCAAGTAACGACCGGGGCTACGAGTCTGGCGCGGCCGCCGCGCCAGACTCCGTCTCGCCCGGCGGGTACTGACCCTTCATCTCTTCCATCTCCCGGATCGCCGCTTCGGCCCGGACCGCGTCGGACAGATGCACCCACAACTCGACGGACAGCGCCAGTGCCGTCCCGAAACTCCCTTCCAGGTTCTCCCCGACCACCCGACCGGCAATCCCCTCCTCGGCCAGCCGCTGCTGGTACAACTCGATCGTGACCATGTCCCCGGCGGCCACGCGGACCACGTCGTGCGGGTCGTTGCTCATCGCCAGCCCTCCTGTAGAATTTCCCACCCGGCGGCGGCGGCGCGGTTGACGACCGGGCCGGCCGCGGGCGACAATCGCCACCGACGAGTATACCCCGGGTGCAACCCGCGTTCCGGCGGGCCGCCCGCCGAGTACTCCTCTCCCCGCAGCGACGGACCGACCCGAGGCCCCGGCATGACCGAACCCGCCCCCGACCCGGACGACGAGCCCGCCCGCCCCCGGGACCGCACCCGCCGCTCGACCGCCCTGGCCATCGTCTCGCCCGACCCGCCGCCGGACGGGGCCGTGCTGCACCCCCCGCCGGCCGATGCCGCCACCCGGAAGTGGTTCGTCCTACAACTGTGTGACGAAGCCCGCCTCGCGGCCCGGATGTACTTCGACCCGCGCTACCGCATCAGCCGGACCGCCCAGTTCCTGCTGCCGTTGATCCTCGGCCTGTTCGCGCTTAACTACTTCCTCTTCGCCGTGTGGTTTGCGATCCCCGTCCTCAGCCCGTTCTTGGAACGGGTGGGGTGCGTCCTACTCGGGGTCTTCACCTACAAGGTGATGACCCGCGAACTCGTCCGCTACCGCGAGGTACTCGACTACCTCGGGCGGTTCGGGCAGCGCTAACGCCATTCTCCGTGCGTACCCGGCGCAACGGGTGGGCTTTTCTCGTCGTCCCGAACTTACCATTTCCCTTCGGGTTCGGCCGTTACCCAGATGTTACACCCCCGTCACACGCGGGGAGTTACAATCCCGAACGGGACGGGTGGTGGTGTCGCCCGACCCGCGTTCCGACCGAGGAGGAAGTCGCATGTCCGTCGCGCTCCGATTACTCGCCTGTCTCGCGGCGGCGGCCGTGCCGCTCCTGCCCGCTGCCCATCTGCGGGCGGCCGACAAGCCCGCCGCGGCTGCCCCCGCCGGGGTGAAGCCGGCCGACAGCAAGGCCATCGACCTCGTGCTGTGCCTCGACGTGTCGAGTTCGATGAACGGGCTGATCGACTCGGCCAAGATCAAGCTCTGGGACGTGGTCAACGAGATGGCCCGGCTCAAGCCGACCCCGACCCTCCGCGTCGCCCTGTACAGCTACGGGCACAGCAACTACCCCGCCGGGAACGGGTACGTGCGGAAGGACGTGGACCTGACCGGCGACCTCGACGACGTGTACAAGGCGCTCAACAGCCTGACGATCAACGGCGGCGAGGAGTATGTCGCCCGCGTTACCAAGACGGCCCTCACCGACCAGAAGTGGAGCGCCGACGACGGGGCGCTGAAACTCATCTTCGTGTGCGGGAACGAGCCGGCGAACCAGGACAAGCAGGTCTCGCTCGACGAGGCCGCGGCTCTGGCCAAGAAGGGCGGGGTGGTCGTCAACACGATCTACTGCGGGACCGGGAACAACCCCGAGGCCCGCGGGTGGGCGGCGTTCGCCGAGCAGTGCGGAGGGCGGTACGTCAATATCGACCAGAACAAGGCCACCCAGCAAGTCGTCGTGAAGACCGAGTTCGACGACCAAATCCTCAAGCTCAACGCCCAGCTGAACAGCACCTACGTCGCTTACGGCAAGGACGGCAAGGAGGCGGCCGCGAACCAGGTCGCCCAGGACGCGAACGCCGCCAAGGCCGCCCCGTCCGCCCCCGGGGCCGGTGCCGGGGCCGCCCTCGCCCGGGCCGAGTCGAAGGTCGGCGGGCTGTACCAGAACAGCCGCTGGGACTTGGTGGACCGGATGAAGAACGACAAGGCGTTCGACATCAAGAAGCTCAAGGACGAGGAACTCTGCGACGACCTCAAGAAGCTCACCCCGGACGAGCGGGTGGCGTTCGTCAAGAAGAAGGCGGACGAGCGAGCCGAGCTGCAGAAGTCGATCGGCGACCTCGTCGCCAAGCGGCAGCAGAAGGTGGACGAGGAGCTCGCCAAGAAGCCGAAGAACCCGGGCGAGCAGGCGCTCGACGAGGCGGTCAAGGGCGTCGTCCGAGAGCAGGCCAAGGCCAAGGGGTTCGAGACGGCGAAGTAGTGGGGAGTGGGGAGTGGTCAGTCAACACCAAAGAACGGCGTCCGACGGCTACTCCCTGTTCTTTCTTCCTTCACTTTCCCTCTGTCTGCTGTGTTCCGTCTCCTATCGCCCTCTCCCGGAGAAACCGATGACCCGCCGCCTCGCCCTGCTCGGGCTGACCGTCGCCCTCGCCTCCGCCGCCCGCGGCCAGGACAAGCCCGACCCGGTCAAGCCGGCGGCGAGCAAGATCGTCGCCGTCACCTTGTACCAGACCACTGCTCTCGTCACCCGTGAGGTGACGATCCCCGAGGCGGCCGGGCTGGTCGAGGTGGTCGTCTCCCCGCTCCCCCCGCAGACCCTGCAAACCTCGCTCTACGCCGAGGGCGGCGACGGCACCCGGGTGCTGAGCGTCCGCTTCCGCACCCGGGCAATCGCCGAGGACACCCGCGAGGAGGTTCGCAAGCTCGAAACCCAGCTCAAGACGCTGAACCAGAAGGCCGAGTCGTTCAAGTCCGACCTTAAGGCGGCCGAGGAGAACTTGAAGCTTCTCGACAAGCTCGAAGGATTCACCGCCAAGACCCTTGAGCACGTCACCGACAAGGGCCAGCTCGACCCCGAGAAGATCATCACGCTCACCAAGTTCGTCCAGGACGACCGGGCGAAGCGGGCCAAAGACGCGCTCGTCATCAAGCAGCAGATCGAGGCCGTGCAGGAGCAGATCGACTTCACCAAGCGGCAGCTCGGCGAGAAGTCGGGCGGGTCGGTGCGGACCGAGCGCGACGCCGTCGTCGTCATCGACAAGAAGGCCGGCGG
>Ga0105048_10018892_pt1 | contig 10578 bp, 10 predicted proteins | sample MAT05_FD_78382 | JGI IMG/M metagenome (GOLD analysis project Ga0105048, IMG submission 78382) | Freshwater microbial communities from Lake Fryxell liftoff mats and glacier meltwater in Antarctica - MAT-05 | ecosystem: Environmental > Aquatic > Freshwater > Ice > Liftoff microbial mat | place...
ACTTCATGGCCGGTAGCATGGGTTCTGTCGTGGGCGAGCGGTTCGTGCGTGGTGTCGAAAACGCCATCGAGCAAAAGACCGCCTTCATTTGCTTCACCGCCACCGGCGGTGCCCGCATGCAGGAAGGCCTGCTCAGCCTGATGCAGATGGCCAAGACCAATGCCGCGCTGACGCGCCTGGCCAAGAAGGGCCTGCCCTTCATCAGCATCCTGACTGACCCGACCACCGGCGGCGTCAGTGCCAGTTTCGCCTTCATGGGCGATATCGTCATCGCCGAACCCAAGGCACTGATCGGTTTTGCCGGGCCGCGGGTGATCGAGTCGACTTTGCGCGTGACCCTGCCAGAAGGTTTTCAGCGCTCGGAGTTCCTGCAGGAGAAAGGCGCGGTCGACATGATCTGCGACCGGCGCGAACTGCGCAAGGTGGTGGCCAACGCGTTGGCGATGCTGCAACGCCAACCTGCCGACGCCGTGGTCTGAGAGCGCCCGGGGCGAGCGTCGCTGCAGATCACAGCGCAATATGCGCGAGCGTCGACTCCAGCACAATGCCACCGACCTGCAACAGCACCAGCAGGATCAGCGGCGACAGATCCAGGCCACCGACCAGCGGTATGACGCGGCGGATCGGCTGCAGCAGCGGTGATACCAGCCGCGCCAGCAGGCCCATCATGGGCGAATGCGCCTGCACCCACGACAACACCGCGTAAACGATCACCAGCACGCTCAGTCCGGACACGGCCAGGCGCAATACGCCGAACACCGCCAACACCGGAATGAAAGCCGGCGACCCCTGTCCGCCAGCCAGCAGCCACAAAATCAGGTACTGGGCCAGTTCGATCAGCAGCGCAGCAACCACGCTGGCAATGTCCCAGCGACCGATCGCGGGAATGATTCGTCGCAGCGGCAATACCAGCCAATCCGTCAGCGCAAAGATCAGCGGCCCGATCGGATTGCCGGAGCGCGCCGACAGCGGCACCCGGTGGTATTGCATGTACAGGCGCAGCAGGCACAGGCCGACCAGGAGGCCAGCGGCGATCTGCAGCAGGAAGGTGATGATCTGGAGAAACATGCGGTTCTGGGATACGGTCGGTACTGACGATAATAGAGTCCTGTCTCATCCGCCTCGCCTCGTCGGCGTTTCGGGTGGGCCAATATAACGCACTGCGCCAGAGCGTTCCCCCAATCGTTTTTTTGATCCCCCCCTCACCATTGCCATGTCCGACCTGCCCGCACTCGACCCGATTCTTGACGACAACCAGTTGATTGCCGAGCGGCGCGAAAAGCTCCAATCCCTGCGCAAGCGCCAGGCCGCGGGCAAGGGTGTCGCCTTTCCCAATGACTTCAAGCCGGCCAACACCGCCATCGCGCTGATGCAGGCCCACGATGCGCATTCCGCCGAGGATTTGTCGGCCCGGACGCACCAGGTCAGCATCGCCGGGCGCATGATGCTCAAGCGGGTCATGGGCAAGGCCAGTTTCGCCACGCTGCAGGACGCGACTGGCCGCATGCAGGTGTATGTCAAGGGCGAGGAAGTCGGCCTGGAGGTCTACGAGGACTTCAAGCACTGGGACCTGGGCGACATCATCGCGGTCGAAGGCCGCATGTTCCGCACCCGTACCGGCGAGTTGTCCATCCATGCCAGCATGGTGCGCCTGCTGGCCAAGAGCCTGCGCCCACTGCCCGACAAGTTCCACGGCGTGCAGGACCAGGAGATGAAATACCGCCAGCGTTATGTCGATCTGATCGTGGACGAGACCACACGCCGGCGTTTCGTCGCACGCAGTCGCGCCATCAGCGGAATCCGCGACTTCATGGTCGGCCATGGCTTTCTCGAGGTCGAGACACCGATGCTGCACCCCATTCCCGGAGGCGCCAACGCCAAGCCGTTCACAACCCACCACAATGCGCTCGATCAGCAAATGTTCCTGCGCGTCGCGCCCGAGCTGTACCTCAAGCGCCTGATTGTTGGCGGTTTCGACCGGGTATTCGAGATCAACCGCAACTTCCGCAACGAAGGCATCTCGGTGCGGCATAACCCGGAATTCACGATGATGGAGTTCTACGCCGCGTACTGGAATTACCAGGATCTGATGGACTTCACCGAGCAACTGGTGCGCGACGCTGCCCTCAAGGCGGTCGGAACACTGCAGTTGTCGTATGGCGGCAAACCGGTCGACCTGTCGCAGACCTTCGAGCGGCTGACCATCGTGCAGGCGATCGACAAATACACCGACGCAGGCAACCGAGCCCACGACGAGAATTGGTTGCGCGCATCCCTGCGCGAACTCGGCAAGACCGAAGAGAAGGACCAGTTGTCGCGGCGCAGCCTGGCAAGCCTGCAGGTGATGTACTTCGAGGAAACGGTCGAACACCACCTCTGGCAACCGACCTTCATCTGCGAGCATCCGGTCGAGATCTCGCCGCTGGCGCGCGCCAGCGACGACAATCCGGAGGTCACCGAGCGTTTTGAGTTGTACATCACCGGGCGCGAATTCGGCAACGGCTTCAGCGAGCTCAACGACGCCGAGGACCAGGCGGCCCGCTTCCATGCGCAGGTCCAGGCCAAGGACAGTGGAGACGACGAAGCGATGTTCTTCGACCACGACTTTGTACGGGCCCTCGAATACGGCATGCCGCCCACCGGCGGTTGCGGCATCGGCATCGACCGGCTGATGATGCTGCTGACTGACAGCCCCAGCATCCGCGATGTGATCCTGTTTCCGGCACTGCGCCGGGAGTCGACCGGCCACTGAAAGCGTGTCGCGTTTCCAGGGGCTGGACCGGAGCGGCAAGTCCGCGCGAATCGACCTGACCATGCCGGCGGGCAATCCGCCGCCCGTGATGGCGCCGATCGGCGACCGGTTCGTGCGGTGTCATGGAATGCAGTCCAGCGATTGCATGTAATGCGGATGCACCATCAGCGCGTCCCACTCCAGCGCGGGTGAAGCCGGCAACAAAGCCAGGCGGCGATGCTCGCTGGCCACACGCGCATGCCACAGTCCCACGGCCTGCGCCTGGGCCATGCCCGCGATCCAGTCATCGATGGTCCCAACCCCGTCCAGGCACTGGTTGCACAGCAGCACCAGGTCGCATCCGGCGCCCAACGCCGCGACCGCCGCCTGGATGAAAGTTACCTCGCGCCCGTCGAGCATCCGCGCGCCAGCCATGCTCAGGTCGTCGCTGAACACCGCGCCCGAGAATCCCAGCCGGGCACGCAAGATGTCCTCCAGCCAGCGCGAAGAAAACCCGGCCGGCCGGGCGTCGACGCGCGGGTACACGACATGCGCCGGCATCACGCTGGCCAGCGCGGTTCCCAACCAGCCGTACGGCGCTGCGTCGTCGGCCAGGATGGTCTTGAGGCCACGCTTGTCGACCGGCAGGTCGGTGTGCGAATCGGCTGCGGCAAAACCATGACCTGGGAAATGCTTGCCGCAATTGGCCATGCCACTTTGCAAGAGGCCGTGCATCAGGCTCTTGGCCAGCAGGCTGACGACGGCAGGATCACGCGCGAACGCCCGGTCCCCGATCACGCCGCTGGGGCCATGGTCGAGGTCGAGCACGGGCGCAAAACTCAGGTCAACGCCGCAGGAACGCAACTCGGCGCCCAGCACATAACCGCAGGCGGTCGCCGCGCGGGTAGCCTGCATGGCACTGGTCTGCGGATCGGTCTTGCCATCGCCCTGCCAGATCCGGCCCAGCTCCCGCATCGGCGGAAGATGCGTGAATCCGTCGGATCGGAAACGTTGCACCCGCCCACCCTCATGGTCCACCATGATCAACAGGTCGGTGCGTACGCGCTTGATCGCGCGACACAAGGCCGTCAGTTGGACCCGGTCAGCCCAGTTTCGACCAAACAGGATCACGCCGCCAACCAGCGGATGCTGCAGGCGCTTGCGGTCGGCGGTACTGAGCGACAGTCCGGGAACATCGATGATCAGGGGTGCATGGAGGGGCATGGTGGATCGTGCAGAACAGGATGGGGAGCCGCAGCTGGGATGCCCACTGCGAGCGTGAAAGGCAATCGATCAGGCTCACGCCGTCAGGGTCTGGTTGCGGGGTCTTGCGTGGATTCAAGGAATTGCCTCTCACGCGCTCAGACCAGGGTTTCGACAACGCAAAAACTGGCGGCGTATTCACTTTCGTCGGTGACACTGACATGGACCTGCAGGCCTTGAGACTCGAACCAGAGCTTGAGCTCGCCGTGCAGCACGATGACGGGTTTTCCGGCATTGGCATGGCCCGCCGGTTCCTTCGCAATTTCGCACAGGCGCCAGGTCATTGGCATGCGCATGCCCAGGCCCACGGCCTTGCTGAATGCCTCCTTGGCGCTGAACCGGGTCGCCAGATAACGCACACCGCGCTCGGGCCAGCGCGCACTGCGCGCACGCCAGGTTGCCATCTCGCCCTCCGACAGGATCTTGGCGGCGAAACGTTCACCATGGCGCTCCAGGCTGGCACGGATGCGCCGGATGTCGCAGATATCGGTGCCGATGCCGTAGATCATGAGCCTGCCGGTACGCGGGTGATCGCCTCGTCGATGCACCGCAGGTATTCGCGCACCGTGGCGGCATACCCGAGCTCGAGCGCATCGGAGATCAGCGCATGGCCGATGGACACCTCCTGCACGCCTGGCACCGATCGCAGGAATCCGCTCAGGTTGTCGCGGTTCAGGTCGTGGCCGGCGTTGACACCCAGGCCAGCGTCCAGCGCCGCCTGCGCAGCCGCAGCGTAGCGCGCGGTCTGCCGCGGCAGCGACGGACTACCCCAGGACTGGGCATAAGGCTCGGTATAAAGCTCGACCCGATCCGCACCGACGGCGCGGGCAGCAGCCATCGCGGACGGATCGGCATCCATGAACAGGCTTACCCGAACCCCCAGTGCCCGGGCCTGCGCGATCAACGGCTTCAGACGCTCGGCGTCCTGGGCCAGATTCCAGCCGTGGTCGCTGGTCAACTGGCCTTCGCCGTCGGGAACCAGAGTGCACTGATGCGGGCGCAGTTGCTGCACGAAACCCATCAGGTTCTGGAACGGGTTACCTTCGATATTGAACTCTCGATCAGGCCACTGCCGGAGCAGCGCGGCCAGCTCGTGCACGTCGGCTGTGCGAATATGGCGCTGGTCCGGCCGCGGGTGTACCGTGATGCCGCTGGCACCCTGCTCCAGGCAGATCGTCGCCGCCCGGGTCAGCGAGGGAATGCCCAGATGCCGGGTGTTGCGCACCAGGGCCACCTTGTTCAGATTGACAGAAAGCGCGGTCTTGTTCATAACGATTGCAGGTCGATCATCATCTGGCGGGTACGCAGCGTCTTCACGCCACAATGGTAATGGAGCAAAGCACGCAGCTGCGGCTTGAGTTCGCGGACCACCGGCGCGCAGACCCGCAGCGTGTCGGTGAATACCGACTCGCCGCCATCGAGTGCGCGCTGCAATTGCGACCATTGCGCACCCGACAGGCTGCCGCGGTCGTGTTCATCCGCCTGGCGCAGGCCCCCTTCGAACACCAGGCAATACCGCCCTTGCGGCTGGAGCGGCCCGAGCGTCATGGTCTGGGCATCGAGCATCGGCAGCAGGCCGACTTCACGCAGCAGCAGCAATTCGAATGCGCGCAGTGCTGTCTGCAGCGCATCGCCATGCTCGGAGCAGATCAGCGAGACCACGCGCGAATAGATGTCGAACAGACCTGGATGCGGATCGTCACGGGCCAGCAGGGTCAGCACCAGTTCATTGAGGTAATAACCCGACAGCAACGGGTCACCGGTGGGCATCACATGGCCCCCCATCCACTCGGCGCTGCGCAGGGTGCGGATTTCGGCGTCGCCACCGAAGGCCAGGTGCAGTGGTTGCAGCGGAAGCAGGATCGGTCGCAGGCTGGAGCTGGGACGTTTTGCGCCCTTGGCCACCAGAGCCACACGCCCGTGGTTGCGGGTGAACACCTCCAGGATCAGGCTGGACTCGCTCCAGTCATGACGGTGCAGCACGTAGGCCGGTTCGTCGGTGATGCGCGCACTGGCCACCCGGGCACACCTGTGTCATTCGTAGCCGAAGCTGCGGACCCGTGCCTCGTCGTCGGCCCAGCCCGAGCGCACCTTGACCCACAGTTCGATGAATACCTTGGCATCAAACAGTTTCTCCAGTTCGACCCGGGTCTCGGTACCGATGCGCTTGATGCGTTCTCCCTTGTCGCCGATCACCATGGCCTTGTGGCCGTCGCGTTCGACTACGATGGTCGCGGCGATGCGCACCAGCCGCTTCTGGCCCTTGCGCGCTGGGGGTTCCTCGCCAAACTGGTCGATCACCACGGTCGAGGTATAGGGCAACTCATCACCGGTCAGGCGGAACAGCTTCTCGCGCACCATCTCGCCGGCCATGAAACGCTCGCTGCGGTCGGTAAGTTCGTCCGCGTCGTAGAACCAGGGCTGCCGCGGCAAGTACTTCTCGCAGATGCCCAGCAGGCGAGCGACATCGCGCGCGTTCTTGGCCGACATCGGCACAAACTCGGCAAACGCATGGCGCTGCTGCATCTCCTGCAGCCATGGCGCCACATTGGCACGCTGATGGACCTGGTCGAGCTTGTTCGCCACCAGCAGCGTCGGGATCTTCGCGCTCAGCAGTTCGAGCACCTTCGCGTCGGCCTGGTTGAAGCGCCCTGCCTCGGTGACGAACAGTATTAGATCGACATCCTGCACCGCGCCCTGCACCGAACGGTTCAGCGAGCGGTTCAGCGCATTCGCATGCACGGTCTGGAAGCCTGGTGTGTCGACAAACACAAACTGCGTGCCTGCCTGCGTGCGCACGCCGGTGATGCGGTGGCGCGTCGTTTGGGCCTTGCGCGAGGTGATGCTGATCTTCTGGCCGACCAGCGCATTGAGCAGCGTGGACTTGCCGACATTGGGCTTGCCGACAATCGCGATCAGGCCGCAGCGCTGCGCAACGGCATCCGCGCCAGCAGCCGATACGGCCGCCTCGGCTGCGCCCGAATTGCTATCGCCGGGGTCCGGGGGTCTGATCATGGGGATCCACCGTTCTTCAAGGTCTGCAGCATCCCACCTGCCGCTGCCTGTTCGGCCGCACGGCGCGATCCACCGATACCGCGCTCGCACACGCCGAGTTCGACGATCTCGCACTCCACGTCAAATGACTGCTGATGCGCCGCTCCCAGCGTGCTCACGACCCGGTACTGGGGCAGTTTCATCTTGCGGCCCTGCAGCCATTCCTGCAGTTCGGTCTTGGGATCCTTTCCAATCGCAGCCATTGTCGGATTGATCTCGACCCCCTTGAACAAACGGTGCACCAGTTGCTGGGCGGCGATGAAGCCGGCATCCAGATAAACGGCACCAATCACAGCCTCGAGCGTATCGGCCAGTATCGATGGCCGCTTCTTGCCGCCAGAGCGCATCTCGCCTTCACCCAGCCGGATGCAAACCGGCAGGCCAAGGTCCACGGCAAGCTTGTGCAAAGTGTCCTGCTTGACCAGATTGGCGCGGATCCGCGACAGGTCGCCTTCGGGCAATTGGCGCAGTCGCTGGTACAGCAGGTCGGAGACGGCGAGGTTCAAGACCGAGTCGCCGAGAAACTCCAGCCGTTCGTTGTGATCGGCACCGAAGCTGCGATGCGTCAGCGCCCGAGTCAGCAGGTCAGCGTCGGTAAAAACATGCTGCAAGCGTTGCTGCAACGACTGCCAGAGCGGATCCACGCTATTTGGACTGACCGGCGTACTTGAGCGTCAAGTACGCCGGCCCGGCAAGGTGAATTTCGCGTTCGTAGGCGAACTTCACGACGATGGTTTCGCCGTCCTTGGTGACTTCCAGATCTTTGGCCTTTATCGACGTGATGTTGTCCACCTCGGCGGAACGTTCGAACAGCGAGCGCACTTCCGGCACCGTATTGCCTGCGCTGGCCTTCTTGGTCGCCTTCATGACCGCCTGGTATTCAATAAAGGTCGGAAACACCTGCGCGGCAACAACACCGACGACCGCCAGCACGCCGCCGACGAACACCAGTCCCAGAAAGGAGATGCCGCGTTGCCTGAATCTTGGTTGTTGGGTCATTCATCGTCTCCTGCTGCAAGTACCGGGTTCAGTGGAACGGCCCGATACGGGTGAGATTGGTGAAATTCATCCAGACAAAGACCGCCTTGCCCACGATGTTCTTGTCGGGCACGAAACCCCAGTAGCGCGAGTCCAGCGAATTGTCCCGGTTGTCGCCCATCATGAAGTAGTGCCCCGGCGGTACCTTGCAGACCACACCCTCGACACTGTAACGGCAATTGTCGCGGTAGGGAAACTGCTCGGCTCCCGGGATGAAGGCAGGCCTGTCGCTGTCGATCAGTAACCGGTGCGGCTTCTCGCCGAGCTTTTCCTCGTACTGTTTCGCATACCGCATCGAGTCTTCATCGAAAAAATCGGCGACCGGTTGGATCTCGACCGGTTGACCGTTGATGGACAAGCGCTTGTTCAGGTAGCTGACCTCGTCGCCCGGAATACCGACGACCCGCTTGATGTAGTCCAGGCTGGGCTTGGGCGGGTAGCGAAAAACCATCACGTCGCCCCGTTGCGCTGCGCTGCCTTCGGTCAACTGGATATGGATGACAGGCAGGCGAAAGCCGTAATGGTACTTGTTGACCAGGATCAGGTCGCCCACCAGCAGCGTGGGAATCATCGAACCCGACGGGATCTTGAATGGCTCGAACAGGAACGAACGCAGCAGAAACACGACCAGGATGACTGGAAAGAGACCGGCGGTCCAATCCAGCCACCACGGCTGGGCCAGCAGCTCGGCCCGGGCCTTGGCGATGTCACCATCGACCTGGCTGACGCCCTGCTGGCGCAGCGCGTCATTGCGCTGGGCGACCGTGGCCTCGAGTTCAACCGCGGCCCGACGGCGCTTCGGCCAGAAATACAGCCGCTCGGTCAGCCAGTACAGACCGGTGACGACGACGGCCAGAAACAGCATCAACGCAAAGTTGCCTTCTACTCGGCCGACATACCAGGCACCGGCGTAGGCCACGAAAGAGGCCAGGATCAGCGAGGTCAGTATGGGCATCAATCGTCCACCTGCAATATTGCAAGGAACGCCTCCTGGGGCACTTCGACCGAGCCGATCTGCTTCATTCTTTTCTTGCCTGCCTTCTGCTTCTCGAGGAGTTTGCGTTTGCGTGAGATATCGCCGCCATAACATTTGGCAAGCACGTTCTTGCGCAGCGCCTTGATTGTCTCACGCGCAATCACGTTGGCCCCGATGGTGGCCTGTATCGCGACGTCGTACATCTGGCGCGAAATGATCTCGCGCATCTTCGACACCACCGCCCGCGCGCGATACTGCGACTGGGATCGGTGCACGATGATCGACAGAGCGTCGACCTTCTCCGCGTTGAGCAGGATATCGACCTTGACCACGTCCGAGGCCCGATACTCCTTGAACTCGTAGTCCATCGACGCATAGCCGCGACTCACCGATTTGAGCTTGTCAAAGAAGTCGAGCACGATCTCGCCCAGCGGCATGTCGTAGGTCAGCATGACTTGACGGCCGTGGTAGGCCATGTTCATCTGCATGCCGCGCTTCTGATTCGCCAGTGTCATCACGCTGCCGACGTATTCCTGCGGCATGTACAGGTGCACCGTGACGATGGGTTCGCGGATCTCCTCCGTCTTGCCCACGTCAGGCATTTTCGACGGGTTTTCCACCTTCACCACGTCGCCGCCCGTCTTGACAACCTCGTACACCACGCTGGGCGCGGTCGTGATCAGATCCTGGTCGAACTCCCGTTCCAGCCGCTCCTGGACGATTTCCATGTGCAGCAGTCCGAGAAAGCCGCAGCGGAAGCCAAAACCCAGCGCCTGCGACACCTCCGGCTCGTAACGCAACGAAGAATCGTTGAGCTTGAGTTTCTCCAGGCTGTCGCGCAATCCCTCGTACTGGTTGGCCTCGGTCGGATACAGTCCCGCGAAAACCTGCGGCTGGATCTCCTTGAAGCCGGGCAAGGCCTGAGTGGCAGTGAACGCCGCACCGCCGGTACCAGGCTTGATCAACGTGACAGTGTCGCCAACCTTGGCTGCCTGCAGCTCGCGGATGCCGGCGATGATGTAGCCGACCTCGCCGGCCTCGAGCGAATCACGCGGCTGGTCGGCCGGCGTGAACACCCCGAGGTTGTCGGCGTTGTAGGTTGTGCCTGTGGCCATCATCTTGATGCGGTCACCTTTGGCGAGTCGGCCGTCGACGACGCGCACCAGCATCACGACGCCGACATAGGTATCGAACCAGCTATCGACGATCATCGCCCGCAGCGGCCCATCGGCCCTGCCACGCGGAGGCGGGATCTTCGCCACGATCGCTTCGAGGATCTCATCGATACCCTGCCCGGTCTTGGCCGAACATGCAATGGCCTCGGAGGCATCGATACCGATCACATCCTCGACCTCCTTGCGAGCGTTCTCCGGATCGGCATTGGGCAGGTCCATCTTGTTGAGCACCGGCAGCACTTCGACACCGAGTTCGAGTGCGGTGTAGCAGTTGGCCACCGTCTGCGCCTCGACGCCCTGGCTGGCATCGACGACCAGCAAGGCACCTTCACACGCCGACA